>Ga0334890_1000016_pt1 | contig 322056 bp, 299 predicted proteins | sample GraSluR1_MG_3_FD_207220 | JGI IMG/M metagenome (GOLD analysis project Ga0334890, IMG submission 207220) | Sludge microbial communities from methane-producing bioreactor in Wageningen University, Netherlands - Granular Sludge_31_08-R1 | ecosystem: Engineered > Bioreactor > Anaerobic >...
TTCCCCGAAGGATAGGGTAACCGAGAGCACCCTGTTTAATCTTGAGTCCATTACCAAGGTAATGGTCACCCTTCCTCTGACCTTCAAACTTTTGGAAGAGGGGAGGCTCTGCCTAGATGACCGGCTTGCGGTCTATCTGCCGGAGTTCGGCACCTCGGAGGAGAAGAAAAAGATCACCCTTCGGGATATGCTGAACTTTACTGCAGGGATCTCCCTTATGGATTCTCCGGGTTCCGAAGAGGCCGCTGCGGCGGGTGATATGGAACGATGCTGGCAGTGTCACTATGATCAGCCCCTGGAGACCTCTCCCGGGAGCCGGGTTTTCTACAGTGACGTCTCCTGCCGTCTTCTGGGAAAGGCTCTGGAGCGGATTTTGGGGATGGATCTTCAGGAGGGAGCCCGAAAGTATTTCTTCGAGCCCCTGGGGATGAACCGAACGTTCTACTGCCCTCCGAACAAGGAGGAGTGTGCCCACACGGGATTTTCCGACAGCGGTCGTCCTCTCCGGGGGGAGCTTGCTCAGGATCTGGAGCATAACATGGGGGGGATTTTGGGTTCCGACGGCATCTTTTCCACCGCCCGGGATATGCTGCGTTTCTCCCGGATGATCTTGCAGGAGGGTACCTGGGAGGGAAAGCGGCTTCTCAGCCAGCTCGCTACGGAGCGGATGACCGGAGAGATCACCAATCCGGAACTCTTCGAATCCCCTACCTCGTACCTTCACTACATTTTGAGCGGCCCCAAGGTGTGGTTCTGGGAGTACGCTCAATCTCCCTTTTCCTTCTTCGGGGATCTCTGTTCCCCCCGGGGGATCGGAAAAATGGGGGGGGCGGGAACTTTCCTCTATCTTGATCCCGAGTACGATCTCACGGTGATCTACCTCACCAACTACGGGCAGCCCGAAAACACCCTGGAGGGAGATGATGCCTGGAACACGTTCCAGCGGGAGATCAACGTCATGGGGTTGTGCAACCTCGTGCTGGGGGAGTTGCAGCTCTGATTATGGGAGTTTTCGCAAGGTAGTGCAGTGAATTTGAGCCCCTAGGGATACTTACGGAGTATACGCAAGCCAAGGCACCGCCATTCTTGTGAAAGATACGTGGTGCCTTGGCGTTTGTGGTTTGGTGATTTTGGTAATAATCTCTATAAATTTTCCAGAGTAGTAATCCACTCATCAAAATGCCGGCACTTTTCCCGTAACCTTTCTAGGCCAATTTTTGTGGCCACCATAGCACCTGCCGTGACCTTATCGTATGCGGGAATTTCTCTGATGATGCGCTTGGAGGGGGCTGTTTGTGCCCCTTCATTGATCAGTTCCGGGTTTTGTCCTTCCATCATGCGCATAAGGTTCTCTATGGCCTTTTCGTGTTCCAGATATTCCCAGTCAAGCTCTTGCGGCGCAGCGAGGATCAAGGCTTCAAACTCGTGAAGCTGGATATAGGGGATAAACCGCCTGTCCCCTACGTCTTGTTTCATGGCATCCTCAAGTGTGGCAATCCGTTTATAGGGATCTGTCTCCTTTCCTGCAGCAGCATATCCCGGAAAATCTTCGGGTAGTGCGTAGAGGTCGAACATGGTGGTGAAGCGACATTCCTCGTGTCTGTCCTCCTTAAGCCAACTCTGAATATCCTTCTTTGCCTTGGTGTAACTCAGCAAGCCACCGCGATACTCCTTCGCAGATTTTTTGTCTCTGCTGGTAAGAACACACCGTACATCTGCAAAGACATGGTGTTGCCCTAAATGTGTAACCAGGATTTTTTCAACAAAGGTCCGCTCGGTCTGCCCCTCAGCGGTGATGTGCAGGCGGATCATGGTTGTCCTCCCAGCACGTTTTTCTCCCAAAGTTCCGAGAGGCTATACCGGGAAAGCCAATCTTCAAGCTGGGGAGCATCCAATTTCTTGAAAAGAGAGCATCTCTTCTCTTCGTCCCGTTCCACCACCACCAATTCGTCGATGGAAAATTCGTCTACAAGCCGTGTGGACTGTGTTGCCAGAAGAACTTGCGTATTCTGTGCGGCCATACGAACAATGCCTGCCAGCTCTGCAATTGCCGATGGGTGCAGGCCTAATTCGGGTTCATCTAAGACGATAAGCCGTGGTAGAAGCTCCGGGGGCTGCAAAAGAAGGGTTGCCAGGGCCATGAATCGAAGAGAACCATCGGATATCTGATGTGGATCGAAAAGGTAATCGCTACCGGAGGAATCCTTCCAATTCAGTCGGACGTAGTCCTCTTTGCCGGGGAGGGGCTCCACATCAAAGTCTCCGAACTGAGGCATAACGCACTGTATGTGCCGAACGATGCGGTCGTAATATTTACGGTATGTATCGTCTCTCTTCAGCATTCTCAAAAAGGCCGCTAGATTCCCCGCATCGCTTCGTAAATATCTGGCATCATCCACGTAGCCACGATCTTTAATTTTTGCCGTCTCCGATGTGTCATGAAACTGATAGGTCCTTATGCCGGATAGAAGGCCATAAAGCACCTTGCTTGTTTTTCTCGTGTCTTCCCGTAATCTTGATTCCGATCCTCCGCTCTCCAAAAAATATTCTTGGGGTTTTTCTTTTCCTTTTTGATGATACAGAATTTTTTCGCCGCTCACAAAGAGGCGATCCGGCAATCCGTGGGAAAGACGAAGAGAATACGTGTCATGAGCCTCTTGGGAGTCGAAATAGAGTTCAAAGGCTATGGTTTCGGATGTTTTTGGGCCGTAGAAGAGGAGACGGCTGACTCCCTGTTTTCCCACATACTGCTGCAAAGCCCCGGTGGTCATGAAATTCAGCATCTGAAAGAAGGAGACAAGATTACTCTTTCCAGAACCATTGGCACCTAAAAGCACCGTCACATCTCCCAGGGGGATGGTTTGCCCCTCCTCTCCCCCAAAGGACTTGAAACCTTTTAAAAGAATCCCTCTTAACTTCACGACAGTTCCCCCTCGTTCTTAAAGAAATCCTTTGTAGATTCCGCGAGTTTGCATAGATTCTCTCGACGTGGCCTTTGAATCTGTCTTTGGCGTTGTCTATCTGCACACTCTGTGGGTTTTCTTGTTCCTATACATTCATCCTCCAGATGACGAAGTTCAGTACCCCCGCAAAGCTTCCCCAGAGCAGGTAGGGGAGGAGCAGGAGCCCCGCGGTAAGATCCCGGCTCAGAAAGACCGCTATATTCCAGAGAAGCACCCCCAGAAGGAGCATCAGCTCCCCGAAGGCCCAGCCGGGTTGCTGAAAGTAAAAGAAGATCCAGGACCAGGCGAAGTTCAGCCCCAGCTGTATCCAGAAGGGGAGAAAGATCTGGGAGGCTGGGGAGACCCCGGTTTTCCAGATGCGGTAGGCAGAGAAGGCCATGAGGATGTAGAGAACTGTCCAGACGGGGCCGAAGAGCCCTCCCGGAGGTGTCCAGAGGGGTTTTGTCATGGTGACGTACCATGTGGTTACCGAGAACGTGGTGGCGTAGGACCCCAGAAAGCCCGCTCCAAGACAGAGGGCGAGGAAAACAAGAAGTACCGGAAGACTTGAGCGCTGCATAACCATCACCTCCAAAGTATTTTTTTATTCTCTACATGGTAGCATGAAGGGCCCGGGAAAACATGGACAGCCCGGAGAGTTTACCCCTCGTTTCTGGAACTATTGGCATTTGATGTTGGGGCTTGGGGAAATGAATCACGTGCTGCTCTTGCTTTAAATGAAATTTTTGTGAACGACATGGCGCTTTAGCTATGTGCTTTGGTTGCCTCTGTTGTGGATGCGTACTGATTTTTCCCCCCACTCCTCCCTCAGGAGGGAAAAGATCCACTGATCCTGAAATTTCCCACGGGCCCATTCGTACTGCCGCAAAGTTCCCTCTAGGGTAAAACCCGTCTTTTCGAGAATTCCCCGGGATCCCTCGTTCCCTAGGGTTACCAGGGCTTCCACCCGGTTGCACTCCATGGAGGTGAAGGCGTAGTCCAGTGCCGCTTCCAGGGCTTCGCTCATGAGCCCTTGTCGCCAGGCTTGGGAGGTAAGTTCGTACCCTATCTCCGCCCGGTGATGTTCCTTATCCCATTTATGCAATCCGCAGGTTCCGAGAACATCCCCGCTGATTTTGTGGATAAGAGCCCAGCGGATTCCCTCGGAGGCGGGGAAAAGCCCCCGGAGGATATCTATCATCTCCCGGCTCTGCTCCAGCTCCGTAAAGGGATCCAGTACCAGGTATTCCAGCACCTTGGGATCCGTCCATACCGCATGTAAAGCCTCGGCATGGGTTTCCAGGAGTTCCTCCAGAGTAAGGCGAGGGGTTTGAAGGATGGGAAAGGGAAGGTCGTGTTTTTCGTTCATGAAAATCGCTCCTTTAGAATGTTTGCGTAGGGTATGCGTATAGAATATACGTGTAGAGTCGGTGTGTTGTTTTTTTCAAAATTTTCATTCCTTATGAAGAGCAGTGATTCTTGTGGTGAAGCTATTTCAAAGTTATACTCAAAGTAGGTGAGGCTGTCCAGCCGGAGGGGTGTGTAGCTTGAGATAAGGAGATGATCTGTAGTATGGATAAAACGGGAAACAGGCAAGGCGCTCCTGCGTTTGTTGTCAAAGGAACATTCCTTGGGGGGCTCCTGGGGCGAAACTCCCTGGCCCGGGAGGTGGCATGGGAAACCGCCCTTTGGGCGGTGGTCATCATGCTCCTGGTTTCTGGATGGGGATATTACCACACCTTCAAAACCCAGGAGAGTCAGACCTTGGAAGAACTCAAGCTCTATGTGGCCAACCGGGTGGAGCAGGAGAAAGCGCTCTTCGATCTGGCTCACGATAGCCTTCAAACCTTTGAAAGAGAGTATCTCAAGCTCTATACCTCGGAGGTTACCTTTACCGACCAGGAATTTGAGGAGTTCTTCTTTAGGGATCCCGAGGGAGCCACCCGGATGAAGGAGAAGTTTTTTTCCGGCAGCGCCTCCTCCCGGGGGCTTCCCCTTGATGGCGTGTCTGCCTTTATCGGAAACAATCAGAAGGTTCTGAGCGAGGACTTCAAACGCCGCTTCCTTTTGGCCTATTTTCTTGTGGGCAGGCTCGGTCCCGCATGGATCAGCCGTTTTGCCAATCTTCACATCTCCACTCCTGAAAACGGTATGCTCCTTTACTGGCCCGAGATCCCCTGGGGGCTTCAGGCCAGGGCAGATCTGGATACCACTGCAGGATCCGTGGTGAAGGCCACCTTTCAGGAGTTCAATCCCGAACGCAAGCCCTTCTGGACGGGGCTCTATTATGATCTTACCGCAAATCATTGGGTCATTACCTACCAGCGCCCCATAGATTACCAGGGACAGCATCTTCTTTCAGGAGGTATTGATGTCTATCTGGACGATCTCATGAACCGTATGCTTACCCAGCAGTATACCAAGGGAGTTGTCAGCTTCATTGTGAACTCCAAGAAGCAGCTCATCGCCCATCAGGATATGCTCCATCTTGCTAAGGAGGAGAAGGGGGTGCTGGAGATCGACGAGCTTGAGGACCCCGCTCTCTCCGGAATGTATCGCACCCTTCTGGATTCGGTGCCTCCGGAAGGGGAGGGTCCCTGGATTTTTCTGGATTCCTCCTCGGGAAACTATCTCGGCATATCCCGTATGGAAGGGCCGGAGTGGTTCTTCGTCACCGCCTATCCCCGGAGCCTCCTTCTGCAGTCCGCCCATAAAGCGGCTTTCCTGATTTTTGGCATGGGGGTTCTTGTCTTCCTGGCCTTTATGACTACCGTGGCCATGGTGCTGCGTAAGCGGGTGGCTTTTCCCGTGGGGGTTTTGGAAAAGGCTTCGGAAGCTATCTCACAAGGGAATTATACTCCTCTGGAGGAGCAGGATTTTCAAGACATCAGCAAAGCCTCCAACGAAGTGGGATCTCTGGCCCGCACCTTCCATAAAATGGCGGGAGCGGTGCGGGATGTCAACAGAACTCTGGAACAGAAGGTGGTGGCCCGAACCAGTGAGCTTGCAGCGGCGAACAAAAAATTAGAGGAGTTAAGTCTTTTGGATCCACTCACTAAGATTTTTAACCGTCGGGCCTTTGATCGGGATCTGGAACAAGCCTTTACCCAGGCCCGGGAGGAAGAAGGAACCTTCGCACTCATGCTTTGTGATGTGGATTTCTTCAAGCAGTACAACGACACCTACGGTCACAATGCAGGAGACAGGGTGCTTCAGGACATCACCCGTGCCATGCTCCAGCATCTTCGCCCGGATGATCGGGTCTATCGGTACGGAGGAGAGGAGATTATTATCCTCTTCAACGGCCCCTATCCCGGCCATGCCCGGAGTATGGCAGAACGTATTCTGGAGGCGGTGCGGAACCTGAAGATTGAGCATGCCGGCTGTCCCTGGGGAATTCTCACGGTGAGTGCGGGGTTAGAAGAGTTTTCTCCCTCCTGTACTGGCCCTCAGGAAATGATTCACTCGGTAGATCAGAAGCTTTATAAAGCCAAGGAAGAGGGAAGAGATCGGCTGGAGATCTAAATGAAAAAGATATGAATGACGGAGATGTAAAGAAGCCTGCGCCCCCTTCCGGTTTTCCGAGGGGGCGCAGGCTTTGCTCGCTATGATTTGCTCGAAGCGAGATTCTTTCGTGCCACATTGGGGTTATGGGCAAACCAGGAGAGGATGCAGAGAAGGGTTCCCAGAGTGCCGAAAAGGGCCAGGGCAACGCTGTACGAACCCCAGAGAGAACTCGCAAGGCTGAAGGCGTAGGGGCCCAGAGCGCTTCCTCCTACTACCCAGAGAAAGGCCTCTCCGGAGATGCTCCCCAGATGGCCCAGGCCGAAGAACCGGGGCCAGACGATAACCCCGTTGATTCCCATCATGGCCACATTCAGCCCCACCCCTGCCACCAGAAGGATGTAGGGAATTCCAGGCCTCAAAAAGAGGCAGGAAAAGGCTAAAAGTGCTACTCCCAGCATGTGCAGCATGGCGAAGCTTCGGAGCCGCATGTAGTCGCTTAAAACGCTCCCCACCCCCTGAACCAGCACGGCAAAGAAGGTGGCGGGGAGGAAGATTCCGATGGCCTCCTGGCGATCCAGCCCTGCCATGGCGAAGATGCTCACCACGTGAAAGGTGAACCCCGTGATCACCAGGGAGGAGAAGCCGTTCACCATGTTGAAGATCCAGAAGGAGTAGGTTTTCCGAGCCTCGGAAAGTGTGTAGTCCCTGGGGGGGCTTGGGGGCTCCTTGGGGTGCAACCGTAGGGAGAAAAAAGAGGGTTTTTTCTTCTTTTCCTCCAGCAGCCGGACGAGTTCTTTCCGTTCCTCCCAGGAGGGATCCCGAAAGGTGAAAAGCGTGAAAAGCGTTGCGAAGGCTATGAGAAAAAAACCTATGCTCTGCCAAGCTAGACGCCATCCTAGGGCGGTAATCATGCGGTCAAAGACTCGGGGGAAATAGGCGAGCCCTAGGGCGCTTAAAGGCCCCAGAAAAGCATTGCCCATTCCCCGGCGATGATCGAACCACTTCATCACCATGTTGCGGCTGGACATGCTGAGCATCCCCTGGCCGAAGAAACGCACCAGAAAAAAAGCTCCGGACATAACCACCGTGGCGAGTAGCGCCGGAGCTACCCCGGGGAGAAGGCGCATAAGCCCCTCCGCCGCTTGATCCGCATGGCTCATGACGAGGACGCTTAATCCCAAGGAAAATACGGCGAGAGTGCTCATGCTCTTCGATCCGTGGCGATCGTACCAGGTTCCCACGATGGGCATGAGCAAGGCGCTTCCTACGGTTCCCACCAGATAGGCAAGGCTGAGTTGGGGGCGGGTAAGAGGCAGGGCTCCCAGGAGAAGATCCGTAAAGGGAGAGATACCGTTGGTCTGCCCCGGCAGGGTGGCGATACTGCCCACAATTCCCGCAAAAAGAACGACGTATAGTCTGTACATTATGGTTTGAGTCTCCTCGTGTCTTTGGAAAGATGGTTGCATGAAAGAGATAGTCGCATGGTAGTCCGTGATGCTTTCGATTCTATCTATGGATACGCTCTGGAACCCCCAGCTTACTACAGGTTGCCCGAAGAGGCCACATGAGAGAAAAGACCTCGCAGGAGCTTTTTTCGAAGAAACACCTTCTTTTTTCGTAAATTTCCCCCAAGCCAAGGTGCAGAAATTCTTGCGAAAGGGCTTTTTCGAAGCTATACTCAACGAAGAGTGAAGAGTGAAGAGTCAGAGGATAGGGCCCGGCGTGTGTTGTGTACCCCTATTCTGTTCAAGGAAGCTGCCCCAGCTTGGAGAGGACGTACCTTCATGCCTATGATCGTTCCTGTCGAAAAAGTAGTTCCCGGAAGCCTCTCGGGAGAGGATGTTTTTAATCTTCGAGGGGAGCTTCTTCTGGGGAGATATGTGGTTATTACCCGGCGGATTCTGGAGGGCCTCAAGAAGGCCGAAGTTGATTCCGTAATGGTGGCCTTTTCCGAAGAGGAAGCGGCTATCCCCTTTCCTTCCATTATCCCCCGAGAGCTTGCTCTCAAGGCAAAGCAGCAGATCAGGGCTCTTCATGCCCTGGGGGAATCCCGGCAGGTCCTCGTGCCGGAAATACTCTCGGGCCTTCTCTCTTCCGCCCAGAGTGCCGTAGAGCATATCATGTTCTCGGATCAGGCGATTCTCACAGAAGTAAAACACATGGCCTCCTACGACATGTACACCTACGAACACTCCTGGATGGTCTTTCTCTTCACCTTCGGGCTCCTGCGGGAAGCCATCCGCAATAATTACATAGCCCCGCTTGATCCTCCGAGCCGTAACTCCATCGCCATGGGAGCCCTTCTTCACGACTTCGGCAAGACCCGGATCCCTCTGGAGATACTTAATAAAGAGGGGCGCCTTGATACGGAGGAGATGCGTGTCATCCAGGAGCATCCTCAGCTTGGGTCGGATCTTCTGCGAAACTACGAAAGCATCAACCCCTTTTCACGCTCCATCATTCTGCATCATCATCAGCGTTGGGACGGCAAGGGATACGGTCCTGCCAGTGGCTACACTCTCCACGATCGCGATATTCCTCCCTACATCCACTTGGTGAGTCTGGCAGATGTCTTTGATGCCCTCATATCGGATCGCCCCTACCGGAAAGGTTTTCTTCCCAAAAACGCCCTGAATATCATGCATCAGGCCTCGGGAACGCATTTCAACCCCGAGGTTCTTCCCTTCATGGACTCTATTGCTGTGGAGTACCCCATCGGAAGCGTGCTGCTTCTCGATAACGGTGCCATCGCCAACGTCAACGGCCTTGAGAAGGGGCACCGCTACCGATGCTACGTCATCGGGAGCCTTGCAGAGGGGGGGCGTCCTCTTCTGGGAGAGAATCTCTATCTTGCCAAAGAAAACATCCTCCTTGGTGCCAACTCCATTCAAGCCCTGGCGGAGCGTCTCTCTCAAGAAAGCCTGAAACAAAAGTTCTTCCCCGGAGCGTCCCTCTCCCTCTTCGCCCAGGATCCCTGGAGAGAGATTCTGGAAGACTATTTCGCCTCTCTTCTCTAAAAAACACTTCTTTTTCCGAAATATCTTTTCCCACACGTATAATCCTGCTGGCATTGGCATTCTCCCAGGAAGTGAAGCTGGTGGACGAAGTTGAAGGTGCTCCTCCTGCGCAGATTGCAGGAGGAGATCAGAAAGAGGGATCTTCCAGAGAGAGTTTTTTCGCGTTTTTCCTCCAAGCTGGATGGGGGGATTCTTGCGGAAGGGCTTTTCCGAAGTTATACTCAGGGGGTTATTCATTATCAGGACGCAGGAGCTGCAGTTAAAGAGACTCTCGTGCTCTCTATCCTGTTCGGAGAAGCCGCTGTAACCGGGGGAGGATTTGTCTTCATGCCTATGATCATTCCTATAGAAAAAGTGCTTCCCGGGAGCCTCTCCGGAGAGGATGTTTTTAACGTTCGGGGAGAGCTTCTTCTGGGAAAGCACGTCGTTATTACCCGACGCATTCTGGAAGGCCTAAAAAAATCTGGAATGGAGTCGCTCCTTGTGGCTTTTTCCGAAGAGGAAGGAGTTATGGCCTCTCCTGCCATCGTTCCCAGGGAGCTGGTGCTCAAGGCAAAGCAGCAGATTCGGGTTCTCCATGCCCTGGCAGAGTCCCGACAGACTCTGGCTCCTGAGATGCTCTCCAGCCTTCTCTTCTCCGCCCAAGGGGCGGTGGAGCACATTATGCTCTCGGATCAGGCGATCCTCACAGAAGTGAAACACATAGGTTCCCACGACATGTATACCTGTGAACACTCCTGGATGGTTTTCCTTTTTACCTTCGGGCTTATTCGCGAGGCAGTCCGTCGCGATTACATCAATGCTCTTGATCCTCCGAGCCGTAACTCCATCGCCATGGGGGCTCTTCTTCACGACTTCGGAAAAACCCGGATTCCTCTGGAGATACTTAACAAAGAGGGGAGGCTTGATGCGGATGAGCTGCGTATTATTCAGGAACATCCGCAGCTCGGATTTGATCTCCTGCGAAACTATAAAAGCATCAACCCCTTTTCACGCTCCATCATTCTGCATCATCATCAGCGATGGGATGGCAAGGGATACGGTCCTGTCAGTGGTTTTGTCCTCAAGGATCGTGAGATTCCCCCCTACATTCATCTGGTGAGCCTGGCGGACGTTTTCGATGCTCTTACATCGGATCGTCCCTACCGCAAGGGTTTCCCCCCCAAAGAGGCCCTGAGCATTATACACCAGGCCTCGGGAACCTATTTCAACCCCGAAGTATCTCCCTTTACGGAGTATGTCACCGTGGAGTATCCCATCGGGAGTGTGCTGCTTCTGGATAACGGAGCCATAGCCAACGTCAACGGCATTGAGAAGGGGCCTCGCTACCGATGCTACGTTATCGGGAGTCTTGCAGAAGGAGGGCGTCCGCTTGTGGGAGAGACCCTCTATCTTGCGAAAGGGCGCGTTCTTCTCGCTTCTAACTCCATTCAGGGGTTGGCGGAATGTCTCTCTCAAGAAACCCTGAAACAAAAACTCCTCCCCGGAGCCCCCCTCTCCCTTTTCTCCCTGGATCCCTGGAAAGAACTCCTGGAAGATTATTTTACTCCCCTGCTGTAGTCTTTCCATCTGTGCCTGCATGTACCACACTTCCCTTTGGGATGTCTCTCAATGCCGCAACGTGTGAGGGAGAAGGTCCAAAAAATTTCCCTTGACAAGATGCGGAATCCCTATATAATGGCCCGAAATCGCAGTAACGATGAGTTCGAACCAAAAAACGAAGGGGAAAGGAGGAACGGCCCATGTTCGGTAGAAAAAATTCTCAGCGGAACGCCAGCTTTTATTATAGCTTTAGCAACGGTCAGTGGCAGTTTTATTATTATGCCAGTGACCAATCCGTACGTGGAAATCCGAACAAGGCTGGTACCGTTCTTTCGCCCCCCATAGGGTTACCTCGACTCTAAGATTTTTCTAAGAGCAGAGGGTAGCACAAGGGATATAAGCCGGATTCGGGTTTTCACAAACCCGAATCCGGCTTTTTTGTTGATTTAATTTCATTCTGGATTCATTGGGAAGAACGAGCTTAGTGGAGGTGAGCACAATGTTGGTAGTACGCATGGAAGAGCAGAGTTTGAGTCTTGATATGGCGAGAGTGTGTGAGGCTTTGGAGCAGCAGGGGTGCCGGGGACGTATGGTTCCCCATCCCGAGGGAATGTGCATCGTTTCGGAGGAGCCTAAAGAGGGCACTGGAAGCATTGCCGTACTGCCGAGAGTGCGCCAGGTAGTCTGTACGGGAAATTCCTTTCCGCTGGGAAGCCGGGCGGTAGCTTCTGGAACAACCTCCATGGAGCTTGCTCCGAACGTGCGCATCGGCGGGGGGAATCTGGTGGTTATGGCAGGTCCCTGCGCCGTAGAGGGGCGGGAGCAGATGCTGGAAGCCGCTCGGGGTGTCAAGGCCGCCGGAGCCACCATGCTTCGGGGGGGAGCTTTCAAACCCCGCACCAATCCCTACTCCTTCCAGGGGCTGGGGCACGAGGGAGTGGCCCTCATGGCAGAGGCTCGTACCGAGACAGGGCTTCCTATCGTTACCGAGGTGATGGGGATAGAGGATATTGAGGGGATGCTTCCTCACGTGGATATGTTTCAGGTAGGGGCCCGAAACATGCAGAATTTCAGCCTTCTCAAGGCTCTTGGCCGTTGCCGCACTCCGGTGCTTCTCAAACGGGGGATGACCGCCACGGTGGATGAGTGGCTCCAGGCGGCGGAGTACATTCTCGCCGGGGGGAACCACCGGGTGGTGCTCTGTGAGCGGGGTATCCGGAGCTTCGAGAAGCGTACCCGGAACACGCTGGATCTGAGCGTGGTGCCTCTGGTGAAATCCCTTTCGCATCTTCCCATTATCGTAGATCCCAGCCACGGCACGGGAATCCGGGATCTGGTGCTCCCCATGAGCCTCGCTGCCTTGAGTTGCGGCGCCGATGGCCTCATGATCGAAGTGCACCCCCGCCCGGCGGAGGCCCTTTCGGATGGTGCCCAGTCGCTGGATATTCCGGGATTCCAGGATCTCATGCAGAAGGTGAATCAGCTTGCTCCGGCTCTCGGAGCCTTGACGGAAGAGAAAACATGCCCCTTGAAGATTGCCATGTAGGCATTCTCGGGCTGGGGCTCATGGGGGGCTCCCTAGGGGGAGCCCTCATTCGTGGGAACCTTTCGAGGCTTCGGGTGCTCGGAGCGGATCTGGATGAGGGGGCCTGTGCGGGGGCCCTGGAAAAGGCCTGTATTCATCAGGCAGTTTCTGTAGAAGAGTTGGCCGCCCTGTCGGATATCCTGATTCTCGCAGTTCCCCCCCGGCATATGGAGTCTGCCAGCCGTACGATGCGTCCCTTGGCCTCTCAAAAGCTCAAGGCGGTTTTTGACCTCGGGAGCGTGAAGGGGGAGCCCGGAGAGAAGTTAGAGGAGATCTGGGGGAGCCTCTACGTGGGCCTGCACCCCATGGCGGGAAAGGAAGTAGGGGGGATCGCCCAGGCGGAGCCGGAGCTTTTCCAGGGGGCTCTCTGTTTTCTTGTCCCTCGGAGGCATTCGGATCCTTTGGCGGTAGAGCTTGGCCGGGAGATGATCCAGGCCCTCGGGGGGGTGGTTTCCGAAATATCTCCAGAGGAGCACGATCTTCTGGTGGCCTACGGAAGTCATCTTCCCATGATCACCGCTGCAGCTCTCAGCATGGCAGCGGGGAGGAAGAGCCGGGAGTTTTCCGGCATCTGTCGGGCCGTGGCGGGGGGGTTTCGGGATGCTACCCGCACCGCCTCGGGAATGCCCTGGCTTGGAGCGGACGTGTTGCGCTATAATAAAAAGGCCCTTCGAGAAGCCGCACGGGAGTGCATCACCCTTATGGAGGCATTTCTTGAGGCCTCCCCGGAGGAGGGGGAAGCCCTCTTTCAGGAGGCTGCGAGCTGGAGACGAGAACTTGTAGAGGAGAGACAGACGAGATGGTCATCATGAGAAGCATAAGCCCCCTGGAGGGGATGCGGGGAAGCTGTACGGTACCGGGGGATAAGTCCATATCCCATCGGGCGGCATTGTTGGGAGCCCTCTCCCAGGAGGGTATGGACATTTCGGGATACGCTCCGGGGGAGGATTGCGGGCGTACGTTGGCCTGTCTCGAACAGTTGGGATGCCGGGTGCTTCGAGAGGGTTCCAGGGTGCATGTGAGCCGGGGTGAGGGGATTCGGGAATCCCAGGAGGTACTCTATGCGGGGAACTCCGGCACCTCTGCCCGGTTGCTCTGCGGCCTTCTGGCGGGGGTGCCGGGGTTTTTCGGCATCATCGCGGGGGATGCAAGCCTCTCTGCTCGCCCTATGGAGCGGGTGGTGGCCCCTCTTCGTTCCGCCGGGGCCCGGATCGACGGCCGAGAGGGGGGGAACCGTCTTCCTCTTTGCATTCGAGGGGCTTCCTTGGTGGGGGGAACCTTCACCCTCTCCGTAGCGAGCGCCCAGGTGAAGACCGCCCTTCTTCTGGCGGGGCTCTCCTCCCAGGGGAGCGTTACTGTGGCGGAGCCCTCTCCCTCCAGGGATCATACGGAACGCATGCTCGGCTTTCTGGGGCTTCCTCTGGTACAGGAGGAGAACCGCATCACCCTCTTTCCCTATCCGGAGCTACCGGGAGCGGCATGGGAAATCCCGGGGGATTTTTCCTCCGCCGCCTTCTGGATTGTTGGGGCCGCTCTGGTGCCGGATTCCGAGCTACTTCTGGAGAAGGTGGGGTTGAACCCCACACGGACGGGGCTTCTGGAGGTGCTGGAGCGCATGGGGCTGCATCTCCAGGTGGAGAATCTTCATGAATCCGGAGGAGAGCCCCGGGGGAATTTGCGGATATGCAGCAGCTCTCTGGAGAGCACCCGGGTGGTGGCCTCGGAGGTACCCCGTATGGTGGATGAGTTGCCGGTGCTTGCGGTGGCGGCCACCCAGGCCAAGGGAAAGACAGAGATCCGGGGGGCTCGGGAGTTGCGCTACAAGGAGTGTGACCGTATCCGGGGGATGGCGGAGGGACTCGCCACCCTGGGAGCGGATATCCAGGAGCTTGAGGATGGATGGATCATTACAGGCCCTACGCCGTTGCACGGTGGGAAGGTGAAGACCTTGGGGGATCACCGCATCGCCATGGCCTTGAGCATCGCCGCTCTTGTGGCAGATGGCCCGGTAGAGCTGGACGATCCGGCGTGCGTGAATATCTCCTATCCATCGTTCTTCGAGGATCTGGAAAGGTTTCGATAAGCCATAAGGAGGTCTGTACGGTATGAGCTATACCCCTCTTCAGATGGTGGGGATTATGGGGAATCCCTTGGATCACACCCTCTCTCCCGCCATGCAGAATGCCTGGTTCCGGGCTCTGGATCTTCCCTTCGCCTATTTTGCCTTTCCCGTGGAGGATATGGACTTTCCCATCGCTCTGGAGGGGCTTCAGGTTCTTGGGGCTCGGGGGGTGAACATCACCCTCCCCTACAAACAGGAGGCGTGGCATATATCCCATACTCTCAGCCCCGAGGCGGAGCGAGCCAGGGCGGTGAATACCTTTATTTTCGAAAAGGATTTCTACTTGAGCGGGTACAACACGGATGTGCTCGCTCTGGAGGAGGGGCTTACCCGGCTGGATCTCCCCCAGCGGGGAGGGCGTTGCCTTGTGCTCGGTTCCGGCGGGGCTACGGCGGCGGCTCTGGCGGCGCTGGATCCCCAGATGTGGGATACGGTGCTTCTCTGTTGCCGAAATACTGAAGCCGGGGAGGTCCTTTCCCAGCAGAGCGGGGAGCATCTCTCCATGGAGATCCTCCCCTGGAAGGCTCTTGAGGAGGAGGACATGGGGTCCCTTGATTTGCTGATCCACGCCACCTCTCTAGGATTGCCCTCCTCCCCCTGGGCCGAGGGGGTGCCCGAGAGAATCCTGGATCATAAGGCCCCCCGGAATCTGGTGGATTTCGTCTACTCTCCCGGGGCAAAAACCCCCCTCATCAGCTGGTCGCATAAGCGGGGTATTCCCTGCGTCACCGGAGAGGAGCTTCTGGTGGCTCAAGGGGCGGAGGCTTTTCGGCTCTTCACGGGGAAAAAGCTCCCCAAGGAGTTACGGCATCTTCCGGTGGACTGTCTCCCCAAGGAGGAGAGTTGATGACACTACGATTTCTTACCAGCGGTGAATCCCACGGCCGAGGGTTGCTTCTCATTCTTGAGGGGCTTCCCTCGGGACTTTTTCTCCCCCGGGAGGCCTTCGAGAGCGAGCTGCGCCGCCGCCGTCGGGGATTTGGCCGGGGTCCCCGGATGGGGCTTGAGAAAGATCGCCTCTCCTTTTGGGGGGGCTTGCGCAACGGTGTTACCACCGGGGCCCCTCTGGGGTGCGTTCTGGAGAATACCGAGTGGGAGGCCTGGCGGGATGCCATGGATCCGGAGCGTACAACTCCCGAGGCGGTGGAGCGGGTGCGCCCCGAGTGCCCCCGGCCGGGGCATGCAGATCTTTCCGGGGCTTTGAAATACGGCACTTCGGATGTGCGGAACGTGCTGGAGCGGGCCAGTGCCCGGAGCACCGCCGCCTGGACCCTGGCGGGGGTGGCGGCGAAGCTGCTTTTAGAGGAGCTTGGCATTGTTCTCTGGGGATCTGTGCTCTCCATCGGTGACGCTTCGGTTCCCCTTCCGAAAACATTCGAAGAGTGGGAGGAGGCTCGGAACTCTGATATGGGTTGCCCTCTCTCGGGAGAGCCGGCGCTTCGGGCCCCTGTGGAGCGGGCTTTAGAAGAAGGGGAGACTCTGGGGGGCACCTTCTGCCTCCGGGTTACCGGCATGCCTCCGGGAATTGGCTCCTACGTGGAGTGGGATCGACGGCTGGACGGTCTCTGTGCGGGGGCTCTCATGGCTCTTCCGGGGATCAAGGCGGTGGGGGTGGGAAATGGGGAGGATCTCGGCAGAGATTCCGGAAGCCAGGTGCATGACCCCATTGAACCTCTTCCGCAAGGAGGGTACCGCCGGAGCCGGAACCGTGCGGGGGGGATCGAAGGGGGGGTTACCAACGGAGAGGAGCTTCTCTTCCGGGTCACCATGAAGCCCATTCCCACCCTCAAAAAACCCTTGCCATCGGTGAACCTCCGAAGCCACCAGCCCCAGGAGGCCCATGTGGAGCGGGGAGATGCCTGCGCAGTCCCCTCCGCCTGTGTGGTGGGGGAGACCCTTCTGGCCTGGGTACTCGCCCGAACTATTATGGAGCAGTTCGGAGGGGATCGTATGGAGGATCTGAAGGAGCGTTTTGCCGCCCACCGGGCCCGGATGGAGAGGGGGCTCTCGGATGTCTGAGAATATCTATCTCGCGGGTTTTATGGGTACCGGCAAGAGCACCGTAGGAAAGCTCCTCGCCGCGGAGCTGCAGCGGCCTTTTCTGGATACGGATGCCCTGATAGAGCAGCGGGAGGAACGCAGCATCGCCGCCATCTTCCAAGAGTCCGGAGAGCCCTATTTCCGCACCGTGGAGGCCCAAACGGTGGAGGAGATACTCCCCCTGCAGGGGTGTGTGGTAGCCCTGGGGGGCGGGGTGCTGGAAAACCTCCTTCTTCGGGAGAGCCTTACTGGCTCGGGGCGGCTGGTGGTTCTCCAGGCCTCGGGAGAGGAAATCCTCCGGCGCCTGGGGGAAACGGGAAAAAAAGCCCGCCCTCTTCTCAATCCCGAAGGGGTGGAGGAGCTTCTTGCGAAACGTGCCGCCGGGTACGGAGCGGGCAATTACCATATTTTTACCGAAGGGAAAACCCCCGAGGAAATTGCTCGGGAGATCTGTGTCACTTTGGGGGAGAAGTCTTTAGCTTCTTCTAGCTCCTCCCGCCGGGTGCTGGAGGCCCGGGGAGAGGGGTATTCCTACTCCGTCATCATCGGGGCGGGGGTGCTGGAAGATCCCGAGGTCTGGCAGCATCTGGAAACTCTCCCCTCCCTGGTGGTGGGGGATGCCCTTACCCTCCCTCTATGCGCGCAAAAACTTCCCTTCTCAAAGCCGGTGCATATTCTTCCTCGGGGGGAGGATGCCAAGACTCCGGAGTCTCTCATGAAGATGTACGGCACCCTTCTTCAGGAGGGGGTGTACCGGGGGGAGAGTCTGGTGGCTCTGGGAGGTGGCACCGTAGGAGATGTTACGGGGTTCGCCGCTGCCACCTGGATGCGGGGCATTCCCTACGTGCAGTGCCCCACCACACTGCTCTCTCAGATCGACAGTGCCCTGGGGGGGAAGACGGGGATTAACCTTCCGGAGGGGAAAAATCTTGTGGGGGCCTTTCATCACCCCCGGCTGGTGTTGGCGGATGTGCTTACCCTTCAGACCTTGAGCCGAGAGGCCTATCGTCAGGGGCTGGGGGAGGCGGTGAAGTACGGTCTGGGGGAGGATCCCGCCCTCTTCGTCTGGCTTTGGGAGCACCGGGAGGCTATTGTACAACGGGATCCCGCAATTCTTACGGAGCTGGTGGCCTGGTGCTGCCGATGCAAGCTCAAAGTGGTGGCGGAGGATACCCGGGAAGCGGGGGTTCGTATGCGCCTTAATCTGGGGCATACTCTGGGGCACGCCCTGGAGAGCGCCTCGGGGTACAAAGAGTGGCAGCACGGGGATGCGGTGGGGGTAGGAATGCGCATCGTCACCCGGATTTCCCGCAAGATGGGGTACTGCACCGTGGAGGATGAAGAGCGGCTGGAGGATCTTCTTCAGGTTTTTGGCATGCCTCTGCATCCGGATTGCCCCTGGGAGGATATCGCCCCCTATCTGAAGCGGGATAAGAAGATCCGCCGGGGAGTGCTCCCCCTGGTGATCCCCCGGCATGGGGATATCTCCATGATCACCACGGAAATTCCCCGGGAGCTGGTTCAAGAGAGTTATGAGGAGCTGCTTATATAATGAAGGGAAAGACCTACGGAGTTGTAAGCGGTCCAAATCTTAATCTTTTGGGGAGCCGAGAGCCCCATATATACGGCACCCAGACCCTGGAGGATCTGGAAGAACAGTGTCGGCGGTGGAGCGAGGAGCGGGGGGTAAGGCTTCTCTGGATGCAGAGCAATCATGAAGGGGGGCTTCTGGATTTTTTCCATAAACACCGGCTGGTTCTCTCCGGTGCGGTGATCAATGCCGGAGCCTATAGCCATACCAGCTATGCCCTCCGGGACTGTCTCGCCGCCATGCCCTTTCCGGTGATCGAGCTGCATCTCTCCAACACCGCCGCCCGGGAGGAGTTTCGGCACACAAGTTGCATTGCTCCGGTGGTGCGGGGGCGTATCGAAGGCTTTGGCGGGGCGGGGTACCTTCTCGCTCTGGAGGCCTTGGAGGGGATGCTCTAAATTTTCCCGTTATACCTCTTCCCCCGTGTTCAGGGGATCCGAAAAGCGACAAAAGCTCTGCTGATTGTGCGAAGTTGCGTAGATGCTACATTGTGTGAACTCTGCGGCAATTCGTGGCATGGGTGGGGTTTTTTTGCATGCTATACTGGGATCTTACCTGTTCCATATTTTCATGGATATCCTCGAAAGGAGCCGTTGTATTGAACGTTATCGACCTTACCCATACCATCTGTTCCTCCATGCCCGTCTACCCGGGTACGGAACCTCCCCGTATTGAGGAGGCTACCAGCATTGCTAAGGAAGGCTTTGCGGAAAAGCTGCTTACCTTCTACAGCCATACGGGAACCCATATGGATGCCCCCGCCCATCTTCTTTCCGGCAAAGCTACCTTGGATTCTTTCGAGCCCTCCCACTTTGTGGGGCCCGCCACGGTGGGGGATTTTAGGAATGCCCTCGGCGCCACCATAGGGCTTAGGGACCTTCTTCCTCTGGAAAAAGGCCTTGAGCGGGGGGGGTTTTTGGTGCTCCATACGGGGTGGTCTCGTTTCTGGGGAGAGGAGAGCTATTTTGGCAGCTACCCCGTGCTCACCCAAGAGGCGTGCCGCTGGCTTACCCGGTTCCCGCTCCAGGGGGTGGCCATGGACACGATTTCGGTGGATCCCATAGACTCCTTTGAGCTGGAGAATCATCGGATCCTTCTGGGGGCGGGGATGGTGATTGTGGAAAATCTTACCAATCTGGAGGCCCTCCCCGAGAGCGGTGTTACGCTATGCTGCCTTCCTCTGAAGATCGAGAAGAGCGATGGCGCTCCGGTCCGGGCGGTGGGGCTCTGCTGATCTGAGGAGCAGAGATCAGATTTCTTCTGCAAAAAAACATTCCGGGGGCTTCGGCAAGCCCCCGGAATGTTGTAAGGAAGGGTATATCGAGACGTTTTTTACAAAATGTTCAGAAAAGTCTCTGCTACTGCCCCTACTTCTTCTCCGCCTCGGAACTCATGGTCTTCTTGATGCAGAGTGCGAAGCCTCCCCATACCACGAGCAGCACGATAACCATGTTCATTTGCCAGGACATCTGCATAACCTCCTTGGATCTCTCTAGCCCCAAGCCCTAAAAAGCCTTCTTGGCGATTTCGGGGTTCTGGGGATCAAACTGATACATAAACTTTTGATTGAGCCATCCCCGAAGGGCATAGACCACCACAAAGAGAATTGCCCACTGAAAGAAGATGGTTCCCGGGCTGTAATTGTAGGAGAAGCCCGCAAAATCATATACAGGCCAGAACTTCCACCACTCGCCGGGGTACCAGCTTGCAGCCTGGTAGATCCACCATCCGAAGATGATCACAAACCACACGGGGAAGAGGTAGATAAGCTTAAAGAGCCAAGGCCATTTGAGGTCTGCATTGGGCTCGATATCCTCTTTCCAGATCTTGTCCACTCCCATTTTGATCGCCGCCAGGGAGAAGAAGAGCCCCGAAGCGAGAAGTCCCACGCCCCAGACCCAGTCCTGGTTGTCCAGGACGTTGATGTTCATGGCAGAGGGAACGCCGAGGGCGTACATGATGACACCCCCCACAAGAAGAGCCTTCTTCCGGGGGAATCCCGCATCCATGAAGAAACGGGCCACCAGCTCAAGCATGGGGAAGGTGGAGCTGAGGGCTGCCACGGTGAGGGCCAGGAAGAAGAGAATCCCGATGATCTGTCCTGCGGGCATCTGCTGGAAGAGGGTAACAAGGTGCACGAAGACGAGGCCGTTATTGCTAGTTCCGGTGAGGAACTCCGCCGCATTGGGATCCAGAGCAAAGACCGTGGGAACCACGCACATAACCGCAAGAAGCCCTGCGCTGGTATCGCCAAAGCATACCGTAGTGGCATTGAGCACAGTATCCTCATTGCTCTTGGTATAGATGAAGTACGTGAGCATGAGGCCCCAGCCTGCTCCGGTGGACCACGCCGCCTGGGTGAAGGCCTCTATCCAGAGGCGCCCGGTGAGCATGGAGTTCCAGTCGGGCTGGAAGAGGAATTTCAACCCTTCGGTAGCGCCGGGAAGGGTGACCGCGCGAACCATGATAACCGCAAGAAGCACGAAGAGGGTAGGGATAAGGACTTTACAGACCTTTTCTATCCCCGCCTCGATCCCCCGAAGGGTAACCACCAGAACGATGACCATGGAGATAAGATGCCAGGGAGCTGCGCCGTTGATGCTCCAAGCGGCTGCCCCGGTGGCGTTGGAGAAGGTATCCCAAAGCTGTGCGGAGTCTCCGGAATTGAGAATGCCCTGAATACCGTAGACAAGATAGCGCACGCACCAGCCGAGAACCACTGCATAGTAAAAGGCGATCCCTGCGCAGATAAGCCCTACTGCGGTACCCGCCCAGGTCCATCCTTCGCCGACATATTTCTTAAAGGAGCCTCCGCACCCCATACGGGTCTTGTTGCCCCAGACGGATTCTGCGATAAGCAGCGGAATCGCCCAGAGGATCATGGCGATAACCACGCCTATGATGAAGGAGCCGCCACCCATTTTGGCAGCCATACGGGGAAAGCGCCAGATATTGCCCGTCCCTACTGCCATGCCGATAGCAGCAAGAATCAGGCCCCACCTTGTTGCAAAACCGCCGCTGTTCTCTTTCGAAGCCATACGATAAAGTCCCCCTTATTGAAAGATGAAAACGTTACCTCTAGCCTGTAGCGCCGAAAACACTCCTTCCGCCACATCCGTACATGTGCCGAAAGAGATCGCGATGCGAGTTCAGGCGCTTCCATGGAAGATCCTCAGAAGCGTAAGGTTCACGGAGATGGCCTCTTTCCGTACGGATGCAGCTGCTGCACACGTCCCTCCTTTCGTCTGTGGCATAAAGAACACAAAATGCCGGGTCCAGAATCTTTTCGACATTATAACTCGCCTTTCTTTGAAGTGCTAGTGTTTTTACGCATGTTCTTGATGTATTACTTGTTCTAAGACCAAGATCCTTTCGTTTAAAAAGCAAGGTTTTTTCTGAATAGTTTCAGCAATATGCTCATCCCGTATTTTTGGATAGACCCTCTCTCAGTTCGAGGAGCGGTTTTTCTTCCGGTGGGTGTACAGGGTTGCCAGAGCTATGGAGTAGAGCTTGCTTTCGGGAGATTCCGAGCGCGAGGTGATAACCGCCGGGGCTGCAGCTCCCAGTACCAGTCCTCCCATCTCGGCTCCCACAAGATGCACCATGGTTTTCCCCACGGCGTTCCCTACATCCATGGAGGGGAGAAGGATAAGATCCACCTTTCCCGCAATCTTGCTGGAGATCCCCTTTCTGATGGCCGCCTCCTCCCGAAGGATCACATCCATGGCCATGGGGCCCTCAAGGACACATCCCGGGAAGGCCCCTGCTTCGTACTGAGCCGCCAGGGCCTGGGCGTCCACAGAGGATTGCATCTTGGGATGCACCTTTTCGTTTGCCGCCAGTACCGCCACCTTGGGTTCCTCCAGTCCAAGGATGTGAAGCGTTTCCAGGGCGTTTCGAAGAATTTGCTCCTTTTCCTCCAGAGTGGGGGCGATGTTAATTCCCCCGTCGGTTATGCAGAGCATGCGGTTCCATCCCGGAATGGCAAAGAGGGAGAAGGAGCTTAAGAGTCTTTCGGTGCGCAGCCCTCTCTCCTTGTGCAGGATCCCCCGCATGAAGTCCGTGGTGTTAGTCTGCCCTTTCAGCAGGATATCCGCCTCGCCCTGCCGCACAAGCTCCGCCGCCTTGAGGGCGGATGCGGGGAGGTTCTCTTCGTGAAAGAGAGGGGTGTCTCTCGGGAGTCCCGCCTTTTCTAGCAGGGGCTCCACCTGATGGCGATCTCCCACCAGCAGGGGTTTCACAAACCCCATCTTCCACGCCATGGCGATTCCTTGAAGGGCGCTCTCGCTCTCCGCCCCTGCCAGGCTTACCCGCAAGGGGGGAAAGGATTGTACGGTCTCCATCAGTTCTTTGAAGGTGCGGAACATCATAGGGTTTACTCCTTTCTGGTACCTCGGTACCCCAGCTCAAGGGCCTTGAGATTGGCCTCCAAAAATTTTGGAGGTGCCAACTCCCGAAGGGCCTCCTGCATGGCCTCCAGGGAAAAGCCCCCCACGCCGGAGCCGCAGAGGGCCCCGAGCATGACCACGTTGAGGAAGAGAAACTTCCCCCCCATCTCCGCCTGCAGAAGGTCATACCCCTTGAGAGTGTGCAGAGAGATCTTTTGTTTCTCAAGATAGCTTTGAAGATCTTGGTTCTCCAGGGCCTCCGGTGCGTCCACGTTGATGATGGCATCCCCTCCTTCCTTGAGAAAGGAGAGGTTTCGAAAGGCCTCGGCCTGATCGAAGGCCACCAGCACATCCGCAGATCCCTCGGGGATCATGGGGGAGTCGTAGTCTCCCATCTTGAAATGGCTGATCACGGAGCCTCCCCGTTGGGCCATGCCGTGCACCTCGCTCCCCATAACCTTCTCTCCCCGGGCCAGGGCAAGATGCCCCATTACCCGGCTGGAGAAGAGAATTCCCTGTCCTCCCAAACCTACGATAATACACTGCATAACTTATGCCTCCTCGGAAACAAAACGGATAGCCCCCTTGGGGCAGACCTCGGTACAGACCCCGCACTCCACGCAGAAACGGTGATCCACATAGGCCTTCTTGGCATCTTCGTTCCAGAGCAGGCCGGGGCAGTTGAATTTAGTGATGCAGATTTTGCAGCCGATGCACGTCTCCGTGTTCACCGTCACGGGTTTCTTTACGGGGTGTTTTTTCAGCATGGTGATGCAGGGGTAGCGGAAGATGAGCACCGCGGGCTGTTCGTGCGCTACCGCCCACGCATGTGCTTCTTTGATAGTCTCCAGATTGTCGTTGATGGTGTAGGCGTTAAGCACTTTGAGATACTGCACCCCGCACCCTTTGACAGCTCCCTCCAGATTCACCTGTACTCCTTCGTCCCCGGCGCGCATTTTGGAGCCCGTGCCGGGATTATCCTGGCCGCCGGTCATGGCGGTGATGCTGTTATCCAGAATGCAGAGCACGAAGGCGTGTTTGTTGTAGACCGCGGTGGTGAGCCCTGTCATACCGCTGTGGAAGAAGGTGGAGTCTCCCAAGGTGGCGAAGATCGGTTTTTCTCCTACTCTCTTATCCGCCTTGTACGCTGCGTAGACTCCGGAGGCCACGGTGACCGCTCCCCCCATGCAGAGGATGGAGTCCACGGTACCTTGGAAGAAGGAGAGGCTGTAGCAGCCGATGTCGCTGCAGATGATGCTCTTGGGGAGGGCCTTCCGGAGGGCGAAGTAGCTCGGCCGATGGGGGCATCCCGCACAGAGCTTGGGGGGGCGCTTGGCGAGCTGTAGCCCCTCCTGGGCTCGGGAGAGCAGCTCCTTTTCGGGAATTTCCCGCCCGGGCTCCCCCAGGGCCTGGAAGAGAAGATCCCGAATCACCTCCGGTACAAGCTCCCCCTGCGGGGGGACGAAGCTGTTCCACCGCCCTTTTATTTTGGTGCGGTCCGGAAGCTGCGTTTCGATAACCCCGTAGGTCTCTTCCAGCACCATCACCGTATCGTAACGGGATGTGAAATCCTGCACCATGCGCACCGGAAGAGGAACCGGGGTGCCGATCTTGAGAACCCCGATGTCATTCCGGTTCATCTCCCGGAGAAGATCCATGACGATGGAGAAGGATACCCCCGAGGCGATAATCCCCAGCCGGGGTTTCCCCTTGGAGGGAATCTCGTAGTTGTACTGTCCGAAGGCGTTTTCGAACTCCTCCCGGATTATTTCGAAACGTTCGTTGTGCTCCTGCACGCTCTGGATCATCCTGGCGGGGAGCACCGCCTTGTGCCCCCGGGGCTCCTGCTCGAAGTGGGCGGGGTTCTGGGGGGTGAGAGGGCGTTCGGTCTCCATGCTCTGGCGGCAGTGATCCACCCGCACCGCCGGGCGGAGCATGGCCATCACCTTATGCCGCTCTCCAAGCTCGTAGGCGCTGTGCACCATCTCCCGAGCCTCCCGGGCATCGCAGGGATCGAAGCAGGGGATTTTAGCGTAGAGGGCGAAGCTCCGGCTATCCTGATCGGTCTGGGAGGCGTGGCATCCCGGATCATCCGAGACGATAAGAAGGCATCCTCCGGGGAGCTTAAAGTGGGCGGCGCTCATGAAGGGGTCCGCCGCCACGTTCAGCCCCACCTGCTTCATCACCGCACAGGAACGTTTTCCCGCCAGGGAGGCCCCCAGGGCGATCTCCAGACTTACCTTTTCGTTGGTTCCCCACTCCACCACGGTGTTGGTTTTCAGCGCATCCGCATACTTTGCGATTCCCGGAAGAATCTCCGACGAGGGGGTTCCCGGATAGGCAGAGGCCACGGCGCATCCCGCCTCCACCACCCCCAGGGCCATAGCATCGTTTCCCAGAAGAATCTTTTTGCTGCTCAAGGGCATTTCCTCCTTTAAAAATTATGGTGAAACATTATGGAAGCTATTATGATCGCTCTCCCCGGATCTCCCGAAGATAGCGATAGATGGTGAAGACCGAGTTCCCCGTCTCCTGGGCAAAGGCTTCCACGGCTCCTTTGAGAAGAAAGAAACCCTCTTCTTCGAGATGCCGCATGGCCTGAAGCTTTTCCTGCTTCTTTGAAAGATGCAGGGGCTTTCCTACGTATTTGCGGATCATCTGGAGATTGCGCTCCAGAATCTCCTCGGAACGATTGTTGCTCTCTCCCGGTTCCCCCTCCCGCTCGAATTCAGAGTAGCTTGTGGTGTCTCCGATGGTAATGAGCTGCTCCACCATGCTCTGTAGAATCTCTCCCTTGGTCATGTCGTAGTTGATGCAGAGAAAGCCGATGATCTTTTTCGAACAGTCCCGGATATAGATGGTGTTGGAGCGGATACGCTTGCCGTCGGAGGAGCGAGTAAGGTAGTTGGAGACGAAATGTTCCTCCCTCCTATCCGCGGTTTGGAGCAGATAGAGGGCGTAGTCCCGAAGAGGAGTCCCCTCGGAGCGCCCGGTGACGTGGGGGTTTTCCATGGCCAAAATGGAGTGTTCCGGGGTGGCCACGTCGTGGAGCACAATTTCGTAGTCCGGCCCTAGGGCAAGGGCAAGGCCCCGAACCACGGGGATAAAGGCCTGAAGAATGGGATGGGGGGATGCCATGCAGATCGCCTCGCTTTACACAAAAAAGAATTGCCTACCGTGGTCCATTGTTACAAAAACACCTCGATATGTCAATAATTTGTACTGATGAAAAATTTTTGGATTCGAGCCGTGGAGGGGTGTTGTACGGTGTATAACGCATTTTTACCATACGTTTCATTTCGGAGAGAGGAGAAGTGCTATACTAAAGCAAAAGTTTTTCTGATAAGGTGAGGAACAGCAAGAGAGAAAAGAATCCTCAGAAGAGGGAGAGACGAGAGAGTGCAGACCTTTTTACCCTATCCTTGTTTTTACGAACGCGTTTCTGTCCTTGATCGGTTCCGTTTGAGAGGGCAGTGGGTGGAGGTGCTCCATGGGAAAGCGTGAAGTAGGAACGCTCAAGGGAGGAATGATTCTCGGAGAGGATCTCTATACCCCGGAGGGAAAGCGTATTCTCCGAAAGGGTGAAGCCCTTGGGGATCGTCATATACGGATGCTGAAGATCTGGGGAGTCCCCGAGGCAGAGATTCTTGAGGAGGAACTTAAGGAAGACCTCCCCCTCAAGGAGGAGTTAGAACACTCTGCCTTTACAGATCGGGCCTTCCGGCTTGTGGGTGCGTGGTTTCCTTTGAATTCCGAAGAGGATCCCCTTATGAAAGAGCTTCGGAGGCTCTGTGCTCTTCGGGTGGCCCGGGCCATGAGGGAGGGGGCGCTTCCGGAGGGGCTCTTTCCCCGGGTGCAGGTGGCTCCTCCCCGGATGCCCGATTCGGAGGAGATTGATTTTTCCGCCCACTCTCTGGTGCGGAACGAGGCCCAGCTCGCCTCCTATCCGGATATCTACTTCCGTATCAAGGAGGTGCTGGATTCTCCCGTAAGCTCTGCCCGTCACATTGCGGAGGTGGTGAGCACCGATCCCAATCTTTCCATGCGCCTGCTCCGGCTGGTGAACAGCTCCTTTTACGGATTCCCCTATCCCATCGAGTCGATCCCCCGGGCGGTGACCATCATCGGCTCCCGGGAGCTTACCAACCTTGCTCTGGCGGTCTCCACCATGAGCATCTTCCAGGGGGTGCCCGAGGAGTACGTGGAGATGCGCTCCTTCTGGGAGCACTCTCTCGCCTGCGGGGTGATCGCCCGAATTCTGGCGAATCTCCGGCGTTTTCCCGAAGAGGAGCGTTTCTTTCTGGCGGGGCTCTTTCATGATGCGGGAAAGCTGGTGCTCTACCGTAAAAAACCCCGGGTTATGACGGCGCTTCTCGCTTTTTCGCGGCATGAGAAGCTTCCCATGTTTGAGGTGGAAGATAGGATTCTGGGGTTTAACCACGCCTATCTCGGGGGGTTGCTTCTCAAGGAGTGGAATATCCCTCTCACCCTGCAGCATCTGGTGCAGGTGCATCACTCTCCGGATGTGCTGGCCTTCTCTCCCGAGGCGGCGGTGGTTCATGTGGCGGATGTGCTGGCGGGAGCCATGCGTTGGGGGACGAGCGGTTCCTTCTACGTACCCTCGCTGGATTCCGAGGCGTGCCATGCTTTGGATCTCTCCGCGGGGGTTCTTGAGAGGGTGCTTGCCCAGAGCGAGCGGCAGATGCGGGAGATTTTACAGGTTTTCTTCGGAAAGGATCACCACCATGGTAGCATGGCATGAAGTGCGGGCGCTCCAGGTAAAGGTGGATACGCTGCTCCGGGAGAGAGACGGAGTGAACCGGGTGCTGGAAGCGGCGGTGCACACGGGATCTTTCTTTGCGGAGCTTGATCGGGCTGCGGAGCCGCGGGAGGTGTTGAAGCTCTCCTCCCGAATGGTGCGCAGTTTCGTGGCCTTTCGGTACCTTTCCTTCTACCTCATCGGGGAGGATGGGCTCAGTTTCGACTGTGTCTACAGTGATAGCGAGGGGGCCAAACGCTGGATCGATAGAGAGCTGGAATTTCTGGTGGAGGATGGCACCGTGGCCTGGGCTCTGGGACGCAACAAGCCCGTCATGGTGACTGCCAGGGACGAGGAGACCCACATGATGTTGCACGCCATGGTAACCCCCAACCGGGTGATGGGGCTTTTCGTAGGGGTGCTGCAATCTTCCCCGGATACTCTTCTGGAGGTGGCCATCACCTTTCTCACGGTGGTTCTGGGGAGCACCGCCAGCGTGCTGCTGAATGCGGAACTCTATCGAGAGGTGAAGCATCTCAACCGGGAACTTCAGGAAAAAGTAACCTACCTCCAGGAGTCGGAACGGGCCGCCGAGGCGGCAAACCGGGCAAAGGATGTCTTTCTCGCCAATGTGAGCCATGAGGTACGCACCCCCCTGAACGGGATTCTCGGTATCAGTGAGCTTCTTCTGCGTACCAGTATGAACTCCAAACAGCGGGAGATGACGCGTACTCTCATGCAGGAGGGGCGGGTGCTGCTGCATCTTATCAATGATATTCTGGACATCTCTAAAATTGATTCAGGAGCTTTCCGCCTGGAGGAGATCCCTTTCTCCTTTCAGCATCTTATGGAGGATGTGTATAATGTCTTTCTGGAGCGGGTGCGGGAGAAGGGGCTGGATTTTCGTATGGACTTCTCCTGGAACGGTATCCCTCCCCTTCTTCTGGGGGATCCTCTCCGGCTTCGGCAGATTGCGGCGAACCTTATCAGCAACGCCGTGAAGTTCACCTCTCGGGGTGAGATTCTCTTCGGAGGCCGTGCCGAGGGGTATCGGGATGGGGCCTATGTGCTCTCCTTTTATGTCCGCGATACAGGGCGGGGGATAGCTCCCGAGGAGCAGTCGCGCCTCTTTGCAACCTTCTCGCAGGGAACCCCCTCCATATCGCGCACCTATGGAGGCACCGGGCTGGGGCTCGTCATCTCGCGGCGTCTTGCGGAGATGATGGGGGGATCGGTTACTGTAGAGAGTGCCTCCGGAGAGGGGAGCTGCTTTACCGTGCATCTTGTGCTTGCCCGGGCTCCCGAGGGCTCTCGGGAGGAGAGATTGCAGCCCTTTGAAGATTCCTATCTCCTTTTGGAGGGGGTTCCCTTCGGAGAGGAAGGCGAGGCTCCGTTATCTTTTAAAGGCGCTTCCGTGAAGCGTGTTCTCGTGGTGGATGATAACCGGACGAACCTCAAGGTTCTCGCGGGGCTTCTTGAGAAGCTTGGCTGTACCGTTACAGCGGTTCTACGGGGAGAGGAGGCTCTCGATCTTCTGAAGTGCCAGAAATACCATGCGGTCTTTACGGATATCCGCATGGAGGGAGTGGACGGTATTGCCCTCAAGAATACCGTTCAGAGCCCGGATTTTCCCGGACCTAATAAGGGGGTTCCTCTTGTGGCGGTAACGGCTAACGCCATGCGTGGGGATCGGCAGCGCTATCTGGACGAAGGTTTCCATGCCTATCTTCCGAAGCCCGTCTCACTCAAGGATCTGCGGGAACTTGTGCAAAACCTTTCCCGCTCCGATATTCACGAAAAAGGGGAGGATTTTTCCGTCCTCGACTATACAACGCTCCTCTCGCGACTTGAAGGGGACCAGGATCTTGCCCTTGTTGCCCTTAGAGAGTTCTGTCAGAGTGCGACGGAGAGCCTGCATCGCATTCGCAGCCTTCAGGAGAACGATCTGGAGCAGATAGGTTTCTACGCCCATAAACTTCGGGGAGGAGCAGAGAATGTCAACGCTTCTCGCATAGCTCTCCGGGCGGAGCGTATTGAAAAAGCGGCGGCCCATGAGAGAGGCCGTGAGGAGATCGAGAGGCTTCTGGTCGCTCTGGAGCGCGAGATTGGCCTCTTTCTTGACTACGTAGAACATCTCTAGGGAGGGATATGTGTGAAGGTACTTTTAGCGGAGGACGAACGGGCTTCCCGGATGATGCTCGAATCCCTCCTCGGCAAGTGGGGGTACGAGCCTCTCGTGGTGGGGGACGGAACGAGCGCCTTAGAGGAGCTTCTCGGTGAAGACCCTCCGGAGTTGGTGCTACTGGATTGGCTTCTTCCCGGCATGGAGGGGACCGAGATATGCCGCCGGGTGCGGGAGGAGTATCAGGAGGCATCGGTCTATCCCTATATCATCCTTCTTACGGTGAAGGATCAGAAGGAGAGTATTCTCCAGGGGTTTGAGGCTGGGGCGGATGATTACGTCACCAAGCCTTTCGATCCTCAGGAGCTTCGGATGCGGCTCTCTGTGGGGAAGCGTATCGTGGATCTGCAGCGGGTTCTGCGTTACCAGGCGGAGCGGGATTTTCTTACTGCCCTCATGAACCGCCGGGGGGTGATGAAGTACCTCGAAACGGAGATGGAAGAGAGTACCGAAAAGGAAACTCCCCTCAGCATTGCGGTGCTCGATCTGGACCACTTCAAACGGGTGAACGATACCCTGGGGCATAGTGCGGGGGATGACGTGCTCCGGGAGGTGGGGCGGCGTATCCTTACGATTCTCCAGGAAGAAGGCTGCGAGGTGGGACGTTCTGGAGGAGAGGAGTTCCTTCTCGTCTTTCCCGAGCATTCCCTCGAAAAAGCCCGGAATCTCTGTGAAAAGGTGCGTTGCTACATTGAAGAGAGCCCCGTATGCTCTCCCAAGGGCGCGGTTCGGATTACTGCCAGTATGGGTGTTGCGGAGTACTGCGGTGACTGTTCTCTCGACGATCTTGTGAACTGTGCGGATTCCGCCATGTATCAGGCGAAGGCGGAGGGGAGAAACCGGGTCTGCATCGGAAAAAGCTTCTGAAAAATTAGGAAGGTCAGGTGTGTCCAGCGGGGGTTCTCTCGAAAGGTGTTTCGTAAAGCCCTTTCTTTTTCGGGAGAGGAGAACGCAAGGGGAAGGTGGAAAACCATGTCCCAGTTCCAAAAACCAGAGATTTCCCTGGAGGCTTTACTGGAAGACCTCGACGGGGATCGAGATCTTCTTGAGACTATTCTTGAGGATTTTTTTCGGGAGTATGGGACTCTCCGTAGTATTTTGCGGGAGGCTCTGGCTGATCGGGATCGTACCCTTGCCTCCCGGACAGCGCACAGCATGAAATCTGGCCTGGGAATGATGGGGTGGCACGAGGGGGTACCCCTGGCGGATAGCATTCATCGTCTCTGTGATGCGGAGGATCTTGATGCTGCCCGGGATGTGTGGGAGCGTTTCGATCCTCTTCTGGGAGAGATGCTCTCCCAGGTGGAGAGTGCGGTTCATGATCTGCAGTCCTTTTCTGGAGGAGTCTCATGAGTAAGACCATGACCATTCTTGTGGTGGATGACGACGTCTTTGTCCGGCGCTCCATGATCCGGGTTGTTCGAAAAGCCCTGGAGGATATCCGTTTTCTCGAGGCCGGAGATGGCCGGGAGGCCATTGGTACCCTGGAATCCGAGGAGGTGCACCTCGTCATTCTCGACCTCATGATGCCCCATATCGATGGTTTCGGGGTTCTGGAGTGGCTTGGGAAGAACGATAAATATCAGGATCTTCCGGTGATCGTCAACTCCGGAAACAGCGATTGGGAGAGCATGCGCACCGCCTTTTCCATGGGGGCCCGGGATTACTTTCTCAAGCCCCTCACCCTGCAGCAGATGTCTCTCTTTCTCCCTCTTAAAATCAAAAACGCCCTGGCCCTCTACGAAAACACCCAGATTCTCCGGCGTCGAGACGAGCAGCTCCGGAAAGAACTCGGCATAGCCAGGGCTTTTCAGCAGACTCTTCTCCCCCCTGCCTACGGAATCAATGTCGAAGAGGGGCGTTCCTGTGCCTACCGGTACGTTCCTTCGGCGGAGCTGGGGGGGGATTTCTTCGATTATGTCCGCCATGGCCGGGATGCGTGGGGTATTCTTATTGATGTGACGGGGCACGGAGTGGGGGCTGCTATGGGGACGGGGATGGCGAAGCTCCTCTTCCTTGATGCCCTGGAGAAAGCCGACACCCCCGGCGAGGTTCTTCAGAATATGAACGACTCTCTCTATGCCTATTTTGGCGAGGATTCCCTGCTCTCCTTTACCGCCATGGTGGGGAAGATGGAGGGGGTGAAGGGAGAACGGGTGCTGCATCTCGCCTCGGCGGGGCACCCCTGGCCGCTCTACTGTGATGCTGTCAGCGGAGAGGTGGCTCCTTTTAAGATAACAGGGTTCCCCGTGGGGTACTTTCCCGGCAGAACATACGAGACCCATTCCTATGAAATGAACCCCGGAGACAGCATCATTCTGAGTTCCGATGGCCTTATCGACCGTTGCGGTGGGCTCGATGGGTGGTGCGAAAGGGTGCAGTCCCTTCTCCCTCCGGAAAAGCTCCGCACCCTGGATGTGCGGGGGATCCTCGGCGTTCTCTGCGATGCCCTGCTACTCGGAGAGGGAGAAGAAGAGCCCGAAGGTCTGGACGATGCCACCCTGGCCATTATTCACTGGCTCCGGGAAGACGAGAAGGGGTAGTGTTTGTTAATCTAAGGCGTGCCGGAAGAGCAGAAGGCTTATCCCAAGAAAGAGGGCGGAGAGGATGGCCAGAGCTTGAATTTCCGGGAGCAGAAATCCCGCGGGGGAGCCCTTGAGCAGAATGCTTCTTGCCACGGTAAGAAAATAGGTAAGGGGAAGGATCCTGCTCAGTTCAAAAAAGAGCCGGGGCATGGCCTCCCGGGGGAACATGAACCCCGAAAGAAGAATGCTCGGAAGCAGCGCAAAAAACGAGAGCTGCATGGCCTGCATCTGGGTGCGGGAGACGCTGGAGATGAGAATCCCCATGGCGAGGCTTGCCAGGATGAAGAGAAAGGTGATGAGATAGAGCCCCCCCAGGCTCCCCCGCAGAGGTACCGAAAAGACGAAGTAGCCGACCCCAAGCCCCAGGGTGAGCTGCACGTAGCCCACGGCGACATAGGGGATAATCTTTCCCAGCAGAAACTCCCAGCTCCTCATGGGGGTTACTGTGAGTTGCTCCAGAGTGCCTCGCTCCCGCTCCCGCACGATGGCCACCGAGGTGAGAAGGATCATGGTCATGGTAAGCACCACTCCGAGTACCCCCGGCACCATGTAGTAGGGGGAGACGAAATCTGGGTTATACCAGGCCCGAAGGCGGATGTCGTAGGCTTGGACATGGGGCCTGGAAGATGTTCTCTGGAGTCGCTTGGCAGATTCCACAAGCCCCAGCATGCTGGCGGCATTGATGGCGGAGGCGGAGGACATGGAGTCCGAGGCATCCACCAGCACCTGTACCGGGGCGGACTCTCCCCGCTCTAGCAGCTCGGCGAAATCCGGAGGGAAGATGATACCCACCTTGCAGATACCGCTCTGGATGGCGTTATCCACCTCTTCGAAGCTTCTCCCCTCTCGGGTGAAGTCGAAATACTGGGTGGCCTGAAAGGCATCCCGAAGCTCCCGGCTTTGGGCGGTTTGCGACTGGTCGAAGAGGATGGTACTCAGATGCTTTACATCCGTGTTGATGGCAAAGCCGAAGATCAGTAGCTGCCCCACGGGGATCATCACCATAATCGCCAGGGTGATGCGATCCCGCTTCATCTGGAGAAATTCCTTGATCAGCAGTGCCCGAAGGCGTTTCATGCGGATGGCTCCTTTCTTCCCCGGCGAACCAGGGAGACAAAGACATCTTCCAGGGTAGGAGGCATGAGGTGCATAGAGAGATTCTTGAGATCCTCGGGGATCCCCTCGGGGGCGAGAATCATGAGGGATTGTCCTGAGACATAGCAGTCCTCCAGATCCTTTCCCGTCCGTGGCCAGAGATCTTCCAGAAGATCCATGGGATTTTCCCGCTCCACCCCATAGAGCTTTCCCCGGAGGCTCTCTTTGAGTTTTTCCGGAGACCCCGAAGCCAGCAGAACCCCCTGAAAGATAAACCCCAGCATTTCGCAGTGCTCCGCCTCATCCATAAAATGGGTGGTCACCAGTACCGTGGTTCCTCCTGCGGCAAGATCGTAGATAATATCCCAGAAGTGTCTGCGTGAGAGGGGATCCACCCCGCTGGTGGGCTCATCCAGAAAGAGCAGCTCCGGCTCGTGCAGAAGGGCGCACCCCAGGGCAAGGCGTTGCCGGATTCCTGCCGAGAGCGTTGCCGCAAGATCTCTGCTTCGATTTTCGAGCTTTGCGAGAGCCAGCATGGCTCTCATACGTTCCCTCCGACGATTTCCCTCCAGGCCGTACATCCCCGCATAAAAGGCGAGATTTTCCTCCACTGTAAGATCCCCGTAGAGGCTGAACTTCTGGGACATATAGCCGATTCTCTGCCGGAGGGCGTGACGCTCTTTCCGCAGATCCAACCCCAGTACCTGCCCCTCTCCCTCGGTGGGGGGGAGAATGCCGCAGATCATTCGTATGGTGGTGCTCTTTCCCGATCCGTTGGGCCCCAGAAAGCCGTAGATCTGCCCCGGTTCCACCCGAAGATGCAACCCCTTCACGGCGGCAAAATTCCCGAAATATTTGGTGAGGTTCTTCACTTCCAGAGCAGCCCTCATGCTTGCTGTTCCTCGGGAGTCTTCGGGGAGGCGAGTTCCACGAAGATATCCTCCAGATCCGGGGCAATCTCTTCCAGGGCACATTCGGGAGAGCCCTTCTCCTGAAGCAGTTTCGAAAGAGACTCTTCCAGAAGCTTCCGATCTGTTACCGCTAGATGCAGGAACTCCCCCAGGGGATTTCCCCAGCGCACCCCCGGAAGGGCTGTGCATGCCCGGAAAAGGGCTGTTTTTTGTGAAATTCCGGGAAAAGAGAGGCGCAGCATGGGATAGGGGAAGGATCGGCGTATCTCTTGGGGAGTGCCGACTCGGAGCAGTTTTCCCATGGAGAGAAGTCCCAGCCGGGAGCAGAGAGAGGCTTCCTCCATGTAGGCGGTGGAGAGGAGCATGGTTATGCCTTGGCGGTTCAGCGTATAGAGAATGCGCCAGAATTCCCGCCTTGAAACGGGGTCTACCCCTGTGCCGGGTTCATCCAGAAGAAGGATCTGGGGTTGGTGCACCAGAATGGCTCCCAGAGAGAGCTTCTGTTTCATCCCCCCGGAGAGATCTCCTCCCAGCCGTTTCCGAAAGGGGGCAAGCCCCATCATCTCAAGAATATCCTTGCGTCGCTTCCGCAACTCCTTTTCGGGAACCCCGTGAAGCCGCCCCAGAAGGGTGATGTTCTCCTCCACGGTACACTCCTCGTAGAGGCTGAAGTGCTGAGGCATGTATCCCAGATGCTGCCGAAACTCCCGAAAGCTATCAAAATCCGGGAGGCGGATCTCTCCCGCATCCGGCTGGAGCACCCCCGCCAGAATCCGTAGAAGCGTGGTCTTTCCCGCCCCGTCAGGGCCGAGAAGGCCGAAGATTTCCCCCTTTTGGAGCATGAAGGAACAGGATTGCAGCGCCAGAAGAGAGCCGAAGGAGTGGGAGACATGGCGAATTTCAAGAATGGTCACGGGAGGATCTCCACATCTGCGGGCATTCCCGGTTTGAGGATCTCCTCGGGGTTAGGCGCCTGAATTTTCACCCGAAAGGAGAGATTGCTCCGCTCCGCCTCACTCAGGCTCTCCCGGGGGGTGAAGGCGGCCTTGCCGGCGATCTCCGAGATATACCCCGGAAAAAAGCGATCCGGAAAGGAGTCTACCCGAATCCTGGCCTCCTGGCCATAACCGATCCTACCGAGCTGTACCGAGGGGATGTAGAGCCGCACCCAGCAGTCCTGCATATCCCCCATTACCCCCAGAACGCTTCCGGGGGCGGCATACTCTCCCTCCTCAAGATTCTTGAGAAGGATCCGCCCTGTCCGGGGAGCGAGAATGTGCGTATCTTTCAGAAGGCTTTCGGTGATGTCTTTTGCTGCACGCAAAGCATCCACGGCTGCCTCCTGTGCCCGGATCTGCTCCTCCCGGGATCCCAGCTGCAGCAGTTCAAGCTGTTTTTCCAGAGCCCGGACTTCGCTGGCTGCGGTATCCATGGTGGTCTGGAACTCTTCTCCCTTCTGGGGGGAGACTATCTGTTCCCTCTGGAGTTCGGTAAAACGCTCCGCATTCTTTTTCGCCTGTTTGTACCGGGCCCGGGCCCCCTCCAGCTGGGCCTGGACTTTCTGAATCTCCTCGGGGCGTGCCCCGGTACGCATATCTGCCAGAAGAAACTCCGCCCTCCTCAAATTTGCCTCCTCCTGGGCCTTCCGGGCCTCCAGATCCGGGCGATCAATGAGGGCGAGAAGTTCCCCCTTCTGCACCAGATCCCCTTCGGAGAAACGAAGTTCTCTGATGTATCCCGAGCTTTTAGAGGAGATGTGTACCTCCCGCACCTCAATAGTGCCGGTTCCCCTGATGATTTTGGGATCTACTTCTTCCGAAGAGCGAAGAAAGGGGAGCTTTTCTCGAAAGAACTCCGTAGCTCTCGCCGAAAGCTCCTTCTCCCCCGCGGTGTGTCCAAGTATCCCCCCGAGAAGAAGGGCCGGTATGATCCAGAGAAAAGAGCGCCGCATCAGATATTCCTCCCTTCAGAAAGAAACGAAGTCATGTTCATGGATTTTTGCACTGTGGAAAAGCGCCACTCCGTGCGTCTTCGATAGACTTCTCCCGGAAGAAGGAGGGGGAGGGGGAGTTCTGGCACAAAAGGGGCGTTGGGGTGTTCCTGAAATTCCAAAGCCAGCCCCAGGGCTGGGGTTCCTCGGTGTCCTCCCCGGAAGAGCGTTTCGGGGGTGAAAAAGCCTCCGGAGTAGAAGACGCATACGGGGTGATCCGTAAAGATCTCCATGCATCTGCCGCTTTCGGGGTGAGCAAGAGTGACCGCAGGGTTTGAGTCCCCCTCAGGAGGATCCAGCAGAAAGGGGTGATCGTACCCTCTGGCGAGGGTTATCTGGGGATCTTCTCCCCACGGTAGGGGATCGGGAGATCGGGGGGTTCGGAAATCAAAGGGAGTTCCTTCTACCGGGAGAGGGGAGCCCGGAAGGTGTTTTTCATCAAGGGGCATGACGTGACTTCCCCGGATCTGAAGAAGATGGTCTTCTGTGGTGTTCCAGGGGGTTCCTCCGAGATTGAAATAGCCGTGAAAGGCGGGGGCGAGAAGAATCGGGGCGGTGCTCCGTGCCTCCCAGAGGAGGATGAGACTCCTCGGGGAAAGAAGATATGTGGCGGTGATCTCCAGCGCTCCCGGAAAGCCCCAGCTTCCCCGAGGAGGAGCGAGAGAGAAGCGAATCCCCTCTTCCCGGGAGGTTTGAAAGAGTTCTCCCCTCCAGAGCGACCGGGAGAAGCCTGTGGAGCCGCTGTGCAGGGATGCGCTACCGTGATTTGCCTCCAGGCGGTACTTCTCGCCCTGAAGCTCGAAGGAGGTTTTTTCCAGGCGCCCCGCCACGGGGCCGCAGAGAAGGCCGCACCAGCAGGAATCTCTTTCGTACTCTTCGAGAGTTTCGTATCCGAGAAGGATGTCCTCACGTTTGCCGTAACGATCCGGCACAGAGAGGGAAAGAAGCCCCCCCCCGTAATCCATGCAGGTAAGGGTAAGAGCACCTCTGGTTACTCTGTAGCAATACACATCTTCTCCCGAGGAGGTGACGCCGAAGAGCTGGGGGGAAGACAGGGAAATCTCCATATGGCAACGCCTCTTTCTGTGTGTCGAGTATATGTCGACGGGGCTGTACGATGTCGGTAGCTGTGAAGGGGTTCGCGGCGGCATGCTTTTTTCTAAATAAAGCGTATCCGAGAAAAACTTTTTCGAGAAAAGTATTTTTCTTTTTTTCGGAAGGACTGGTATTCTGGTATTATGGAACTCCTGCGTGCCGACTCTCCACAGTTTTTTGTCGGAACATTGCGATGTTCTTATGGGATTATACGGTCTGGGAAGCGCCGTGTCAGCTTTTTTGGGAGAGGGGGGTTGTGCTTGTGATGCAATTCGGGAAAAACTGTTTGTGCGCGCAACGCGTCGCGTCGTTTCCGAGCCGTTCCTTCCGGGAGAGATCATTTTTGCTGCTGCTCTTTCTCTTTCTCTGCCTTCCAAATCCCCGGATCTGGGCCTCGGAAGTCTCTGCCTCCGCCATCCAGGAGCGTGGGGTGCTGCGGGTTCTTCTGGAGGATGAGGACTGGGCCTATTTTCTTCAATGGGGTGAGGGGAAGCCCTCGGGGCTTTGTATAGATCTCGCAGAGGCGGTGGGAGAGGCTTTGGGAGTCCCCGTCTCATACGAACCACTTCCTTGGGGTAATAACGAGGATGGTACTATTACGGCGATTCTTCAAGGAGGGCCCTGGGGCCCTTTCGACATGATCGCCTCTGCGGTGACGGCCACGCCGGAGCGAGCCCGGTGGGTGTATTTTTCCGAGCCCTATGCCTTTTTAGGACAGATGGTGCTTGCTCGCAGAGGAGAGGTCCGGGTGCTCTCTCTGGAAAATCTGAAAAATAAGAGGGTAGGGTTTCCCAGAAATACCACCAGCGAAATAGCTGCCCGAAACTTTCTCATTTCCAGTCGCCTGGTCTCCCTGAGCGGCGATGCGGTCTCCACCTTTCAAGCGTTTCGAGAGGGGCTGGTGGATGCTATCGTTATCGACAGCCCCTTGGCGGTCTCCTTTTTAAAGCAATATCCCGAGACGGAGGTACTGGATAAGCTCCTCACGCGAGAGAGCTACGCCCTGGTGCTTCCCCTTTCTTCGGATATGGAGTATAAAAATATTGTAAATCGAGTGATTGCAGAGCAGAGGGTTTTTCTGGAAAACCGTTGGGTTCGCTGAAAGAGGGAGATCTTTTCTCTCCAAGGTGATGGGAAAAAGAGTTTGAGAGGGTGGCGGTGTGAAAAACTTGAAGAGCTTAAATTTAAAAAATCTAAAAAACTTAAAGATTTTGAGGGCGGTTTCTCTTTTCGCTTCTTTAAGGGGTTTTGCCCGAGATGGGGAAGATCCTGGGGGAGCGCAACGAGGTTTTCTTGGGATAATCTTTCTCCTTGTTCTGGCTATCTCTCTTATGGTGGAGGGTGGATCTGCTCTCTGCGAAGCTGCGGCTTCGGAGATCTCCGCTTCCGCCATTCGCGAGCGAGGGGTTTTAAGGGTGGCTCTTGAGGATGACCACTGGGCCTATTTTCTGCGGTGGCACGAGGGAGAGCCTTCGGGGCTCTGTGTCGACCTTGCGGCACACGTTGCAGATGCGCTGGGAGTTTCTCCCGTCTATATCCCGCTCCCCTGGGGGGAGGGTGACGAGGGGAGCATCTCCGGTGTCCTCGCTGGGTCTCCCTGGGGACCCTTTGATCTCATCGCTTCCACGGTTACCATGACTCCCGAGCGATCTGTCCGGGTGCATTTCTCAGAGCCCTACGCTCTCGTAGGACAGATGGTGCTACTCCATCGGGGATCCCAGAGAATTATCTCTCTCGAATCTCTTCAGGGTCGGCGGGTGGGATTTCCCAGGGATACCACCAGTGAGCCCGCGGCGCGGACTCTCTCCTCTCTGAACGAGATGGTCCCTCTCGAAAACGCCTCTGCCACATTACAGGCCTTTAAGGAAAAGCTGGTGGATGTTGTCGTCATCGACAGCCCTCTTGCCCTTCTTTTTCTGAAGGCTCATCCCGAGATTCAGGTACTGGATAAGCTCCTCACCCGGGAGAGCTACGCGCTGGTGCTCCCGCTCTCGTCAGATTCGGAGCTTCGGAGCCTGGTGAATCGAGTAGTTGTGGGGCAGCGGGAGATTCTTCAGAATCGCTGGATTCCCTGAGATTTCTTCCCGACTCCAGGGAGAGGCTGCTATCTCTTCGTGCTATGCTGTTTTGAACGAGCCATGAGAAATTTCTGAGACTTCTTGAAGAGCTTTTTTGACGGAGTTTCGTGTCCAGGGAGGTTCTATGTTGGGTAAGCCCGTACCCCTTCGCAGACGGATTTTATTTCGCTTTCTACCCATGTATGCGGTCATCGCCTTGGCCTTCGTCCTCTACCTTCTCTGGGGGGGAGCTACGTTGCGGCAATGGTTTTCCTCGACAATAGAGGAGCGCACAAGCCAGTCGGTGATGCGTCTTCTCGACTCCTATGCCCGAACCATCGGCATTCTCCAATCCCAATACCAGATGGTGGCCCATACCGTACTGGATGGATTGCAGCGGGTTTTCGTGGCGGATACCTCCGCTACGGATATCCCGAAGATGGAGCTGGATTTTTTTGTGCGTCGTATGGAGCGGCGGCTTCTTCCGGAGGCCCGCTGGGATGGTGAAGGAGACCGTTTCCTTTACTCCTTCACCCTGGATGCCCAGGGAAAGCTGCGCAGCTCTTCGCTTCCCGAGGGATTGCCCCCGGTTCCTCCGCTGGGGGGGGAGCACCTTTTCAACGCTCTGAGCGGGGAGGTAACGGTACTCCCGCTCTTCTGGTCTCCCGAACGAAAAAATTTTTACGAATACGGCTACTGGATTTTCCCCGATCGTACGGTGCTTGGTGTGGCGGTGGCGGTGGATCAGGAGTTGCTGCACCAGGTGGAGCGCATGATAGGGGAGCTTCAGGAGCTTCCCTTCGTGGCGGAGGTGCATCTTTACTCTTTCTTTACGGGAAGCCCTATCTGGGAATCCGGGGCCTCTCTCGACGAGGCTTTCCTTGCCCGGGTGCAGAAAGAGCTGCCGGAGAACGGGGTGCTTCATCTTCGTGAGCAGGGGGCCCGGCGGGGGGTTCTCTACTCCCTGTGGCGCTCTCCGGGCGAGAGCGGGGGTGTGCCTCTGGAGGATGATGCGGTGCTCGTAGAGATTCGCATGGATTTTTCCTTTCTTGTGGATGTGCTCTATCGGGGGGTTGGATGGGGGATGATGATCCTCCTTCTCGGAACGGCATGGATGTTCTGGAGCGTGGCCCGGACATCTCTGGAGATCGTGCACCCCTTCCACGTCCTTATGCAGGGTCTTGACGAGTTTATGACGGAGCCAACGTCCTTTGCTCTCTCGGAGCCTCTGGATGAGGATACCCCTCTGGAGGTGCAGGAGCTTACCCGATCTTTCCAGAACATGGGGCGGGAGATCGCCGCAGGTATGGAAGAACTCAAGGCCATGAACGAAGAGCTTGAAGAACTCTACATGAGCCGGGAGAAACTTGCGGGGCGGCTGGAGCACGTGATCTCTCTTGCAGTCTCTCTGAGCGCCGCAAGGAACATGGGGCAGGAGCGCTACATGAACCGCATCCTTGCTCTGGCTGTGGATATGCTGCCGGGAGCGAGTACGGGGATCGTAGGCATTCTCGAAGGGGAGGAGGTGCGCATCCTCTCCGGAGTTGGGGTGGACGTGAAGCTTCTTGAGGGTTTCCCCCTCAAGCCGGAGCACGTGGTCTTTCGGGGGGCTACGGTCTCCTTCGCTCTCATGATGGATCGGTGGCCCGAAGATCTCCGGCGCTCTTTCTCCCAGGCCTGCCCGGAGATCTCCCAGGGGCTTATGGTAAACCTCCGGGCCGGAGGGCGGGTTCTCGGGTTTCTCGCGGTGGCGCGCAGTGACGATGAGAACGAACGTTTCTCCTCCGATACGGGGAGAATACTGGATGCGCTGGGAAGCCTCGCCTCAGGATTTTTGGGAATGCAGCAGCTTTTTGCGGTGCGGAGCCGTTTCCAGGAGGATCTTCTTCGATCCATCATCTCCATTCTCGAAATGTACGATGCCTACACCAGCGGTCATTCGGAGAACGTGGCTCGGATTTCACGCCGGGTGGCCCAGGCCATGGGGCTTACTCCGGAGCAGGTGGAGCAGACCTACTGGGCTGGGTTTGTGCACGACGTAGGAAAGCTTCTCGTTCCTACGGAGGTGCTGAACAAGATCGAGCCCCTTACCCCGGAGGAGCGTGCGATTATCCAGACACACCCCTCCAAGGGACGTGAGGTGCTCTCTCACTCCTCGGAGCTTGGAGAGATCGCTGCAGTGGTGGAGCATCATCACGAGCGTTGGGATGGCCGGGGGTATCCCGCGGGGCTTGTGGGGCGGGAGATTCCCCTGCTCAGCCGCATTCTCTCCGTGGCGGATGCGTACGATGCCATGACAAGCGATCGGGCCTACCGGAAAGGTGTCTCTTCGAACGATGCCCGGCAGGAGCTGCGCAAACACGCAGGAACCCAGTTTGATCCCCAGGTGGTGGAGGCTTTTCTCGCCTTGGGGGATGAAGAGCTGGCCTCTCTCGAAGAGGAGGAGAGCAACCGCTCCTGGCGTGGGGGAAGCCTCTGGTCAGAGGGAGAGGAAGCGCGAAAATGTCTGGGTGAGGGGTGCGCGTAGAGGAGGCCTCTCGATGCGCACGTCTCTGAGAGCGTGCTACGGCTTACCGGCACGTCCTGTGCCAGTACCGGGCCTCCGCGACGCAAAGCTGCACTCGCCGACCACTATGCTCGCTGCTCCAACTCCTGATCCATGATCTTTCCGGTTACCATGAAGTAGCTTCGTCGGGCGACGTTTACCGCCTGATCTCCCATGCGTTCCAGATAGCGGGCGATGAGCACAAGGCTCATGGCCTGTTCCAGATCCTTTCGGGATGAGAACCCCCGTTCGGAGATCAGCACGAGGATATCCTCAAAGATGGCGGTATAGAGACTATCCACCTGATCATCCATGGCATAGACGCGTACCGCCAGCTCCGGATCCTCGGTTTCGAAGGATTGCAGGGCGTATTGTGTCATCTCCCGGGCGATACCCCCCATTCTGGGGATATCCACCAGCGGTTTGAGAAGAGGGGTGTTGCCGAGAAGAAGCACCTTCTCCGCAATGTTCACCGCCTGATCTCCGGTTCTTTCAAGATCCGCTGCAACCTTGATGAGAGAGATGAGAAAGCGCAGACTGTTCCGTACGGGTTTGCGGAGGGCCATAACATGAAGGCACTGGCGTTCCAGCTCCAGCTCAAGACTGTCGATCTGGGTATCCAGGGAGATTACCTGCTCCGCCTTTTCCAGATCCCTCTCTTGCAGCGACTGCATAACCAGATCCAGGGAGAGGTCCACGGTGCTCCCCATCTCCTGGAGTAACCCGAGAAGGCGCTTCCTGTCTTCCGAAAAGAGGAACTCCTCCGCCGAGGGGGCCTGTCTTGCAGGAACGTAGTGCCGTAGTTTTTGCAGGAAAAAATTCACTTTTTTTCACGCATCCTTTCGGAGGGTTCCCATAGAAGGGATTCGATCTCTCCCATGGAGCATCCCTGAACAAGGCAGAAGCAGCGCTGTACCATGGATCGCAAGGTGTGCGAAAGCTCCCAGAGCCTGAGATTTTCTGGGGTGTGGAAGAGCCCCCTGGTCGTTTCAAGGGCCGCCTGAAGCTCTTCCAGGGAGTTCGTGATCGCCCGGTATTCTTTGATGAATTTTCTGGAGGGTTTCGAATCTCCCAGAGCGAAGGAACCGAAACTTTCGTTCACGATAAGGAGAAGCCTCTTTTCGATATCATCCCACTCCTCCTCCTGAGGAGAGGGCCTTTTCCGGGAAAGCTCCCGCCATCTCTGATACTGGGGGAGAAAGTTTCGGAGTGCCAGGTTGTTCAGCTCTCGCATACACCCCAGGCTGTGGGCGAGGCACGTGTATTCTCCGGGACTCCGTGGCTCTTCCAGGGGGGGCGGAAGAGCCAGAAGGTATTCGGTACAGCTCTCCATGAGATCTTCTGCCCCCCGGGTAAGCAAGGATATCCGTTCCGATGCCCAGGGAGTTCGGAGCGTGCGGAAAAGGCACTCCTCCATGAGATTTGTCCCCCGGACCATCTCTTTGGAGAGTAGCGAGAGGGCGAGGTTGCTGAAGGGGGGAGGGGGGAATTCCAGATAGAGTGGTTCTCCCGGATCCTCCCGGCCAAAAAGCTCCGCCAGAAGAGCCCCCCCTCGGGCAAGAGGTTTTGCTAGAGGGAGAAGCAGAAGGGCGTTTCCCCAGATAAGGACGCTCTGGATGAAGGCGATGCTCCCCTCGGGGGAGGAGAAAAGCCGGGATCCCCAGGAGGGGAGAATCCGGTAGAGCGGAAGCAACAGAAGGATTCCTCCCACCTTGTAGAGAAAGCTGCTCCACGCCAGGGTGCGAGCGTGTTTCTTCGTTCCCATTCCTGCGAAGAGCACCATGATGGAGGTTCCTCCGTGAGATCCGAGAACGAGGAAGAACACCGCATCCAGTGGGAGCAGTCCCGAAGAGACGAGAGCCATGGCAAGACCGATGACAGGAACGCTGCTCTGAAGGACCGCAGTGATTCCGAAGGCGGTTAACCCCGAAAGAAGAGGGCTCTTGCCTATGGCCAGGAGAAGGGAGGCCAGGGCGGGAGAGGTACTCAGGGGGAGCACCCCCTGCTGGATGAAGAGCATTCCCGTGAGGATCAGAGAGATCCCCAGTCCCAGGGCCCCCCACTTCTGGAGAGATGGGCGGGAGCTACGGAGCAGAAAGGCGCTCACTCCTATTCCAAGAGGGGCCCACTGTACCACATGGAGGGCAAGGATAAAGGTAACGAACGTGGTTCCCACGCTGGCGCCGATCATAACGATCATAGCGCTTTCCAGGGGAAGGAACCCTGCGCTGACGAGTCCTACCGCAAAGGAAGTGGCAGCGGTGCTGCTCTGGGCGAGAGCGGAAAAAAAGGCTCCTGTGACGAAGGAGAGCCCCCGATGGCGGAGAAACGAGCCCAGAAGGGTGTCCGTTCGCTTGCCGAGAACCCTCCGAAAAGCCTCGGTGCTGTAGGTAAGGCCGTGAAGAAAGAGACCTATTCCCCCCAGAAGGAGGAATAGCGAAGGGATGGATCCGCCCATGAGCCTTGGGCCTCCTCTCGAAAATGTTTGTCCCCCCTCGGGAAAGCTTTAAGGCAGTCTTTCACGGGTTTGGGGAAGATATAGACTATCACATATTCCGGTTTTGGGCTCTGCGAAACATGATACAATGTACCCGCACTTGTGATTTCGGGATGAGGACAACGCGCCTGTTCGTACAAGAGGAGGGTGTTCATGGACATATTTCGGTTTCTTCTGCGTTCCTTTCCAGGAGCGGTGTTTTTTCTCGCCCTTTTTGGGGGGATCTGTGGAGCCTTTGGGGGGAATCTCCCCTCCCCTCTCCAGGGGGGTGAGTTGCGCATCGCCCTGGAGGCTCAGGACTGGGGGTTTTTCCACTTCCGTAGCGGTGACAGCTTCGAAGGGCTGGAGGTGGATCTTGCAGAGCACGTGGCAGAGGCTCTTGGAGTGACCTGTGTTCTTGTCCCGCTCCCCTGGGGAAAGGGAGAGACGGGGAGCATTACGGGGATTCTCGAGAACGGCTTCTGGCCTGAGGGTGTGCATATGGGCCTTGCGGGTATTGCTGTTACCGAGGAGCGCATGAAACGTGTTCTCTTTTCCGATCCTTACTTCACTGCAGGGCAAGCGGTGCTTCTCCCTCGGGGGAGCGGCATCGTCTCCCCAAGCCAGATGCAGGGTATGACTGTCTCTTTCCAATCGGGAACTACCAGCGCTGCGGCGGCGGAAAAAATTTCCAAGATCAAGCCTCTCCCCTTTACAACCTGGCCCGAGGCATTTCAAGCCCTCCACAGGGGGGAGTCGCAGGCGGCTATTGTGGACAGCCCCCTGGCGTTCCAGATTATGAAGGAGCATGAGGGGTATACTATCCTTGATGTGCTTCTCACGCGGGAATACTACGGAGCCTTTTTCGCCCTGGATGTGGATCCCTCCCTGGTACAGAGGGTGAACGACGTTGTCCGGGACAAGGCCTGGGAGCTTCGGGACCGGTGGATGCCCTACCGATGATCTGCCCCAGTATGCTGTATTGAGGTGGCAATGAATAAAAGAGCCTGTGAAGGAGCGAGAGGCATGGCTGAAGAAGGCGATGAGAGGCTTTCGGCACATTCTCGGAGCGATCGTATGAGGACCGTCCAGGGGCAGGATCTGCTTCTTCAGTACCTGGTAGAGGTCGACAAGGCCAAAACCAAAGAAGAGGCTTGTTCCCTTGCGGCAAAGATCATTGCCGAAAAAACTGGGTTTTCCCGCCCGGCGGTCTATCTTTGGAATGAGCGGGAGGGGTGCCTGGATCTTGTGGGGTTTGCCAATCACGATCCTTCAGTACAGCACATCCTTCCAAATCAGGGGATCTGCGGCCGGTGTTACCGAACAGCCGAGGTCCAGGTGGTGAACGATGTTGCCCGCGATCCAGACTACTTTCCCGATATGAGCGATACCCAGGCGGAACTTGCGGTCCCCATTGTGTGGCACGGCCGTATCTTCGGTGTCATGGATGTTGAGGCGGCGGAGAAAAATTGTTTCCACGAGGGGGATGTGCGTTTCAGCACCCTCCTTGTGGGGATTTTGGCCTCGGTGCTCTCTCATATTGATGCGGAGAGGGAACTCCAGGAAGGGTTGGAACGAAGCCGGGCGAACCGGCGTAACCTCACTCTTGCCCAGCAGGCATTAAACCGCTCTCTTGAGACCCTTCTTGAGAGCAAGCGGGAGGTGGAGTCCTACTCCCAGTTCAAGCAGATTCTCCTGGATGCCTCCAGTGAACTGTTCCAGTGTAAAAATACGGCATCGCTCTATGATGTGGTGGGGAAAGTACTTCGGGAGCGTTTCGGCTATCAGCGTTCCTTCATTTTTGGTCGTCTGAACCGTACAGATCCTGTAACTACGGTTTTTTCCTATCGGGCCTTTTCCATCTCCGCCGAAGAAGAAAAAAAATACGTTCTCGAAAAGAAGGGGATCATCGGCAGGGTGGCGGCATCCCTGGAGCCCTATATCTGCAACGACACCTCCAGAGATCCCTACTTCCGCCCCGACGAATTCGGTACCCTGTCGGAGATCGCCTTTCCTGTCGCTCACGGAGAGTTTCTCTGGGGGATTGTGGTGGTAATCTCCGAAAAGATCAACGCCTTTTCGGTGCGGGATGTGGAGATCCTCACTATTCTTGCCAATTCCATGGCCCTGGTACTTGAGAATATCGCCAATGTGCAGATGCTGCAGCGGGAACTGCAGGGGATGCGCTTTCTTCACGATCTCGTAAACGCCCTCTCGGGGGAGCGGGATAACGTGGAGATCTCACGCAAGACAGTGTCTCTTCTCACCAGCCGTTTTCCCGATACCTCCATCTACATATGGCTCAAATTTGGAGAGGAGCACCGTATGGTGGCCTCTTCGGCCATCCCTCCTGAAGAGCTTTTCCGAGAGAGCCGTAGGATTATAGAGCAGGGGCACGGGCTTGCTCTCCGGGCTCTGGAGAATGGTGAGGTGTGCAACACTCCGGATGTGCGTGAGAGCCCCTACTATGCCAGGATCAATTCGAACACCCTTTCGGAGCTTGATGTTCCCATTTACCACCAGAAGGAGCCCCTCGGGGCAATCGCTCTGGAGCGTGCCAGGCTCGGGGCTTTTACCCCCGAAGATGAGGAGCTTTTTCACGTGCTCTCCCGACACCTGGGAGCGCTCTTTTCGGTGAATCTCCTTCTGGATGTGGAGGAGGAGAAGGCCCGGCGAGATGGTCTTACGGGAGTCTGGAACCGGCGCTTTCTCATTCAGTATCTTCAGGAGACGGTGGAGCCTTGGACAAGACGCGGTGAGCCGTGCTGTGTCATCATGGTGGATATGTGGAAGTTTAAAGACATTAACGATACCTATGGTCATGCGGTGGGGGATGAGGTGCTCATCAAAGCAGCCCAGGCCATGGCCGCCGCTGTGGGGGACAGGGGTGTGGTGGGGCGCTACGGAGGAGATGAGTTTCTTGTGGTTCTTGGAGAGGCTTTACCGGACGAGGTGCAGAGAGTCCTCCGGGATTTGAACAACTCCTTGGAATCGCTCACATTTTCCGTTCCCTCCCTCAGGGCCTATGCAAACTTCGGTGTGGCCTGCTTCAAGGAGGATGGGGAGAGCAGTGACGAAGTCCTTGCAGTGGCGGACAGGCGTATGTACGAAAACAAGGGAAAGAGAATCGGAGGACACTGCCCCCGGCACCGGGAACGGTCTCCCTGAGTGCCCCGGAGCGTGGGGGAGAAGAACGGTCCTTCATAATTGTTTTGTGCAAAAAAGAATGTTCAGGGGTGCCCAAGCACCCCTTATGGTGTTTGGAGGAGAGATCTCATGATCGCAGGTTTTTTTGACGGAGCCTCCCGGGGAAATCCAGGAGAGGCTGGGGCGGGGGCTCTTCTCAAAAATGAGGAGGGAGATCTTCTCTGGGAGGACTGTCTCTATCTCGGAAGGCGTACCAACAACGAGGCGGAATACCAAGGGCTTCTTCTTCTGCTCCGGGAGATCGTGAAGCGGGATCTTCGAGGGGTACGGATCTCCGGGGACAGCAAACTGGTGATCTCCCAGATGAAGGGGGAGTGGAAGGTTCGGCAACCTCATTTACAGCTCCTCTGGCAGGAGGCCCAGGAGCTTGCCAAGGGGAGAAACCTCCGGTATTTCTGGATCCCCCGGGAGCGGAACTCCGAGGCAGACGCTCTCTCCAACCGGGCATTGGATACCCCGGCACACTCTCAGAGAAAGAGCGCTCCTCCGATTCCCGAAGGGGCTGTCGAAGAGAATTCTCAGGGGATGTTCCTTCCCGAGGGTTTTCTCGAGGTGGGAGCTTCCGAGGAAGATCTTTCGAAAAAGACAACCTCCTCCGCTACGTCTTCGAAGGAGGAGAATCCCGTGCTCTTCACAAAAGTTGGGGAGCATATCTACCTTGCTCTGGGAAAGGAGGAGTATGCGGTGGATCTTCTTCACGGATCCTGCACCTGCCGAGGATTTCAGTTCCGCAAAAAGTGCCGGCACCTGGAGGAGGCTCGTAAACAGTTTGGCGGAAATCTTTATGATTAGGCAATGCTTGGCGGCGTGTAGGTGTCGATGATCTGAGAGGGATCGTAACGACACATATAAAGCTGTGCGCTTGTACATGGAGCCGTCGGTGTGTAACGAGGAGAGGAGGAGTGGATATGCGGCGTTTGCTGAAGGTTTGTACTCTGGGGGTTCTCTTGAGCATCTTTCTTTTCGGAAGCGTAGAAAGTGTGGGGGCTTCTTCGGGAGTTCTCTACGTTCCCCGAGGACCCTCTCTCTTTCCTGTGGTTCCCCTGCGGCAGCAGATGATGCACGGTCCCCAGATCCAACTCTGGAATAGTCCCGAAGAGATTATCGCTCTCTTCGTCTCGGGAAAGGCGGAGGCTGCCCTGCTTCCGGTGACTTTGGGGGCTGCCATCCATCAGAGGGGGTTTCCGCTGCTCCTGCTCGGGGTGATCCAGTGGGATCTTTTCGCCTTCCTCGTTCCTCTCGGAGAACCCTTCTCTTCCCTCGGGGAACTTGAAAATGCATCGCTCTATCTTCCCTTCGGCAGGGAGACCACGGCGGATGTGCTGGTGCGCTCCTCTCTCCGAAAGGCGGGGCTTGTGCCGGAGGTGAATGTGCGGCTTCTCTATGCTCCCCCCCAGGAGATCGTGGGGCTTCTCGGGGCGGGGAAGGCCAGCTATGCGGTGCTTCCGGAGCCCTTTACCACCCTGGCGGTATCTCGGGGGAAGGTGGAGCGCGGGCTCCCTCTTCGCCAGCTCTGGCAGGATGAGGCGGGGGAGAAATACCACCTCCCTGTGACAGGGCTCTTCGCCTCCCGAAAGAGCTACGATGCAGATCCTCCTTTTTTTCGTAATCTTGAGCGTCAGTACCTCCTCTCCCTTCATTGGTCCCAAACCCATCTCTCTCAGGCGGCAGATTTTCTCCGGCAGGATATCTCTCTCCCTCAGGCTGTGCTGGAGGCGGCGCTGGGAGCGTGTAACTTCGACTATCGGCCGGGTCCTTCCACATATAAGGAGATGCGTACTTTTTACGAGTACCTTTCGGAAAGGGTTCCGGGATCTTCCAGCGGGGTGCCGGAGAAGGACTTTTTCTATCCATGAGAAGAGGCTTCTTTCTGGGAGTCGGGGCGCTGTTTCTGGGGTGGGAACTCTTTGCAAGGATCTTTGCCATTCCCCTCATTCTCCCTACCCCTCTGGAGACCGCCAGCCGCCTTCTGGAGTACGTTCAAACGTCTCTCTTCTGGTTCTCCCTGGCCCGTTCCGCCGGGGAGGTGGGGCTGGTTCTTTTTCTGGTACTCTTTCTGGGGCTTCCTTTGGGGGTACTCTTCGGCCTTCGTCCGGGGATCTTTGCCTTCTGCCGTCCCCTGGTGGCGATAGTGCAGGCGGTACCCGTCATCTCCTGGCTGGGGATAGTGGTCTTCTCCTTCGGCATAGGATGGCGAGGCCCTGTTTTTATCTCCACACTCTCCCTTCTCCCCATGGCGATTCTCACCACCGCCTCGGGAGTGCGGAGCCTGGATGGCACCCTTCTTGAGATGGCCCGAATTTATCGGGTTCCTCGGCTACGGCGGTTGCGCTGGATCTACGGAGGGGCGCTGCTCCCCTTTGCGGAGGCGGTGATGGAGGTGGCTCTGGGAAATGCCTGGAAGGTGGTGCTGGTGACGGAGTATCTCTGTGGTGATGCGGGGCTGGGGGTGCTTCTCGCCTGGGCCCGCCAGGGGGTGGATACTCCGGGGATCTACGCCCTCTCGGGAGTGGCGGTCTTTCTGGGGCTCTCCTCGGAGCGGCTTTTCCGAAGCCTGGGACGGGCTTTTCGCCTTCGCCGAAGGGGAAATCCATGCTCTCTCTGATCCGTGTCGCCCATCTGGGGGTGCGTTTCGGAGAGCACCGGGTGCTGGAGGGGTGGAACATGGAGATCCATCCGGGGGAGCGAGTGGTGCTTCTGGGAGAGTCCGGCTGCGGAAAGACCACCTTTCTCAAGATTCTCGGGGGGCTTCTGAAACCTTCCGAGGGGAGCATCTCCGGAGCCCCCTCCCGAGTGGGGTTCGTCTTTCAGGAGCCCCGGCTCATCCCTTGGGCTAGGGTGGCACGGAACGTGCGTTTTGCCAACCCTGCATGCCCCGTGGAGGATCTGCTGGAGCGGGTGCATCTTGCGGGGTGGGAGCATGCCTACCCCCGGGAGCTTAGCGGAGGCATGCAGCAGCGGGTAAATCTTGCTCGGGCTCTCGCAGTGGAGCCGGAGCTGCTCCTTCTGGACGAGGCCTTCAGCTCCCTGGATCTTCGGCAGAAATTTGCCATCATGGATGATTTGCTGGAGTTCTGGAAGCGTCAGAGCTGCACTATTCTCATGGTGACCCACGACATCACCGAGGCTCTCTACCTGGGGGACCGGATTCTCTTTCTTCAGGGCTCCCCCTCCCGCATCGCCGGGGAGATGAAGGTGGAGCTGCCGCCGGATCGCTCCCCCTGGGGGACGGATTTTCTGGAGCGTCGGGGCACTATTATCCGCCGGCTGCTGGAGTCTTCCCAGGGAGCGGATCAGGGGTAGAATATTAGGGCTCAAAGCTCATGAACCTGAGAAAAAGCTCCTGAAAGCGGGAGGAACTTTCCAGAGCGCAGTGTTCCACCCGGTTTCGCAGGGCCATAACCTCATTCCATGCTTTGGGACCCCCCAGAAGCACCATGGCCCCGCCTCGGGCAGCGGCGTTTCCTATGGAGACGATCCGATCTGCCATGTTTTTCGGAAAGAGCCCTGTCTCCAGGGCTGCTTCTTTTCGGATAAAGGTTCCCAAGGTTCCCGCCACCAGAACCTCCCCCAGATCTTCCCATGTTAGCTCAGCCCTTTCGAGAAGCAGCTCCATACCTCCCCGGAGGGCTCCCTTGGCAAGCTGAAACTCCCGGATATCCTGCTGGGTAAGCTCCAGGGGTTTCCCCTCCTTTGAGTAGCCGAAGCGGAAGCTTCGTCCTTCGGCATACTCCTGCAATCCCTCCCGCAGAGCGGGGTGGAGAATTTCCCCCGGTGAGGCGAGGCGCCCTCGGCGATCCATCCCCTTTCCTTTGAGAAGCACCTCCATCAGATCCAGCAAGCCGGAACCGCAGAGCCCCAGGGGAGGAAGACCCTCCAGGGCCTCCAGGGCGAGGCGGCTTCCCTGCATTCGCACCCCCGAAACGGCCCCTCCTCGGGCTCCGGTGCCGCAGGAGATCTTTCCCCCCTCAAAGGCGGGCCCCGCAGCGGCGGAGGCTCCGAGAATCCGGCTCTCCCAGAGAAGCCCCATCTCTCCATTGGTGCCGAGATCCACCACAAGCCGGGGTTTTTCCGTAGGGCGGTCTTGAAGAGAGTAGAGAACCCCGAGAAAATCCCCTCCAAGAAAACCCTCCACCAGCGGAAGGCAGCGTAGCCGGGCCTCCGGAAGAAGTCGCTTTCCCAAGGGGCCTCCCGGAGGTTCCTCCAGGCCATCCCGAAAAAGGGGAGAGAAGGGAGGGGTGAGGAGAGATGTAGGAGGAAGCCCTACAAAGAGATGGTGCATGCCGCTGTTTCCCAGACAGAGGAGTTCGGTGCAGTCTTCCGGGGGGATCTCCTTCTCCCGGAGTATACCCCGGAGCAGTTCTTTCATGCTTTTGAGAAGCATCTGTTGAAGCTCTTTTTGAGCGTCTTCGGATTCCTCCGCCAGAGTGAGCCGGGTTATCAGATCCGCTCCTCGGGAAGCCTGGGGGTTGGGGGCAAAGGCGAAGCCTTCGAGGGTTCCCTTTTGAAGATGGTAGAGAAAGCATCCCAGGGTGGTGGTTCCCAGATCGAAGACCGCTCCGTAGAGATCCCCCAGGATCCCCCCAGTCCCCCCGGTAGCAACTGTCTCCGCATCCGCATCTGCATTGCCCTCCCTGTTCTGCGCCTCCGACACGTATGCCGAAAGATCTCCCGGGGTTCCCTTGGTGTTCCTGTGCCGAGAGGGAGTTTCCAGCCACACCGCGCTCTCTCCGAGAAGGGTGCAGCGGCAGGCCAGCCGGAACTCCTGAGCGAGGAGTTCCTCCCCCAGAAAGCGAGCCTCCTCCCCATCCGGAGGCGATACAGTCCCCTTCACCCGAACCCGGCATTTGCCGCAGAGCCCCTTCCCTCCGCAGGGGGTGGCAAGGGGGAACTGCTGCTCCTGCAGAACCTGGGAGAGAAGATCCCCCGCTTTTATCGGTATCTCTCGGTACGTTTCCTGATTGTCCTCGTGGTGGTTTTCCTGCTCTTGTTCCTGATAATTCTCCTGATAATTTTTTTGGCGGTGAACTCTCAGAAAAAAGCTTTCCCCTTGGGTCATCGTCTCGTATCCTCCAGACTTTTTCGTTCTTCCAGGGGTTCTAGCCCTGGGAAAGAAGCTTCTTTGCCTATGCAAAAGCTCTTTTGCCCCGATTTTCCTGGGAACTCTACCACCTTTCGAAGGAAGGAGAAACCCCGGGCATTTTCTTCCCTGGTCTCACCGTAGAAGAGATGAAACAAGGTGTCTCTCGTATTAGGAACCCCGTCATTGCCCGAGTTTTCAAGGAACTCCGCCTGATTGAACAATGGGGTACCGGTGTGCGCCGTATCTTTGCAGAGGCCCAGGAGCTTGGTTTGAGGGAACCCAAAGTTGAAGAAATCGCCCTGCGTCTGCGTTTCACCGTCTATCTGGAGCAGCCCCATGTTATACCGGCGAATACCCGTAAGGTTCGGTTTGAAGAGTCGGGGGGAACCACCCAGAACGTAGTCCAGCAAGTCGAGGCACAAGTCGAGGCACAAGTCGATATGACAATTTTGCAGGCTTGTGTCAGAGGCCCCCTTTCATCGGCGGAAATTGCTGCCGCACTGGGGCATAAAACATTGAGCGGTAATCTCCGTAAGGCTCTGCCGGTACTTCGGGAAGCGGGATTGTTGGAATACACCATTCCGGACAAACCCAACAGCCGTCTGCAGAAATACCGACTGACCCAAAAGGGCAAAAGCGTGCTGGATGCGTAAAGACACAACGACATAACCACGCACATAAGGAGTTTTTTCAAGGCTCCGGGAATTTCCGTTGACGGAACTCCCGGAGCTTTCTATACTTGGGGGCGGTTCAAAGGGGTTTTTCCTCAGGAAAGGCTCGGGAAAGACTCAAGAAAGGCTTTTCATAACTGTTTTTTTGGTTGCCCAGAGAGAGGCAGGAAGCCGGTGCAAATCCGGCACAGCCCCGCTACGGTGAGAAGGACAAGGTGCACAGAAAACCCACTGGCTTGCAAAAGCCGGGAAGGGGTGCACTGCGGAGGATTTCGAGTCCGGATACTGCGCTCTTTGGGAGAGGCGGACCCGCGCGGGCGGGGAAGCACAAAAGATCTTTCCGGCTGTGCTGCTGCCTTCCGGAACGAGATGGCGTGCCTACGGGTCCTTGAGGGGGCCCGTTTTTTGTGCCCCCACAGAAAGGAGAGAGTGGTATGACAGGTAGGAACATGAGGCGGTATGAACGGCATGGCCAGCGTGGAGGCAAGAGGCTTTTTTCAGGGGTTTCTGGTTTTCTCGGGCTCTTAGGATTGGGAATTCTGTTGCTTGGGATTCCTTCGGGGGCTTTGGCAGATCCCGGAGCGGTCTTCATTACTGTGGGGGCGGATTACGCCTCCGGAGCGGTGGGGACGGCGGATCTTGCGGAAGGTGAGGGGGTAACGGCTCCGGTGCTTTCCGGTCTTGGAGGAGATCCCGCTCTTTTTGCCAACGAGCTGGGACTCTTCGTGGTGGAGCACGGCTCCGGAGGAACTCTGGATACCATCTCCCTCTACGACGGCCTTTCCTGGGAGGCTCCCCGCTGGAACGTGCAGAAGGGGAGCATTATCTACGGCATGGAGTATCTTCAGGGTTCCCTCTATGTGGCCAACTACGGCACCAACCGGATTACCCGGCATACTCCGGAGGAGAGCCTTGCCGAGACGGGGTCCCTCTCTCTGGATCGGGATAACCGAGAGGGGTTCGAAGAGCATGTCTGTGCCCTCAAGGCCTATGGAAACAAGCTCTACGCCCTGGTGTTGAGCTATAACCTCGAAGCCTGGCCTCCGGAGCACCAGGAGGGTTTTCTGGTGGCAGTGGATCCCCAGACGCTGGAGATTACCGGAGAGGTGGCGGTGGGAAAGAACCCCGTGGCTCTGGCGGTATGGAACGGCAAGCTCTATGTGGCCTCCTTCGGGGGCCCCATTGGGAGCCTGGGAGGAGAGCCCCGGCTTTATCGTGTCAACCCCGCTACTCTGGAGAAGGAGCTTCTGGATGACGGCTCTGCTCTGGGGGAGGGGTACGGCTACAGCAGCATGGGGGTTGACGAAGAGGGGACTCTCTTCGTGGTGGCCTACAAGAACGGCCTGGAGTGGCCGGAGCAGGAAAACCGGGTTCTGGCGGGAAGCCTGATGGGAGCTACCCCTCTCGGAGGTTCCGCTCCCCTCTCCTTCCGCCAGCTCGGGAGCGCAAAGAGCTTTGGCAATCGGGGGCTTTCGGCTCAGGCGGTGGCATTGAATCCTCTGGAAATCTCCTCCTCATGGCTTAATGCGGGGGCGGTGGATGCGGGAAATCACCTCTTCTGGGTCTCCAACCGAGGGACCGGTGCAGGAGATGCTGCGCTTGAGGTCTTTAACGCCACCGAAAAGCTCCATTCCTTTGGAGAGAGTCGGTTGAAAAGCCTTCCCTACGGAGTGGTGCCCTTCTCCTTCGCTCCTCCTGCTCCGATTTCTTCCGGGGGTGGCGGCGGATGTGCTCTGGGAAGTCCGTTGTCGGGTTCGGGGATCTTTCTCATGCTGCTTCCCCTGCTCTTTTTTGCGTGGAGATAAGACGAGGCGTTTTGATGCCTTTGATGATCCCTTTCCAGATCTCTTTCACGATCCGCTCTTTTTCCCCTTCTCCTTCCTTTCGGGTGGTGCTTCTTCTGGGGGTCCTTTTCGGGGGGGTGCTCTTTCCCCCCCGGGGGCTCCCCAGGGCTGCTTCGGAGATGCTTCCCCAGGTGCTGGTCACCGCCTCTCCTCTGGAGGAGGAGGTTCTCGAACTGCCGGGATCGCTGGAGGTGCTCTATCCGGAAAAAAACGCCGGGGAGGGGAAGAGTCTGGGGGATCTTCTGGAGGAGGCCGTGGGGGTACAGGTGGTGCGCAGCTACGGACGAGGGGGGTATACGGTGGCCTCCGTCCGGGGGAGCACCTCCTCCCAGGTGATGGTCTATCTGGACGGCCTGCGGATGAATCTGGAGAGTGACGCTGCCTTCAATCTTCAGGATATAGAGGCGGATGATGTGGCGCGTATCGAAATCTACCGAGGGCATGTCCCCGCCATGTTCGGTATCTCCGGCATGGGGGCGGTGATCAACGTGATCACCAAGGCCTCCACCGGCAAACCCCAAGGTTCCGTGGGGCTTCGCCTCGGCTCTCTGGGGGAGCAGGCCTTCTCCGGAAGCTGGAGTGCTCCCCTTGGGGAGGGGCGTTTTCGGGGGAGCCTTTCCCTGGAGGGGTACCGAGGAGATTTCTCCTACTGGAACGACAACAACACCGCCTACAACCCCCGGGACGATTACCAGGCCACCCGGCAGCATAACGGGTACAGCACGGAAAATCTGCTCCTTCGCTGGGAAAATGACCTCTGGAAGGTCTCTTTTCGTGCCCAGGCTCGGGATCAGGATCTGCCTCTCCCCGCTCCGGGGAACGACAAGGGCCCCTGGGATGCTCTGGGAAATCCTCTGGCTGCCCGGGTGGAATCCTCCCGGATGGACTTGGGGGTGGAGACGGAACGCCTTTGGGGGGAGGTGCTCGCCACCTGGCGTGTGGAGTACCTCTCCCAGGTGCGGGAGTTCTTCGATCCCTGGGATCAGATGGGGATGTATAACCAACGGTACAACCGCTACGACACCGAGCGTACCGCCCTCTCGGGAGCCTTTAAGGCCCTGGCGGGGGATCGGCACGCCCTGGAGTTCCGTATGGATTGGAGTTCCGAGAATCTGGATATGACAGGGGATGGGGTGGCCACCCTCTCGGATTCCCGGGGTTCCTACAGCCGCAACCGCTCGAACTACGTGCTGCAGGACAGCATCTTTCTGCTCCCGAATCAGAGCCTGGTGGTGGAGCCTCTGTTGCGTTGGAACCAGGTGGATGGGGAGGGGCATCTCTCCTGGTCTCTGGGAGCCTCCTGGAACTTTCGGGAGAACTGGTATCTCAAGGGTTCCGGAGGGTACTCCCACCGGGCGCCGAATCTCTACGAGATGTACGGAGACGGCAGCATGATCGTCCCCAATGCGGGGCTTGACTGGGAAGAGGGTTTTCAGTGGGATCTTGGGCTCTACTGGGCCCGGGAGGGGGAGGGATGGTCCTCCCGAGTGGGGCTCACCTCCTTTGTGCTGGATATGGAAAACCTCATCGAGTTTGTCATGATCAACCCCCGGTACGGGGTCTACCAGAACATGGGAAAGGCCTTTATTTCCGGCATGGAGCTGGAGAGCGCCTTCTCCTGGGAGAAGTGGAGCCTGGCTCTCTCCTATACCTGGATGGAGGGGGAAAACCGCAGCCCCGGTTACCGTTACGGCCAGCCTCTCCCCAACCGACCGGAGCATGCCCTCTATGGCCGGCTCTCCCGGGCACTCTCCTCGGAGCTACTCGCCTTCGGAGAGGTGATTCATACGGGGGAGAACTACTTCGACGATGCCGGGAGCATTCTCTACGGAGAGTATACCCAGTGGAATCTGGGGCTTAAATGGCAGTTCCGGGAGGATTGCACCCTTGGGGTGGGGGTGCGGGATCTTCTGGATGCCACCTCGGAGATAACCTTTCAGCCCATCGGATACGGCCCGGAAAGGCTCGCCTGGTATCCTCTGCCGGGGCGTACCTGGTATCTCTCCCTCTCATGGCGTTTTTGATGGGGCCTGAAGATGTCTTTTTTTAGAGCGGTTTTGCAAATCATGTGTCACAAGACATATCATGGGAGCCTCCGCTTATGTGTCCCCTCTGCTCCACAAGTGGCGAACCGCTCTGGGAGAGTTTTCCTGTTTCTTTTGCTGGGAGCTTTTTTGCTGCTCCCCTCCTGGGGCTTCGGGGAGGGGCAGCATGCCTATATCCCCCGGTATGCCAAGGGATTTTCTGCGGAGCCCCTGGGGGAGGGGTGGCATCTCGCCGTGAGGGATCCCGAGGACCCCACGAGAGAGTGGAACTATCTTCTGGTTCCCCGAGAGCAGCGAGGCAAGGCCCTCATCTCCCCGGATTGGAAGGAGATCCCCCTTCCTCTGGAACGGACGGTGCTTCTCGCCACCTCCTACGTCTCCGGGCTGGAGGATCTGGGGGTGCTGGATTCCGTGGTGGGGGTGGGGAATGCTTCGTATCTGCACTCTCCGGAGTTGCGGCGCCGCTTGAAAGAGGGAGATGCCCGGGAGGTGGGGGACGATCTGGCCCTGGATCTGGAGCGTCTGGTGGCTCTGGGTTCTGATGCCATCTTCTGGTATGCCCCCTATCAGGAGGTGCAGGGGGAATATCAGCGGCTTCAACGATTGGGGCTTCCTCTGGTGGTGACCACGGAGCACCGGGAGGCTCACCCCCTGGGGCGGGGGGAGTGGCTGGTCTTTCTGGGATTCTTCTTCGGTAAGGAGGAGGAGGCCCGGAAGATGTTCCGAGAGCGGGAGGAGCGGTATAGGGAGCTTGTATCTCTGGGAGCTTCCGCATCTTTGCGCCCGAAAGTTTTCGGAGGCTTTCCCTTCGGAGATACCTGGTACATGCCGGGGGGGGAGAACTTTCAGGCCCGGTATGTGGAGGATGCTGGCGGGGACTATCTCTGGAAGGATCTTCCGGGATCGGGCACCTGGCCTCTGGATTTCGAGACGGTGCTGCATCGGGGGGCGGGGGGAGATTTCTGGATCAATGCCCCGGATTGGAGCAGCCTTGAGAAGGCCCTGGGGGAGAACTCCCGGTACGGTCATTTCCGGGCCTTCCGGGAGGGGCGAGTCTACAGCAACGCCGCCCGAACAAACCCCCAGGGGGGAAACGATTATCACGAGAGCGGAGTGCTTCACCCCGAGCGTATTCTGGGGGATCTGCTTCACATTCTGCACCCGGAACTGCTGGAAGAGCACGAACTCTACTACTACCGAAAGATCCCCTTGAAGGAGCCCGAAGAACTTCCAGAACACCGAGAATTTCAGAAAGCCCAAGAAGCCCAAGAAATCCGGGAATCCGCAAAACCCGAAGATACGGAAGATACGAAGGAGAAAAAGCCATGACTCCCCACGGCTCCGGCATAAGAGGGCATCTTTGTCTTTTGGGACTTCTCGCCCTTCTTGGGGGGGCTCTTTTCGGAGGCGAGCTTTTTTTCGGCTCCGTAAACATTCCTCTGAGGGGCACCCTAGAGTATCTTCTCACGGGGGAGGGGCTCTCTCCCGAGGAGGCGGTGATCCTTCGGGAGCTTCGCTTTCCCCGGGGGTGTGCCGCCTGGCTTGGAGGGGCCAGCCTGGGGGTGGCGGGGCTTCTCATGCAGACCTGGTTCCGCAATCCTCTGGGGGGACCCTTTCTTCTCGGCACAAGCTCCGGTGCCAGCCTGGGGGTGGCCTTGGTGCTTCTGGGGCTCCCCCTGGCTGGAAGAGTTCCCGCCCTGGGCTCCGCTCTCCTTCTGGGGGCCTCCTTTGGGGGAGCTTTAGCGGCGCTGCTGGTGATTCTTCTGGGAAGCCGGAGCCTCCGGGGGAATACGGGGATACTCCTTTTGGGGCTCATGCTGGGCTATCTCGCCAATGCGGGGGTGACGGTGCTTCTTGCCTTCGGAAGCCTCTCGGGGATGCGCTCCTACCTCTCTTGGAGCTTCGGCACCTTCGGGGGAATCTCCCCCTCTGATCTGCCTCTCTTCGCTCTGGTCTGCGCCTCCGCCCTGGGGATCTCCCTGGGGCTGGGAAAGTCTCTCAACGCCCTTCTTTTAGGGGAGAGCTATGCCGCCAGCCTGGGGATCTCCCTCGGGAGAGTGCGCTTTCTGGTCTTTCTTGCCACCGCCCTCGCTGCGGGAGGCGTCACCGCCTTCTGCGGCCCCGTGGCCTTTCTGGGGGTGGCGGTGCCGCATCTCTGCCGGGGGCTCTTTCGGAGCTGGGATCACCGGCTACTCCTCCCCGCCTGTATTCTGGGGGGCGGTGCCCTCGCCCTAGGGGCGGATCTTCTTACCCGGCTGGGGCCTCGGGGAACCCTGCTGCCTCTGAATGCGGTCACCGCCCTTCTAGGGGTTCCCGTGGTGCTCTGGGTGCTCTTTCGCTACCGCTCCGGGGAGGGGGAGCTGTGATGTCCCCTTTGCTTCCTCTCCTTCGGGCGGAAAACCTTACCACGGGATATGCGGGGCGCCGGGGTTCCTCTGGGGAGAGGTCCGGCATTACCCGCAACTTTTCGGGGGAGATCTTTCCGGGGGAGATGATCTGCCTTCTCGGCTCCAACGGCTCGGGGAAATCCACCCTTCTGCGCACTCTGGGAGGCTTTCTTTCTCCCCTGGAGGGACGTATCTTTCTGGAGGAAAAACCTCTGGAGGGGTATGCTCCCTCGGAGCGGGCGAAAAAGATCGGGGTGGTGCATACGGGCAATCCTTCGGTGCCCTACATGACCGTGGAGGATCTGGTGCTCACCGGGCGGCATCCCCACACTCCCTGGCACGGAGGGCTCTCCGAGAGAGATCGGGAGAGGGGGGCCCGGATTCTTCGCCTTCTTGGGCTGGAAGCTCTGCAAAAGCGCCTTCTGGAAAAGGTGAGCGACGGGGAGCGCCGCCGGGCGTGGCTCGGGCGGGCCCTCGCCCAGGAGACCCCTCTGCTACTGCTGGACGAACCTCTCGCCTTTATCGACCTCCCCGGAGGGGCCGCTATTCTGCATCTGCTTCGCCGTCTGGCGGCGGAGGAGGGGCGGGGGATTCTCTTCTCCTCCCATCAGATTCAGGGGGCCCTCAGCATGGCGGACCGCACCTGGCTTCTCACACCCTCCGGGGAGTGCCTGCAGGGAGTGGGGGAGGATCTGCTCCTCCGGGGGGATCTGGAGCGGGCCTATCTGGGGGATACAGAAAATTCTGGGGGGGTGCGCTTCTCCCAAGAGGAGGCACTCTTTTTTGCCCCCCCCTCTCGGGAGCCTCTGGGGGAAGTGGTGCTCTCGGGGCCCTCCGGGGCAGCCCTCAAATGGAGCCGCAGCGCCCTGGAGCGCCGGGGGTTTTGCCTCCTCTCCTCAGGACCTCCGGAGCTTCCCTATGTGGAGTTGCGGCAGGGTTTCCCGGAGGATTCTCCGGTATGGTGCTGTTCGTGGGGAGAGCAGAAGAGGCGCTGTGCCTCTTTGGAGGAGGTGCTGGGGTTTGTGGAGCCCAGTGTGCGAAGGAAGGGGAAGGACTCTTTATGATAGAAAATTTTCGGGAAGTGATCCAGGAATTTTTCGCCCTGGGGGGGTGGAGCATGTACGCCATCGGGGGATGCAGCGTTCTCGGGGGGGCTCTCTTTCTGGAGCGTCTTTTCTTTCTCTGGAGGGAGCATGTTTTTCTTGCCAGAATACTCCGGGAGTGGCGAGGAGCTGCCCCTACACTGGAGGCTCTGGGACAGCTGGAAAAAAGAACCTCCAAGCGTCCCCGGTGGTTCGGTGAGATCCTGGGGGCAGGGCTGGAGGAGTGGCGTTATCTCTCCCCCGAGGCCCTTCGTGAGCATCTGGATCAGTTCCGTTCCGGAGCGCTGCACACCTGGGAGCGGGGGGTGGGTTTTCTCGGCACCCTGGCCCGGATTACCCCTCTGCTGGGGCTTCTCGGCACGGTGCTCGGGATGATCCAGATCTTTCAGAAGCTCCCGGGCTCCGGCGGTGGAGATTTCGGCCTTCTTGCGGAAGGAATATGGAAGGCTCTCTTCACCACCGCTGCGGGGCTCTCGGTGGCGATCCCTCTCGTACTCGCCCAGGCCTTTCTTCTATCCCGGGTGGATGCTCTGGAGGAGCAGCTTCAGGAGCTTCTCCGCCTTCTCTGGCGGGGACTTCTGCGAGCCTCCCGAACCTCCGGGATCTCCGGAACCGGTAAGGGGGAGTAATGCGGCGCTCCCGAAGAAACGCCCTGCCGGACCTCACCCCCCTGGTGGATATCCTCTTTCTGCTCATCCTCTTTTTCGTCCTCACCACCACCTTTCTGCGCCAGGGGCTCTCGGTGGATCTCCCCACGGGGGAGGGGGAGAGCCGGGAGAACTCCCTGGTTCGGGTGCTGCTCACCGTCGAGGGGGATCTCTACTGGGATGAGGAGCCTCTTTCCGAGGCGGAGCTTTCAGGGCGGCTCTCAAGAGAAGTTCCGGAGAGTGTCTCTTTGGAGGCGGATCGCCGAGTTCCCTACGGCGGAGTGGTGCGGATCTTCTCGCTTCTCCGTGCGGCTGGGGTGGAACATGTGCTCCTGGTGGTGGAGCAGGGAGAGGAGTAGCGTGCGATCTCTGGGTTTTATCATCCTCTCTCTTGGATTTCACGGGGTGCTTCTGGGGATCTTTCTTCAAACTTTCCCCCTGGTGCCCTCCGTACAGAGCAGCGCCTCCTTTCGGGGGGAGGTGCTCTTTCGTGTGCGGGGCGCTTCTGAATCCTCAAAATCTTCGGAAACCTCGAAACCCTTGGAAGCTCAAGAGTCTTCGGAACTTCGGAACGTTCCGGGATCTTCCGGGGCTCCTGAAGCTTCTCTCTCGTCGCAATCAGCGGTCGTCCAGAGACCCCCCATAGCCCAGGCATCCCAAACTTTTGAGGCTTCTCAAAATCCTCAAGCTGCTCAAGCTGCTCAAGATTCTCAAAAACCCGAATCCTCCCCACCTCCGCCTGCCCAGTCTCCTTCCTCGAAGCCTTCTTCGGAGCCGGAAGTACCCAAAAAACCAGCCCCTCCAGTGAAAACAGCTGAACCAAAAGAGAGGATGGAGGCTGAAGCGGAATCTGAACCACAACCAGAGCTAGAGAAAAAACCAGGGGATGTTTCTCCCATGCCTCCTTCCGTGTCACAGAATTCTGGGGTATCCTTGGCCCCCAGGAAAGAAAAAGCCCCCCATCTCGTTCCCCCTTCGGAGTCTTCCTCGGGATCTCTTTTGGAACCTTTTCCCGAGGCTTCCTCCGCATCTTCTTCCGGTTCTCCTTCGACACATTCCCGGAGCCTTGCGGAACAGGAGGAACCCGCTTCCTCCGCTCCAGAGGAGAAAATCTCCTGGAACGCCACCCCTCTTCGAGCCCCGGAGCCGGAGTACCCCAAAGTTGCCCGCAAACTCCGCCGGGAGGGAAAGGTGCTTCTGGAAATTTCGGTAGCTCCTTCGGGAAAGGTAGAAGCCGTAAAGATTCTTGAGCCCTGCCCATGGAAGGAGCTTAACCAAGCGGCCCAACAGGGGATTACCCGATGGGAGTTTGCCCCTCCGGGAAAGGCGGTTATACTTCAGGTGCCGGTGGTTTTTTCCTTGGAGTAAAAAGGGTGTTTTCCCTCTTTTGCTTGAAGGGCTCTCGAAAAGTTGATCCGGGAAAGGCAGGAACGGTACTACGAAGTTCTTTCTCTGGCAGATCGGAAGGGGGATGCGGCTCCCTTCGTCGAGTTTATGTTGGGGGCTCTTGGGGATGCTCTTTGGGAGGCCATGGCAAAGAGCCAGGAAAACAGCCTGGGCAGCGATCAAGTTAGCGACCAAGATGGCGATCAAGTGAGCGATCATGTTGCGAGGCTTCTTACCCTCCTTGCAGAAGGAGAGATGAGTGCGGCCTCTCTCATGAAGAGGCTCGAACTCCTACACCGCCCGAGCTTTCGAAAGAGCTACCTGAATCCTGCTCTGGCAGCTGGGCTTGTGGAGCGTACCATCCCCCATGCTCCCCGAAGCCCCGCCCAGCGCTACCGCCTCACAAGAGCGGGAAAAAGGCGTTTGGAAAAAGCTTAAGCATCGCAACGTTGGTTGTGACATTAATGAAAGGTTGCCATAGCATCACCGCATCCCGCATCAGAGCCCCCCGCCTCACAGTGTCAGATCCCCCCACAGTACCAGATCCCTCTGCAAATCCTCCCCCTCTGCCCCTGTTCCCGTACCCCCCCCCGGGAGTATCCTTGAAGGAAAAGCTTCAGGGATATAAACCCGTACACAAGAAATTCCCATATCCCCATACCCTCATATTCCCGTATCTCCAAGGAGGTCTTCTCATGCATATCTTCGGTCCCGTACCATCCCGGCGGCTGGGGCGGAGTTTGGGAGTTAACCACATCCCCCCTAAAATCTGTACCTACGCCTGCCGTTACTGCCAGTTGGGAGATGCCATCACCATGACCGCCCAGCGACGTCCCTTTTTCGACCCCCCCGCCATAGAGGAAGAGGCGGCCCGGAAGCTGGAGGAGCTTGCCCCATCCGGAAAGGCTGTGGACTACATGGCCTTCGTTCCCGACGGTGAGCCTACCCTTGATCTCCGGCTGGGGGAGATGGCAAAACGCCTGAAGCGCTTCGGGGTTCCTCTGGCTATCATCTCCAACGCCTCTCTTATCTCCCTTCCCGCCGTAAGGGAGGAGCTTGCCCTCTTCGACTGGGTCTCTCTCAAGATGGATGCGGTGCGCCGGGATATCTGGCATGCTCTGGATCGTCCTCACAAGGATCTCTCTCTGGAGAACATCCTTGAAGGGGTGCAGGAGTTCGCCCGAAGCTACTCGGGGCATCTGGAGACGGAGACCATGCTGGTGAAGGGGTATAACGACGGAGAGGATCATCTGGAGGAGCTGGCGGCTTTTCTGGAACCTCTGGCTCCCGCGGTCTGCCGGCTCTCCTCTCCCACCCGCCCCCCCGCATGTTCCGACGTCACCTGGGTGGAGGAGCAGCGCCTCGCCGCCGCCACCGCCATCTTTCAGGAGCATCATCTCCATGTGCGGATTCTCAACGCCTACGAGGGGAACGACTTTACCCGCACCGGGGATCTTCGGGAGGCTCTGCTCTCCATCCTCTCGGTGCATCCCATGAAGGAAATCGCGGTGGCGCATTTCCTGGAAGATCACGAAGAGTCCCCCGGAGATGGACGGGTGCTTCTGGAGGAGCTGCTCCAGGAAGAGGAGATTATCACCACCCTCTGGAGAGAAGAGCGCTTCTACGCCCGGAATCTTCGCAAGGCCTCCCGGGAGGAAAAAGCCTGATGTCCAAGTTTTCTCGGAATGTTATGGAAAAAGCGGTTTATGCTCCCCTTGCCCGGCAGGGGGCGGATCCTTCGGTGCTCATGGGGAGCCTCTTCGGAGAGGATATCGCTCTGGTGGATACGGGGTCCGGGCTTCTTGCCTCTCATGTGGATCCCATTGTGGGGGCCGCCGAGGGGCTGGGGCGTCTGGCGGTACATGTGGCCTGCAACGATCTTGCCGCCAGCGGAGTGCCTCCTCGGTGGCTTCAGATTCTGGTGCTGGTGCCTTCGGCGGAGGATACGGAACAGCTCCGGGGGATCATGGAAGAGGCGGTGGAGGCGGCCCGGCAGGCGGGGGCGGTCATCGTAGGGGGGCATAGCGGCTACTCCTCGGGGCTCTCCCGTCCTCTTGCGGCGGTAACCGCCTTCGGTACCGCCTGTAAAGAGACGTTGGTGTGCACCTCGGGCGCTCAGGCGGGGGATGTGATCTGCCTCACCCGGGGGATGGGGCTGGAGGGCACCGCCATTCTCGCCTGGGACTATCCCGGGGAATGTCGCCGCCGGGGGCTCTCGGAGGAGGATATCCGAGAGGCGAAAAAACTTGCGGAAGCTCTCTCTGTGGTGCCCGAGGCTCTCCGGCTGGCGGAGCTGGGAGCTACTGCCATGCACGACCCCACCCGAGGAGGGGTACTGGAGGCCTTCCTCGAAATGGCCTGGGGGGCAAAAAAAGCCTTTCGGATTCAGAAGGAGCAAATCCCTCTTCTTCCGGTGGTGCAGCACTTTGCCCGGGCCTTCGACTTCGATCCTCTTAGGATGATCTCCTCGGGAGCCCTGGCGGTAACCCTCCCTCAGGAGAAAATCCCCGAAGCTACCCGGGCCATCGCCCCCTGGGCCTCCCTTTACACCGTGGGAGTGGTGGAGGCGGGGGCGGGGGTTTGGATTTCTTCCTCCTCCGGAGATTGCCACCATGCGGAGCCCGAGCCCGAAAAGGATGAACTTGCCCGGCTGCAGACTCTTCTGGGGGCTCCGGGGTAGGAAAAAGGAAAAACGCACATGTACAGGAGCATCATCGGGGAGCCTTCAGCATGGCCCCAAGCTCTTCCAGCTTTGCCGCTGCAGAATAGAGTTCTGAGATTTGTTCTTCTATTTTTGTGGCGTTATCTTTCCTTTCTTCCAGCACCCGATTAAAAGTAATGTCAAGTTCTTTTTGCAGATTGTCCGCTTCCTCCTGAAAGCTGGTTCGGAAGCTACGAGTGCTTTCCCGGATCTTGTAGCGATAATCCGCAATCATGCTGGTGAGATTTCGAGAGACGTCTTTCCCCACTTCTCCTAGAAAATGGTTGTAAAGGCATCTGTTGGCGTACCTTCTGGGTAAAAGGAGCTGTACTTGCAACTTGTTGGGGAAAAGAGAGAGGTCCGGCTGGCTAATGCGAATATAGAAATCGCTGCGCTCGGAGAGCGTGTATTCTGTAGATTCGTAGTGATACTCTATACCAAAAAGGGTGGAAACGCAGGAGGAGAGGTAGGCTTTCATCTCTGTCATCTGTTCTGACAGATTGTTAGCCATCTCTTCGTATCCTTTTTTAAGAATGAGAAGCCCTCCTTCGTTCATCTCACGAAGCTTTGCATGAAGTTCTGTTTCAAAAGTATGGCATAAAAAAGCCTGAAGCTCTCTCGGTTTTTCACGGAGTTTCTCCTGGTAGATTATGGAGAGAGAGAGGGTTATTGCATCTATCAACGCTTGCGATTGGTTTTCGAAGGTTTGAGAGATCTCTTTGATAAGCTCTTCCGCCTGCTGTGAGAGTTCCAATGAAGATCGCCTGCGCATAGATGTAAGCTTTTCGAGTTGCTTTGCGAGTTCCTGGCGTTTCCTGTCCAGACTTTCCAGAGGGAGTTCCAGGGCTCGGCAGTAGAGGTGTACCTGAGAAATCGCGGCATCTACTGTACCGAGAAGTTTGATCCGTACGGACTCCTCCAGGATCTCCTCTCCAGCACCATCGCAATCGCGGCGTATCTGTTCGAGAAGCTCTGGCAGTCCTTCGCCGGATTTCGTGCTGATGGAGTGGAGTGCCACCTGGGAAACTCCCATTATTTTACACAAGAAGTTTTTGCAATATTGCATATAGACTGTGCGCTCTTCGGCGGTGATGAGGTCTATTTTATTGACGGTGAAGTAGAATTTTGAGGCCCAGTTCTTCGCTTTCTCCAGGAACGTAGCCTCGATCTCATTGATGGGGCTGTCTACGGAGAGCATGAAGATAATGGCATCGCTTTTATGGACGAAGGAGTAGGTGGTGTCGGAGTTGTGTTTATGAAGCGAACCTACTCCGGGGGTATCCACAAGAGTGATTCCTTTTTTAAGAATTTCACAGGGTGTTTGGATGGTTACCAGAGAAACCCCTCGTTCGTTGCCGGGATTTTCCTGTTCGCTGATGTATCGGGAGAGCTGCACTGGAGTAATCTCTTCGGAGGTTCCATCTTTAAAAAACACCGTAACGCGTTCTTCCCCGTATGTTATTTGGGTTACTGAGGCTGTAACGGGAATGATCCCTACAGGCAAGAGGGGTTTTTCTAAAATTGCGTTCACCAAACTTGTCTTGCCTCGCTTGAACTGCCCCATCACAGCCACGGTAATATGTTTCTTTTCTAATCGATTCCGTAAAGACGCCACTTCTTCTGCGAGAGAAGGAGAGACAGAGGCCTTTCGGATGAGTGCTTCCGCCTCACGTGTGGCAGCGTAGACGCTTGTGATCATATCATTTCCCTTTCTTCTGCTACTGCTTCTTCTTCTGCGGCTTCTATTTCTTCCCCAAAAACTTTTTGGTAAATATCTTCCCCAAAGCTTGTGGAAAGGGGGGTGCCTTCGATGAGACGGAAGCTCCTGCTGCCGTCGGGTCGGCGTTCTGCGCAGAGGGAGAGAATCTCTTTTCCGTATCTTTTCATGAGACTGCTGGAGAGGTCGTGCATGTGAGTAACAAAAAAGACCTTGATATTTTCATCAAGCAACCCCCGCAGAATTTGCCGGGCAATCTCCGCCCCCTCTCGCTCGTTGGTGGAGGCGAAGGATTCGTTGAAGAGGACCATCCCCCAAGGCTGTATCTCGTCGATGATAAGGCTCATGCGGTGGAGTTCTTCATCGAGTTTTCCCCGTTCCATGGAGCTATCCTCTTCTCGTTTGTAGTGAGTAAAGATGCCACTTGTGATGTTTGCTGCAAAGGCTTTGGCGGGGACGAACATCCCGCACTCCATCATAAGCTGCGCCTGGCCGATGCTTCGGAGAAAGGTAGATTTTCCTCCATGATTCGCTCCAGTTATCAGGGCAAGCATGCGTTCTCCCATATCTGCACAGTTTCCTACGATCCGGTCCGGCAGAGAGAGGGAAAGAGAGATATCGTAGAGATCTGAAAAGGTATGCGTAAGATCCTCCATGCTATGGGGGACGGGAAAGCAGATCTCCTCTCCCTTCCGTGTAAGCTCTTCGTAGAGGTTGAGGCAGCCTACGTAGAAGGCGAGTTCTCTGTGCAAAACCTCGCAGAAGCTTATAATATGCTCTACGGATTGTGAAGCTGCTTCTGCTGCAAGCATTATTGCCCGCCCTTTCCGGCGAAAGAGATCGGATAAGCCCGCATCGTCCCGGGGGTGGATAGAAAGTTTTGGTGCCAGCAACCATTGCAAAGAAACAGAGATTTTTTTAAAAATTTATGCAGTCTATAGTCTTGTGCTATGTTTCCCTTGCCTATGCGGGCGCTCACCAGGACTCCCCGAGAGAAGGCGAGCTGATCCAAGTGCTCCATTATTTCTTTAAAATAATCATCCTGGAGTTCTTTTTCGAGCATTGAGAAGAGGGCGGTCATCCCCCGGGAGCGAAAGGTGCTGCCGTGCATGACCGCTATGCTGCGAATTTCTCGGAGCATTTTTACCAGTATTTCAAGCAAATTTACCGCGCTACCTACCACGGATTCAGGATAACGGCTTGAGATTCCCCACCAGTGGTTACGCTTTTCGTCGAGAGTTTTTTTGGTGAGGGCATAGATTTTTCGCATTACCGCGGGATTTTCCAGCGTATCCCGAAGGATCTCCTGGCGGTAGCGGATATTTTCGGGATCGTCCAGCCCCTGCAAGAGAGCGCTGCGGCACATTTCGTGGATCTGTTTATCGTCCCGGGACATTTTCTGAAAAAGAATATACAGCCCGAGGTCGGCTATGAGGGCCTCTTCACGGGGGGTCTGTTTCCCGGGGAGAGGGTAATCCTGGCTGGGATGCATAAGGCGTACTTTCATTGATGGAGCCTCTTTCGTATCTGTTCGTAGGTGAGTTCATGTTTGCGGGCGATGGAAATGGCATAGGCTAGACCGTCAGCGGTTTTACGAATAATTGTAAACGTGCGCTCCTCAGGTTTTTCCGGATTCACAGTGCTCACCATGCTTACGGTAGTGTCATTCAGACGGGAGAGTTCCTCAAGAAAGGTTACGCACACACAGAGACACCCCAGGTTTGTAATCCTTCTCATGATGCGTTTCCCGATAACGAGGGCGTCCGCAAGAGAGGTGAACGAAAAGATTTCGTTAATAATGATAATGCTCCGATCCGTGGCTTTTTCAAAAATCTGTTGCATTCGGATCAGCTCCTCCTGCAGTTTTCCGCTGAAGTTTTCTACTTTTTCTTCCCGTTCGAAATGTGTGAAGATCCTGTCGGGGAGAAAGAGGCGGGCCTGCCTTCCGGGGACAGGAAGACCGAGGCTTGCAAGATAGTGTATTTGTGCAAAGCTCCGTGCAAAGGTGGTTTTCCCCCCCTGATTGGGTCCAGAGATAACCATGCTGCGTTCTTGAGACGATAGATAAAAATCATTCAGAACCACGCTTTTTCCCTCTTCGGTTAGCTTTTGTGCGAGAACAATATCAAAGAACCCGGAGGCGTGTATTTCCTTGCTTTCGGTGGTTATCTCCGGATAGCAGAAAGGGAGCTTTTTCTCTCGCAAGGGGGCCAGGTAATTCAGGAAGGATATGTAAAATTGAACATCCATGGCAAAGTGAAGGATGGTGGCATCAAAAAAACATGCGTGATGTGTGCAGTATCTGTCGAGAGCATCGAAGGGTTCAGGGAAGAGACGTGAAAGAATGCTCAAAATGCCCTCCTCAATGTGAGAGGCATACTGTTCTTTGGGAATGTCTCGAAAATTTCCGGTGGAGGGGCCTTCGTTAAACTTTTCGAAGGTTTTAAGGATGTCCTCGCTGTAATTTTTTTCTCCCTCATATTTTTTTATCCGGATGGAGCACCCTCGAATAAGCATACAGTACCGGATGCTCTGAATCTCTTCACGAACCTTGAGGGTGTCTTTTTTCAATGAGGAGAAGGAGGGGGCGGTACAATAGCGTTGAAGGTAGTCCCTCAATGCCGTAAGGCCTTCGGAACCGAGGGGGGTCTCTTCCAATGTCCTTTGAAAGTTTTCGAGAGTTTCGCAGTACGTCTGGGCCGCTTCGAGGAAGCTTCCCTTTTCAAGATATCCTGTTTTTTGGAAGGTCTGTTCTTCGAAATCTATAAAGGGGGCGATCCTTCTATGGAGGGCACATATCTTTTGAGAAAACGTCTCCGCCTGATCTCTTAAGAGATCCTTTTCCAGGTCTTGAACGACACGCTGACGGTAGAGGATCGTCTCCATATCGTCCAGGGGAGAAAAAAAGAGGGAGTCCAGGGCATAGCTTTCCTTGGTCTCCGTAATAGCTGTGACCATTTGATCAAGATTCAGATCTTTGAAAAAGTCTGGAGGGCATTTTTTCCCCCTTGGGAAAGGGGGGAACGGAAAGAGAATGCTGTGTTGCGGCATAAAAACACCTCCAAAGGGGGCAGAGCAAAAAAACTCTGCAAAATAATTTTGCAGAGGTCATCAGCCTTTCGGCGTTTTTGGCCGTAACCGTGGGAGAACCTCATTCCCGCGAGGGTATTATGGCATAGGTTCTTTGGAATTTCAATTCCGGGGGGAAGGAATTCTCTCCGTGCTTGTTAAATGCAAAGGTATCTCTCCCTTTGCTCTTACGGTGGAGGATGGAGTAAAATGAGGCGGGAAATCATATCTTTACGGAGGATGTAGAAGACATGAGAAAGCGTTTGGTTCTAGCGTTGCTGGCGGCAGCTCTTTGCTTTTTCTATGCGGGGATGGTTTTCGGTATGGAGGCAATCCCCCTGGAGAAGCTGAAACCCGCATTTCTCTACTTCGGCCCCTTGGGGGACGGAGGATGGACCTTCATGCACGAAAGGGGGCGTCTGGAGATGGAGGCGGCCTTTCCCGGTCTGAAAAGCACCATGGCGGAGGGGGTTCTGGAAGGCCCCGATTCCGTTCGGGTGATGAATACCTTTATTCGGAACGGGTCCAGGCTTATCTTTGCCACCTCCTTCGGATGCATGGATGCCGTTCAGGAAGTTGCCAAGCGTCATAAGGACGTTTACTTCATGCACTGTTCTGGGTATAAGCGAGGGGAGAATGTGGGTACCTACTTCGGCCGCATGTACCAGGCCCGCTATCTTGCGGGGCTTGTGGCGGGGAGCATGACAGAGAGCAACGTTCTCGGCTACGTGGCGGCTCATCCCTTTCCCGAGGTTATTCAGGAGATCAACGGCTTTGCTCTGGGAGTGCGGAAGGTGAACCCCCAGGCCAGAATAAAGGTGGTATGGCTTTTCTCCTGGTTTGATCCGGGAAAGGAAAAGGAGGCTGCCCGGGCCCTTATCGATGCGGGGGCGGACGTTCTCGCCATGCATGCGGATTCCGGAGCGGTTCCCCAGGTGGCGGAAGAGATGGGGGTCTACGTGGTGGGATACAACAACGACATGAGCCGTTATGCTCCCACAAAACAGCTTACCGCAGCTATCTGGAACTGGGGAACCATCTATATCCATACGGTAAAAAACATTCTGGAAGGTACCTGGAAGAGCGAGGATATCTGGTGGGGTCTCCGGGAAGGGGTGGTGCAGCTTGCCCCCTTCGGCAGGGATGTCCCGGACACCGTGAAGGCTCTGGTGAAGGCGGAAGAGGAGAGACTTGTCTCCGCTGCCTGGGATGTTTTCACCGGCCCCATCAGAGATCAGGAGGGGGAGCTGCGAGTTCCCGGGGGAGAGAAGCTTTCGGATGAAGAGATCCTTTTCATGCATTGGTTCGTGGAGGGTGTGGAGGGGAAGATCCCGCAGTAGACGCTCAAAAAGGTATTCAAAAAATATTTTCTTCTTTGCCCTTGTAGCGGAGAATAGGGTAGAATAGGGGAAGAAGTTATATCTTTACGGAGGAGGTAGAAAGATGAAAAAGGGTTTGGTTGTGGCGTTTGTGGCGGTGCTGTGCTGTTTCTGCGCAGGGATGGCCTTTGGTATGGAGGCGGTGCCCGTGGAGGAGCTGAAGCCTGGGTTTGTCTTCATCAGTCCCGCGGGGGACGGGGGATGGACCTTCATGCACGAAAAGGGACGGCAGGAGATGGAGGCCGCCTTTCCGGGGCTGAAGAGCACCTTTGTGGAGGGGGTACCCGAGGGGCCCGACTCTTCCCGAGTGATGAACACCTTTATCCGGAACGGCTCCAAGCTCATCTTTGCCACCTCCTTCGGGTATATGGATTTTGTTCAGGAAGTGGCTCAGCGCCATAAGGATGTCTACTTCATGCACTGCTCGGGTTACAAACGTGGAGATAACGTGGGCACCTACTTCGGCCGTATGTACCAGCCCCGTTATCTTTCGGGACTCGTGGCGGGGAGCATGACCGAGAGCAACGTTCTCGGCTACGTAGCAGCCCAGCCCATCCCCGAGGTTATCCGGGGGATCAACGCCTTTACCCTTGGAGTGCGGCATGCGAATCCTGAAGCTAAGGTGAAGGTGGTATGGCTCTTCTCCTGGTTCGATCCTGGCAAGGAGAAAGAGGCCACCAAAGCTCTTATCGACGCGGGAGCGGATGTCATCGCCATGCACGCCGATTCCGGCTCCACCCCCCAGACCGCAGAAGAGGCGGGGGTCTATGTGGTGGGATACAACAACGACATGAGCCACTACGCCCCCACCAAGCATCTCACCGCCCCCATCTGGCACTGGGGTAAGGTCTACACCTACACGGTGGATAAGATCGTAAACGGTACCTGGGAGAGCGAGGATATCTGGTGGGGTCTTAAAGAAGGACTCGTTGAGCTGGCTCCCTTTGGCCCGGCGGTACCGGATTCCGTGAAGGAGCTTGTGGCGGCGGAAGAGGCGAAGATTCTGGACGGAACCTGGGACGTCTTCACAGGGCCCATCAAGGATCAGAAGGGTGAAGTCCGGGTTGCAGAGGGAGAGGTTATGTCCGATGGGGATATGCTCTCCATGAGCTGGTTTGTAGAGGGCGTGGAGGGAGAGGTACCGAAATAGGTGCTCCTCACGTTAAAGCATTAGGGTGAAAAGAGTATGTGAGGCGGGGATCTCCTTTGGGAAATCCCCGCCTCTTCTGTATCATGCCGATCTGTCACTGGAAGCTTCTGAAGGGTGATCTTTCCTGCCGCTCTATCGCTGCAGCACGAAACCGCTGCCGAGTTCGTCCTCCTCGGTGAGCACCAGATAGTTGAATCCCGTAACGTAGGCCTTCCCCCGGATGGTGGGGAGGATGGAGTCGAAATCCCCCACCTTCGGGCCCGGTTCGTAGCTTCCCCGAAAGAGGCTTCCGGTGATGCTGGAGTAGTTGAACATCTCTCCCGGATTGAGCTTTCCCTTGGCGGCCAGAGCGGCCATCTTGGCGCTGGTGCCGGTGCCGCAGGGGGAGCGGTCCAGGGAACCCTCCCCGAAGATCACCGCATTGCTGGCGGTGTGGCGATCCTGTTGGGAGTAGAACTCCACCAGCTCCACCCGCTTGATGTGGGTCTCCGTGGGATGAACCATGGAGATGCTCTCGTTCACGAGATCCCGAATCTCCAGCCCCAGGGGGATGAGTTTGGAGCTGTCTTTGGGATCAATGGAGAGCCCCAGGGATTCCACCGGGATGAGGGCGAAGAAGCTGCCGCCGAAGGAGATATCCAGAAGGATCTCTTTGTCCAAGGAGGGGACTTGGAGGGGGATATCCTTTTTGTAGAGAAAGCTCGGTACGTTGTGAAGCGCCACCTCGCCTACCTCACCGTCTTTTACCTCCACATAGAGCTTCACCAGCCCTGCGGGGGTATCCAGCACCACCTCGGTGAGGGGTTCGGTCTTGGGAATCCACCCCAGCTCCACCGCCGCCCGGGCCACCCCTATGGAGCCGTGGCCGCACATGGTGATGCCCCCCCCGGTCTCCAGAAAGATGATGCCGAAGTGCGCTTCGGGATGAACCGGAGGAACGAAGAGGGCGGAGACCATGTCCCCGTGTCCTCGGGGTTCGCAGGTGGTATACACGCGGAAGTCGTCGAAGTTCTTATGCACGTTGATCCACTTTTCGCTGATGCTCTTTCCCGGTATGTAGGGAGCCCCTCCGATGATGAGCCGGGTGGGCTCGCCTCCGGTGTGGGTGTCCACCACTGCGGTTGCTCGGGTAATCTTCATAATGCTGCCACCTCCTGTGGAGAGTATGTGTTGTGTTTGTTGCCTGCCAGGAGATGTGGAGAAGAAATATTGTGGACAACCCCAGGCTCTGGGGGATATTATACCGAATTTCGTTCTCTTTTTCCAGCAAAATGGCACAAGATTGCATTCTTTTGGAATTTTTACAGGATTCCCGGATGCCAGTTGAGTTGCCGCAGGGCGAGGGAGCCCCGTTTTTCTTTCTCAAGCACATGAATGCCGCAGTACTCCTGCCGAAGAGAGAAGGTCCTTTGAAGAGGAATGGCCAGAATATCCTGAAGGATCACCAGAAAGACACCTCCATGGGCGGTGATAATCAGCGGAGAGGGGAGATCTTCCTGAACCAGGGCGTGAAAGGCGGGGACCACCCGTTCTCGAAGATCCTGAAAGCTCTCTCCTCCGGGGCTGCGGAAGGTATCCAGATGGTTCCAGCGTTCTTCGAAGGCTTTGCCATCCTCTTCCTTTACCTCTTGAAAGGTGCGTCCCTCCCACTCTCCCAGGTCGATCTCCCGAAAATTCTGCTCCACCCGGTAGGGTTTTTCCGGGAAGATGAGTTCCGCCGTGTGCTGGGCCCGGCGCATGGAGCTGGTGATAAGGGTGCCTTCCCGAAGACGCTCCAGGGGCTTTTCCAGGGATGCCGCATGCTCCCGGCCTTCCTTGCTCAACTCAAGATCCATGGCGCCGTAGTAGCGGGGGCCCTCGGGATCCCGGGTTACGCCGTGGCCGTTGTCGAATTGGGGTTCTGCGTGACGAATGAGATAGATCATGCCCATGGGTGTATCCCTCCAAGTATGGTTTCCAAGGGTTTTTCGAGCTTTTCTTCCAGAGATTCCTGTATCTTTTCCGCTCGTTGCATCTTGCGTTCCATGGCCTCCAGAGCTTTGGGGCGTCCCTGGAAGCAGGCTTGTTTCTGCTCCCGCCGTTTTTCCAGAGGCATGTAGGCCACTCCCTCCACCAGCTTATCCACGCAGTAGAGAATTTCTTCCTCTAACGTAGTTTCCGGGGGGAGCTTTTCCGGCAGCTCCATGTGATGGCGTACCAGAGGAGCTATGCGGGGGTAGCCCTGCTCCTCCAGAAAGGCGGCTCCCTGTTCTGCATGAGAAGGGTGGCCTTTCCGGAGGTCGTGGAGCAGCGCCGCCGTGGCGAGACGCTCCACATCCAGAGTAAAGCCCTTTTGAAGAAGTGCCATCCCCAGGGCCACCACCCCCGCCTGTACCGTCCGGCAGTGAAGCCGGGCCTGTTCGGGGGTCTCCGCCAGATCCCAGAGGGCGAGACACTCCTCCTCCGTGGGGAGGCCTCCACGCTCTGCGTAGACCTGAAGAAGTTCGTAGTCCTCCGGGGTGTCCATATCAAGCAGCACTCCCTGATCTGCCACGGGAACCAGAAGCGGCTCCGGAGCAAAGGTCTGAAAGGCTCCCCGAAGCCCTCCCTCGCCCTTCCAGTTCAGGATGAGCGGAATGAGAGAAGCCTCGAAGAGCGGTGGATGCCCGGTGTTGCCTCGAAATGTGGGAATCAGGAGGGGAGCCTTTCCCTTGGGATAGGCGAGAAGCCTTCGGTAGGTGCTGCTCTTCACGAGGGGGATATCTCCGGGAAGAAGAAAACAGGCCTCCACCGAGGGGGGGAGAGCCTGCAATCCCGCCAGAACCGAGGAGAACATCCCCTCATCGTAACGGGAGTTATAGACCGAGTGCGCCCCCAAAGCCTCTACGTGAGGGCGCATCTCCTTCTCGTAATGACCTGACACCACCACAATATGTTCCACACCGCTCTCTCGCATGGTCTGTACCGTATGCTCCAGAGCGGTACGTTTTTCCAGAGGGAGGAGCAGTTTGCACCGTCCCATCCGGGAGGCGTATCCTCCTCCCAGGATAATACCCCCCAGGGAGGAGGATGCCATGGCATGCCTCATGGGTTTATTCCCCCCTTCGTTTTGCCGCCTTGCGCCGATCCTCCGCATTCAGAAGGGATTTGCGGATCCGGATGCTCTCGGGGGTAATCTCGATGAGTTCATCCTGGGCGATCCACTCCAGGGCTTCTTCGAGCCCCATTCTTCGGGGAACATTGAGCACCACTGTGCTATCCTTGTTGGCGGAGCGCATGTTGGTGAGGTGCTTCTTCTTGGTGGGGTTACAGGGGATATCTCCGGGGCGGCTGTGTTCTCCCACCACCATCCCCTCATAGATGCGATCCATGGGGGAGACGAAGAGCACCCCCCGGGGCTGAAGATTCTCAATCTGGTAGGCCGTGGCCTCCCCCGCTTCCATGCTCACCATGGAGCCCCTGGTACGGGAAGAGACCTCCCCTCGCCAGAGATCGTACTGAAGGAGCCGGGAGGACATGATCCCCAGTCCCTTGGTGTCCGTGAGAAAGTCGTTGCGGTAGCCGATGAGCCCCCGGGTGGGGATGGAGAACTCCAGCCGGATGGTGCCGGTGTTTCCCACGTGAACGCTCAGAAGCTCCCCCTTGCGTCTCGCCAGCTTTTCGATCACCGCCCCTTGGAACTCCTCGGGGATATCCACAATGAGCTGTTCGATGGGCTCCATAAGATTGCCTTCGTTATCCCGAGTGGTGATGACCTCCGGGGGGGAGACGCAGAACTCCAACCCCTCCCGGCGCATCTCCTCGATGAGAATCCCCAGGTGCATCTCTCCCCGGCCGGAGACCTTCAGGCCGTCGGGACGCCCCAGATCTTCCACCCGAAGCCCCACGTTTACCTTCTGCTCCCGGTCCAGGCGCTCCCGGAGCTGCCGCAGAGTGATGGCCCGCCCATCCTGCCCTGCAAAGGGGCCGTTGTTCACGAGAAAGAACATGGAGACCGTGGGTTCCTCGATATCCAGAGGAGGGAGGGTGGGATTCTCCAGGGCGGGAGAGGCGAAGGTATCCCCTATGCCGATCTCCTGAGGGCCCGCGATCCAGACGATATCTCCCGCATAGGCCTCCTGCACCTCGGTGCGCTCCAGCCCCAGGGTTGTCCAGAGGTGTACCGCTCGCTCGGAGCGGTTCTGTCTGGGCTCCCAGGTTTTTTCCGCTTTATTGATCCAGGCTGTCTGGTACTTGGTAAAGGACTCTCCCAGGGAGATGCTTCCCTGAAGAATTTTGCCACAGCCGATACGCCCGATATAATCATTCCAGGCCAGAGTGCTGATCTGCATGAGGAAGGGCTCCTCGGGCTTTACCTCCGGAGGGGGGACGTGGGCGATGATGGCCCGGAAGAGATCTTCCATGGATTCCTTATCCTCGGGGTTTGTCTCGTTGGAAGCCCACCCCTTGAGGGCGGAGCCGTAGAGCACGGGAAAGTCCGCCTGGGCATCTGTGGCACCGAGTTCCAGGAAGAGGTCGAAGGTCTTGTTCAGAGCAAGATCCGGATCTGCTCCCCGGCGGTCCACCTTGTTGATGAACACCATGGGACGGTATCCCATGGCGAGGGCTCGCATGAGAACATAGCGGGTCTGGGGCATGGGGCCTTCGCAGGCGTCCACCAGAAGCAACACTGAGTCCACCATGGAGAGAACCCGCTCTACCTCGCCGGAGAAGTCTGCGTGCCCCGGGGTGTCGATAATGTTGATTAGATAGTCCTCCCACTGGACGGTACAGTGTTTTGCCCGGATGGTGATGCCTCGTTCCCGTTCCAGGGCGTTGCTGTCCATAACCCGTTCTTCCACCCGGGCATTATCCCGGAAGGTGTGGGAAGCCTTGAAAATAGCGTCAATAAGGGTGGTCTTGCCGTGATCAATGTGCGCCACGATGGCCACGTTGCGAATGCGATCTGCCTGTATCATGAAGTTCCTGCCTTTCGTATCTGTCCTTTGCCTCTGTAGGGCAGGGGACATTATACTGCATAAAGAGGAAAAGAATAGCGGGGAAGAAAAAAATTCTGGAAAAACCTCTCTTTTCCGAGAATACGAGAAAATCGTAACATAGTTTGTCAGTTTTATCTTCACGGGCAACCCAATACTACACAAAGGGGCGATAGGGATGAAAGTACAGGTAGTGGTAGATAATTACACGGAAGATCGTAATCTTCTGGGGGAGCACGGTCTCTCGCAGCTTCTCCGCACTCCCCGGGGAACGCTGCTCTTCGATGCCGGGCAGGGTAGGGTTCTGGAGCATAACCTTGCCATGCTGGGGATCTCTGGAAAGGATTTGAACGGCGTGGTCTGCAGTCACGGCCATTACGATCATACCTGGGGGATTCCGGTGCTCCTCCGGCAGGGGTGGGATATTCCTCTCTACGGACATGTTGCCTGCGGGGTCGAGCGTTTCGGGCTGCGCCAGGGCCGCCGGGTACCTCTGGGGTTCTCCCTCGCTCAGGTGGGTTCTCTCTTCTCTCCTCTTCAGGGGGATGAGGAGCTGCTCCCTGGAGTATACGCCCTGGTGGTCCCCCCGGAGAGACGAAATTCCTCCTTCATCCCTTGTACTCCATCGCTGCAGGTGTTGAACGGGGCTGGGGAAGCGGTGCCGGATCCCTTTGAGGACGATCTCTCTCTTCTGGTGGAGGGGCGTTTCGGATGGTCCCTTCTTTTGGGATGCGCCCACTCAGGGGTGGTGAACATTTTGGAGGAGGCCGCCCGCCGCACCGGGAGCCGGGAGTTGCATGCTGTTCAGGGGGGGATGCATCTCAAGGGGCAGTCTCCGGAGTTTCTTGAAAGAGTGCTGGATGCTCTGGAGAGTTTTTCCGTGCAGCACTGGCGCCCCAATCACTGTACCGGCATAGACGTGGCTCTGGCTCTGGGAAAGCGCTTCCCCTCGGTTTCCTGGGCGGGGGCGGGGAGTTCCATTGAGCTGTAGGAGCGTAGGAGCAGACAATTTTTTTGGTCCTTTCCAAAAGGTTCCAGGGGAGATAAATCTCCCCTTTTATGGTATCCTTCTTTCCGAATTGTCCTTTCTTTCTTCCGGAAGTTTTTCCGGGAGAAGGGCATTGTGGAGACGTTTTGAGAAAATTCCGAGGAAGTGTGGGGGATTTTTCTGAAAAAGTAGAGAAGGAGGAGATGGATCATGGTTCGTTCTCGTACCCAGATGCTTACCTTTCTGGGGCTTATGGTGGCTCTGAACATCGTGCTTACCCGTATGGCAAGTGTGCGTATCACCCTGGGGGGTATAGAAGGCATTCGTATTGGCTTGGGGGCTTTTCCGGTGCTCTTCGGAGGCTTCGTGGCGGGGCCCCTGGGAGGGGCCTTTGTGGGGGCTTTAGGGGATCTCATTGGCTTTTTTCTGAACCCTATTGGGCCCTACATGCCCCATTTTACCCTTATCGCCGCTTTCCGGGGGCTTTTGCCGCCTCTTCTCTGGGTGGGTTTTCACGGCAATCGTGAGGGGGGATCCTTTCCCCTTCTCTGCGGGGTTTTCGGAATCAGCCTCGGGGTTACCTCCGGGGTAGCTCTCCCTCTCACACTCCAGAGCCTTTTCGGGCTTCCTCTGGAGCTTACCCTCCCCGGGGCCTGGGTTTCCATCCTTCTTACCATCCCCATCTTTGGTGTCCTTGCCTGGCGTCTTCTTCCTCGAATCCCGCAAAGCTCTTTCTGTGTGGTGGATACCTCCCGAAAGGGGTGGAACCCTTTTCGCCGCGGGAACCGTGATGAGGATGCCCTTTCCAAGCACAAGCTTCAATAGGGAGGGTTGACTGGCGAACCTTCGCGGGCTTGCCAAATTGTTCTACGAACTCCTTTATTCAAGAGAGTAGCCTTGGAGAGTAGATCTCCAGGGCTGCTCTCTTTTTCCGCGCTATTTCTCTCGAAGCTGGAGGATGCGGGAGCAAAGAACTTCCAGAAGGGCCTGGTGGTGTGATATGAACAGCACTGCCACACCTCGCTTTCGTGCTTCCTCCGTCAGAAACCGAGCTACCCTGGCCTGAACCGAGGCATCAAGCCGCGAGGTGGGTTCATCCGCCACGAGAAAGAAGGGATCGAAGAGAAGAGCCCGAAGAAGGGCGAAGCGTTGAAGTTCCCCTCCCGAGAGCTGCCAGGGGTAGCGTTGCAAAAGTTTTTCCGAAAGAGCGGCTTGTTCCATTCCTTTCCGGAGAGAAGATTCCCACTCTTCCTTTCGAGAGAGTTCCGGGCGCCTTCCCCATCGGAAGAAATCCTGGAACGTACGGTATAACGTATGTCCTGGAAAAAAGGAGGCCGAGGGATCTTGATAGACTTTCTGATACCGGGGGCGTAGACATCGATATTCCTCCGGGGGAAGTCCCTTTAGGCTTTTCTTCTGCCAGAGGATCTTCCCTTCCTCCGGTGAGAGAAGCCCAAGGAGAATATTTCCTAGGGAGCTTTTCCCCTGCCCGGAGGCTCCCATGAGCCCCAGGATCTCTCCCGGAGCTATGGAGAGAGAGAGGTGCCGGAAAAGAACGACCTGCGACCCGTCTTTGCGAAAAAAGCTCTTGGAAATATTCACTGCCTCTATGGGAGGGGTTTGCGGAGAGATCAGAGGTTCCACGCCCTTTCCATGTGTTGGATCAGCTCCTCTGGAATCGGGTGTAATCCTCGTTCGGGAAGAGCGTTCAAAAGTCCCCTGGTATAGGGAGAGGAGGGGTGCGAGAGAAGCTCTCGGGATTTTCCGAATTCCACCAGAAGTCCTCCGAAAAGAACCCCCGTATCCCCTCCGATCTCCAGGGGAATCGAGAGATCGTGGGTAATGCAGAGCAGGGTTTTACGATTTTCCAGAAGGCTCTTTATCAGAAGCAGAATGCTCTCCTTAGAGGAACTGTCCAACCCCTTGGTGGGCTCATCCAGAAGAACAAGGGGGGCTGGCGAAGCAAGAGCGGTAGCCAGGAGGGCTCTCTGGGCCATACCTCCCGAAAGCTTTCGGGGTTCTTCAAAAGAGGCCTCCCGGGATATACCGAGGGAAGCGAAGAGTCGATGGGTTTTCTCGCGGGAAGTGCTCTTTTTTTCTCCGCGAACCCGGGAAAAGATCTCCCGCACCTGTCGGTGTACCGATAGAACCGGATTCAGGGCGGAAAAAGGTTCCTGGGGGAGAAGAAAGATATCCCTTCCCCAGAGGGCTTCCCGTTCTTTTTGGGGCATCTTCAGCAGATCCCTGCCCCGAAAGGGAATGCTCCCCCTTGGGGTAAGGCGTGGGGGTAACGTTCCTGCCACTGCTTGGCTTATAAGGGTTTTGCCGCATCCCGTTTCACCCACCAGAAAGAGAGCGCTTCCTTCGACAATGGAGAAGGAAATGTCTCGAACAAGGGGGAGTCCTGCCTCATCGAAAATGGAGAGATCATTTATTGCAAGAAGGGTCTTCATGGGAAAACATCTCCTTTGAAACTTTTGTGTGCGTTCCTCCTCTTCCGAGGAGCAGCAGAGCAAGAACGAAGAGGGAGATAAGGATCCCCGGCATAAGTACAAGACGGGGGGTAGAACGCATATATGTGAGTCCCTGGGAGATCATGGCCCCCAGCTCCGGTTCCGGAGGAGCCAGCCCGATTCCCAGGAATCCCAGGGAGGAGATTTCCAGGATGGTTTTTCCCCATCCCAGAGAGGCCATGGTTCCCAAGGTGGGGAGAAGTTCAGGAATAACGTATTTCCAGAAGAGTACTGGAAGAGGGAAGCCCGCCAGGCGTCCCGCCTCCACGAAAGGGGTTTCCCATAGTTTTTTCAGGAGGGAGCGGGCCATACGGAAATATTGAGGCCACCCCGTGAAGACCAGGGCGATAATCACTCCCGATATTCCTCCGCCGGTGAGGGACCCGAGCACGAGAGCAAGAACGATTCCCGGAAAGGCCATTACCGTATCTGTCAGAAAGAGTAGAAAGGTCTCCGTTTTTTTCCCTTTGCCGAGAGCCAGAAGCGCGAGTCCTGTCCCGATCATCCCCGAGGCGAAAACACAGAGGGCCGAAAGAAATATGGAGTTCCTTCCTCCCCGGGCAAGGCGGGCACCGAAATCTCTTCCGAGATGATCCGTTCCCAGAAGATGTTCTCTCGAAGACTCTTTGAGCCGTTCCATAAGATTTTGGGTAAAGGGGTCTCCTGAAATCCAGAAAAGGAGCACAAGAAAGGCTCCGAGAGATGCCAGCAGCAGAAGAGCCCCTCGCCTTTCGCTATTCATGGGCATCCTCTCTTCTCCTGAGAGGCAAAGTGGTCTGCGAAATATTCCGCAAGGGAATTAACCGTTACGTAGATCCATCCCAGCAGTAGCCCCGCTCCCTGAACCAGAAGAATATCCCCTCCTCGGACAGCGTCGAGAAGCAGATTCCCCAAGCCGGGCCAGGCGAAGAGAGTCTCAATTACCACCACCCCGTCCAGTAGTCCCGCCGTTTGGAGTCCAAGATAGGTGATCACCGGAGGTGCGGCGTTTCTGAGACCGTGGGGGAGGAAGAGAGATCTTCCTGCCAGCCCTTTGTGTCGGGCAAAAGCATAATGTGGGGATTGCCTCGCCTGAAGAACTGCGGCAGCCGTAACCCGACAGGATCCTGCGGCAAGCCCCAGGGCCAGCGTAATGCCCGGGAGCAGCATGTGAATAGGGGAGGAAAATCCGGCTACGGGAAGCATTCGCCACCGTATGGAGAGCAGAAGAATCAGCACTATTCCCGTCACGAAAGGGGGAAAGGAACAGAGTATTCCCGAAAGCCCGGCAGAGCAGAGGTCCACTAGGCTTCCGGGATGGCATCCGTTGTATATTCCCAAGGGGAGGGCCAGTACAAGAGATAGCCCTAAGGCAAAGAGGGCCAGTAGAGCAGTACGCCGAAAGGCGGTGGTGAGGAGAAGGGTCACCTTTTCTCCTCCCACCAGGGATCGACCCCAGTCGCCCCTCACAAGCGAACCGAGCCAGAGACGGTAGCGATAGAAGGGGTGGTTCTGAAGGCCCTCGCTCATGCGGATATATTCCACAGCTTGGGGAGAGACATCCTCTCCGTACCGTGCCAGAGCTACATCAACGGCTCGGTCTCCCGGAGCGTACTCCACCGCGAGAAAGCAGAGAGTGCTCACTCCGAGAGCCACCATGAGCATTCGGAAAAGATAGGTGTGGCAGAAGCGTTTTATTCCGCCCACGTTACTCCCTCAGGGTAGGGGCGCATCTCCGAGGGGTCTAGCTGTATGCCCCGAACTTTTTTGCTCACCGCCACATGATTGTCATACCATGCCACGGGGATAATCGGGAGTTCTTTTTGAAGAAGAGCGGTCATCTCTTTTTGTAACTCCCTCTGCCCCTGGGGGTCGAAGGTTGTCAGATAGCGTCCCACTGCGCTATCGAAGGATGAAGAACTCCAGTGCATGGCCCCCCATCCTCCTCGTCCCTTTTCGGGGCCGAAGTCGGTGATGACTGTTCCGATGGGATCCGCCACAAAACCGAAGTTCCGTGCCATAAAAGCGGTTTCGAGAGATCCATCCTTTTGGCATTCCGGAATCATTCCGGATTTTTCCACCCGCACGGTAACAAGAATGCCCTCTTCTCGAAGAGATTGCTGAAGCACCTCCGCAATAAGGGGAAGATCCGGTCGCGAGGCATAGGTGAGGATTTCAAAGGCCAGAGGTTTTCCCTCTTTCATGAGGATGCCCTTATCGTCGGGAAGCCACCCCTCCTCACGTAGCATGGCTCTTCCTCGGGAGGGATTGAACTCCAGGGGTTTCAGATCTTCGTTATGCCAGGAAGCCACCGAGGGAAAGAGCTGGCCTGCGGCGGCATCTGGATTTTTAAGCAGCGCTGTGGCGATAGCCTTGCGATCGATCAGGAGAGAGAGGGCGTGCCGGACCTTAGGGGTTGAGAAAAAAGGAAGTTCCGTGTTGAGTGCCAGAAGCCGGACTCTCGGAAGAGACTGACTGAAGAGGGAGATATCCGGATTTTGCCGGAGTCGGGCGGCGTTTTCCGAAGAGATATCCACCACGATATCCCCTTCTCCCGATTCGGCGAGAAGGGCTCGGGTCTCGGGATTCGGCACCGCAAAATAGCGGGCTTTTTCGATGGAGGCTTTTTCTCCCCAATACTCTTTAAAAGCTTCAAAGTCCAGGATGCGTCCCTCCTGAAAGGAGACCATGCGGTAGAAGCCCGTGCCCACCACATCAAGGGCTTCCCCCTTATCATCGAAGGCTGTAGGAGCAGAGATGGCGGCAGAGTAGTGAAGCAGATATGCTGGAAGAGCGGAGAAGGGAGTTTCCGTGGTGGCTACGAGTTTTAAGCCTTCTCCGGAAAAGTCCCGCACCGGGGTTCCCTTGAAAAGACTTCCCCGAGAAAGGGTCCGATTCAGAGATGCCGCCGCCGCTTCCCCCGTGAGAGTAGTACCGTCATGAAAGAGTACCCCCTCCCGAAGATGGAAGATCCAGGTGCACCCATCCTCGGAAATCTCCCAGTCTGTAGCCAGCCGAGGTTCCACGCCTCCTTTGCGGTCTGAGGTGAAGAGCGTTTCGAGACATCCCATGCGGGTAAAGACGAACCCCGAAACGGTGGGATCCATTCCCGAGGCCTCCCAGGCGGAGACTACCACCAAGGGACGAGCAGGGGCCGCTTCGGCAGCAAGAGGAGAGCAGAAACGGCATGCGGTGGCAATTTCGCCTGTAAGGGGAGCAGAGAAAAGGCAGATCATGAAAAGCAGCACGTACCAGAGAAAAGTTTTTTTCTTCATTAAAGGTGTTGCCTCCTTGGCAATTTTTTGGGGTTTCATGAGTATGTTTTGTGAAGAGAGCGACGCTCTCAGGAGATCATCCCTCCTTTTTCTTCCCCGAAAGCACAAAGAACTCGTTCTGATCTTTGTAGGGATTTTCCCGGAAAAGCTGATGGTGATGTCGGAGAGAGGTGAATCCTGCCTCCTCAAGCAGAGCCTCCCCCTGGGAAACTTCAATTCCCGTAAAATAGGGGAGTTCGCTTCTAATTTCTTTATAGGTGGCAAGAAACTTTTTCGTCACCGGTTCGTTCCGAGTCAGATAGAGGCGAGGTTCCCAGAGGCCGTCTGCCAGTATCATAAACCCTCCCGGTTTGAGAAGTTTTTTCCACTCCCGGAGTGCTTTTTCCGGGGCTGGCAGAGTCCAGAGAAGATTCCGGCAGGTTATCCCGTCGAAAAGCTCTTCTCCCGAGAATGGGGGTGCTAGGGCATCTCCTTCGATAAATTTCAGGGCAAGCCCTTTTTTCTGAGCCTCCTTTCGTGCTACTTCAAGCATTCCTGGGGAGAGATCTATTCCTGTAACGTCATGTCCCGCTTCGGCGAAACCCAGAGCGAGAAATCCTGTTCCCGTGCCTATGTCCAGAAGGCGAAGAGGTGCCTCTCCTTTGAAGGGGGCGAGAAAGATTTCGTGCCACTGGGGATGGCGAGAGCAGGCGGTATGGTAGACCTGGGACCTCCAGCTCCAGTAATCTGCGATGATGCTGTTCATCCTCTCCCGAGGGGGAGCAGTCCTTTCCATGAGTAAGCCTCTCTTTCAAAAAATGTGGTAGGGTATATGATAACACATTTTTGCTATTCGTGTTATCTGGGTTTTTTATCTGAAGACTCACCGTCTTTTCTGAAGGAAACGAGAACTTGACTGGGCGAAAAATAAAGAGAAATATCTATAGGTAACGCCAAAAAAGTTGTACAATAACAGTGTCAGCAGCCTGGAACGCTTTCATATAAAATCCGCTTCTCCGTTTGGGAGGATGTTCGCGTGTTCATGAAAAATTTTTTCCCAAGCATAACCCTTCGTTGCCTTTTGGTGGGGATTTTTCTTTCCATCGCCCTCTTTGTGGCAGGCTGTGTGGGGTACATTGCCCACCTGCATGGGGAGCGCACAGTACGGGAGATGGCCCAGCTTCTCCAGAGGGAGATCGGGAGTCGCATTGTCGAGCATGTGGCTTCCTTTTTGGGGGTGCCGCATCAGATTAGCCAGATGAACTTTCGAGAGTTTGCCCAGGGGCATCTTCGGGGGGAGGATGTGGTTCTGTTAGAGCGGCATTTTGCAGAACAAATCCAGACCTTTCCCTCGATTTCCAGCATCTATCTGGGAAATCTCCAGGGAGGGCTGGTGAACAGCGGCCGGGAGGCGGGGTCTGACGTGCGGTATGTCATCCTTACCGAGGATAACCGGGCGGGAACCTTCCAGAAGTTTGCCCTGGACTCTCGGGGAAATCATGCGGAACTTCTCGCCTCGGTAGAAAATTTCGATGCCCGCACCCGGGAGTGGTATCGCAACGCCCTGGATGCTGAAGGGGCGGTTTGGAACAATCCCTACGTCCTCTTTACGGGGCAGGATATGGCGATTGCCCTGAGCCGGAGGGTTTTCGATGAAGAGGGCTCCCTGATCGGGGTGCTTTCGGTGGATGTCTTCTTCTCTCATATTGCAAAATTCCTCCAAAGTCTTTCCATCGCCTCCCGGGGAAGAGCTTTTCTTATGGATTCTCAAGGGTATCTCCTCGCCTCTTCGGTGCCGGAAGATCTTCCCTTCGTAGCGGCGGAATCCTCCTTCCGGTGTTTGAAAGTCGGAGAGAGCCGGGATCCCTATATCGCTCTGGCGGGGGCCTTCCTCCGAGGGGGAACTCTGGGAAAAATTCCCTTTTACGGGGTCTCCTATAAAAACGGAGAGCCCTATTTCCTGAGTCTTCTCCCCTTGGGAGATACCTCCGGTCTTGATTGGCTGGTGGGAATTATCATCCCGGAGAAAGATTTCATGTCGAGCCTGGATGAGGGAAACCGCTGGACTTTCCAGTTTGTCCTGCTCATCCTCTTTCTGGCAGGTCTTTTCGGCGTTGTGGCGGCCCGAAAGATTAGCGTTCCTATTCTCCGGCTCAACCGGGCTGCGGGGGTTCTTGCCCGGGGAGAGACTCCGGAAGAGCCGCTTTACCACCGCAGTGCCATCCTTGAGGTGCGCCAGCTTACTCACTCCTTCCACCACATGTCCATCCGGCTGCGCCGCACCATCTGGGGGCTGCAGGCGGAGGTGGAGCAGCGGCGGAAGGTGGAGGCGGTGCTGCGGCAGAGCGAGGAGATGTTTCGCCTTCAGGCTACTCGGGACTATCTTACGGGGCTTCCTAACCGACAGGCCTTCATGCAGGGGCTTGAGAGAGAGCTGAAGAAGGTGCAGCGGGGAGAAGCTAGGGCGGCTCTTCTCATGATTGATCTGGACCACTTCAAAAAGGTGAACGACCAGTACGGCCATGCAGCGGGAGATCAGGTGCTTCGGGATTTTGCCGTACTGCTTCTTGAACTGCTTTTACAGGAGGACCTGGATGTGGCAGATCTCCCGGGGCGTCTGGGGGGAGAGGAGTTCGGAGTGCTCCTTCCCGGAAGAGGTCTCGCCGGTGCCCGTGAATGTGCCGAGCACATCTGCCACAAGGTGCGGCAGATGCGGGTACAAGCCCCCTCGGGGCAGATTATTACGGTGACTGTGAGCGTAGGCGTTACAGAACTGCTCCCAGAAGATCCCGATGCGGATGTTCCTCTCAACCGGGCAGATGAGGCCCTCTATCGGGCCAAGCAGATGGGGCGGGATCGGGTAGAGTAGGGCCTTTTCAAAATTTCGGGATAAAAACAGAGGATCCCCCTTTCGGAACGTGAAGACGTCTCCTAGAAGGGGGATCCCCTGTTTTTACCTTCTTCGCAGAAACCTTAGATGTATAGCTTTTTGATCTCCTCCCGGAGGGAGAGAAAAAGATCCGCCAGAGTAGGGTCGAAATGGGCTCCCCGGCCCCGGGCAATCTCCTCAAAGGCCTCTGCAGGGGTCCAGGCTCTCTTGTAAGGGCGTTCTTGAAGCAGAGCGTCGAAGACATCGCAGAGGGCGGCGATGCGGCCGGAGAGGGGGATGTCCTCTCCTGAAAGGCCTGCGGGGTATCCCGTGCCGTTCCATTTCTCGTGGTGGGTCAGGGCAATCTCGCGTGCTTTCTGAAAGAGGGGCGAGTCGAGTCCCTTGAGAAGATCCCCTCCTATGACGGGGTGGCGTTTCATCACCTCGAACTCTTCCGGGGTCAGTTTTCCCGGTTTCAGGAGGATGCTGTCGGGGATGCCTATTTTACCTACGTCGTGAAGAACGCTCCCCGAGGCGATCTCTTGGGCAGTCTCTTCCTTCATGTCAAGGGCCATGCAGAGCAGATAGGAGACCCCGCGTATCCGGTGGAGATGCGCCCCCGTGTAGGAGTCCCGATACTCCGCAGCCATGGCGAGGCGCCGCAGAAGCTCCATCTGGGTCTCCTGAAGCTCCCTGGTTCGCCTGTCTACCTGGCTTTTCAGATCATCCCGAAGTTTTTTAAGTTCCAGATGGGCCCCGGTGCGTGCCCGAAGGATCTCAGGGTTGAAGGGTTTTGTGACAAAATCCACCGCTCCTGAAGAGAAGGCTTCGGTCTCGGCCCGTTCGTCCTCCATGCCGGTGATAAAGATGACCGGAATGCTCCCGGTCTGGGGGAGGGCTTTCAGCTTTCGGCAAGCCTCGTATCCATTCATCCGAGGCATCCCTACATCAAGCAGGATGATATCCGGAAGTTTTTCCACAGCCAGGGCAAGGGCGGAGACACCGTCGGGACAGGTAAGAACCTCCCCCATCTCCCGAAGATGCCAGGAGAGAAGACGAAGGCTCACAGGATCATCGTCTGCAATGAGAATGAGTGTGTCTTTGAGGAAATCCGGAGATATCGCCTGCTGCATGGAAAAACCTCCCTTCCTGGAAATACGTAGAGATGAGATCAGATCGTACGCAGGGCCTCCTCGAAATCCTGGATAATGTCTTTTACATCCTCAATGCCTGCGGAGATGCGTACCAGGCCGTCTGTGATCCCCCGGGCCTGACGCTCCTCCGGAGAGAGGCTTCGGTGGGAGGTTCTGGCGGGGGGGCTGATGGTGGTGGAGAGGCAGGCAAGGCTCGGGACGAACTGCACAAGCTGGAGTTCTTTGATCAGCCTGTTCACCTCCGGAAGGCCCCCCCGAATCTCCACGCTTAGCATGCCTCCGCAGTCCTTGCCGAACTGTGCCCGGGCAAGATCGTGCTGGGGGTGCGAGAGGAGCCCAGGATAGTGAACCTTGAGGATTTTTTCGTTCTTCTCCAGAGCCTCTGCCAGGGCCAGGGCGTTTTTCGAGTGCTGTCGCATGCGCAACGCCAGAGTGCGGGCTCCCCGAAGGGTTAGCCACGCGTCAAAGGGGCTCATGCAGGCTCCTCGAAGGGTTTTTCCCCGGCGGACAAGCTCCATGATCTCCCGGGAGCCTGCAGCGATGCCCCCGGTAACATCGCTGTGTCCGTTGATGTACTTGGTACTGCTATGAAGCACCAGATCGGCTCCGTGTTCCCCGGGGTGGCAGAGGAGGGGGGAGGCGAAGGTGTTATCTACCGCCAGAATGGCCCCCTTCTCTTGAGCCAGGGCGCCGAGTTCCGAAAGAGGGGCCACCTCCATGAGGGGGTTGGTGATGGTCTCGGTGTAGATCAGGGAGGTGTTGAACCGGCAGGCCTGGCGTACCGCCTCAAGATCGGTGGTGTCCGCAAAGGAGACTTCTACCCCGTTCCGAAGAAGCTCTTCCTTGAAAAAGGTGAAGGTTCCTCCGTAGAGGACATTCTCCGCCACCACATGATCCCCGGGCTTGAGAAGCGAGAGAAGTGATGTGGTGATGGCCCCCATTCCTGAGGCGAAGGCCACTGCATCGTCACACCCCTCCAGAAGGGCTACAAGCTCTTCCAATTGCCGCACCGAAGGATTATCCATCCGGGAGTAGACGTACCCCTCGTGATGATCCCACGCCCGATCCAGCTCTTCGAAGGATTCGAATTTGAAGACCGTGGTGGCAAAGAGAGGAGGCACTTTCGATTTTGCAATTCCCTCTTCCACCTGAGATGCTCCGTGTACCGTCAGAGTACGGGGGGAGAGGCGCTTTTTGTCTTTTTTGTCTGCTTTGCTCATGGGGGTCTGCTCCTTTATCCTTGGGTTATTCGTTCTTCCAGAAGGCCCGGTAGGCGTCGAGGCATGCGAGAAGATCCGCCTTGCTCACCAGCTCCCAAGGGGCGTGCATGGAGAGAAGGCAGGGCCCCATGTCAAGGACATCCATCCCCAGATGGGCCAGATATTTGGCGATGGTGCCGCCCCCTCCCTTATCCACTTTGCCCAGGCTTGCCACTTGCCAGGGAACCTGATCTGCGTCAAGGCGTTCCAGAATTGTGGCGAGGAACTCTCCTCGTGCCTCGCTCCCCATATACTTTCCCCGGCTTCCGGAGCCCTTGAGAAAGGCGATGCCGTCCCCCGCCACGGGAAGTTGCCGGGGATCGTAGGCATCTTTGTAGAGGGGGTTCACTCCCGCATCCACGTCGGCGCTCAGAGCTTCCGAAGCGGCGTAGCTTTTCCGCAAGCTTCCGTAGGAGGGAGCGGGGGTTCCGGTTTTTTCGAAGAGATCCGAGAGAAAGATATCCAGCAGAGGCGCCTGGGCTCCCGCCACCCCATCGCTGCCGATCTCCTCCTTATCCACCCCCATAAAGATGGCGGTATACTCCGGATTTTCCAGAGAGACAAAGGCCTCCCAGCTTAACCAGGCACAGATGCGGTCGTCCAGACCGTAGGCGGTGAGGAGGGCTCCATCCAGCCCCGCACTCCGGGCGGGCCCCGCAGGCACGAGACAGAGATCTGCTGATACGAGAGATTTCTCCGGAATCCCCCACTTCTTTTCGAGAAGCTCCAGAATCTGGGCCTTCACGTGATCCTTCTCCGCCTCCAGAAGGGGGCGGTGTCCTGCGATGGCATCGAGATTTTCCCCGAGAATGGTCTCCGAGGCCTTACGTTTTTCCATATCCCTATCGAGATGGGGTTCGATGTCAGGAATGATAATCACCGGATCCTCGGGAGCTTCGCCTACCGCAAGTCGCAGAGTTTTACCCCCCTGAAGATGTACCTCTCCGTGAAGGGCTAGGGGGATATTGGTCCACTGATACTTTTTGATCCCCCCGTAGTAGTGGCAGTCGAAGAGGGCGAGCCCCGAATCTTCGTAGAGGGACTGCACCTTGAGATCGATTCTTGGGGCATCCAGATGAGATCCGATAAGGCGGAACCCCTCCGCAAGAGGACGGTTGCCTATCTTGGCGGCGAGAAAGGCCCGATTCTTCCAGGGCATATAGAGGACATCCCCGGGCTTTGCTGATACGGATTCTTCCAGCGAGGAGCCAATGGCGCGGGCTTTTTCAAGAAGCCAGAGCACCGCCTCGCGCTCGGTTTTGCAGAGGCTCATAAATGTTCCAAGGGCTTCAGCGCAGGGGTCGAGACGCTCGTCCTTGCCGTAGCGTATCCACGCCTTATGGCGAGGGGTGGGGGTTTTCTGTTCCTTTTTTGCTTCCGCAGATGGCTGCTGTTCCGGTAAGATCATGGTAGAAAAGGCCTCCTCCGAGAGAGATGATCCAAAGTTTCTGGGGTACTGCGCTCCATTGTAGCAAAGAGCATCAAAAAATTCCTCTTCTTGCGCACAATCTCACACGCAAAAAGAGGAATTTTCACACATTAAAAATTGTTCCTGGGCTGTTACCGGGCGCCGCAGAAAATCTCTTTTTCGAGAACCGTCCCCTTGGAGATGCAGGAAGCCTTGCCGTAGAAGGAAATATGGCGTGCATTCTCTCTCTGTGAAAAGGAGATGATCTTCTCCCCCGAGGAGGAGGCAATGCGAAGTACGTCCCTCTCCGGGTGGAGTCCGTGGTATACCATGGCACAGGCCACTGCTCCCTCGGAAGAAGATCTGCTGAGACGGTTTTCCTCGCGTATATATGTGCAGATCTCCAAGCGCCCCTCCTCGTCGGCAGATTCGATAAAACTCACATCTCCTCCCAGAGGAAAGAGCAGAGGATCGCTGGCGAGCGTCTTTGCCAGGAAGAGAAGTTCCGAGGAGTGGAAGATGCCGGGGTAATCCAGCAGAATCACTCCGTGAGGGGCCGGAACCTTCAGGGAGTAGAAGCAGAGGTTTTCCGCACCACAGCGGAAAAAGGATGGAGAGAGGGGGGTGTCGAGATTCTCCGAGATGTGCAGAGCGGTCTTTGTCGGGAAATCCCCCTTCTCGTAACGCACCAAGGCACCTCCGGCAGAAAATGTTCCCGAAGTAAGGGGAATACCCAAAGACCCTGCAAACTCCAGAGCACAGATGGCCTCGTCCAGGAGCAGCTCCCCACGGCACCCTTTCTCGGAATAGAAAGCGGTGCTGAAATCGGAGCCTTCCTCCTTCGGAGGGGAGAGAACGAGAAAACCTCGGATCCCCATACAGGAATAATGAGAGCGGAAGAAGGATGCTTCGCGTGCCAGGATTTCCGCATCGTAGGGGGTGTGATGCGTATGGTTATCAAACATGATGTACCGTTTTTCGTTGGTTTCCATAAGGGTAAAGTACATGGGAATCCTCCTTTCCAGAAATGTTTTTCTGGAATATGTATCGGATAAAAAACTCAAATAATTACTATTTAAAAACGGTGAGGATATATTTTTTCTTTTTTTTCACCTAAAAAATACCTCCGTGTACTATACGAGAAAAGAGTAGGGAATGTCAAGCACAGGAAAAGCTCATTTCCTTGAGCCTCGGGGGGGCCTCTTTATTTCCACAAAAACGAAAGGAATAATGCGAGGAGGGACGATGTTGTACGCATATCAGAAAAATTTCCTTCTTTCTGCTTCCTATCACCCCTTAGGACCTCTCAATGACATTGTACTTCGTGCCAAAATCCCCTATACTTCTCAATAAGAGCTTCGCCCTCCCCAGCAAAGTGGTTTTCGGGTTTGTGCCTCTCCGGCGGGTCAGTGCCGGGCGAGGTGTTTCGGACAAGCTGTAGAACCATCGGACGAAAGACCGAAATGGCGGCAGGGGTTTCCTTGTGGAGTAGCTTTTTTGTGTAACAGAGGAGACCTGCGAGGCAGCAAGTGGCAAGTAACAGTATGTGGCGTCTGAGGTAAGGGTTTCACCGAAGTTGCAGCAGAAATGAAGAAGTATTGCGTAGAAGCAGGTGATTTTCTGGAAAGTGTAGAAACAGTATTTCCGGAGGGCGAAGCTCCTCGCAACAAACTGTATTGATTCCGGGTCGGGAAGCCAAAGGTTTCCCGACCTTTTCTTGTTGTCTTCTCTCCCCTTAGATAGAGGGCTTGAAAGATCACGAGGTGTCGGGGTGCCTGATAGCAGGGGCTCTTGTCTTCTCGTTACGGGTGTGAGATTGTGAAGGGCAGATCGTTCATGCAATCTTGGCAATGCTTCCTAATAAAGATCATGGTATACGATAGTACGGGTTTTGCATTGCATGGGATACAGCGTGCTTCAGTTCTTTCCTGAACTCAGTTTTGAGAGGAGATGACGGTATGGAGAAGGTTCGGCGCGTTCCTCTGGAGCGTCTTGGGTCCTGCGAAGGAGTTCTCGCCGAGGATGTCATGTCCTCGGATGGAAGGGTTTGTCTGCTTCCCAAGGGGACAAATCTCTCCTTTGATGCGGTGCGCCGTTCTCTCCCCCTCGTGATGCGCCAGCTCCGGCGGCGAGGGATCGAAACTCTTCTCGTGAGCCATGAAGAGGAATACTCTCTTGATGCGATTCAGAAGATAATGAAGCAGATGAAACTCCCCTTTTCGAAAGAGCTGGATCGCTCTCTGACAAGCCAGGCAGTCTCGCAGGTAGAGAGCGTTTACGAGCGTATCGCTGCCACAGGGGTGGTGGATGAAAAGGATTTTTCTGCCCTGGTGGAAACCGGAAGGGTTCTCGCTCAGGAGGTAGGGAAGGTTCCTCAAGTTCTTCTCTCTCTTTCGGATATCCGCTCCTTCGATGAGTACACCTATGTTCACTCCCTCAACGTTGCCCTTCTTGCGGGGTTCATCGCAAAGAAGATACAACCCGAAACCCCCGAACTCGTGGAGATTGTTACGGTGGGCGGGTTGCTCCACGACCTTGGAAAGACCCGGATCCCCAGGGCAATTTTAAATAAGCCGGGTCCTCTCTCGCAAAAAGAGTTTCTCGCTGTTCAGGATCACCCCGCCGCGGGGGAGTTCCTTGCCCGCCGCGGCGGGGTGGAGAATCCCCAAATTCTCTCGTTCATCCGCCACCATCACGAACGATGGAATGGAGATGGGTATCCCGATAAGCTCCGGGGAGAGACTATCCCGGTCGCTTCCCGAGTAGCTGCGGTAGCAGATGTTTTCGATGCCCTCACCACCAAACGGGTGTACAAGGATGCCTATCACAATGCCCGGGCTCTCCAGATGATTATTGAGAACACAGGAACCCATTTCGAAAAGAGTATCGTCCGCATTCTTTTGAGTTCGATAGGACTCTACCCTCCGGGATCGGTGGTAGAGATGAACGACGGTTCTGCCGGGGTTGTTGTGGGGGTTCGGGAAAAGGATCTCTTCCGTCCTCAGGTACTGCTCCAGTCTGATCCCGAGGGGACTTCCTACCAGGAACCCCGGATCCTTGATCTTCACGAAAGCGGTCCGGGACTTTTCATTTCCAAGGTTGTGGGGACAGCCAAAAAACGCTCTCTTCAGCCCGCCCTGGTTCCCTAAAACCGAGTTCTTCCCATGACTGTCCCTCGGTTTTTTTATTTTCTCTCCCGTATTCCTCTCTGGGTGCAGATTTTTTCCATAGCGGGGCTTGCCTCCCTTCTCGGAGTGGGGGCGGTGGGGGGCATGGCTTCCCGGATGATCTCTGCCCAGGTGGAGGAGCACCTGGGAGAGCATGTGATGAGCCTCTCCTGGACGATTGCCCAGATGCCCATGGTTCAGCAGAGTCTTGCCGGGCGGGGGGATGATTCGGATCTGCGTAAGCTTCTCGAGGCTATCCGTAAGAAGGCGGGGGTAGCTTTCATTGTCCCCGTGAAAAGCGGAGAAAGGGATGCCTCCGCGGGGGTAGCCCCCTCCAGGGGAAGGGTCCTGGGAAATGGAGAGGCCTACCTCGCCCGGGGGGCAGGCCCTCTGGGGCCTTCTCTGAGGGCGCTTGCACCGGTGATGTGGCAGGGGCGTCAGGTGGGCGCTGTCTCTGTGGGGGTGCTCGCTGAGGACGTTCGGGCCGCTCTTCGGGAACTCTCCCGCAAGCTGGGGGTGGCCTTGATAGTTGGACTCTCTCTTGCTCTCGCCGGGGCGGTTCTTGTGGCGTGGAACGTGAAGCGAAGCCTTTGGGGGCTTGAACCCGAGGAGATCGGACGCCTTTATGGAGAGCGGGAGAGCATGCTGGAATCCATCAAAGAGGGAATCCTTGCGGTGGACCACCGAGGACGGATAACCCTGTTGAATAGCTCCGCCCGAGAGCTTGTACGGGTTTCCGGAGATGTCCGGGGGGAGCCGGTGGAGCTTTTCCTTCCGGATACGCGGCTTCCTGAAGTTCTCCGCACCGGAAAGCCTGAGTTTGATATGGAAATGCTTCTGCGGGGTATCCGGGTGATGACGAACCGTATCCCCATACGTCTTCGGGGCAAGGTTGTCGGAGCGGTGGCGAGTTTTCGAGACATGACGGAAATTCAAGCCCTTGCTGAAGAAGTTACGGGAGTAAAGGTCTATCTGGAGGCCCTTCGGGTGCAGCATCATGAATTTCGCAACAAGCTCCAGACCATTTCCGGGCTTGTGCAGCTCGGAGAGGCCGACCGGGTGCTTGATTTTATCGACGAAGTCCTGGATGGGCAGGACGCTCTGGCCTCCATGGTGACGGAGCGGATTAAAAATCCCGAAGTGGGGGGGATTCTTCTCGCCAAAATGGGGAGGGCTCGGGAGCTGGGAATTGCCTTTGTTCTGGACTCCCGTAGCTTCTGTGGCCGGGATCCCGGAGTTCCCTCCCAGACCCTGGTGGTGATTCTCGGCAATCTTCTTGATAACGCCATGGAGGCGGTACGTTTTCTTTGTCAGGAGAGGCGCACTCTTCGCGTCTTGCTCCGCGATGATCCTGCAACTATCCTGATCCAAGTGGAGGATGCGGGAGCAGGTATCCCCCGAGAGATGAAGCAGACAATTTTTGAACGGGGATTTTCCACCAAGCAGGGGGAAGAGGCCCGAGGATACGGGCTGTACACGGTGCAAACCCTTGTGGATGCGCAAGGTGGGGAGGTGGAGCTGCAACCGTCCGAAGAAGGAAAGACTCTCTTCACCGTGAAGCTGCCCAAAAAAGAGGAGAACCTATGAGATTTCTGGATGTGCTTATCGTGGAGGATGATCCCATGGTGGTGGAAATTCACCGCCGTTGCATCCAGCAGGTGCCGGGATACAAGGTGGTGGCTGCTGCGGGAACCGGAGAGAAGGCCCTGGAGCTTTTAGAGAAGATTCCTGCGGATCTTCTGATTCTCGATATTTTCATGCCTGGCCTTGGAGGAATCGATACGCTGCGAATCCTCCGGGAGCGGGGAATTCCCCTTGATGTGATAGTGGTCTCTGCGGCCAACGATGTGACTACCGTACATGAAGTAATGCGGGGAGGAGCCTTCGATTATATCGTCAAGCCTTTCCGTTTTGAGCGCATGCACGAGACCTTGCGTTCCTACAGGGCCATGCGGGAAAAGCTAAAATCTCGGGAGGAGGCATACAGGCAGGAGGAGATCGACTCCCTCTACCGTATGAAACATGCCCGCACCCGGCAGTTGGGGGAGCTTCCCAAGGGATTAAGCTCTGGCACCTTGGAGCATCTGCTGGAGGTTCTGAAGGGGCGGGAAATTCCCATGGCAGCGGAAGATATTGCCCGAGAAGCGGGGATAGCCCGGGTTACTGCCCGGCGCTATCTCGAATATCTGGTGGGTGCGGGGAAGGTTTCCTTGCAGCGGGAGTACCAGGAGGTAGGGAGGCCTAAAAACCTCTATCGCCTTCAGTGAGAGAAACTTCTGTTCTTTATTGTTTATGAGACTCCTTTGGAGAGCCTTGCAAGAAGGGGCTCTTTTTTTGTCTCTTTTTTCAGGGCGAGACCAAAAAGATACCACAATGATTTTTACCACCAAATGTCTTGTAAAAGACGGAATTGTCAGTACAATGCGAGGCCGAAGGATATGAAGGCGTTGCTCTCTTCATTAGGAGAGAGTGCGGTTTCGCTGCATCAAGGCGTGTGATGGTTGTTGGGAAAGCAGAAGTTTTCAAATCTTGAAGGAGGATGGATCATGAAAAAGTACTGGTTGCGCATGGGAAGCATTCTTTTGGTGGCGATTTTTCTGGGGTGTGCCGGAGGAGCCCTTGCTGCAGAGTGGGAACCTAACCGTCCTGTGGAGATCGTGGCCCCCGCAGGCCCTGGAGGCGGATGGGACCGTCAGGCCCGGATCGTTCAGAGGATTGCCAAGGAGAAGGGGCTTTTGGATAAGCCCATTCTCGTAAGCAACAAACCCGGCGGCGGCGGTGCCACAGGTTGGACCTACCTCAAGGGCAAGGCGGGACGTGGGGAGTATCTTGCCTGTACCTCCAGCCTCCTCCTTCTCAACAACATCCTTGGCAAAAGCGAGCTTATGTTCAACGACTTTACCCCCATTGCGGCTATGCAGACCGAGTGGGAAGTGGTGGCGGTGAAGAGTGATGCTCCCTGGAAGGATCTGAAGGAATTTCTTGATGCTCTTCGGGAAGATCCCGGCTCCATTCCCATCGGCGTAGGTCCCTCTCTTGGAAATGATGATCACGTGCAGCTCCTCATGCTCACCGCCAAGGCTGATATCGATCCCGCCGCATTGCGGTTTGTCGTCTATCCCAGTACTGCCGCCACTATGCTCCCCGCCCTCATGGGAGACCATGTCAAGGCTATTACCACGAGCTACGGTGAGGCCCTGGAGCAGGTGAAGGCGGGAAATATTCGCTTCCTTGGGGTCTCTGCTCCCGAGCGGGTGCCCTCTACTCCAGATGTCCCCACCTATCGTGAACAGGGATACGACGTGGTCTTCGGCCACTGGCGGGGGATCATCGGGGCTCCCGATATGACTCCCGAGATGAAGGCCTTCTGGGGGAATTTCTTTAAGGAAGTAGTGGAGAGCGATACCTACAAGCAGGCTATGGAGACCGAAGGCCTGGAGCCTTTCTTCCTGGATCCTGACGAATATTACGATTTCCTTGCGGAGCAGTACGAGGTCAATAAAGACCTGCTCCAGAAGGTAGGGCTTGCGAAGTAGCTCCTTGAAAAAGATTCTTTCGGCTCTGAATGCATCCGGAAGAAGAGTGCACGTTTTTGGGAAGAGGCTCTTCGGGGCCTCTTCCCTTTTCAAAATTTTTGAAAATTGAGAGGAGTTGAAGCCAATGACCAAGGATATGATCGTGGGTCTTCTAGGCCTTTTTCTCGGAGGAGGCTATGCCCTCATGGCATGGATGCTTCCCATGTCGGCGGTGCAGGATGATGTGGGGCCGAGGCTCTTCCCCCTGATTGTGGGAGGTGTCGCCTTTCTGGCAGGGCTTGTGCTGGTATTGCGGGAGAGAGCCCTTCCACGGGAGAATCGAAAGCCCTTTTCGTTTGGATTCCGGGAGGAATTTTCGGTCTATGTGAAAATTGCCACCACCGTGGTGGCGGGTATTGCCTATGGCATGCTCCTGGAGCCCCTTGGGTATGTGTTGGCTACCCTGGGATTCATGCTTCTTCTCACCTTTCTGGTCTCTTCCAAGACGGTGCAGAATTTGGTTATATCCTTTGCATTTCCTCTGGTAACCTATGTAATTTTCTCTAATCTCCTTAACTTGAGCCTCCCCCGGGGGATTCTTGGGGAGATTTTTCCCTATTTCTAACTTCAAAATGTAATCTCTGGGAGGGTTTTTTATGGATGAAATTTTTGCGAATCTTGCCATAGGCTTCAGCACGGCTCTTACTCCCATGAATCTTATGTGGGTAGTGATCGGGGGATTTCTCGGTACGGTGATCGGCATGCTGCCTGGGCTCGGTCCCGCCACGGGGGTGGCCATTCTCATTCCCATCAGCTACAGCATGGATCCCACCACAGCGCTGGTGACCATGTGCGCCATCTATTACGGAGCCATGTTCGGAGGGTCCAGGGCATCCATCATGATCAATACCCCGGGAGATGCTTCTGCCATCGTCACCTGTTTCGACGGCTATCCCATGACGAAAAACGGCGAGGCGGGGAAGGCTCTGGGGATTTCTGCCATCGCTTCCTTCTTTGGGGGGATGGTGGGGATGATCTTTCTGGTTTTCTTTACCCTTCCCGTGGCCAAGATGGCTCTCAAGTTCGGGCCTGGAGAGATGTTTTCCCTTCTCATTTTGGCCCTGACCGCCACGGTCACACTGGCTCAGGGAAACTTGATGAAGGGCTTTTTCGCCATGGCTCTGGGGTTCATGATAGGCACCATGGGTATTGATCCTCAATCGGGAATTTTTCGCTTCACCTTTGGGGTGGAAGCCCTTCAGGAGGGGGTGGATTTCCTGGTGGCCATGATTGGTCTCTATGCGGTGGCAGAGGTGTTCAAGAACTACCGTACCGTGGGAAAGGAGATCTCTCTGGATACCTCCACCATAGGGAAGGTTTGGGTCTCCTGGAAGGATTTTAAGCAATGCCTCGGAAGCATGATCCGTTCCTCTCCCCTGGGGTTTGTGGTGGGGGTGCTCCCAGGCATGGGGGGTACCGTAGCGACCTTCATGTCCTATGCCATGGAGAAGGGACTCAGCAAGAATCCCGAAAAGTTCGGTAAAGGGGCGATTGAAGGTGTGGCGGGGCCGGAAGCGGCGAACAACGCCTCAAGTTGCGGTGCCCTGGTACCTCTGCTTACGCTGGGTATTCCCGGATCTGGTACCACTGCGGTGATGCTGGGGGCTCTCATGATGCTGGGAGTTCGTCCGGGACCGATACTTTTCCAAATGCACCCCGAAATTGCCTGGGGAGTTATAGCCTCCATGATGATAGGAAATGTGGTGCTACTTCTCATCAATATGCCTCTGGCGATTCCCCTGGTACAGCTTCTCAAGATTCCCACCCGGATTATGCTCCCCCTGATTTTGGGGATGGCCTTCATGGGAACCTATTTCTTGAATTACAGCTCCTTCGACTTCGTGCTGGTTACCCTTTTTGCCTTGGGGGGATTTCTGCTCATGAAGCTTGAGGTGCCTTTGCCTCCTCTGGTGCTGGCTCTGATTTTGGGGGAGACGGTGGAGCTGAACTTCCGCAACGCCATGACCATCTCCGGAGGAAATCTCATGTTTTTTCTGGAACGTCCTCTTTCAGCTACCTTTCTTGGTCTTGCCGCGCTTTCTCTGGTCTATTTTCTCTGGAAAAACCGCAAAGAGTCTCTTCGGAGTCGGTAGAAAATACGGATTTTCTTCGTAAAGAACAACGGAGGAGCCTCCTCTCTCTTCTTAGCAACTAAGGAGCTTGAGGGAGGCTCTTTTTTCGGCTTCTTTTCTGCTGTTTTTCCCACAGTTGCAAAATATAACTGCTTGAGATAGTATCATCATGTGGACATAAAAATATATTTTTTGTCATATTGTTGTTTTTCATGTAATTTTTTTGACTTGCTCTGTTATGTGTAGCCGAAAACGAAGATCTGCACTCGCCACAAGGCTTGTCAATTTTCAGTGAATGGAGAGGGGAAAGTGGAAAAAGTTCGGCGTATCCCCCTGGATAAGCTTGCTTTTTGTGAAGGCGTTATTGCCGAGGATATCATGTCCTCGGATCGTCGAGCCTGCCTTCTCCCCAAGGGAACCAACCTCTCTCTGGATGCAGTGCGCCGATCCCTCCCTACGGTGGTTCGTCAGCTTCGCCAGCAGGGGGTGGAGTCGCTCCTTGTGAGCAAAGAAGAGGAATATTCTCTGGACGAGCTTCGCAAGGTGGTGGAGCGTCTGGAGCTTCCCTTCTCCCAAGAGCTGGATCGATCTCTTGCCCGGCATACGGTCTCTCAGGTGGGGAGTGTGTACGAGCGTATTGCCAGGGATGCCATGGTCCCCGAGGATTTTGCTGTCCTGGTGGATACCGGGAAGGTGCTTGCCCGTGAAGTACAGAAGGTTCCCCAGATTCTTCTCTCTCTTTCGGAGCTGCATTCTCTGGATGAATACACCTTTGTGCACTCCCTCAACGTATCCCTTCTGGCGGGGTTCATCGCCAAGCGCATGGCCCCGGAGGATCAGGAGCTTCTTGAGGTGGTCACCATCGGGGGATTGCTGCACGATCTTGGAAAATCCCGCATATCTCTGGATATTCTTAACAAGCCCGGGCGCCTTTCGGAGGAGGAGTTCCAAAAGATTCAGGTGCACCCCCTGGAGGGGGAGAACCTTGCCCTATATGCGAGGGTAGAGGATCCTCGCATACTTGGGTTTATTCGATCGCATCATGAGCGGTGGGGTGGGGAAGGATATCCGGATAAAATCCAGGGAGACCATATCCCCTTGGTGGCCCGGATCGGTGCTGTGGCGGATGTTTTCGATGCCCTCACCACGAAACGGATCTACAAGGATGCCTACCATAACGCCCGGGCGCTCCAGGTGATTATCGAAAATGCGGGGAGTCATTTCGATCGGACTGTGGTGCGGTGCCTTCTGAGTTCCGTGGGGCTCTATCCTCCGGGATCGGTGGTGGAGCTGAGCGATGGCTCCGTAGGGGTAGTGGTGGGCAATCGGGAAAGAGATCTTTTCCGCCCCCAGGTGCTGCTCCAAATGGATCCTCTCGGGGTTCCCTATGGGGAGCCTTCGATGGTGGATCTTTACGATGATAACACAGAGCTTTTCATTAAAAAAGTTCTCGGATCTGCCAGAAAGCGCTCTCTTCAGGAGATATCTCCGGTAAGCTGATCTCTATGTGCACGACATTCCCTCCCTCGTGGTTTTTCGGTGGCGTGGGGGGGGAGTCTGCTGTGCTGGAACAGCTTGGGTTCTTTGGTGCCGTTTCCTTTCTGAGACAAAGGGGTGACATTGTGCTGTTGATCCCTCTTGCAAAGAATTGTATCATGGGGTTGCGGAGAATTGAGCAAAAGAGCAACCCCGACGGCTCCTCTTTCCGGGAGGCAAAGAAGAAGCGCGTGGGGGAGCAGGAGAAAAAGGAGGAGAGAGTATGCGAAAGAAGATTCAGATTGTTGCGGTAGCCATGACCATTGCAGGGGTGCTTCTCGGGATAGGGGGGCTTGCGGGAGCGGATATTTTGCCCAGGGGTTCCCACAATGTGGTGCGGCATATCTCTATCAGAAACGCCCAGGATTTCCCCGAAGTGGTTTTGGTGGCGTATGTTACGGGGCCCATGCTTTCGGAGCCCGAGGTTAAGGAGATCCTACCGGGAGAGTATCTCGCTAAGGGATACAAGTTCAATCAGTACCGCATCTTTGCGGTTCCGCGAAATCTTCTCTCCAAGACGGGATCCCAGGGTTTGCGCTTTCAGGATGTTCCTCAAAACGGAAAGGTCTCTTCCGAAGGGATCGCTCTCCTTTCGGACAGCATCGACCCCGGTACCAGGACGGTTCCCAACGACAACCCCCTTGTGGCGGAGTACCTGGAGTACCAGCTCCTGAAGAACGATGACGGCACGTTCCATCTGGTGCTGGCCAAGGAGATTCGGGAGTATGACCACAAGCGTTTTGCGGCTCCCGAGGCCTCTCAGGATGGAGAGGGGCAGGTTGACGGGGTGCCCTCGGTGCAGGATCGCGGCAAGGCGGGAAGCTCGGATTCCTAGAGATCTACTTTGCGCCATTTTCGGGGTGCTTCTCTCCTCGGTGCAATGTTGTAAGCCCCCCGGAAGAGCCTTTTTCAAGGTTCTTCCGGGGGGCTTTGTCATCCCTGCGCTCTTTTTTAGAAGGTTGCCAGGTTCAGATCAGTAGGTCCACTCGAAGGGGTCCGCTCCGGCCTCCACGATGCGCCGCTGCATATCCTCCCGATACTGGACAAAAGCCTCTTCGGTGCGCCCCTCCACCCGGGCCACCAGAACGGGCTGGGTATTGGAGGCCCGAAGAAGCCCCCACCCGTTGGGATAGATAATCCGAACCCCATCCACGGTGATGGCGTCGTAATCTTTCAGGGCACTTTCCTTTACCTTTTCCACCACCTCGAACTTGGTTGCGTCCGGGCAGGAGAAGCGAGTCTCCGCAGTACTGTGGAATTTGGGAATCCGGGCCACCATCTCCGAAAGCTTCTCCTCCCGCTTCGAGAGAATCCGCATGAGCCTCCCGGTGGCGTAGAAGGAGTCGTCGAAGCCGAAATACTCATCCGCAAAGAACATATGCCCCGAGACCTCCCCCGCAAAGAGGGCGTTGATCTCTTTCATTTTAGCCTTGATAAGGGAGTGTCCGGATTTCCAGAAGACCGGTTTCCCCCCCAGCCGTTCTACCTCATCCACCAGGGCCTGAGAGCACTTTACCTCGATAATGGCCTCCGCCCCGGGATGCTTGGCGAGGATCTCCTCCCAGTAGAGTGCCATGAGGGTATCTCCCCAGATAACCTCTCCCTTGTCGTCCACCACTCCCAGCCGATCCGCATCGCCATCGAAGCCTACTCCGAAATCTGCCCCCTCCTGGCACACCTTTTCGATAAGCGTTACCAGGTTCTTCCGCACCGTGGGGTCCGGATGATGGTTGGGGAAGGTGCCGTCCGGAGTGTCGAAGAGGGGGATGAAGTCGCAGGGGAGCTTGGCGAAGAAGTCGTTCATGAGAAGGCTGGCAGCGCCGTTTCCTGCATCTCCCACCACCTTGAGCCGCCGGGGGCCGAAGTCGAGCTTGGAGATCAGCATCTCCAGGTAGGCCTTGCAGGTCTCTCGTTCTTCCAGCGTTCCCTCCCGGAAGGAGTCTGCGAAGTCTTTTTCTTTTATGATACGCAGGATCTCCTGAATCTGCTCTCCGTAGAGGGTCACCTTGCCGATGCCGAGCTTGAGGCCGTTCATCTCCTTGGGGTTGTGGCTTCCTGTAACCATCACCCCTCCGGGAGATTCGAGATGCAGCATGCTCCAGTAGAAGGCGGGGGTGGTCACCCTTCCGATGTTAATGACGTTTATCCCCACAGAACGTAATCCTGCGGTGACGTTCTCGATAATTCGGGGGGTGGACATGCGAATATCTCCTCCAACCACAACTCTGGAGATCTCCTGCCGCCGAAGCCACGTGCCGTAGGCTTTGCCTATGGCCTCCACCACCTCCGGTGTAAGCTCGCTATCCGCAATGCCTCGAATGTCGTACTCCCGAAAAATATGCTCCGGAATCTGTGCCATAAATCGTCCCTCCTTAGAATTTTTATAATGTCAGTCTGCAAAGAATTTTCGCTCCTCCGGAAGAAGTATAACAAATAAGGGATAATTCTGTATGGAAAGCCGCTGCGGAGAGAGGAAAACCCTGCTATAGTGTACCTGTTTCTTCTTAGAACGGAAAGGACGGATTTGCATTGAAGGGTCTCCAGCTTGTGCTTCCTCTGCTCTGTATCATGGCCATCGGATATGGAGCACGCCGTAAAGATGTGCTCACTCCGGAGGTCTGCGCAAAGCTCAACCTTCTTCTCTTTTGGGTTATCAATCCCGCCATTCTCTTTCGGAGTACCTATCTTATGGGGGCGGGGGCGGAGGTCTCCTCTTCCTTCCTCCTGGTTATGTACGCCACCTTCTTTGCGGTCCCCCCCCTGGCCTGGCTTCTCGGGGCCTTTCTCCGGCTTCCCCGGGAACGGTTGGGGGTTTCGGTGCTGGTCTCCATCCGCTCCAACAACGTCTTTATGGGGATCCCCGTGATCTCCATGGCTCTCGGAGATGCGGGGATGGAGATCTATTCTCTTTTTCTCGCCTTCGGCATGGCGGGATTCATGGTGATCTCCATCGCCTGGGGGGAGTGCGCCTTCTCGGGAAAGCTCTCTCTCCGCTCTCTGAGAAATACCTTTCTCAAGGTTCTCAAAAACCCTTTGGTCTTTTCCTGTCTTGCGGGCATGGGGCTGGGGAGCCTCTTTTCGGGGGTACTCCCTTCGGGGCTTGAGACGAGCATGCGCATTCTCGGCAACAGTGCTAGCGGTATGGCGCTCCTGGCTTTGGGGGCCACGTTACGGCCGGAGATTCTTTTTCAGGGGCTGCGCCAGAGTTGGCGGGATGTAGTCATCAAGCTTGTAGTCCACCCTGCAGCGGTGTGGGTGCTCTGCCGCTTTTTTCCCATCCCTCCTGTGGCGGAGTATACTCTGGTTCTTCTGGCGGCCCTTCCTGCGGCGATCAACAACTTTCCTCTTGCCCAGGGGATGGGGATGGATGCGGAGTATGCCGCGGAGGTTATCGCCACCACCACCATTCTTTCGGTGGGGACCATTCCGCTCTGGATCGGCATTCTCGGCATGTGATGGGGGGCGAAGGTCTCTCGTGAAACATGCCATGAACCGCCCTTTCTACGACCGTTCTCAAAGTATGCAGGAGGTCCCCTTATGAAGCCCGGAGATGTTTCGGCGTATACGCTTACTGTCCCTCCCAGGGAGGATTGGATTGATCTTGTTACCGCCTTTGTGGGGAAAGCTGCACACGCTTGGGGATATGCTCCCAAAGAGCAGCGTTACTATGAGCTTGCGGCGGAGGAAATTTTTGGCGGTCTTCTTCAGGGGAACGAGAAGGATGGAGCCATAACGATACTGCTCCGGGATGCCCCCCTGGGGATGGAGCTGCTCTTTCGAGATAAGGGAATTCCCGTGGATAGCCACACGTTTCCGGAGTACTCGCCGAAAAATGCCGGAAATATCGAAAATGGTGAAAATTTCGGTGCAGAAGGGGATTTCCCGGGGCTTCGGATCTTTCTCGCCCGGAGCTTCATGGATGAGCTTGCCTTCGAAAACCGGGGGATCCAGGGGCGGGAGGTTCGGGGTATCCGGTACCGTGCCTCTCGGGAGGAAAAGGATTTTCTCCTTCAACCCTTGCAACCCCCTCAAGATTCTCAAGAGGTGTCGTTGCCTTTCAGCGCAGAACAGGTTGCTCCCGAAAGCTGGGAGATTCGCCCCATGCGTCCCGAAGAGGCTCTTGGAGTCTCCCGTTGTGCCTGGGCGGCCTATGGTTATTCCTACTGTGAGCATATCTACTATCCCGAACGGGTAGCGGAGCTTAATGCCCGGGGGGCGGTGCGTTCCTTTGTGGCGGTTACCGAAGAGGGCACGATTTTCGGGCACGCTTGGCTCTCCTTTCTTCCCACAGATCCGAAGATTGCCGAAATGGGGGGAGCCTTTGTGGATCCCCGGTATCGGGGGTTGGGATGCCTTGGAGGCTTTGCCAAGGCACTTCAGGGAGAGGCCCGCAGAAGAGGTCTTGAGGGGGTCTTTGTGGAGTCCGTCACCGCCCACATCTATTCCCAGAAACCTGTGCATAAGGATAACTTCCGAGATTGCCTTCTCCTGCTGGGCAAAGTCTCCCGCACCCGATTTCGAGAGATCGACGAAGAGGAACGCCAGCGATTGACCCTTCTGGTCTCCTTTCGTTTCTTCCATGCTCCCTCTCCCCGTCGCTTTGCCCTTCCTCCGAAGCACCGGGAGGTGCTGCGCAACATCTATGCCCATCTGGAGATTCCTCTGGAGGAGTTTGAACCAGAAGAAAATACTTTCGAGACGTCCCTCCTTCAGGGAAAGACAGAGTTTCAAGTGAGGATGGATCGGCAGCATCGTAGCGGCGACATATGGCTTCGCTCCTACGGAGAGGATGCGCAAGAGGAGCTTCGAAGAATCTTCCGGGGGCTCTGTTACGAGGGGATAGCTGCCATCTATCTCTATCTCCCCCTGGAAGAGAAGGTTACCTCTCACTTCTGTACCAAAGCGGAGGAGCGGGGGTTCTTCTTCGCCGGGGTGATGCCGGGATCCTCCGGAAGGGACTGGCTGGTGCTTCAGTACCTCCACGATGTCCTTCTGGAGTACGATGCCATCCAGTGTGAGGATCCCTTTGGAAAGGAACTTCTCGCCTATGTGCGGTCCATGGACCCCGAGGGGGATCTGCGGCAGAAGATCTGAGGCGTGGTGTTTTTTGTGTGAAGAGCGATTGTATATGCAACATAAAGGAGGCTCCTGGAATTTATGACGCAGGCATATCCCGATACCTCTCTGCTGGAACGTTTGAATCGGCTTCTTGCCAGAGCCCGGCAGGCTCCCTTTTACCGGGAGAAATACCGCTCTCTTCCGGAGCGGCTGGCCTCTCTTGAGGAGTATGCCTCCCTTCCCGTGTTGGAGAAGGAGGAGCTTCGGGAGAAGAGCATCCATCTTTCCGAGGAGATGCTTACCGCTCCTCCCAAAGGGCATTATGTCTTCTCTGCGGGGGGGACCACCGGTGGCCCTTCCTACGTTTGCTATACTCCCGAGGAGCTTCATCGGGGGGTGCTTGCCCAGAGGCGCTGTTTCGAGCATCTGAACCTGACGTGCCACGATGCGGTGGCCAACTGCTTTAAGGCGGGGGCTTTCTGGACGGGCTATCTGGTGCTTAACCGGACTCTCGAATCCTTTCCCTGTAGGATTCTTCCGCTGACCGCAAATCAGTCCATAGATGAAACGCTTGATTATCTTGCCCTCTTTCGCCCCACCGTGCTGATCAGCGTTCCTCCCCTTCTTGCAGCCCTTGCAGATGGGGGAGAGCGGCGGGGGCTCCGTCTCTCCTTTCGTGCGGTGCTCTATGCGGGAAACCATCTCTCCTTGGCCCAGCAGGATGAGATTCGCCGGATCTGGAAGAGCCCCTTCATCGGTTCCGCAGGGTACGCCGCGGTGGAGACTGGGCCTATCGGGTGGCAGTGTGCGCACTGCCAGGGGACCGAGCATCATGTGCTGGAGGAGTGGTGCCATCTCGAACGGGAGGAGGATGGCAATGCCCTGGTGACGGTGCTGGAGCGCTTCTACCATCCCATCCTCCGGGCCCGGGTGGGGGATCTCATTGAATGGGTGGAGGAGCCCTGCCCCTGCGGCAGCACCGCCCCCAAGTTCCGGCTTCTCTCCCGGAGCGACGATCTGGTGCGGCTGAACTTCGATCAATTTCAAGTCTCCGAGGCGGAGGTGATCTTTCGGGATTACCCCGAGCTTTCGGGGGTCTCTCAGCTTGTGCTGGAGCCCCGGGGGAAAAAGTTGCGCTTCCTCTTCCGGCTGGAGCTTCGGAACCCCCTGGAGGAGCCTCGGAAGAGTATGCTTGAGGAGGCCCTGAAAAAAGCCCTCATGGAGCGGGTTCCCCTCTTTTTCCGGGGGTGGGAGGCCAACGGGGTGGAGAGCCTGGATGTATGCCTCGAACCCTCGGGAGGGATTGAGCGTCTCTCTCGGACGGGGAAGATCCGCCGGGTGGTGGATTTGCGCTGATCTCTTCAAACCTTTACAATGATCTACCCTGTATTGCTATCACCGATCTTCCCGGTCCTTCGTCATTGGCTCATCAGGAAGAGAGAAGTGGGACTCTTGCCCTGGAAGAGAAATTCCAGGAAAATAATAACGGAAAAAGTATGCTGTTTCCTGAAGATTACAGGCTTAGAAGAGGAGAAAGGGGAAAGCTGGATGTTCAATTTGAAAATTTTTCTTGAAAACGAGGTGAAACCCGCCCTGGGCTGCACCGAGCCCGGAGCGGTGGCTCTCGCAGTGGCTCGGGCCCGGGAGGCTCTGGGAAATGTGGAGGACTCTCCCAAGATTTCGGTGAAGGTAAGCCCCAGCATTTACAAGAACGGCCTTGATGTGGGGGTTCCCGGAGCCGAGGGGGCTCGGGGAAATGTTCTTGCCGCAGCCCTGGGATACGTCTGTGGGCATTCGGAGTACAGCCTGGAGGTGCTCAAGGACAGCACTTCCGAGGATCTGCACAGGGCGAGGGATATCGTGGCCTCGGGAGGGGTGGATCTCTCCTGCGATTATGACCGTACCGGGGTTTACGTGGAGGCTCTTATCTCCCAGTCTTCGGGGATGGCGGTCTGCCGTATTGAGGGGGGGCACTCCCGGATTGCGGAGGTCACCCGAAACGGAGAGACCCTCTTTGCGGCCTCCTCGGATCAGGAGGAAAAAACCTCTCCCCAGGAGCCCGAATACCGCCGGGAGCTACGGCAGATGAACTACGAAGACGTGCTGACCCTGGCGGAGGATCTGGATGAAGAGGATGAGGCCCATCTTCTGCGGGGGGTGACCATGAACCTGGAGGCCGCTGCCTTCGGCCTTGAGGGAAATCTGGAGTCCCGGCTCCATCTTGTGAAACATCTGAAGGCGCTTATGGCAAAGCATAAAATCTCCGACGATCTTCTTGCGAAAATCCGCCTCTATGCCACCGCCGCCTCGGAGGCCCGCATGGCAGGCGCTAAAAAGCCTGTCATGAGCAGCGCCGGAAGCGGGAACCACGGCATCACCGCCATCCTTCCCGTGGTGCTGGTGGGAGAGGCTCTCGGTAAAAGTCCCCGGGAGGTGGCGAAGGCCCTCTGCATCAGTCATCTTTCCACCAGCTACGTTAAGGCCCGCACGGGGATCTTGAGCCCCATCTGCGGCTGTGCCGTGGCGGCGGGCTCCGGAGCTGCCGCAGGGATTGCCTGGCTTCTCGGAGGCTCTCCGGAGCAGATCGCCGGAGCCATGAAGCTCGTTCTGGCGAACCTCTCGGGGCTTGTCTGCGATGGGGCCAAAGAGAGCTGTGCCCTCAAGGTGGGCACCGCCTCCTGCGAGGCCTATCTGGCGGCCCTCATGGCTCTCGAAGGGAGCACCGTGGACACCCCCCAGGGGCTGGTGGATCCGGTGATGCGGGTGACCGCAGACGATCAGGGATACTTCTCCACCGAGGGGATGAAGGATACGGATCGGGCCATCATCCGGATTCTTGAAACCCACTCCCACTACTAATTTTCATAAAGACATCCCCCTTTTGGGGGAATATCTAACCAAAGGATGTGAACCAGACTATGCCAGAGATAACCGTAACAGTTCGCAACCCTCACGGACTTCATGCTCGTCCGGCGGCGCTCTTCGTGCAGCGAGCCGCAGCCTGTGAAGGGGCCGTGGCGGTGGTGGCGGGTGCAAAGTCCGCAGATGCCAAAAGCATTCTCTCCATTATGGGGATGGGGATCGAAAAGGGAGCATCGGTGCTTCTCCGGGCAGAGGGGGGCAATGCGGAGGCGGTGCTCCAGAGCCTTCGGGAGATTTTGGAAAACTCCGAAGCCTGAAGATGGGCGAAGATGGATGCACAAACATGGCCCCTTCGGGGGCTTTTTTTGCAGACTCCCGGTATAATGACTCTCGTATCATGAAAAAGAGTCCTTGTGCAATGCTGGAGGCACGGCATAGCAAAAAATTTCTGCCATTTGTCCTGTAAGGGAGGCCATACCATGCAGCGAATTGAAGGAGGCATATCTCTCTCTCCGGGCTTCGGAGAGGGTTGGGCTCTGGTAATCTCTCCGGCGGTTTTTCGGGAACTCTCCCCGGAGGAAGCCCCTTTCTCCGGAGAGGCTCATGAGCTGGAGCGCCTGGAGAGAGCCATCAAAAAGACAGCGGAGCAGTTGGAGTCTCTTCGAGAAAAAGCCCGGAAGAATCTGGGTGAGGAGAAGGCAGCCATCCTGGAGGCCCACGCTCTTATGTTGTGTGACCCCATGTATTCCCAGAAGATCCGGGAGCATATCGCCTTGGGAAAATCCGCGGAAAACGGGGTCTATGCGGCTACTCGAGAGGTGGCGGCGGTCTTCGAGGCTCTTCCGGATCCCTATCTTCGAGAGCGGGGGGCGGACGTGCTTGATGTGGGGCGTCGGCTCTATCGGAATCTTCGGGGGGAGGAGGATGCGGCATCTCTTGAGGATTCCCGCCCTCGGATTCTGGTGGCCCGGGATCTCCCCCCTTCGGATGCTGTGGCCCTGGATGCCTCGGTGATTCGGGGTATCCTTACCGAAGAGGGGGGCGTTACAAGCCACACTGCTCTGGTGGCGCAATCGCTGGAAATCCCCGGCATTTCGGGAGTCGGGGATCTGGAATCCCGCATCCCCCAGGAATCCTACCTCTGTATCCATGCAGAAGAGGGGCGCGTGCTGATTGACCCCTCTTCTGAGGAGCTTGAGGCGTTTCGAAACAAGGCCCGGGTATGGAAGGAGGCGGAGGCCAGGCTTGAGAGGCTTCACTCGGTGGAGCCCCGAACGAAAGATGGAGTTTCTCTCGCTCTCTGGGGAAATATCGGTACCCCGGAGAAGGCGGGGGATATCTCTCGGTTCGGCGGCACCGGCATCGGGCTCTTCCGAACGGAGTTCCTCTTTATGGGGTGTACCGAGCCCCCGGAGGAGGATTTTCAGTATACCCAGTATGCTCGGGTGCTTCAAGAAATGGCTCCTCACCCTGTGGTGATCCGTACTCTTGATGCGGGGGGGGATAAAGAGATTCCCTTTATTCAACGAAAAACAGGCAAAGAGGCGAACCCCTTTCTCGGATACCGGGCCATACGGATCTGTCTGGATGACCGAGACCTTTTTGCCTCCCAGCTTCGGGCACTTCTCCGGGGGGCTATCCATGGAAATCTCTGGATCATGTTTCCCATGATCACCGGAGTGGAGGAGGTTCGGGCCGCTAAGGAGCTTCTCCTTGCCTGCGGAGAGGAACTCCAAAAGGAAGGCATCCCCTGGGCACTTCCCGCAAAGATCGGTATTATGGTGGAGACCCCCGCAGCGGTAGCTCTGGCGGAAGATCTGGCGGAGGAGGTAGACTTCTTCTCCGTGGGGACCAACGATCTTACCCAGTACACTCTCGCCTGCGACCGTATGAATACCCGTCTTGCCTCCCTCTACAGCCCTTACCACCCCGGAGTGATCCGTATGCTCCACATGCTCGGTCAGACGGCGGAACGTAAGGACAAAGATCTCGGTATGTGCGGCGAGATGGCGGGGGATCCCCTGGCCCTTCCTCTTCTTCTGGGGCTGGGATTTCGGGAGTTTTCCATGACTCCCTCACGTATCCCTCGGGTGAAGGAGCGATCTCTCTCCCTCTCTCTTGATGCGTGCCGGGACCTTGTTCAGGAGGTTCTGGCGTTGCAAACCACCGGGGATGTGCGACAATGTCTCCGGGAATTTCAGCAAAAACATTTTCAGGAGTAGCCCCCTGAAAGAAGATATGCCAAGGAGGAATAGCCATGCGTTTGCTCACCCGATCCGATTTTGACGGGCTCATGTGTGCGGTGCTGCTCAGGGAGCTTGACCTGTATGAGGAGATTCAGTATGTGCACCCCAAGGATATCCAGGACGGGAAGGTGGAAGTTACTTCCCAGGATATGCTCGTGAATATCCCCTTTGTGCCGGGGTGCGGCATGTGGTTCGATCACCACACCAGCGAGGAGGAGCGGGGGCTCATGAAGGAGTACCCCTTTGAAGGTGCCTCCTGGCCCGCCCCGAGCTGTGCCCGGGTGGTGTACGAATACTACGGGGGGAATATGGGGAAGCTCGGCAAGTTCCGCTCCATGGTGGCCTGGACGGATAAGTGCGACAGCGCTCAGTTCACGAGGGAGGAGATTCTGAACCCCCAGGGGTGGGTGCTCCTCTCCTTCGTCATGGACCCCCGAACAGGGCTGGGATATCACAAGGAGTACCGAATTAGCAACTATAAGCTCATGGAAGAGCTTGTGGAGCATCTTCTCTATCAGGACATTGATGAGATTCTCCAAATGCCCGATGTGCAGGAGCGCATTGTGCGGTATCGGGAGCATCAGAAGGCCTTTGAGGAGTATATGCTTCGGCATTCCCGAAAAGAGGGGAATGCCATTGTCACAGACCTTCGGGGAGTGGAGAATCCCCTGCCGGGGAACCGTCATGTGGTCTACGCCCTCTTTCCGGATCAGAACATCTCCATTCGGGTTTTCGACGGCAAGAATCGGGAGTTCTGCGTCTTTTCTGTGGGGCATAGCATCCTGAACCGTACCTCCGGCACCGATGTGGGGAAGCTCTTGCTCCATTATGAGGGAGGGGGGCATTTCCGGGTGGGTACCTGCCAGGTCCCCTACGGAGAGGCAGACAGGGTCCTGGAGGAGATGCTTCAGAAGATCCATCGGGACGGTTAGGTAAACCGGGCAGAGGATATGTGCGATAAAGGAGGGCTCGGATTGGGTCGTTTTCTTACGGGTATAGCAGTAGGACTTTTTGTGGCGGTATTTCTTACCACATCCTGGGGGAGCATGCTTCTTGCTCTTGTACTGGGGGCTTTTGTCTGGTTTCTCTATCGGGGGGATCCCTATCATATTCGTCAGGAGGCCCACCGTTTTGTGCAGGCCGTGGCCTCTTTCTTTCGGGAGACGGTGCAGAAGATCAAGGGGGGGTAGAAGAAGGCCTTCTGCGTTGTTTGGTGTGTTCCCCATGGGTTTTTGGGGTTGCGGTATTTTTCAAACTGTTGAAAAACGTATTCTTTGTAAAGAGCCCCTGCGGGGGAGCATAAGGGGGAATATGTCATGTCTTTTCTGCAATCCCTAGGAGGTTCCAGCCTTTTCCTGCTCGCTCTGGCGGTTTTTTCGGGGATCCTTCTGGGAAAGATCCGCCTGGGGGGCATGTCTCTCGGCTCTTCCGGGGCCCTCTTCACGGGGCTTGCCATAGGAGCCCTGGGGGGAGATATCCCCAAACCCTTCTTCGACTGGAATCTGCTTATTTTTGTGGCCTCCGTGGGGCTTCTGGCGGCCCGGGATATTCTGGGAGTGCTCCGGTGGTACGGTATGAAATTCGTGATTCTCGCAGTAGGCGTTACCGGAGTGGGAGCCTTGAGCACCGCTCTTTTGGGGCTCCTGGCGGGAAATGCCTCTCCGGAGATGTTGGGTGGGGCTTACGTGGGGGCCTACACAAGCTCTCCCGGTCTCGGGGCGGCACTGGAGCTTTCCGGGGGGAGTGGGCTTGTGGCAGCGGGATTTTCCGTGGCGTATCCCTTCGGGGTTCTGGCGGTGGTACTCTTCGTTCAGGGGGCGCCGCACATCTTTGGTATTGATGTGAAGCGGGAGCGTCAGGCTCTGGAGGCCCGGCTTCACGAATCCCCCGGCAAAGATGCTACTCCGGAAGAGGATCTTTCCTGTCTCCCCCTGAGCCTTCTTTCCTTTGTTTTCTGCCTGGTGGCGGGAATTCTTCTCGGCAGGATCACCCTTCCCTTGGGGCCTCTGGGGAGCGTGGGGGTGGGAACTTCCGGAGGAACCCTCCTCATGGCCCTTTTTCTGGGAGCTTTAGGCCGATTGGGGCCTTTGGATTTTCGTGCCGGGGCGGGATGCCTCAAGACGCTACGGGAGCTTTCCCTTCTCTTCTTCCTCGCCGCAGCGGGGATACAGGCGGGGGAGGAGGCTGTGATAGCCTTTCGAACCCACGGCATGGTGCTGGCCCTCATCGGTCTGGGATCTGCCGCAGCGGGAATTCTCTTTGGTTTTTTCCTGGGGTGGAAGGTCTGGAAGATGAACTGGGTGCTTCTCGCAGGAGCCATCTGTGGGGCCATGACGAGCACCCCCGGTCTGGGGGCTGCCATTGATGCCACGGGTACCGAGGATTGTGCGGCGGGCTACGGAGGAACCTATCCCGTGGCAATTCTCTGTATGGTGATCTTTACCACCCTGCTGCAGCGATTTCTGGCGCTGTTCTAACGGGCAGGGCAGAAGACATTGTGAGGAGGTAGAAAGAGATGGAGAACAGAGTTGATTTGCAGCGTATGTTTGCCCCCCAAAGCGTGGCGGTGATCGGCGCTTCGGGAAATCTGGAGAGCGTTTCAGGCAGATCTCTGGGATATCTGAAGCAGTTCGCCTATGCTGGCAAGGTCTATCCGGTGAACCCCAAGTATCAGGAGATCGGAGGCTATCCCTGCTATCCCGATGTGACCTCCCTTCCGGAGACTCCGGATGTGGCGCTTCTCATGGTGCGGGCCTCCCTGGTGCCGGGGATTCTGAAGGAGTGTGTCGCCAAGGGGGTTCCCTACGCCATCATCTACTCCTCGGGATTTGCGGAATCCGATCAGGGGGATAGCCAGGAGGAGCTGCTTGCCATCGCCCGGGAGGGGGGGATGCGCATTCTGGGGCCCAACTGCCAGGGACTTCTTAACCTGGTGGATCGGGTGCCTCTCACCTTTACCGGAGCCCTCCATCAGGCGGAGATCCCCGAACCGGGGCATGTGGCTTTCATCTCCCAGAGCGGGGCCTTCGGTTTCTCCTCCTACACGCTGGGAAAGGAAAACGGCGTAGGGTTCCGCTACATCGTCACCACGGGAAACCAGTCGGATCTTGATGTGGTGGATTGCGCTCTTCATGTTATTCAAGATCCCGAAGTGCGGCTCCTCATGATGTATCTCGAAGGGTACAACGAGGGGGAGCGCTTTCTCGAACTGGTACGTCAGGCTCGGCTCCGAAATATCCCCGTGGCGGTGCTCAAGGCGGGGAGAAGCCCCTCCGCCCAGGCGGCGGCCCAGAGCCATACCGCAGCCCTCACGGGGGATGAGGCGGTGTGGGATGCCATCTTCAAGCAGTACTGCATCCTCCCCATGGAGGATGTGGACGATATCACTGCCTACGGCCAGATCTTCGGTGCTCCCGAGCGCACCTCGGGAAACCGGGTGGGGGTGCTTACCACCTCGGGGGGAGCGGGAATCGTTCTGACCGATAGCCTCTACGATTTGGGCATGGAAATTTCCGCCTTCTCCGAAGAGACCCAGAAGGCCATTGCCCAGCACATTCCGGATTTCGGATCTCCTCGGAATCCCGTGGATATGACCGTGCAGATCTCCAATGATCCCGGAGGGTTTGAAAAGGTTCTTGATGTAGTGCTGGAGAGCGGCGAGGTGGATATACTGATCAACGCGGTCTCCATGATTGTAGGAGATGCCGGCAGAACCATGGCGGAGGTGATTCGCTCCCGGTACGGCCACAAGGGGATCCCTCAGGCGGTGACCTGGCTCATGGATCAGGATCACGGTGGGGAGTTCTTCTCCCTTCTTCGTGAGGGGGGGGTTCCCTTCTATCGAAGCCTTCGACGCTGTGCCAAGGCAGTGAAGGCCCTCTCCTCCTGGAGTGCTCACTGCGCCTGTTCCGAAGGAGCCTGTGAGGTTCCCTACTATCCTGAAGGTGCCCCCCAGCTCGCCTCTTTTCCCCAGGAGATGACAGAATACGATGCCAAAAGGCTTCTTGATCTTCACGGTATCCCCATTACTCGAGAGTTGCTCTGCCAGAGCATGGAGGAGGCCTTCGATGCCGCCGAGGAGATCGGCTATCCCGTGGCCCTCAAGGTGATGTCTCCGGACATTCTTCACAAGACCGAGGCGGGATGTATCGCCCTCAACATAACCTCCCTGGAAGAGATGCGGGAGGCCTATAAAAGAATTCGGAACAATGCCGCGGCTTCCAACCCCGGGGCAAGAATTCAGGGCTTTCTGGTGCAGCAAATGGTTCGAGGCGGATTGGAATGCATCGTGGGGGTGAAGCGGGATACCACCTTCGGCCCCATGGTGGCGGTGGGTCTCGGGGGGATCTACGTGGAGGTGCTCCGGGATATCGCCCTTCGGCGGGGGCCCGTTACCGAAGAGGAGGCCCTGGGAATGATCCGTCAGATCAAGGGTGCTCCCTTCCTCTTCGGAGCCCGAAAGCAGCGTCCTCTGGATGTGGGGGCGCTGGCGAAGGTGGTAAGTGCCGCCTCCCGGCTTGCCTGGATCGAAGAGGATCTTCAGGAGCTGGATATCAATCCGGTCTTCGTCCGTTCCGAAGGAGAGGGCGCTGTGGCGGGAGATGCTCTGGTGATCCGCAAAAGGAAGTAGATCAAAAGCAGGTCGAGAGTAAGTCAAAAATAAATCAATCAAAGAAGACAGAAGCAAAGCAGAAGTAAAGCAGAAGCAGAAGCAGGACGGAAGCAAAGAACTTTTCGGGGAAGCTCCCGGAGACTATTTTCGGAGGATTACGTATGCTTGTATTTGAACCCCACTGTGGGGTGAGCGGTGATATGTTGCTGGGGTGTCTCGTGGATCTTGGGGGCGACCCCGCACTTTTGGAGGGTCTGCAGAAGGCCCTTCGTTCTCAGGAGGAGGAGATCGCCCTCTCGGTGCAGAAAATCCAGAAAAAAGGTATCCGGGCCACCCGGGTGGCGGTGAAGGACCATGCCCCTCCCTCGGGGAGAAGCGGCAAGGCCATGAGAGCCCTTATGGAGCGTACAGCGTCTCTCTGCGGAGCCTCCGAAAGGGTTTTGGAGGACGCTCTAAAGGCTTTGGAACTTCTGCTTGGAGCGGAGGCTCAGGTTCACGGGGCATCTCCCGAGGAAGTGCATCTTCACGAGGCGGCGAGTGCAGACACCATTTTGGATATGCTTGGCTTCTTTCTGTTGCTGGAGAATATGGGATATCCCCCCATGGCCAGCACCCCCCTTCGGGTGGGGGGAGGGCATGTGCAGTGCGCCCACGGGCTTCTCCCCGTCCCGGTCCCTGCGGTAACCGCTCTTCTTGCTCAAGGGAAGCTTCCCTTCCAAGGAGGCCCCGTGGAGGAGGAGATCGCCACCCCCACAGGGGTAGCGTTGCTCCTTTCTCAGGCCACCTTTTACAGCCATTTCCCCCGGGGAACCTCCCTCGGGGTGGGTTACGGTGCAGGAACCAAAGATTTTGCAGTTCCCAACGTGCTTCGGGGAACCTTGGTGCGTTCCGAGACTTCGGAGACATCCCCGGACTCTCCCCTCTGGATCCTTGAGACGGGTATCGATGATGCCACCGGGGAGGAGATGGGGTATGCTTTGGAAAAGCTTCGTGCCCTGGCTCCGGAGGTGTACCTTTCTCAGGGAATCGGCAAGAAGGGGCGCCCCTTCTTTCTCCTTCGGGTTCTTGCGGAGGAGAAAGATCGGGAGGAACTGACCCGGCAGATCCTGAAGCTTACCTCTACTCTGGGAGTGCGTTCCTGGCGGGTGGAGCGGGTAGCTCTGGATCGGAAGATCGAGAAAAAGACTGTTTTCATGGATGGCAAACCGTACCCCCTTCGGGTAAAGATCTCTTCCGCTCCGGGAATTTGCAAGGAAAAGCCCGAGTTCGACGACGTGGCGGCCCTGTTGGAGGAGGAATCCTCCCATGCATGAAGAGACGCTTCGCAAACACCTCCGAGAGTATCGGGAGGGCTCTCTCTCAGAGAGGGAAGTACTCTCTCTTCTGGGCTCCCTCCCTTACGAAGATCTCGGAGAGGTCAAGCTCGACACCCATCGGGAGCTTCGCCGGGGATTCCCAGAGATTATCTACTCCCCTGGCAAAAGCCCGGAGCAGATCCGGGCCATTGCAGAGGCTCTGAAGGAGCGCTCCGGGGCGGTGCTCTTCTCCCGGGTTACCCCCGCCCAGGTGGTACTGCTTCGAGAGGTGATGACGGACCTCTACTATTCCGAAATTGCCCGGGCTGCCTACCGCAGAGGGGAATTCGTGGAAGAAGCGGGGGAACTCCTCGTCGTTACCGCTGGAAGCAGCGATGTCCCCGTGGCGGAGGAGGCGGCTCTTACGGCCTCTCTCATGGGATGTGAAGTTACCCGGCTTTACGATGTGGGGGTTGCGGGGATTCATCGGCTTCTGGATAACCTCCCCCTTCTTCGAAAGGCCCAGGCTCTGGTGGTGGTGGCGGGGATGGATGGAGCCCTCCCCAGCGTAATCTCCGGGCTTGTTGCCGCTCCGGTGGTGGCGATACCTACCAGCACGGGGTATGGGGCCTCCTTCGGAGGGGTCTCCGCCCTTCTCGCCATGCTCAACTCCTGCTCCCCCGGAGTGACAGTGGTGAACATCGATAACGGTGTGGGGGGAGGATATGCGGGGGGGCTTATGGCTCGTGGAGCCCATAGGAGGTTGCCGGAAAATAGTGTAGAATAAACCGAGCGCGAACAGCGCCTTGTGTAGAAGGAGCTGAGGAGGGCGAGAGATATGGAAGAAAAGCGTGATGCAGAATCCCGTATGAAGGATCTCGAAAAGGAGATTTTGCTCGCGGAAGAGCGTATGAGAAAGCTCAAGGAAGATCTTGAAAACGTGGATCCTCAGGTGGTGGAGAGGGCACAGCAGATTCTTCAGGCCAATGCGGAGGTCACCAGCAAAAACGTGGAAGATCTTGATCTTGGTGTGGAATTCGGTCTCTTTTTGGAGGGTGCGGAGGCTTCCGATCCTTCCGCGAAAAACGAGTAAAAGGAGTAGTGATCTATGACCTGTTTTTGTGAGAAAAAAAGAGCATGGCCCAGATTCTTTCTGGGGACTCTGCTTGTTGGTATGCTCCTGCTCTCACCCCTTCCGGGATTTGCCTGAGGACCGACACCGTGTCCGACCCCGGTGGGGCCGACAGCTACCCCTGTTCCTACGGCTACTCCTGTTCCGACAGCTACCCCTGTTCCTACCCCCGGAGAGGCTTCGCCTACTCCGGAGCCCACGGTCACGACTGCTCCAATCCCATCTCCTGGTGCGAGCGTTGGAGGAGGCGGCGGCGGGGGCTGTGCATTCGGATTTTTGCCAGGAGCGGTTCTTTTGGTGCTCCCGCTTGTGCTGTTCCGGAAAAAATAGCCTTTTTCCTGTCGCATCAGTCGCCAGCTTTCCGGAAGAACGTTTCTCTGGAAAAAGGGGAGCAGAAATATGTTGCCTTTCCTTCCGGGATGTGGGAATATTTTGCTGTTCCGTATCCTCGGTTCTTTTAGGGGATCTCGGTCTGTGAGGGGGCGATGGAGACTGGAGATGTATTTTGCTCGGCACGGAGAGACTGCGTGGAACGCTCTCCGGCGTTATCAGGGGAGAAGCGATATCCCCCTGAACTCTCAGGGAGAGCATCAGGCCCGTCTTCTCGGAAGGCGGATCTGCGCTCTTAAGCCTGAGGCGATCTTTTACAGCCCCCTTCTTCGGGCGAAGGAGACCGCTCGGATTGTGGGGAGTCTTTGGAAAGAACATACCCTCTGTATGCCCCTGGAGGATCTGCAGGAGTGGAATTTCGGTGCCTGGGAGGGGCTTACTGTGGAGGAAATTGAGAACTCCTACGGAGAGGCCTATCTTCGGTGGCGGCAGAATCCCGGGAGCTATGTCCCCCCGGGAGGAGAGTCTTTGGAATCTCTGAAAGGGCGGGTGCAGCAGGCTCTTTCCCGTATTGAAGCGTACCCCTTTTCGCGAGTTCTCGTGGTAACCCATGGAGGGGTGGTGCGGGCGGCTCTTCTGGTTCTTCTGGGGCTTGAAAACAGATCTTTCTGGGAGATGACCATGAAAAACTGTTCTCTCACGGGAGTAACCAAAAAAGAGGGGGCTTCGGTTCTCTCTATCTATGATGACGACTCGCACCTTTTCGAGGCCATCTGAAAAAGGGAGAGGTTTTTTCAAAAGCCCCGAGAGTGCGGAGGGAGGCAACATGAATTCTTACGAAGATCACCGAGAAGATCCCAGACTTTCCCCCGCCGAGGAGACGTCTCTCTGGGAGCGCTTCTCCCTGGGTGACGAAGACGCTCGGGAGAGGCTTGTTCTTGCCTATCGTCCCCTTGTCTTCTGGATTGCCCGGAAGTTCGGGGTTCCCTCCTTTACGCTGGGGGATCTTGTACAGGAAGGGATGATGGCTCTCCTGAAATCTATGGAGAGCTACGATCCCCACAAGGGGATTCGCTTTAGCACCTACGGCTTTTATCGGATTCGAGGCAGTATGGTGAACTATCTTCAGCGGGTGGAGGCAAAAGCCCCTCTCCCGATGGAGGATATGGAGTATACTCTTGGCTCCGAGGATATGCAGGACACCCTGGATCTTCTGCTTACGGTGGAGCACGAAATGGGAAAGCTCCAGGAGAGAGAGGCCGAGGTGGTGCGCTCCCTTGTTATTCAGGGGGTTCGGGCCAAGGAGTACGCAGCACAGCATCACCTTGACGTGAGCCACGTTTACCGGATTCAGAGACGGGCTCTTGAAAAATTGCGGCAGTGGATGGGTGTGGGAGAGCCACAAAAGCAGCCCGAAAAGGGATAAAACCATAAGACAGGTCCCTTATTCCCTTAACAGGAGCGTGCTTTTCATGGAAAGAAAGTTGCGGCGAGTGCAGCGCTGGATTGATCGGTGCCGGGAAGCATGCCGGATGCAGAAATGGCAAATGGCTCTTCTGGAGATCGAATCCGCCAAGGCAGATCTCGAAGGGGTTCGTCGTTCCATATGGGAGCGTGCTGAAGCGCAGGAGACGGGAGAGACGGACTTCTTTTCCACCGCAGGGATCCTTTTTCGCCGGGGGGGAGTAGCTCTTTTTATTCTTTTTTTCCTCGCGGTTCCTCTGGGAGTGGCAGAGCGTCCCCTTCTTCTCGTCGAGAAGGAGGAGAAGAGCCTCTTCTTCGTTACTCGGGATGAACGAGAGCTTCTTACCTCTCTCCGCAAATCTCTCAGCTCCGGAGCGCTTCGTTTCTCCGAGGCGGATTTTTCCTCGCAGGAGGCTCTAAGGGATCCTCAAAAGAATCCTCTCCCGCAGCAGAGCTATGCTTCCGCGTTGGAGGTGAGAAAAGACGTTTCTCTCCCACAGAAGGAGGAGACGCCCGCCCGGAAGGCTCCGGAACGGTTGGAAATTGACGAAGTACTTGCCCTTGTGCAGGTGGGGGAACGTGCTCTCCGGGGCTCCGCCATTGAGGTAGTTACGGAGTAGTCCGCTTGTGAGCGAAACGCCCCTTGCCGGGGACGGTTGGACAGAGTAGGAAGAAACTGGAAGGAGTTGGTTGTGGGGTGAGGCGGCCTTGTCGAAACATAGGAAGCAGCGTGCTGCTCCTGCTGATGGTAGTGCTGATGGCTTCCGGAGCTTTTGGAGCGAGCCCCTTGGTAACGGGGGTTCATGTGGAGGGAAACCAGCATGTGGTTTCTGACCATATTTTGAGTGTCATTCAGACGAGAGGCGGAGACCCTCTTGATCGCGAGCAGCTGCGCAAGGATGTAGAGGCCATTTACAGTCTGGGCTTTTTTGCCTTGGTTGATGTGGATCTGCAGCCTCGTCCCGACGGAGTCAGCGTGGTTTTCGTCATTCGTGAAAATCCGGTGGTAGAAAACGTTCGCTTTCAGGGAAACACTGTTTTTACGGAGGAGCAGCTCAAAGAGGTTGTCTTTACTACTCCGGGAAATGTCTTCAACCGAGTTTTCTTTCAGCACGATCTTCAGAGAATCCGCGAAAAGTATCAGGATGACGGCTACGTCCTCATGAGAGTAGAGGATGTGGCAGTGAACGGTGGAGAGATTACCGTCTCCATTATTGAGCCTCGGGTAGACTCCATTATTATTCAGGGGAATACGAGAACTCAGACTTACGTCATCGAACGGCGGCTCAAGCTGGAGCCAGGGGACCTCTTTAACTCCAAGGCTCTTCGGAAGTCTCTCAACACGCTTCAGGGAATGGGCTATTTCGAGGACGTGAGCGTGGGTTTCGAGCCCACCGACGATCCTGCTACGGTGATTCTCGTTCTCACGGTGGAGGAGAAGCGCACCGGCCGGGTAACCTTTAATATCGGCTACGGAAGCAGCTCGGGCTGGCAGGGGGGATTAGGATATGAAGATCCCAACTGGCAGGGTCGGGGACAGCGGCTCAATGTGGGATTCGATACGGGGGACCGGGAAGAGTATTGGGCCTCCTTCAGCGATCCCTACATGGACAAGAAAGTTTACGCCTGGAATGTGGGGATTACCAAGCGTACCTGGGATGAGCTTAACTATAGCGGTTCCGTGAACAACAACGGCTCCCGGACATCGAAATGGGCCATGGAGTACGACGAATCCGCTAAGGCTGCCTATGTCGGAGCGGGGCGCAAGTTTGGCCGCAACGAGGAATACCACTGGTACGCCACACTGGACTGGAAAGAGTCGGATATCGCTGTGCGCAGCTACGACATCGGCGTCATTCAGGAGCTTGGCTACGATACCATCGAGGCCTTTAAAAACGACCGGCTTCGGGATGGAAAGGTCTTCTCCGTTACCGGAAAGGTCCAGCGTACCAACATGGCGGAGTACTCCTCCTACCCCCGGGGGGATATCGAGTCCCTCACGGTGGAGCAGGCTCTGGAAGCTCTGGGAGGAGAATACTCCTTTACCAAGTGGTGGTTTGAGGGGAAGTACTACACCCCCATTCTTGGAGTTCGGGATGTGGTGGGTTCTCTCGGGAGCCTCAACGAAGAGGAGAATCCCCTTATTTTCGCCGCCCGGATCCGTGCGGGATGGTCTTCGGGGGCCCTCCCCTGGGTAGATCTCTACTCCATAGGGGGAGATTCCACCCTCCGAGGGTTCGACAGCGAATACTTCAAGGGGGATGAGATGCTTCTGGGGAACTTCGAACTCCGTCTTCCCGTGGAGGATTCCTTCTCTTTAGTGCTCTTTTACGATACCGGAAAGGCTTGGGATAGCCGGGATGGGGAGAGCATGAGCTTCTCGGATCTTGCGAGTAACTACGGTTTCGGCGTCCGGGTGAAGACCCCCATAGGGAATATCCGGCTTGATATAGCCGAAGGAGACGAGGAGACCCGAACCATCTTCAGCATGGGCGAACTCTTCTAGCCTGAAGGCTCTATCATGAGGCGGAAGCAGGCTTTCCTTTCTTTCAATGGAGTTATGGGGGCTGCGGCGCTTATCTTCGCCGGAGCCCTTCTTTTCGTGTCCCCCTCGCCGGGAATGGCCAGGGGCATTGCCATCGACGGCATCCCTGTCTGGCTTGTGGAGACCATGGAAAAAAGCCTCGGAGCGGTATGGCAAGAGCTTGCCCTTCGCTCCTCGGAGAAGGAAGAACAGGAACGGGTGCTTCGGCTTGTGGTGGAACGGCTCTACCCTGGGTACTTTCTGGAGAGCCTTGCGATTCTTCCGGAGGGGACGTTGCAGGTACGCTTCTCTTCCCGGCAGGAATTCCTGCGGAAGGATTGGAATGTCACCCTGCTCCCCCCTCCTTTAGAAGAGCCTTTTTCCGAATGGTTTGCGGAGGACATGAAGACTCTGGAGGGGATACTCTTTCAAAGCCTTTCGGGGGTTCCTCCCTCGGCTCTCGGCTGGGGGGATGTGGCTTTTCGGAACTTCCTCGCCGGGGAGACCTCGGCTCTTCTCCCCGGATGGCATGCAGCACCGATGATCCGCCTTCCTGGGGAGGGAGTGCCGGAGCTGGAGATCTCCTTTATTCCGCAGCCCCCTCTTGTGTTGGCTCTGGTGCCGTCGCTTCAATCTGAGACGCTTCCCATAATGCTTCGACAGGACCTCAAGGAGGGGATGATCAAGGACCTCTCCCCCCTGGTGGGGCTCCCTGTGGTCTGGCTGGATCGTCACGGGGAAGAGGTTGAACTCTGGGCGGTCTCTCTTCTTGGAGAACGTAATGTGGCAGCTCGCTCTGACGCCACGCTCTCCATTCATTTTGAAGCGGAACAGCTTTCCCGGATACGGGTCTCTGTAGAGAGCACCTCCTACGTTCTCCAAGGGTGGCTTGCGGGGTATGCAGGGAGTGACGGGCACTATCCTGAGCTTGGATTGCACTTCGGAAAAAAACTCTCTCCCCGAAGAGAGGCTCCGGAACTCTACGGCGAATGGATCATGACAGTCAACGATTTTTCTCTGGAAAGCCGGTGGGGAGTCCGTTTTTCCCCCTGGGGAGATGTCTTTCTGGGGGGGGAGTTCTCCTGGCCTGGGGGGGATCTTTGGTGGCGTCTTTGGGCGGATTCTCGGGAGATCCGCTCCCCCTACCTCTGGTGGCGCTACAACCCCGAGGGAGAGCATAACGGTGCTTTGGGGTGGCGGATCAACGAGCATTTCTCCCTGGAGCTGCACTACGATGAACGAGCCCGGGATCAGATCTCTCTCCGGGCGGTGGGGAATCTGTAAGGAGGGAGTTTTATGAAAAAAAAGGGGGCCTCCATCTCTCTTGCCGTGCTTGCGGCAAAACTCCAGGGAAGAGTCGTGGGCAACACGCTTCGGGAGGTCTGCGGTGTGGGAACTCCGGAAGAGCACGATTCTCGCAGGGTGGTTCCTCTCTGGGGAGCTGGCGAAAAGCTTCCCCTGGACGCTAAGGCTAACCCCGTGCTTCTCACGAGGGAAGATCTTCTTCCTTCGGGATTTGATGCCATTCTTGTGGAAAATCCGCGAAAGTGTCTCATCCCTCTCCTCGAAGCCTTTCAGGCGGTACGTTCTTTTCGGGGAGGGATTCATTCTTCTGCCTGGGTGGATCCCGGCGCAGAGATTCACCCGGGAGCGTGGATCGGTCCTCAGTGTGTGGTGGAGGAGGGGGCCGTGGTGGAGGAGGGGGCTGTGCTGGTGGCTCAGATTTACCTCGGAGCCTATTCCCGGGTGGGGAGCAACAGCCGTATTGAACCCCAGGTGGTACTCTACTCCGGGGTCGTTTTGGAAGAGGATGTCATTGTACACGCGGGCTCCATTTTAGGAGCCGACGGCTTCGGCTATGAGTCCCAGAAGGAGAATCCTCCTCTCAAGGTTCCCCAGATTGGAGGGGTCTGTATTGAGCGAGGGGTGGAGATCGGAGCCAACGTTACCGTGGATCGGGGAACCATTGGAACCACCCGCATTGGTGCCTACAGCAAGCTGGACGATCATGTGCATGTGGGACACAACTGTGTGGTGGGGAAGCGATGCCTTCTCATAGCCTTTGCGGGGCTTGCGGGAAGTGCGGTGCTGGAGGATGATGTTATTCTCGCCGCCAAGAGCGGCGTGGCCCAGCATGTCTGTGTAGGGAAGGGGAGTCAGGTGGCGGCGTGCGGGGGAGCCACCAAAGATGTTCCTCCGGGGAGCGTGGTCTCCGGATTTCCCGCCTGGGAGCATCGGAAGGAGCTGGTGGCGCAAAGCCATCTTCGAAAGATGCCGGAGTTGGTGAAAAGAATTCGGGAGATGGAAAAAGAGCTTCGGGAACTCAAGGAAACCCTCCATCCATGAACAATTATACCCTTCGGGAGGAGATCCTTTTTTCCGGCCTGGGACTTCACCGGGGAACCCAAGGAACCCTTCGAGTTACTCCCTCGGAGAAGGGATGCATCACCTTTTGTTTTGGAAAGGCCTCCTTTGATCTTCGGGAGGCTTCCTTTCAGGGGGGGGGGCGGGGGACGGTGCTCTCCTTCGGGAACTCCCATTCTCTTGCCACGGCGGAACATCTTCTGGGAGCCCTCTGTCTCTGCGGCGTATGGAGTGTGGATATTACTGTAGAGGCAGAAGAAGTCCCCATGGGGGACGGGAGCGCCGCCTTCTTTACGAAAGAGCTTTTCCCCCGAAGAGAGCTTCTGGAGGAACCAATAGAGCCCCTCTATCTGGGAACCCCTCTCTCTGTGGGAGATCCCGGAGAGGGGCCCTTCGTGGCTGCCTTTCCCGCTTCCCGGTTCGGCATGACCTACGCCTTTTCCCACCCTCATCCCCTCATCGGCTCCCAGTGGCGAAGCTTTGTCTGGGATGATACGGTTCGTACGACTCTTGAGGGGGCCCGGACCTTCGGCTTTCTTTCCGAGGTGGAGGCCCTTCGTCGGCGGGGGCTCGCCCTGGGGGGCTCTCTGGAAAATGCGCTGGTTTTTGACGAATCGGGAATTTGTAACCCCGAGGGGCTTCGTTTTTTCGACGAGTGTGTCCGGCACAAGATGCTGGATTTTCTGGGGGATCTCATGCTCCTCGGAAGACCTCTGGTAGCGCATGTGGTGGCTTTTCGAGGTGGACATGCAGCCCATCTTCGGCTGGTGGAACGGTTGCGTAGGGGCGATTCATGAATCGCCCTTCTGTAAGGAGGTTTTTCTTGTGAGTGACAAACAGATTTTGGATATTCAGGGGATCATGAGCCGGCTTCCTCATAGATATCCCTTTCTTCTCGTGGATCGGATTCTTGAGCTTCAGGAGGATCGGGTGGTGGGGCTCAAGAACGTGACGTACAACGAACCCTTTTTCCAGGGGCACTTTCCCCAGGAGCCTGTTATGCCCGGGGTGCTCATCCTTGAAGCTATGGGACAGGTTGCGGCCATGATGGTGCTTCTCATTCCAGGGAGCGAACATCTGGTCCCCTATCTTACCGGGGTGGATAAAGCCAAGTTTCGCCGCCCTGTTCGCCCGGGAGATCAGCTTATTACTGAGGCTAAGGCGGAGCGTTTCCGCCGACGGGTGGGAAAGGTCTCTGTGCGGGCCACCGTAGAGGGAGATCTCGCAGCGGAGGCGGTGCTCGGTTTTCTTCTGGCAGAGCGGCTTGATGCCACAAAGGGAGATGCCTGATGGTAACGGTACATCCTACAGCCATCGTTTCCTCTAAGGCGGAGATTGAAGAGGGGGTTCAGATCGGCCCTTACTGTATTGTGGGAGATCGGGTGCGTATCGGCAAAGGCACCGTGCTGGAGGCCTTCGTACGCCTCTGCGATTACGTGAAGGTGGGGGAAAACTGCCGTTTCTTCGAGCATGTTACTCTGGGGCGGGAGCCCCAGGATTTCGACTTCAAGGGTGAAGAGAGCTGGGTTATTCTCGAAAAAGACGTGGTGCTCCGGGAGAACGTTACCATTCACCGGGCCAGCGGAGAGGGCAAGGCTACTCGTGTAGGCGAGGGATGCTACATCATGGAGGGGTGCCATCTGGGGCATAACGTAGAGCTTGCTCCCCGGGTGGTGATGGCCAACAAGGCGGGGCTCTCGGGATACGTGCATGTGGGAGAAAAGACTGTCATCGGCGGCATGGCGGGGGTGCATCAGTTCGTGCATATCGGCCGGAACTGCATGGTGGGAGGACTTTCCAAGATTGTGAAAGACGTTCCCCCCTTTCTTCTGGTGGATGGTCATCCCGCCCGGGTCTACGGACTGAATAAAGTGGGGCTTCGGCGAAACGGCTTCAACGCCGCTGCTCGGACTGATGTGGCTCACATCTACCAGCAGATCTATCGGGGAGGGCTTCCCATGCGGGAGGCTCTGGCTCTTCTCCGGCAGGAACGCTCTGATGATCTTGCCCGGGAGATCCTGGACTTTGCGGATGCCGGAAGCGGCCGGGGATTAACTCCCTGGATACGGTCCTAGATCTCTCATGATACGGCTCGCAGCCTTTGACGTGGATGGAACCCTTACGGATGGGGGGATTTACCTGGATGGGGGAGAGGGAGAGTGGAAACGCTTCGACGTGCAGGACGGCATGGGGTTCTCCCTTCTTGCCCGTTCCGGGGTTGTCCTTGCAGTTATCAGCGGCCGCTACTCCCCCGTTACAGAGCGACGGGTTCGGGAACTTGGTGTAGAACACTGCATCAACGGAGTGGGGGAGAAACTTCCCGTGCTTCAGGAGCTTGCCCAAAAGTTGGGGTTTGCTCCGGAGGAAGTGGCCTTTGTCGGTGATGACATCAACGATCTCCCCTGTATTGCCTGGGCAGGGCTCGGCATGGCGGTGCAAAATGCGCTGCCGGAGGTGCAGGAGAGGGCGGACTATGTCACACGCCGTTCCGGAGGTTTCGGGGCGGTTCGGGAAGCGGCGGAGTATATTCTGGCGTATAACAACAGATCCGAAGGGGGATAGATCCGTGCCCAGGGGATGGAGAATCCTGGATCGCTATATGGCGACGGAGATGGTGCAGCCCTTTATCTTCGGTATCCTTGCCTTTACCGTGATTTTTGTGGCCGGAGGCGTGCTCTTTCAGATTGCGGATCTCATCATCGAACGGGGGATCAGCATGTGGGTGGTGACACGGCTCTTTCTCTACCGCCTCCCCGAAGTGATCGCCCTGGTAATTCCCATGTCCTCCCTTCTTGCGGCGCTCCTTACCTTTGGGGGGCTTTCGGGGAGAAGCGAGATTGTCGCTTTCCGTGCCTCGGGAATCTCCTTTCAGCGGATTCTCCGCCCGGTTATTCTTCTCTCTCTGGGAGTGGTCTTTCTCTCGGTGCTCTGGAACGAAACGGTGGTCCCTCTGAGTAACCGGGCGTATTATGCGGTGATGCAGACCGAAGTATTAAAAGAGCGTCCGTCTCTCGTGCGGGAACGGATTTTTCTTCGTGAAGAGAGCGAGGGGCATCTCAAGAGGGTGATCTATATCGATCGTCTCAAGCCCAAGGCGGGGAGAATGGAGAAGATCCTGGTGCAGGAGTTCGATAAAGGGCGCCTCTCCCGAATCCTCTCCGCTGAAAAGGGGACCTGGGAGGGGGGAACGTGGACTCTCGAAGAGGGTAAAATCTATGAAGTGGCTTCCGGCGGTGTTGTCTCTCTTCTCATGACCTTTGAAAGCCAGACCATCCCCCTAGAGCTTTCTCCTCTTCAGATGGAGCAGTCTAACCGAGATCCGGACTCCATGGGTATTGTGGAACTCTTCCATCAAATTTCCGTGGTCTCCGCCCACGGGGGGGATGTACGCCCTCTCTGGGTCTCTCTGCACATGCGTCTTGCCTTCCCCTGGGCTACAGTGGTGCTGGCTCTGGTGGGAGCCTGCCTCGGGGTGCGGCATCACCGGGGGGGAGCGGGGATCGGATTGGGGATGAGTATCCTTGTGGCCTTCGGGTACTACGTGGTGATGTCTTTCTTTCGGGCTCTGGCCCAAGGGGGGAAGCTGCCTGTCTTTATGGGAGCCTGGTTTCCGGTCTGCCTCTTTCTTGTGCTTGGGGGATTTCTCGTGGGGCGGGCGAACAAAACCTAGTAGGGGCGATTCATGAATCGCCCCTACTAACGGGGGAGGATACGCTAGATGAATGTTATGCGTGCGGTAGTGGCGGGAGAGGGATTGCTCCCTCAGGAGATCGCCCGGCGGTTGACCGCCCGGGGGAATCCTCCGGTGGTCTATGCACTCCGGGAGGAGGTGGGGGAGCTTTCCAAGTTTGCTCTGGAGCTTCTTCATTTCCCTCGGCTGGAACTCAAGGCGGTGATGGAGGATCTTCTGCAGCGGGGTGTGGAGGAGCTTATTCTTGCGGGGGGAGTTCCCAAAACGCTCATGTATCATCCCGCCCTTCTCGACGACTCTGCCCGCCAGCTCGTTCAGAGCATTCGCGATCGCGACGATCACTCTCTTTTGGGGGGAGTCGTCGCCTACATCGAAAGTGCGGGAATCCGGGTGGTGCAGTATGCGGATATTATCGAGGATCTCCTCGCTTCCCCAGGGCAGATTGCGGGGCGAGAGCCTACAGAGCGTGAGTGGGATGATCTTCGTTACGGAAGAGATCTGGCCAGTCAGGTGCTGCACCTCTCCTTCGGCCAGACTGTGGTGGTCTGTGATCGTTCGGTGGTGGCGGTGGAAGCCATGGAGGGCACCGATGCGGCCCTTCTCCGGGCGGGAGGCCTCTGCAAGGGGGGGGTGGTGGTGAAGATGATGCGTATTGATCAGGACATGCGCTACGATCTTCCCACGGTGGGGACCAAAACCCTGGTCACCATGGCCCGGGCGGGGTTGAAATGCCTCGCAGTGGAGGCGGGACGCACGGTCATTCTCACTCCCGAGCACGTTCGGAGGGTTGCGGCGGACATGGGGATTGCTGTGGTAGGGGTGCGTCATTGTCCCTCTTCCTGAGTGTAGGGGAGTTTTCCGGAGATCTTTACGGCAGGGCTCTTCTAAAGGCTCTTGCTGCTCAAGGCTATACAGGCCCCGTGGAGGGGATGGTGGGTCCCGAAAGCCGTGCGGGGGGAGCGAAGCAGCTCTGGTCTTTTCAGGAACTGCACCTTATGGGATTTTCCGAAGTTATCGGGGCGCTTCCGCGGCTGCTGAGGCTTCTCAAGGCCATGACAGAGCGTATTCTCGCTACCTCTCCAAGGGCGGTGGTTCTGGTGGACAGCCCGGACTTTCATCTCCCCCTGGCGGCGAGGCTCCGACGCAAAGGGTACCGGGGGGCCCTCCTGAATATCGCCCCCCCCACAGTGTGGGCCTGGCGGGGTGGCCGGGTGAAGAAACTTCAGAAGTACTATGACTGCTGTTTTCCTCTCTTCCCCTTCGAGCACGAGCTGCTTCTTCGGAAGGGGGTACCCTCGGTTTTCTGTGGGCACCCCCTCCTGGAGGAGCAGCTTTTTGCGGCTCCCCCAGAACCCTTCTCCGGAGAGAAGCTCTCTTCGGTGGCCCTTCTTCCGGGAAGCCGGGGGAGCGAGGTGCGGCATCTTCTTCCGGTGCTTCTCGAAGCCTTTCCCCTGCTGCTGGATCGGGGGATACGCCCCTGGATATCCCTGGCTCCGGGGCTCTCCGAGGATGTTCAGAACCTTCTGCTATCCTCCTTCCCCAGGGAATACTGCACCCGAGAGCCCGGGAGAGAACTTATGAAACGTACCGATGCCGTTTTAGGAGCCTGCGGTACCGCTGCGGTGGAGGCTCTGCTTCTGAACCGCTATATGGTGGTACTCTACCGTATGTCCCGACTAAACTGGGGGATTCTCTCCCTTCTCCGTCGGTGTGGATCTGTGGGGGTACCCTACGGAGCGGTGCCGAACCTTCTGGGGGAGTCTCCCATCTACCCCGAACTTCTGCAGCATCAGGCCCGGGGAGATGTGGGAGTGGCCCTTCTAGAGGCCTATGAAGGATCCCGAGATTTGCGCCGCATCCTCCACCAGCGTATGGAGGCTGCCCGAAAGCGGTTGGGAGTTCCCGGGGCTTTCGATCTCTGGGCCCGAAAAATTCTGGAATATCTCTCCCCATGAGGCGCTATCTCCTTCTTGCCAACGGCCCCGGAGAGGTCTGGGGGTGGGCCCGGCCTCTGCTGCAGGAGATTCTGCGGCGGGGAGATCTTCCGGAACTCTGCCTTCTCCCCTGCCAGTACGCTTCGGGACGGGAGAAAGAGGCGGTGGAGGCTTGCTTTGCGCTGAAGGTCTATCCTCTCTCAATACGAAAACTTCTCCTGGAGCCCAGAAAAGGCCACTATGCGGGGATAATACAGCTGGGGGGAGATCTTCTCTTCGGGCGTTACCTCGCCTGGAGATACTGTTGTCCCTTGGCAACCTACACTTACGGCTGGAAGAAGGGGCTTCGAAGCTGCTCCCTGGTGGCCACCGCCTTTGGGATGATGCAGGGCCGTCTGCAAGAGCGGGGGTGCTCCGCTTTTGTGACCGGGGATCTCGTGGCGAGTGCTCTTTTGGAGGATCCTCATGATTTTTCCTGGAACGCTCCGGAGGGGCGAAGGGTAGTCTTCTTTCCCGGAAGCCGGAAAATCATCAGGGAGGCGGCGCTTCTCTACGCTCGGGATTTTCGCCTCTCTCTTCTGGAAGAGTTTCCGGATGTGGAGATTACAGCCCTGCTCTCTCCTTTCAGCGATCCCGAAGAGCTTCTTCTCTGGAAAGAAGCGGGATTCCGTGCGGTTTCGAACGATACCGGAGGGGTTCTGGCGGGGGCGGATCTCGCTCTCACCCAGCCTGGGACGAATACGCTGGAGCTACTGCATACGGGGACTCCCGGTATGGTGGCGGTACCGGATCGGTTCCTCTCCCTCATCCCTCTGCCGGGAATTCTGGGGGGGCTTGCTGCGATTCCCCTCCTGGGTCCTCAAATTCGGCGCTTGGGAATACAGTATCTCCGCTCTTCCCTCAAGGACTATCTCGCCTGGCCAAACCGTATCGGAGGGCGCGAGATTTTCCCCGAGCGGATAGGCCTCTGTCTCCCCGGGGATCTCGCGGGTGAGGTGGCGGAGCTTCTGGGGAATCCGGAACGCCTGGGAATGATGCGGCAGGAGCTTATGCGGCTTCGAGAAGAGAGCACAACGAACGAGGACCATCGAAACGGAGCGGTGCGTTTTATGAACACCCTTGAGGAGATCCTGGAATGAAACGGTATATGCCCGGAGTCTATCTTCGCCTTCTTGCCTATGCGGTACCCTACCGCAAGAGGGCCTTATGGGCCTTTTTCTGCATGGTGGGGGCTGCTCTTTTTGGGGTGGTGCCTCCCTGGCTCATGAAGAACGTGGTGGATGACGTGCTCATCGGCAAGCGTTTGGGGGTGCTCAACGTTCTTGCGGTGGGGCTTGTCTTTCTCTATACGGGGAAGGCTCTCTTTTCCTACGGCCAGCGCTATCTCATGACCTGGGTGGGGCAACGGGTTATTTTGGATCTTCGGGTGCGTCTCTACGATCATATGCAGCATATGCCCCTCTCCTTCATCTCGGGAAACCGGGTGGGGGAGTTGCTCTCCCGGATTACCAACGATGTGACGGTGCTTCAGGATGTGGTTACCTCGGTGGTGGTGGATCTTGTAGTGCAGGGAGTGACCTTCGTGGGGATGCTGGGGTTTCTCCTGTACATCAACTGGAAACTCACGCTGGTGGCCTTCGCCATTCTCCCCCTGGCGGCCCTGGTGATTGATCGAACCTCCAAGAAAATGCGCGGGGTGGGGCATCATATTCAAGAGCAACTCGCCCGGGTTTCGGGAATTGCCCAGGAGGCCCTCTCCTCTCTGCGGATTGTGCACTCCTTTGCCACGGAAGAGCAGGAGCTGGAGCGCTTTCGCGATCAAAATGTCCTTAATTTCAAGGCCCTCATGCACGGCACCCAGATCTTCGCCGCTCTGGAGGGGGTGGTGGAGGTTATTCTCGTGGGAGCCCTGGCCTTCATCCTCTGGATAGGAGGGCGGAAGGTTATTGCGGGAGAGATCACCCCGGGGGAACTTATAGCCTTTCTGGGGTATCTCGGCTTTCTCGTGCAACCTATCCGGGTCTGCAGCCGGGCCATCAGTCGCATTCAGCAGGGGCTTGCCTCGGCGGACCGAATCTTCTCTCTTCTGGATACCCCTCTTTCTATCGCATCCCCTCCCTCTCCGGTTTATCCGGGAGATTTCCGGGGGGAAGTTGCTTTTGAAAAAGTCCATTTCTCATACGAGGAGGGGCAGGAAATCCTTCGGGGAATCTCCTGTACCGTTGCTCCCGGAGAGACCGTGGCTATCGTGGGGAACACCGGGGCAGGAAAGTCTACCCTGGTAGATCTCATCCCTCGATTTTACGATCCCCAGCAGGGGCGGGTTCTGGTGGACGGCATGGATCTCCGCACTCTCCATCTTCCCTCTCTGCGAAGGCAGATCGGCATTGTCCCCCAGGATCCTGTGCTTCTCCGAGGGACCATCGGAAGCAATATCGCCTACGGCTATCCCGGGGCCTCGGAGGAGGATATTCAGCATGCCGCAGAGCTTGCAGGAATTCACGACTTTGTGGCTTCCCTTCCACGGGGGTACCAGACCCCCGTGGGGGAGCGGGGGGTTACCCTCAGCGGAGGGCAGCGTCAGCGGGTGGCGATTGCCCGGGCTGTTATACGGAACCCGCGGATTCTCATTCTCGACGAAGCTACCTCCTCTCTGGATGCGGAGGTGGAGCTTCATATTCAGGAGGCCATGCAGAAAGCCATGAGAGGACGTACCTCTTTCGTTATCGCCCATCGACTCTCCACGGTGCGGAAGGCGGATCGGATTCTGGTACTCTCCGGAGGGATTATCATCGAAGAGGGAACCCATGAGGAGCTTCTTGCCAGGCACGAGGGGGCCTATGCGCACCTCTATACCCTCCAGTTTGGAAAGGCTCATGCGTAACCGTCTTGTCTTCGGCTATCTCAAGTACATTCGAGGGCATGCTCCCCGCTCTCTCTGGAGCCTTCTCGCTCCTCTGGGGTACGTGGGGCGTCTCTGCTCCCGCATACGGAACGTCGCCTACGATCGAGGGCTTGGAGGAATCAAGGAGCCCCCCCTGCCAGTGATCAGTGTGGGAAATCTCTCCCTGGGGGGGACCAACAAAACTCCCTTCGTGGCCATGGTGGCCCGGAAACTCCTGGCTGCGGGGCTTTCGCCGGGTATCGTCAGCCGGGGGTACGGCGGTGCGGTGCGGGATACCCAGATGCTTCGGGATGGTCAGGGGGAGCGGGATCTTGTGGGGGATGAACCCCTTCTTCTCTCCTCCTCCCTTCGGGGGGTTCCCGTGGCGCTCTCTCCCAATCGTTACGATGGAGTAGAGGCCCTTGTACAGGAAGGATGTTCGGTGGTGGTGGCGGATGATGCCTTTCAGCACCGTCGGATGGGGCGGGATGTGGATATCCTTCTCATTGATGCCACCTGTCCTTTCGGCAACGAGCGGCACTTTCCCGGGGGGCTCCTCCGGGAGGGGCTTGAGGGGATAGCCCGGGCCCATCTTGTGGTGATCACCAAATCCGACCAGGTCCCTCGGGAGGAGCGCCATCGCCTTAGGGAGCGTATAGCCCGCTATATTGCGAAGGAGAAAATCTTTCTCTCCCGCCTGGTCCTCTCGGGGTGGTACCGATTTTTTCAGGGGGAGTTGATCCCGGTGGCAGAGTTTTCTGGACCTGCAGGGGCGACTCATGAATCGCCCCTGCAAGGGTTTCTCGCCTTTTCCGCCATCGGCAACCCCGAGAGCTTTCGCCGTCTTCTGGAAGATCAGGGGGTACACCTGCGGGGGGAGATCCCCTTTCGGGATCACCATCGCTTTTCCTTTTCGGATCTCGCCTTTCTGGAAGAACAGGCCCGGACGCTGGGTGCGGCAGGGCTGATCTGTACCGAGAAGGATATATGGAACCTTCCGAAAGAATATGTAGGGGCGATTCCAGAATCGCCCCTACGGATTGGTGAATCGCCCCTACCTCTCTACGTTCCTCGGGTCTGCACATGGCTGGAGGAAGAGGGGCGATTCTGGAATCTTCTGGCGGAACTACTGCGTCCTCGGCTTGTGGTGGCCTCCAACGGCTACGGAGAGGATGCTGTGGGGGCAACCCTGGCCCGGACACTGCGGGAGCGTTTTCCCTCGGCGGAGGTGGGGGCTTTTGCTCTCGTGGGAACCGGAGCGGCCTACCGGCAGGAGAACATCCCCGTCTATTCTCCCCCGGCGGAGAGCCCCAGCGGAGGAATCGTGAAGTACAGCCTCCGGACACTTTTTCAGGAGATCCGCGGAGGACTTCTGGGGAACATCCGGAGCCAGCTTACTTTCTGGGAGCCCTTGAGGGGGAGGATCCGCACGGTGCTCTGTGTGGGAGATGTCTATCTTCTCCTGCACACCCTGGGAGGGCAGGGGCAGCTTCCGGTGCTCCTCGCTACCGCCAAGAGCGTTCGCCTAGGAGGGCATTGGCGGGTGGAGCGTTTTCTTTTGCGGCTTCTCTGCCGCCTTGTATGGACCCGTGATGGAGAGACCGCCCGAGAGCTTGCCGTTTCCGGAGTAGAAGCCCGCTTTGAGGGGAATCCTATTATGGATATAGCCTCTCCTCCCGAGGGGGAGGAAAAACCTTCTCTCTGGGATAATGAAGGAGGTCCAAGGGTGCTCCTTCTTCCGGGGAGCCGTCTTCGAGCCTACGAAGATCTTCGGCTTCTTCTGCAGACCCTGGAGATCCTTTATCGAAAGATCCCCTCTCTCTGTTGCCGTCTCGTAGTAGCTCCCACGCTGAAAAGTGAGGAACTCTCCCGGATAGTTCAGGAAGAGGGGTGGTCTGAAGTAGGGGCGATTCATGAATCGCCCCTACTCTGGACACATCCTGGGGGGTGCCGCATCTCCCTCCATGGGGGATCTCTCGTGGCGGGGGCTCTTGGGGCGGATCTTCTTATAGGCCTCGGGGGAACCGCCAATCAGGTCTGTGCGGGGCTCGGCATTCCGGTGCTCTCCATATCTGAAAAGGGAAAGCTGGTGCAGAAGAAGCTTCTCGGGGATGCGGAGATGCTGGTGCCTCGGGATCCCGAAAGTCTTGCCGAAAAGGCCTCAAGCCTTCTCGAAGATCCTGAGGAACGTGCCCGGATGGGTCGGGCGGGGCGGGAGGCCATGGGGCCTTCGGGGAGTCTGGAAAGAATCGCCGCCACCCTGGATGCCCGATTCGGCTGGGGGAACCGCTGTGCGGTGTATGATGTCTTTCGAACGTGTTGCGGATATCAAGATCCGCTGAAGGAGGAAGAAGAAGCATGTCCATTCTTGCAGTGATCCCCGCTCGGTATGCCAGCACCCGTCTTCCGGGAAAGCCTCTGGTTCCTCTGGGGGGCGTTCCCCTGGTACTCCGGGTTCTTGAGGGGCTCCGGAAGTGCCGGGTAGATCGTATCGTGGTGGCCACGGATCATGAAATTATTCAGGAAGTGGTGCAGAAGGCGGGAGGGGAGGTCATGATGACCCCGAAGGATCTCGCCAGCGGGGGGGATCGAGTTGCCTGGGTGGCTCGGGAGATCCCCGAAGCTTCGGTGGTGCTCAACGTGCAGGTGGATGACCCCTTTGTGGGGCCCGACATGATTGACCCCCTTGTGGCAAAGCTCAAGGAGGAGAGCGACCTCCCCCTGGCTCTTCTGGCTAAAAAGATCGACAATCCTCGGGAGATTGAGGACCCGAACGTCGTCAAGATGGTTTTCGATGCCCGGATGCGGGCTCTCTACTTTAGCCGCTCCCCCATCCCCTATCCAAGGAACGCCGAGGGGGCCCTCTGGTACAAGCATATTGGCCCTTACGCCTATCGGCGGGATTTCCTGCTTCGCTTCGCCTCCTGGGAGCCCACCCCTCTGGAGCGTACCGAAAGTCTGGAGATGCTTCGGATTCTCGAAAAGGGATATCCCATTGGGGTGGTTCCGGTGGAACGGGATACTCTGGAGATCGATACCCCTGAGGATGTGACGCGCTGTGAGGCGTATCTGTTGCGTAGGGGCGATTCATGAATCGCCCTTGCGGATTTACGAATTGCCCCTGGGGGTCTACTAACCACTGGTATTTGAAGGAAGGAAGAGATATCCATGCAACCTCTACGTCCTATAACATTAGATGATAGTGATATCACCATAGGCGCAGGAAAACTTGCCCTTTTTGGAGGTCCCTGCGTCCTCGAAAGTCTGGAGGGGGCTCTCAAGATCGGGGAGGAGCTGCAGAAAATCTGTGCCTCCCTGGGAGTAAGCTATGTTTTCAAAGCCTCCTTCGATAAGGCAAACCGCACCTCCCTCTCCAGTTACCGAGGTCCCGGCCTGGAAGAGGGGCTTGAATGGCTGGCGCATATCCGGGATACCCTCAAGGTGCCGGTGCTTACGGATATTCACGAGCCCTGGCAGGCGGAGAAGGTGGCGGAGGTGGCATCCATTCTGCAGATTCCCGCCTTTCTCTGCCGTCAGACGGATCTGCTTGTGGCTGCGGCCCAAACGGGGCGGCCGGTGAACGTTAAAAAAGCCCAGTTTCTGGATCCCCGGAACATGGCCCCGGTGGTGCAGAAGCTTCGGGATTCCGGAGCCTCCCGGATTATGCTCTGCGAGCGGGGAACCAGCTTCGGCTACGGCCAGCTGGTGGTGGATTTCCGCAGTTTTCCCCTCATGCGCTCCCTGGGATGTCCTGTGGTCTTCGACGCTACCCACAGCGTGCAGATGCCCGGGGGCAGGGGCGATACCAGCGGAGGAGATCGGCGGTTTGTCCCCGCTCTCGCTCGGGCGGCGGCCTCGGTGGGGATGGATGCCCTCTTTGCGGAGATCCATCCGGAGCCCGAAAAGGCTCTGAGCGACGGCCCCAACATGATCCCGCTGCAACATGCCCGGGCCTTTCTGGAAGATATTTTGGCGTTGCACCACCTCGCTTGGAACCGGGGCTTCGCATCCCTTGATTTTTTTGAGGGTTCCCGGTAATGGACAGGCTTCCTCACGAGCGAGAGGGAAACCAACGCACCCTAGAGGAGCTTCTGGAGGTGGGGCGGAGAGTTCTTCGGGCGGAAGCGGAGGCCCTTTTGGAGAGTGCGGCAAAACTTGATACCGCCATGGCGGAGGCCGCCAGAAGCATTCACTGTTGCAAGGGGCGTCTTGTGGTCTCCGGACTGGGGAAATCCGGTCTCATCGGCCGCAAAATTGCCGCCACCTTCGCCTCTCTGGGAACCCCCTCCTTCTTTCTGCACGCTTCCGAGGGAGCCCACGGGGATCTCGGCATGGTCTGCCGGGAGGATGTGGGGCTCTTTTTGAGTAACAGCGGGGAGACCCGGGAGGTGCTGGAGCTGCTCCCCTACTTTCGCCGTCTTGGAGCCACTATCATTGCCATGACGGGAAATCTCTCTTCCCGGCTCGCCAGGGAGGCGGATTTGGTGCTCTGTAGCCGGGTGGAGCGGGAGGCGGATCCTTTGGGGCTTGCCCCCACCAGCAGCACCACCCTGCAGCTCGCTCTGGGGGATGCTCTGGCAGGAATGGTAACGGAGATTCGAGGGCTCCGGCGGGAGGATTTTGCCCTCTTCCATCCCGGAGGAAGCCTGGGAAGGCGGCTCCTTCTTCGGGTGCATGACGTTATGGGGGGGGCGGATCGGCTTCCTCTGGTACGGGAGGGGGCGAGCGTGAAGGAGGCCCTCTTCTCCATCACCAGCAAGGGGTACGGGGCCACTCTGGTGGTGAACGATTCCGGAGAGCTTCGGGGGATCTTCACCGATGGGGATCTGCGCCGTCTTGTGGAGGATCGGGGGGCCGAAGCCTTTGCCCTCCCCGTGGAGAGCGTGATGACCCACTCTCCCCGGGTGATTGCTCCGGATCGCCTCGCGGCGGAGGCGGTGCTGCTCATGGAACAGCATGAGGTCTCCGTGCTGGTGGTGGCGAAGGAGAGCCGCCCCGTGGGGATGGTGCATCTCCACGATCTTCTCAAGGCCGGGGTGGCCTGAGAACCCCATGTTTGCCGCTGGGCTCTACCGATGGGGGATTACCGGGGGATATTTTCTGCTCTATCCCTGGCTCCGAAAAAAATATGCCCCGGGTTTTGACGAACGCCGGGGGATCTACGACGAGGGGTTGAAGGCCCTGGGGGAGCAGCGTCCCTTGTGGGTGCATGGAGTTTCCGTGGGGGAGGTGCAGTCTGCGGCTTCTTTGGTGGAGGCCATGGGGGAGGAGCTTCCGGGGCCTCTTCTTTTTTCCACCATCACTCCCACGGGGCGCCGGATGGGGGAGTTGCTTCTGGGTTCCCGGGTGGACCGGTTCTTCTACTACCCCTGGGACGTTCCCCGCATGGTTCGGGCCGCGGTGAACACTCTCAATCCCAGGATCTACATCACTCTGGAAACCGAAGTGTGGCCCTCCCTCCTGGAAGAACTTCAGGCACGAAAGATCCCCGCCTTTCTCGTGAACGGCCGCTTCTCCCATCGCACCCTGGCCAGGGGAAAACGGTGGAAGCAATTTTACGCCCAGACCCTTAATCGCTTTGAAAAACTCTATCTTCGGAGCGACGAAGAAAAGCTCCGAGCCCTCTCTCTGGGAGTGAACCCTGAGAAAATCCGGGTTACCGGAGAGAGCAAGGCCGGGGCTATTTTGGCACGAAAAGCTCAAAAACCGGAGAACCTCCCCTCCTTTGGAGAGGGGCCTCCTATCTTTCTGGGGGGGAGCACCCATTCCGGGGAGGAGTCGGTGCTCCTTGCAGCTTATGAGGCCCTTCGCCGGGAGGGGGATAAGGTTCGGTTGATTCTCGTTCCCCGGCACCCCGAGCGGGCGGCGGAGGTGGCAAAAGAGGCCCGGGAGTACGCTTCTTCCGTGAGGCTTCTCTCGGAATGTCCCGGAGAAGCGTCTTGGGATATCCTCGTGGTGGATCGTATCGGGGTGCTCTTTTATCTCTATCCTCGGGCTCGGGGAGCCTTCATCGGAGGGAGCCTGGTGCCCAGGGGGGGGCAGAATCTTTTAGAGCCCGCCGCCTGGGGTGTTCCCATCCAGCACGGTCCTCATATGGAGGATTTTGCCCCTCTCGCCCGGGATTTGAAGGAGCGAGGATGCAGCCGGGAGATCTCTTCTGCGGAAGATCTTGCCCGGGAGTGGCGGGCCTGCCTGCAGGATCCGGGGCGCGGGGAGGAGGCAAAACGAGGGATTGCTTACGTGGAATCCCTGGATGGAGCTTCCCGGAAGGCCTGGGAAGAGATTCGGGGATATCTTTGATCTCCGGATTTTTGGCGATGTTTTCCGGGATAGGAAGAATTGAAGCCGAAAAGGACGAACGGGCATGGGGAAAAACAGGAAAAATTCGTGTTCCCGGATTTGGATTCCCTCGGGGAATATCTCAGTTATGTGCGGAGGAGAAAAAACGTGAAGATCATGGTGCGCCAGGCGGAAGAGCGGGATGCCGAACAGATCGCCGCTATTTACGCTCACAAGTCGGTGATGGCCCAGACGAGCCAGCTTCCCTATAGGTCCGAAACCTTTTGGAAAAATTTCTATGCCTCCCGAGGTGGGGATTGTCTGGAGCTTGTGGCTCTTTTGGATTCTCAGGTGGCGGGGCATATGGGAATCCTTCTCAACCGCGATCCGAGACGTAAACACGTGGGGAGCTTTGGCATGGCGGTACATCCGGAGTTCCAGAGAAAAGGCTGCGGCAGGGCCCTCATGGAAGAGCTTAGGGATCTTTCGGATAACTGGCTCAATCTTCTGCGGCTGGAACTCCAGGTCTTTTCGGACAACCTCCCCGCCATAGAACTCTACCGGGCCTTTGGTTTCACCGTGGAAGGGGAAAGCAGATATTCTCTCTTCAAAGAGGGTAGCTATGCCCACAGCTATACCATGGTTCGGTTTCACCCCGCCTGGGAGCTGTCCCGACCCTTTTTATCCACGGTGAGGGATGCGAAAGACTCCATGGCCATAGAATAAGTACAGTTTCGGGAGGAACAGATGTATGCTCTTTGCAGAAATGGAGAGAATTGCGGCAATCCCTGCGACCCCTTTCGCTTTCTATACAGCGGAGACTTTATGGAACGATCCTTATATTTCGAAACATATGCTTGCGTTGCACCTGGAAGAAAACACGGAACTTGCTTCCCGAAATAGGTCTTTTATAGAGCGTTCCGTGGCATGGATGTCATCTCTTTTTTCTTTTGGTCCCTCTTTTCAGATTGCGGATTTCGGCTGTGGCCCAGGACTTTATACAACCCTTTTTGCCGAGCGGGGAGCTTGTGTGACGGGAATAGATTTTTCGGAACGTTCCATAAATTATGCCCGGGAAACTGCCTTATCGAAGGGCCTGGATATAGACTATCGGTTTGGGAATTACCTTTTTCTGGAAGGGCTTCAGGAGAATTATTTTAATCTTATTACCATGATTTATTGTGATTTTTGCGCTTTGAGCCCGGAACAACGGAAAAAATTACTTCGGCGGTTTTTTTCTCTTCTGGTTCCCGGAGGGACAGTGATTCTTGATGTTTTTTCCATGAAATCTTTTGGAGATCGTGAGGAAGGTACAGAATGGGGATATCGTTTCATGGACGGTTTTTGGTCCTCCGGACCTTATTACGGATTCCGGAATACCGTGGTTTACAAAGAAGAACGGGTGGTGCTCGACAAGTATGATATCGTTGAACCACATGGGACTTTTCAAGTATATAATTGGCTTCAATATTTCGACAAAGCGAACCTTCGAAGGGAGCTCGAATCTGAAAATTTTGTGATAGAAACCTTTTATGGAGATGTAGAAGGATCAACCGAGGATTCAGGTGCCTCACAGATAGCTGTGATCGCAAGAAAAAAGTAGCTGTTTTCGTTTTTTTCAAAACATTCACGAAAGAAGCCGGAGAGGATCCTCTCCGGCTTCTTTCGTGAATGTGGTTTTTAACTATCCTTTGGGAAGAGCTCGTACTGAAGAACTTTCCTCCAAAGTAAAATGCTCCAGCATTTTTTTCAGATCCTCCGCATTTTCTCCAAGAGCATCTCCCTCTCCAGAAAGTTCTTTCGCCACAGTGGCATTTTCCTGAATAACTTCTGCAATACGCTGGATGCTCTCGGTGACCTCCAGAGTTGCCCGGGAGAGCTTTTCCACGGATTGATCCATCTCCTGGCTCGAAGCGGCCTGTTCCTGGGCTCCTGCCGCCACGTTTTGCATGGCCTGGTTGACGGTCATCACCGATTCGAGAGCCTGATCCAGCATGTTCTGGGCCGTCAGGGCTCTTTGAGATGTGTTTTCCAAGGATCCCAGGGATTTTTCAGTGGAGTTCATGGACTCTCTTGCCCGGTTTTTCAGCTCCTCCATAAGGCTGCTCACCTGACGAGCCGCCTGGTTGCTCTCTTCTGCCAGTTTGCGTACCTCTTCTGCCACCACTGCGAAGCCCCGTCCCGCCTCTCCTGCCCGGGCGGCTTCGATGGCGGCATTCAGGGCGAGAAGGTTCGTTTGATCCGCAATGGAGGTGATGGTGGTGACAAAGGAGCCGATCTGTGTCACCGAAGAACCCAAAACGTTCATGCTCTCACCGGTAGTACGGGAGGATTCGGTGATTTGTCGAATTTCTTGAATTACCTGACGCACCTCTCCCACCGCTTCTTCTGCGGTTTTACCCATCACAGAGGAGGCCTCCGCCCCTTCCGAAGCTGCGTTGGAGACGGTGGCTGCGCTGGCTGCGATCTCCTCAATACCCCCTCGAATCTGTTCCAGGGAGGTGCTGTTTTCTTCCGAAGCGGACTCCACATCCTGAGCCATTTTTGCCGCATGCTCCATGGATTCTTCGGAGTTTCGAGATGCTCTCTGGAGATTGGAGGCTAGGGAGGTGAGGTTGCCGAAGGAGGAGGTGATGCCCGAAAAAAGATTCCGGAGTTCTTCCACTGTTTGATCCAGATTTTCCGCGAGATCCCCGAATTCATCCTTGGAATGTGTCTCGGAGCGGATGGCAAGATTGCCCCGAGCGATCTGTTCTGCAAGAAGGTTCATCCTTTTGAGGGGCCTGAGAATTCTGCGAACCAGAAATGCCATGAGAAGAATAGCCAGAAGAAGCCCCCCGGTACCAACCCCTAGGGTGAGCAGAAGTACCTGCCGGGAGATTTGCCGTAGGTTGTCTACGGATCTCCCTGCGAAGGAGATGCCGATGCTCTCCCCCGAAGGCCCTTTCAGGGGGATATAGGCGGTGATATAGGGAATGCCGAGAATATCCGCCCTTCCCGTAAAGGTTCGCCCCCGGGTGAGCACCTCTTCCGCCACCGAGGGATCCAGAGTGGTGCCTACCGCACGGCTGCCGTTCTGCTGTATGGTTGTCATAAGCCGGACATTGCCGAGAAAAATGGTAAAGTCCGTACCGAAACGTTCCTTCATGGCATCCACGAAGGCCGGCGTGTCGAGGCGTATCCCGGTAGAGACTACTCCCACAAGTTTGCCCTCAAGATATACCGGGGCCCCCGCCCGGGCGGAGAGAGGCACCGCCGTACCCGCTTCCACCGCTGCCAGAACCTTGCCTTCCATGGCGGCTTTCACGTTTGCCTGGGAGGCCACGGAATCTCCGAACTTCTCTGGTTGATGGCTTCGCAGTAAGACCATTCCTTTGGGGTCACTGAGGGTCACAAAGTCCATCTGCATCTCTTGCAGCAGAGGCAGGACCAATTGAAGTAGCTTGTTTCGATCGTTCTCTTGAAGAGCTTTTCCGAGATCCGAGCGGAAGGAAAGGGCCAGAGCGGCGTTTTTTGCATGAGAAACTTCGTTTCTCATGGATGTGAGAAGCCCCCGGGCCCCTGTGAGAGCCTGTTCTTCGGCGGTGGAGTACACCACGTTGGTGAAGAGGTTGGTTATGGGAATGCTGATGGCCAGAATGAGAAAGATAAAGAGTGGAATAATGGCTAAGGATATTTTCCGGGCTACCCCAAGTCGGATTATGCGCATTTTTAATTTCTCCTTCTTGTAAATTTGTTTGAGAGAATACCAAACGTTTGCATTATAACGTGGGAAGAAACATTTTTGTATCTTTTATTCTGAAGAGAGATGAAATTTCGATCCTCTCCAATAATAGACAGGCATGGAGGGTTTTTCCGCTCACAAAGCGGTTTCCGTTTACATATGGCACTCTGTGAACTCCGAGAACCGGAGCAGCAAAGCAAGGGGATGGTTTGACCACGCTTAGAGCAGAGAGGAGACATAAGCGAGAATTTCATTAAATGCTACGCGATACATAATTCCTAAAAAACTCTAAAATTTCGAACAGAAGAGCGCTCTCTTTCCGTGTATCCAAGTGCCTATAACCGGGAAGGCCTCAGGGAGGGTATAATGGTCGGAGAGGTCCAAGATCAATAAACATAATGTCCGGAGCAAAAAGCTTGCCTTCTCTTTTGGGGGAAGCTCCTGGAGGAAAGGCCTTTGTGCGAGAGGACGTAATACAAGCGAGGTTGATCATGTCTGGAACTGTTGATGGAAGAAAGGGACTCATAACTTTCACCACCTGCTCGGAATATCCTTCCTTTTCGGAGAGCGATGTTTTTCTTGCGAAGGCTCTGATGGAACGGGGTTTCCGGGTTGTCCCCGTGGTTTGGAATGAAGATGCGGCTTTCTTGGAGGAGAGCGATCTGGTGCTTTTCCGGGCCCATTGGGATTACCATCTCTTTCTGGAGGATTTTTCACGGTGGCTTGAGGAGCTTGAGACGAAGGAGATTCCTCTCCGGAATCTTCCACAGCTCGTACGCTGGAATCTCACGAAGGAATATCTTTTTGATCTTGCCCGTTGGGGTGTACCTATTCCCCATACGGAAATTCTCTCTCCCGGAGATGATGTGCACGAATGCTACCGGCGACGCGGATGGTCGCGGGGAGTTCTGAAGCCTCTAGCGGGGGCTAGCGGGCATCTCGTGGAGAGTCTCGGCTATGATGAGCTGGAATGGTGGCACCACACTCTGCGCCAAAAGAATATTCAGGGGGTTTGGCTTGTCCAGGAGTTTTTGCCCGAGATTGAAGGTGGGGAAATTTCCCTGATCTTTCTGAACGGGCGATATTCCCACGGAGTTTTGAAGAAGCCTCGTCCGGGAGAGTTTCGAACCAACGGAAAATTCCAGGCGGAGATTTTCCGCCATGAGGTTTCCGAGAAGGTGCTTTCCCAAGCTTGCAGGGTTTTTGATTATCTTCCAGAAGTTCCGCTATATGCCCGGATTGACGGGGTAATGTCCCCTCGGGGGGAATTTCGCCTTTTGGAGCTGGAACTTAATGAGCCGAGTCTTTACTTCCAATTCGCTCCGGAGAAGGCCGCTGGCTTTGCCCGTGATATTGAAGCTGTGGTATGTCCCGTATAGAGGAGATCCTCCGGAGATGGAGAATATTTTTTCCGAGAGACCGTGTCGCTCCATTTGTGGTAGTGAAGAAATGTGCGAGAGAGGAGAGAATTCTACATGGAATGGTTTGCCGGGCTGCATCCGATCTATCAGGCTCTTTTGGGAACCCTCTTTACCTGGGGGTTCACCGCCCTTGGGGCGGCGGGGGTCTTCTTTTTCAAGACCATCAAGAAAACTGTGCTGAACAGCATGCTGGGTTTTGCCTCGGGGGTGATGATCGCCGCAAGCTTCTGGTCTCTTCTGGCTCCTGCTATCGAGATGTCCGAAGAGATGGGGCTCATTCCCTGGCTGCCTCCGGCTCTGGGGTTTCTCGCGGGGGGAGCCTTTCTCTGGGGAGTGGATAAAACCCTTCCTCACCTTCATCCGGGGATGAAACGGGAGGAAGCGGAGGGGATCAAGACGGGGTGGCAGCGGAGCGTTCTTCTGGTGCTTGCCATTACCCTGCACAACATCCCCGAGGGGCTGGCGGTGGGGGTGGCCTTCGGGGCAGCGGCGGCGGAGTTCCCCTCCGGAACTCTTGCGGGAGCTGTGGTGCTTGCCCTGGGGATGGGGATGCAGAACTTTCCCGAGGGGTTGGCGGTCTCGGTGCCTCTTCGTCGGGAGGGGATGTCCCGGCGAAAGTCCTTCTGGTACGGCCAGCTTTCGGGGGCTGTGGAGCCTGTGGCGGGGGTTCTCGGTGCCTGGGCGGTACTCTCCATGCGCCCTCTGCTCCCCTATGCTCTGGCCTTTGCGGCGGGGGCCATGATCTACGTGGTGGTGGAGGAGCTGATCCCCGAGGGGAAGGTGGAACGTCACAGCGATGCTGCCACCATAGGTGCCCTTGTGGGGTTTGCCCTGATGATGATCCTTGATGTGGCGTTGGGATAGGGGAAATGTGAGAGAAGATCGACTTTTTGGAGGGATTTCATGTATCTTGTAAGCGCTTGTCTTGTGGGGGCGAACTGCCGGTACAATGGTTCCGGCACCAGGGAAGAGGCGTTGGAGAAGCTTTTTCACCGGGGAGAGGTGCTCCCCCTTTGTCCGGAGGTTCTCGGGGGCCTTCCCATTCCCCGGGAGTGTTGTGAAATTCAGGTCTTTCAGGGAGAACCCCGGGTTTTAGGGCGTTCCGGAAAGGATTATACCGGAGCTTTTCGGGAAGGAGCCCGGAAAACGTTGGAAATATGCCGAATCTGTGGTATCACCCAGGCCATTCTTCAACCTCGGAGCCCCTCCTGCGGATGCGGCACCATTTATGACGGCACCTTTTCAGGGACCCTTGTGGCGGGTATGGGTATCACTGCGGTGCTTCTGCAAAAAGAGGGAATCCGGGTCTGCTCCCTGGAGGAGTGGAGGAAAGGACTCTGATAGGAGGGGGAGGTATGGAGAATCCAGTAATTTTGGGAAGGACTCTGACTGAGTGGAAGGGCTCTTTTCCGGTTCTTGAAAAGGTGGTGGCGAAAGAGGAGTGTTTCTGGTGGAACCAGGGATACGAGCCTTTCGACTGCTGGAAGAAGAGTGCGACTTTCTCGCAGAAGGATGTGGCGGAGGCGGAGGCTCGGCTGCAGCGCTTTGCTCCTCTTCTGGAGCGTCTCTTTCCGGAACTGGAAGAGAGCCGGGGGATTATCGAATCCCCTCTTCGGGAGATCCCCCGGATGGCCTCCCGGGGAGAGGCGCTCTACGGAAGAACGCTTGAGGGAAAATTTTTTCTCAAGATGGATAGTCATCTCCCCATTTCGGGGTCCATCAAGGCCCGGGGAGGAATTTACGAAGTGCTCAAGCATGCAGAGGATCTGGCCCTTCGGGAGGGGTTTCTCTCGCAGGAAGATTCCTACGCTCTTCTTGGGGAGCCCGAAGCTCGCTCCTTCTTTTCGAAGCACGCTCTGGCGGTGGGTTCCACGGGAAATCTCGGGCTCAGCATCGGCATCATGGGGGCTGCCTTGGGATTTCAGGTTTTCGTGCATATGTCTGCAGATGCGAAACAGTGGAAAAAGGATCTTCTCCGTTCCCGAGGAGCCCAGGTAATTGAGTATGAAGGGGATTACGGCAAGGCCGTGGAAGAAGGGCGGCGACAGGCTCAACATGATCCCCGGATGCACTTCGTGGATGACGAAAGTTCGAAGGATCTCTTTCTGGGGTATGCCACAGCGGCGGGGCGATTGCAGAAGCAGCTTCAGGAATTGAACATTCCCGTGGATTCGGAGCATCCTCTTTTCGTCTATCTTCCCTGCGGTGTGGGGGGCGCCCCCGGCGGGATCACCCTGGGGCTCAAGTTCCTCTTTGGGGATGCGGTGCACTGCTTCTTTGCGGAGCCTACCCATGCCCCCTGTGCGCTTTTGGGGATTCTTACGGGGCTGTATGACCGGGTAGGGGTGGAGGATTTTGGCCTGGATAACCGTACCGATGCGGATGGCCTTGCGGTGGGGCGTATCTCCGGCCTGGTGGGGGGTGCTGTGGGGAGCCTCGTGAGCGGTGGGCTTACCGTGTCGGACGCCGCTCTTTACCGCCTTCTGGCTCTGCTGAAAGATACAGAGGACCTCTTTCTGGAGCCCTCCGCCCTGGCGGGGGTGCCGGGGCCGTATCTTTTGAAGGATGCTCCTGGGTGGAATTTTTACGAAGAGAGCTATCTTCCGAAGGGGGCTCTGGAGAGAGGCACCCATGTAGCCTGGGCTACCGGAGGAAACATGGTCCCCGGAGAGATGCAAGCCGAGTACTACCAGCGAGGGCAGGCGCTTTTATAGTTTTGCTTCGTCAAGAGGAGGGGGTTTAAACAGGTTTTACCAATCTTTTTCCAAAAGTGTTGCCTTTCATGCCATTTTTTCTGCGTTTTTAAGGATTTTTCAAGCCGAAAAAGGCTTGTGAAACCTCCCTTTTCGGTATAGTGTTATCCTAAAAGAGAGTGGCTTGGTATAGCCGTGTGCCGAAAAAGAGGATATGAATGGGGTGGTGGAATGTGGCAGAAGCGCAAAGGTTTTTTGTACAAGATCGGATTACTGCTTCTTTGTTACGCCTTGTTGCTGACGGTGCTGACGGTGAGCGAGTCCTTCCAGCCCGAATCGACGATCAAGAACATCTTCGATGCCCTCTGGTATTCCGCGGTAACCTTCACCACCGTGGGTTACGGGGATTACTACCCCGTAACCACAGTAGGACGGCTGGTGGGATTTCTCTTTCTGGTGACGAGCCTGGGCTTTCTCTCGGTGATCATCGGCCAGGTGGCGTCTTTGATTATGACATATCGGGAGAGTAGAAAAATGGGTTTTCAGGGAACCGACTTTGCGCAGCATGTGGTGATTATCGGATGGGATAGCTTTGCGAAGAATATCGTTACCCAGCTTATGCGGGCGGGGAAAAAGGTGGCGCTGGTGACCTCTCGGAAGGATGATATCGACCTCATCTACCAGGAGTTCGGATCTCGGGAGATCTTCGTTCTTTTCAGCGATCTTGTCAGCGTGGAGCCTCTGGAAAAGGTGAATATCCGGCAATCTCTGGGGGTATTCCTCAATAACGGAAGCGATACGGAGAAGCTCATTCTTCTTTTGAACCTCAAGCGGGCCTATCCCGAGTGCGACTATATCGTTACTCTGGATAACGGGGACCTTCGGGAGACCTTCCTCACAGCGGGGGTTACCTTTGTGCTCTCGAAAAATGAAATTGCCGCAAAGCTCGTATCCAGCTACATCTTCGAACCCGAGGTGGCGGAGTTTGCCAGCGACCTCATCTCTTCCGTGGAGGGGAGCGAAGAGGAGCATGATATCCAGCAGTATCGGGTGATCCCCGGGAACTCCTGCATCGGCATGACCTACGAAGCCCTTTTCGAAAAGCTTAAAAAGGAGTACAACATTCTTCTTCTCGGCCTCAGCCGGAGGGAGGAGCCTACCGGAGAATACCGTACCCATAAGATGCCTCTGGAGCCTCTGGAAATCCGAGAAGGAGATTATGCTATCGTTATTGTGAACGGCAGGAGCGAGGGGGATATGCAGCGCCTTTTCGGCATACATGAGGGGAAGTAGCCTCTCTGTGATCTCCCGGCATCCAGCAGTTGCAACGTACCATCCACGCACTGTGCAGGAGGAATAAAGAAGCAGAAAAAGCCGAGCGATTTTTACCCTTTCGAGAGCCGGAGTGTTGTTCTGGACTGCAGAAGGAGAGTGTGTCCCCATGGAGAGTGGAGAGAAAGAGCGTATGATCCGTACGTATCTGGAGGCCTGTAACGCTTCTGACGTGGAGGGAATGATGGCACTGCTCCATCCGGAGGTGCTTTTCTGCAATCTCTTTCGGGAGCGGATTACCGTCGCTACCCGGGGAAAGAGTGAGTTCCGCAGCGTGACGGAACACGCAATGACGCTCTATAAGAGCCGTAAGCAGGAGATTCTCTCCCTTACGGAGATCCCCTCAGGAATGGTGGCTTCCATCCATCAGGAGGCGGAGCTGGCGGTGGATCTTCCCAACGGTATGAAGGCGGGAGAGCGGACTGATGGTATTGTGATCTCGGAGTTCATGTTCAAGGATGGTCTTCTCTGTTCCATCACAGACAGTAGCGGAGAGGAACGCTAACTTCCCATGGATTCGGAGAAGAGATATTCCTGTGAGGTCTCTCTGGAGGCCTGTATCAATTGCGACGTTCTGGAGGATATGGAGTTCAGTGTGGCCGCCGCCTTTGAGGGAGGGGCGGCTACGTTGGAGCTTTGTGCTGCCATGGATCTGGATGGCCTTACGCCTTCCGAGGAATCGATTCGGCGAAGCCGGGCCCTCTTTTCACGAAGGGGGATCATGGCGATGCTACGGCCGCGGAGGGGCGGTTTTGCCTATACCCCGGAGGAGCTTGAAGAGATGGCCCTTACGATCCCCTCCCTTGCCCAGGCAGGAGCGGACGGGATTGTCTTTGGGGTGCTTGATCCCCGGGAAGAGCGCGTTCACGAGGGGGGGCTCGCCTTTCTGACGGGGGTGAGCCGGGATTACGGGTTGCAGACTACCTTTCACCGGGCCTTTGATGCCCTGAAAAATCCTGTGGAGGCTTTGGAGATTCTCCAGGCTTCCGGGGTGGATCGGGTTCTTACGAGCGGTATCCCCTGGGGGGGACGAGAGCCTGTACTTTCGCGGCAGGAGTGGCTCCGGCAGGTGGTGGCCCACAATCGGGGCAGGATGCAGATTCTTGTGGCGGGCAGCATCTCCCCGGAGAATGTAACCCCCCTCCTGGAAGATCTTCTCCCCCGGGGGCCCGTGGCTCTGGTGCATGCTTACTCGGGAATTCTTGAGGGGGGGCGTACCTCCGCATCCAGGGTGGCCCTTCTGAGGGAGCGCCTGGAAGATCTGCGCTGCTTTTCCAGAGAAGCCTTTTGAGGGAAGCTTCGAAGCTTCGGAGCTTCGGTCTTTTTTCCTTTCATCAGATCTAAAGAAGGAGTGGGTTCATGAACAGCCATCTCTCTCCCGCAGAATATTCCTATCAGGAGCTTTTACGGGTTATTGCAGACGGGGCCTTTGCCCCGGGAGACCGTCTCTCTGCTCTTGCCCTGGCAAAGCGTTTCGGGGTAAGCCGAACCCCGGTGATCCAGGCCCTCAAGGTTCTGGAGGCAGAGGGGATCGTCTCCTGCTCTCCCGGAAGCGGAGCGAGGCTTATCAACCCTACGGAAAAGGAGATCCGGGATACCTATACCGTTCGGGGGCACCTAGAGGCGTTGGCCTTGGAGTTGGGGTTCGCAAATATGAATGCCCCTCGGAAGATCCGTCTGGAAAAGCAGATCGCCTTGGAAAAAGCCTACTTCCAAGAGGGAGAAAAGATCGCCGCCATTCAGGCGGGGCTGGATTTTCATCGAGAGCTTGCTCTGAGTTCTGAAAATGCCCGGCTTATCTCCTACGTGGAGAATGTTCTCAAGGCCACCTTTGTCTACCTCGTACTTCTGGAGCCAAAAAACTACTCTCCTTCGGCGGTGCATCCGGACGAACACGCCCACCTTCTGGATCTCATCCTTCAAAGGGAAAAAGCTGAAGCCAGTCGCTTTCTTAAAGAGCATATCGAAGAAAGCCGGGCTATCAATATCCCCTTCCTCGCAGAGCCCGAGGTCGACAAAAATCCCTATTCGAGAAATGCCCGGATCAAGACCTATCTCTCCTCTTGAGGAAGCGCCATAGACAAGATAAAGATGCTATAGTAAGGATCGGTAAAGAAGGGGGTTCTTCGGAAATACCGAAGAGACTCTCTGAGGTGTGGTTATCTCGAAAAAAGTGGAAAGCATGCACGAAATGTTCTGCTTTTGGGGATAATCTTGTGGAATGAAACGTTACCTATGGGAGGAGTACCGCAATGATTGCGCATATGCATGTGGCTGGTAAGGCCCGGTTCGGCCCGGGAGTGGTCTCTCAGATCGGCGAAATCGCCGCATCTCTCGGAGTAAAGCGGGGAGTTCTTGTGACGGATGCTTCCATGGAGGAGCACGGCTACACAGACCGCGTAGAGCAGTATTTGCTTGAGGCGGGGATAGAGTGCTGTGTCTTTGCGGGGGTGGAGCCTGAGCCTTCGGTGGAGACCACCGATGCGGTGGCGGAGCTTGCCCGGGAGCACGAATGTCAGCTCGTGGTGGGTCTCGGCGGTGGAAGCTGCCTGGACGTAGCCAAGGCGGTGAGCGTGCTTATCACCAACGAAGGCTCCGCTGCGGCGTATCAGGGGCTGGGACTGGTAAAAAAGCCCGGGGTTCCCAAAATCCTGATCCCCACTACTGCAGGGACGGGCTCCGAGGTTACCTTTACCTCGGTGCTCATCCGCAAGAGCGACGGGGTTAAGGGGGGGATCAACGATGATGCCCTCTATGCGGAATACTGTCTTCTTGATCCGGAGCTTACCCTTTCGCTCCCCCCCTTCCACACCGCCGCTACGGGGATGGATGCCCTCACCCATGCACTGGAGGCTTATACCAGCAAGCAGGCTACCCCGCTCAGCGATATGTTCGCCGAAGAGGCCCTGCGGCGGATAGGCCGGAATATCCGGGTGGCCACCTTTAACGGCAAGGATCTTGCCGCCCGGAGCGAGATGCTTCTCGCCTCCTACTACGCAGGGATCGCTCTCGCCAACGCCGGGGTAGGGGCCTGCCACGCTCTGGCGTATCCCCTGGGAGGGATGTTCGGTGTCCCCCACGGTGTGGCAAATGCCCTGCTTATCCCCTACGTGGTCGGTTTCAGCGCCTTCGGGGCTCCGGAAAAATATGCCCGGGCGGCCATGCTGCTGAACTTTGAGTCTGAGTGGTCCTCCCTCCGGGATCGGGCGCTCTACTGCGCGGAGGGGCTTTCGGAGCTGGTGGCGGATCTGGAACTCCCCGATACCCTTCGGGCTCTCAAAAAACGGAAGATCATCTCCGAGTACATTCGGGAGGATCAGTATCCCGAGATGGCCCAGAAGGCTTTGGGGGTAGCTCGGCCCATGGCGAACAACCCCCGCCCCTGCACGGCGGAGGATTGTGTCGAACTCTATACGGCTGCAAATGGAGAGGAGCGGTAAGCAATGCCCGGTTTCGAGCTTTTCGATCAAAAGGAAATTGATGCTGTAGTAGATGTCTTGCAGCGGAAGATGGTACATCGGTATTCCTTCAACACCGTGCGGAACGATATCTGGCGGGTGGAGGAGTTTGAAAATGCGGTGGCCCAGAAGATGGGTTCCCGGTTCTGCCTTGGAGTAAGTAGCGGCTCCGCTGCTCTCTATGTGGCCCTTCGGGCCATGGGAATCGGCCCGGGGGATGAAATTATCACCTCTCCCTTTACCTTCATCGCCAGCGTGGAGGCTATTCTCGAATGCGGTGCCGTGCCGGTGCTGGCGGATATTGATGAGAGCCTTAATCTCGATCCCCAGGCGGCGGAGGAGTATATCAGCGAGCGCACCCGGGCCATCATGCCTGTACAGATGTTCGGGGGCAGTGCGGATATGGATGCCTTCAAGCTTCTCTGTGAGGAGTACGGCCTCTACCTCTTTGAGGATAGCTGCCAGGCCATGGGAGCTACCTATAAGGGGAAACCTGTGGGAACCTTCGGTAAATGGGGTACCTACAGCCTGGATCCCTACAAGGTGATCACCACCGGTGAGGGTGGGCTCATCCTTACGGATGACGAAGAACTCTATCACAAGATGGAGTACTACCACGATCATGGACATATCCATAACAAGGCCATTGATCGGGGAGCCGAGGGGAAGGCCTGCCTGGGCTTCAACTTCCGGATGAGCGAAATTCAGGGGGCTTTGGGGCTCGCGCAGCTTCCCAAGCTGGACCAGGCGGTGGCGAGGCTTCGCCAGAACCGTAAAGCCATTCTCGATGGAGTGGGCACTGTGGAGGGGCTTGCCCCCCGTGCTCTGGCAGATCCCGAGGGGGATATGGCGAGCCAGCTTGTCTATCTGCTCCCCACGGAGAAGGCCGCTCGAACCTTCCAGAAGGCTACCAAAGAGGCCGGAGCGGGATGCGGTCTTCTGGCGGACAATACCTGGCACTACGCCCGGCACTGGGAGACCCTCCGGGAGGGGAGTTTCTACAGCCGGGTACGCTGCCCCTGGGATTGCCCCTATGTGGAGGAGATGCCCCTCTACCGGCCCATGGAGTGGGCGGCTACCCATGATATTCTGAGCCGTGCGGTCTTTTTCGGCATGGGCTACGATATGCCGGAGAAGCAGTTGGAGAGCATTACCCGGGCCATCCGGGCGGGGGCGGATGCGGCGCTGTAGCCTGCGGCTTTTCTGGCTTATCTGAAAGTAGCAGAGAGGAACCCCCCTGCCCTTATGCCAGAAGGGGGTTCCTCTCTGCGCATTTTCTGTCGGGGACAAGGGGTTGGCAGGAAAGAGGGATGCAAAAAGTGGGGGGAGAAGAGATGGTTGTTATATCAAAAGATATACATTCCGGTCCCCGAGGGGTGATACTGCTTCACGACGGCATCGTGGGACATTATAACCAGAGCCTCGGGGTGGCGGAGTGGCTTGCAGAACTTGGCGAAGATGTTCGGGTGCGAACCTGGAGTGTTCCCGATATGGACAAAAAAACCCGGTTTCTGGAGCATAAGATCCGGGGACGAGGGCTTCGAAAACCTCGGAAAGCCCCTTGGGGGACCTGGCTTATCAAAGCGGGAGGAAGCCCTCTGCTACTCGAAATCATGGAGTGGCTGGTGGCGGAGCAGATCCCCTATAAGGATGTGCTCTTTCTTTCCGCCGGAAGCGGGGCCGCTCCCTACTGCCTCTCTATGGCCCGCTCTATCGGTGCCCGGTGCTGCACCCTCATGACCCCCTCGGTGCTCGGCACGGAGCCCTTCGACTACGCCCTGGTACCGGAGCACGATGATCCGAAAGAATCCCCTAAGATTATGCGAACCCTGGGGGCTCCCAACACCTTGCGGCGGGAGAGCCTTCGGGGGGCTGCCCGGGATCTTCTCGCCCGGTATCCTTCGGAACTTGCCCGGCGCTGGGTCTTTCTTGTGGGGGGAGATGACAACAACTACAGCCTCTGCCCGGAGTGGGTGCGCTCCACTCTGGATCCTCTGGTGGATCACGGGGTTGAGAGGGGGGCGGAGATCTACCTTACTACCTCCCGGCGAACCTCCCGGGCCACGGAAGAACTTCTGAGAAAACTCCTCACAAACCGGCGGCGGGTGCGCATGTACCTTCCCGCATCGGAACAGAGTTTCAGCCCCGTACCGGGGATGCTGGGGCTCGCCACCCGGGTTTTCTGCACCGAGGATTCGGTCTCCATGATCTCCGAGGCTGTCACCGCGGGGCATCGGGTGCGGCTTGTCCGGGGGCATCCCAAAAACAAGGCTTTGCGGAGAGTGCAGAAGGTTACGGAAAAGCTCTGTGCTAAGGGGATTCTCCCCCCGGGAGCCCTCTGGGGGGCCCCCAAGTTCGACCGCCTCTTCCGGGCCTTCGAAGAACGGGGTTACCTGGTGGAGGAGACCGGAAGCTTTGCCAGTATGAGCGCCCAGGATGATGTGTACCCTGCGGTGCCCGAGGAGTTTAACGAGGCGAGACGGGCTGCCCGGTGGCTTCTGGAGTGGTGGTAGGAGTATGTGGTGAAAATGAATTTTGGAAGGAAAGTCACAATTTACCTTGCGGACGGAGCACCTTCTGGGATAAGGCATGTAGAGATCGCTAACTGGTCCGGCCAGGCCATTGCTTGTCCTCGTAGTCGACTCAACGAATTGAAAGACTGGGTAGAAGCCCAGAGGCCCGGGGTCTATTTTTTACTTGAGAGGCAAACCACAGAAACAGGAGATAAAGCGTATATTGGGGAGTCCGAGAACATTGTTAAGAGACTGAGTCAACAGGATAAAAATCAAGATTTTTGGAATGAAGTTATTCTTTTTACGAGTAAGGATGAAAATCTCACAAAGGCTCACATCAAATATCTTGAATCTCGTCTTACAAGCCTGAGCATAGAGGCAGATCGGTACAGGATAGAAAATGGAAACACTCCCACCGAATCTATTTTGCCCCGATCTGATAAAGATTCCATGGAGGAATTTATATATAATTTGCGTATCGTCATGGGGACTCTAGGACATAAGATCCTGGAACCCATCAAGGTTGTTGGGCTTGGCAGGCCCGATAATCCTGCCAAGCCTAAGCTTTCGGACTATGTTTTTACGTTTTCAATTCGTGGATTAACCGCTAGTGGTCAGCAAACAGACGATGGTTTTGTCCTCTTTAAAGGCTCCGATGTTTCGGGAAAAATTAGCAAGAGCATGCCTGGGAAAACAAATTTAATTCGAGAGAAATGGATAGCTGATGGCACGCTTATTCAAAATGGGGAGAACTATACATTAGCAAGGGATAGTATATTAAGTTCGTCCTCATATGCGGCTGTCATCGTTGCAGGTACCAGTCGGTCCGGACCTCAAAGCTGGATAGATGCACAAGGGCGTTCTTTAAAGGCTGTGGAGGAATTCCTCATTAATGAGTTGTAGTGTGTGGCGTACAAAGGATATTCCTGAGGGTTTCCTTACAGGGTAAGCATTGAAAAAAGACGAAATTACAGAGCCATAGCTCGACACCAAACAGGGTACGGGATTCTTTCTTACTTTCAGTCTTCGGAGGCAGGGTAAACTGATTGTACGCTCCGCCAATGTCTCCGAAGAGGTCCCCGTTTTTTTGAGTCTTTATTCTTCCTTTTCCTGCCGATACCACTCCAGAGTGGTACGGATTCCCTCCTCCAGGGATATGGAGTGATGCCATCCCAGTTCGTGAATCCGGGAGACCTCCAGGAGTTTTCGGGGGGTGCCATCAGGTTTGGAGGTATCCCACCGGATTGCCCCTTCGTATCCCGTGGCCTCTCGGATTTTTTCCGCCAGATCTCGAATGGAGCAGTCCTCTCCGGTGCCTACGTTGATGGGGTCGTCCCCTTCGTAATGTTCCATCAGGTGGAGGCAGGCCTCGGCGAGGTCGTTCACGTGAAGGAACTCCCTCTTGGGGGTTCCGGTTCCCCAGAGAACCACCTCGGGGAGGTTTCTCTTCCGGGCCTCCTCGAACTTGTGGATCATCCCGGGGAGGACGTGGGAACTCTCGGGGTCGAAGTTATCCCCCGGGCCGTAGAGGTTGGTGGGCATGACAGAGATGTAGTTGGTGCCATACTGTCGGTTGAAGCTTTGGCAGAGCACGATCCCCGCGATTTTTGCTACCGCATAGGGGGCATTGGTGGGTTCCAGAGGCCCCGAGAGAAGAGATTCTTCCCGAATGGGCTGGGGGGCGAGCCGGGGATAGATGCAGGAGCTTCCGAGAAAGAGAAGCTTTTTCACCCCCTCCTTCCAGGCTCCGGCGATGATGTTGGTCTCCATAACGAGGTTGTCGTAGATGAACTCCCCCGGCCGACTGCTGTTGGCGAGGATCCCCCCCACCCGGGCGGCGGCGAGAAAGACGTACTCCGGCCTCTCCTCCCGGAAGAACCGGAGTACCGAATCCTGATGGCGAAGATCCAGCTCGTTGCTGGTTCTCCCCACCAGATTGGTGTAGCCTCGGCTTTCGAGAAGCCTCCAGAGAGCGGAGCCCACCATCCCCCGATGCCCTGGGATGTAGATTTTTGCGTTTTTGGGAAGTTGCCGGGTCATGGGAACCTACTCCTCCAGAGAGGGGTGCACGCAGTACCCCGCTTCCCGGCAGAGCATATCCTTCCGGAAGATTTCCAGGTCCGTAGCCACCATCTCCTGCACAAGCTCTTCGAAGGTGACCGTGGCCTTCCATCCAAGCTGTCGTTCCGCCTTGGAGGGATCCCCCAGAAGAAGCTCCACCTCGGTGGGGCGGAAGTACCGGGGATCTACCTCTACCAGAATCTCCCCGGTCTTGGCGGAGCGTCCCTTTTCCTCCACCCCGGAGCCTTCCCATAGAAGTTCGATTCCCGCACAGGCAAAGGCTTTGGTGGCGAACTCCCGCACCGAGTGGGTCTCCCCCGTGGCGATAACGTAATCCTCAGGTGTATCCGTCTGGAGCATTTTCCACATGGCCTCCACGTAATCCTTGGCGTGTCCCCAGTCGCGCTTGGCATCGAGATTCCCCAGATAGAGCCGCTTTTGCAATCCCAGGGCGATCCGGGCAGCTCCCCGGGTGATCTTGCGGGTGACAAAGGTCTCTCCCCGCCGGGGGGATTCGTGATTGAAGAGAATGCCGTTGCAGGCGAACATGCCGTAGGCCTCCCGGTAGTTTACGGTGATCCAGTAGCCGTAAAGCTTCGCCGCCGCATAGGGGCTTCGGGGGTAGAAGGGGGTGGTCTCCCGCTGGGGGGTCTCCTGAACCTTGCCGAAGAGTTCGCTGGTGGAGGCCTGATAGAAGCGCGTGCTCTTCTCCATGCCGAGAATCCGCAGGGCCTCCAGAATACGCAACGTTCCCAAGGCGTCGGAGTTGGCGGTGTACTCCGGGCTCTCGAAGGAGACCTTTACGTGGCTCTGGGCGGCGAGATTGTAGATCTCCTGGGGCTGCACCTGCTGGATGATGCGCACCAGATTGGTGGCATCCGTGAGATCTCCGTAGTGAAGGATGAACCGGGGATCTTCCTCGTGAAGATCCTGATAGAGATGGTCGATCCTGCCAGTATTGAAGAGGGAACTCCGGCGCTTGATGCCGTGGACCTGGTACCCCTTTTCGAGGAGCAGCTCCGAAAGATAGGCTCCGTCCTGGCCGGTGATGCCTGTAATAAGGGCTCGTTTCACCTTTGTATGCCTCCTGTTATGGTTTCTGTTAAGTCGTATCGTAGTGTTGCATGAGAGTATCTTTTTTCGGGAAACCCATTAGGAGATACTCCTTTGGCTCCTGCCGTAGTATTGCATAAATCCCCGGGGATGCCACCAAAAAAGCTGGTGGGATCTGAGACTGTAAGATTTTTCCTGTGATACAAAAAGCTTACGTTTGCCACGTACAGAGGCGGCGCCACCCCCGGAAATACTTTCGGGGGAGTAGCCGCCTCTTTTGGGGCTCCGCTCGCGGGAGCGATGCCACCAGCCGAGAGGCGAGGGCAAAGAAGTTGTACGTCTGCAGTACGAGTTCCCGGCTTTGCTTCAGAGAAGGGAGCCGGCTTTCGAAGGGATCCTCCTCAAGAAGCGCCTCTATGATGCTGCATGCCTTTTCGGGATCCTCCGCAGGAATGCGCACAAAAGAGTCCGAAGGGAAATACTCCTCCAGATTCCGGCACCCCCAGTAGAGAGGAAAGCTCCACCCAAGATAGCAGTCTGCCAGCTTTTCGCTCCAGTAGTGGGGGGCATCGTGATTCTCCAGCACCAGATGGTAGCGGGCCGGAAAGATGGCATTCCCCTTGCAGGGGATGGGGTGGTGCCCCCGGCCGAAAAGTTCGAGCCGATCCTTGAGGCGCTGTTTCAGATATTCCACAAGCCGCAACCGCAGAATCTGCCCCGGAGTTTTACGTTTGGTGGAGCAGATGGCGGAGAGGAGCATCTTTTTTTCCGGAACCTCTTTTGTGCAGAGAGAGTCGTAATCCTCTATGAAGAGATCCCCCTCCGGTCGCTGTATTCTACCGATATGCCAGGGAAGCCCCTGCTGTTCGTGGATTGCGCCGGAATGATTGAAGGCGTGGCTCGTAACTATTCGGGAAAACTGTGAGAGGAAGCCTTTTTCGTAAGAGAAGAAAGGGGGCTCTCCGGTAATGAAGATACGTCCTTCGGGAGGACAACGTACCTCCTCCTCTCCGACAAGATCTTCGTAGACTATCCACGCATCGCAGAGAGTACAGGATGGGTCATTTATTATGAAGCGGCAATCCCCCCAGAGCCCCTCTCCTCCCGGTGTCTGGAGGACCAAAGGCCATTCGGGAAAGCTCGTGCTTACCTTAATGATACGCATGGAAGAGCCTCCCTGAAAAAAGAGTTTCGGCGAGATTGTTCCAAACGTTTCTCACAGCTCCTCCCTCTTTTCGGATGGTACAACCTCGGTTTTTTTGGTGAAATGAAAGAGGCCGCAGGCATATTCCGCAGAGTAAAAATCGGCAAAGGAAGCTTTTTCCAGGAAGAACCCCTCGTCATTCACACCGCTGAGGGATACCAGATCCAGAGAGGAGAAGAACGCCGCTATGGTATCCGGGGAAAATATTCGATGGGCGTTGAAGCAGACCCGTTCACGTCCAAGGGGGACCCCCACGTACAGATTGCCTCCCGGAGTAAGCACCCGGCAAAGTTCCGCCGCAGCCTTCTGGCTTCCCTGAGGATCAAGGGGGTCGCCATACCGGCCGAGCCCGACATGTTCGATGACGTGCAGTGATGACAAGGAAACGATGCTGTCGTCGCCGTAGGGGAGGCTAAGAATATCTCCCCTGGTCATGGAGAAGTTCGGGAGCCCGAGATCCACCGGCCGGATATCAAGAAACTCTACGGTACAGAGGGCGCTGCACTGTCCCGCAAAGCCGTCAATACGCGACCCTATATCGACATGTTTCCGGGGCTTGTGCAGGGCGACTTTCTGCAGTGCCCAGATGTCCTGGTAGAAGTAGTGCCCTTTTCCCGATTGCGATTCGCTGTTGTTTTCCCGGAGACAGGGGTGCAGATCCTTGAGGGGGATCTTTTCCCGGGGGGAGCATTTTTTGTAGCGCATCAGCTGAAGGAAAAAGGGAAAGAGAAAGGGAATGTCCCGTATCTTCACGATCAGCCTCCTCATGGTATTGTAGAGCACGAATTTTTGCCGATTATACATCATGAGTAAAGAATTGGGAAGGTTCGCCAGGAGTATGCTACTAAAAAACTAAAATAAAATGATGCAAGGGCTTTTTTGATTCCCGAAGCCTCAGGAGTTCTCTTTGGACAAATTGAATGTCCTGTGATACTCTCCTCCCGAATATAACGTTTCTGAAGAAAGGGTGCCGTTCTGTGGTAACAATATCTGTCCATGCTTGCGGCGGTTTGGGGAACCAGATGTTTCAGTATGCCTTTGGAAGAGCCCTCTCTCTGGCTGTGGGGGGAAACCTGACGCTCCAGATGGACTGGTTCCGAAAGGGGGAAAGACCTTTTGGGCTGGATGCCTTTCTTCTGCACGAAAGCCTTGTTCTTTCTACGGGGAAAAAACTGCGGGAGCGGGCAACGTTAAAGCTCTTCAAACGTCTGCGGAGCATGGGTATCGCCAGGGAGCGCTCTCTCTGGGGGGGTGTCCTTCTGGAGCCCTTCCCTCCTCGTCTCGTGGAGGTGAATTTTTCTGAAATTTCGAAGCTGCAGTCACTTTACGCGGAAGGGTACTGGCAGTCGGAAACCTATTTCCGGTGTTTCCGGGAGGAACTTTTGCATGATTTTACCCTCACAACAGTATCCCCCTCCGCAAAAAAGTGGCTCAAGAGAATCTCCTCCGTTCAGAACTCCGTAGGTTTGCATGTTCGGAGGGGGGATTACGCTGCTGACGATTCCGTCCGGGAGGTACACGGCCTTCTTCCGCTGGAGTACTACCGCAGGGCGGATGCGATCTTCAGAGAGCAGGGGATTGAACCGATCTACTTTGTCTTTACCGATGATACGGAGTGGGTGAAGGAGCATCTGTCTCTTCCGGGGGAGATGTTTTTTGTCTCCGAGAGCGGTTGCCGGGATTGTGAGGAGATGATGCTTATGTCGCGCTGTTCCCATAATGTTGTTGCCAATAGCAGCTTCAGCTGGTGGGGGGGATGGCTTAATGCCTCCCCCTCCAAGGTGGTGGTGGCTCCCTCGAAATGGTTTCAGAGCATGAGCGGGGAGCACATCGTGCCTGAGAGCTGGAGAAAAATCTGACCTGGGAGGTGAGGCCCGCATGTCTTCTCTCTGTGGGAATGATCCGGCGCTGTCTGTTGTGATTGCCACAAAGAACAGGGATCAGGCGCTTCAAAAAATATCCCTCCCCTCTCTGCTGTGTCAGGACGAAGGGAACTTTGAAGTGCTGGTCTGGGATGCCAGCGATTCCTCTCGTTCTCGTGAGGTGGTTTGCGGGTTTGAGGGTTCTTTTGCTGATCGGGGAATTCCACTGCGTTTTGTCTCTGCACCTCGGAGCGGCCTCGTCTCCCAGCGCAACGACGCTCTCAAGGAGGCAGGGGGGGAGATCGTCTTTTTTATTGATGACGATAGCGAGGTCTCTCCCGACGGTCTTCGGAGTTTGCGGGAATGCTTTGCTGCATATCCCGAGATTATGGGGGGAGGGCTTCGGGTGGAGGATCTCTCCTGCAGGCCGAAGTCAGATCGGCGGCATACGTTACGAGATTCTCTTTACAGGCTTTTCCGGTACAGACGAAGGCGGAAGGTCTCTTTTGCGGGTTCCGCTAAAGGGCTCAGCGCGCCTTCGGGGGCGGCGGAGTGGCTTAGCGGTTGCTCCATGGCCTTCCGCCGCGCGGTCTTTGATGATCTTTCTTTTAATGAGAAGCTCGAAGCCTTTGGCCCTTATGCTCTGGCAGAGGATGTGGAGTTCTCTCACAGAGTGTTTCTCTTTTATGGGAAACCCCTTATGGTTCCCGAAAAGGGATGTGTGATTCATCACGCTGTTGCGGGGGAACGTGTTGCCGGTACGGAGAAAAAAGCGGCCATGGTCTTCTACAATCGCTATCTTCTCATGCTGGCAGCTTCGCGGAATCACCCGTTTGCGGGGCATTTCCTCTTTCTGTGGACGGTGCTCCGTATATGGGTGAAGCTCTCCCGCTCCTTCGGTTTTTCTGTAGCATACCGAGGTCTCCAGATGGCTCTGAAGCAGGTTCTGAAAGATACGCCTTCTGCATAAAAGCCTTTGTGCAGAGCGACATGCCGCTTCGTACCGCTCTCTCTGGTTTTTTCTGGGAGCGGGCTGAAGGGCGGACATCTGAAAAAGAATAGATAGAATGGAGGTTGCATAGTGTCAATGCCACAGAAAACGATATCACCCCTGGAGACAGGGCTGGCTCTCTCTCTGGCCCTTCTTCTGGGGGCATATTTCTCCTCAAGGGGGTGGCTTCTCCCTCTGGGAATAACTACCCTTGTGCTTTCCATGGGTGTTCCTGCACTCTTTACCCCCCTGAGCAGGGTCCTGACTCGGGTGGTGGCCTTTCTGGGGGGTGTCCTTTCGCCCCTTCTGCTTTCGCTGGTCTTTTTCCTGGTGGTTACCCCGGTGGGGCTCTGTATGCGTCTTTTTATAGATCCCATGAAGCGCCGCAGATGGCGCGAGAAGAAGAGCGCTTTCGAGGAACGAAACGTAATCTTTAGCGCCGAGGACATCCGGCACCCCTACTAAGCTTTTTTGTGGATTTTTATGTGATTATTTTAACCGAAGAGGCGTTGGAGAGACCGCCACATCGCTTCAAAAATAAAAATGTTTTTTAAGGACAGGGGAGAATAAACATGGAGTTATTGCGCGATCTTTGGGGGTTTTTGAGGGCTCGAAAAAAGTACTGGCTTCTGCCGATCATCGTTGTGCTTCTGGTTGTCGGGGGCATCATGGTCTTCGCGAGTTCTTCGGCCCTTGCTCCCTTTATCTACACCCTTTTTTAGGAGCGGGGAGATTCTATGGCAACCTATATTCTCGGTATCTCCGCCTTCTACCACGACAGCGGGGCGGTGTTGCTCCGGGACGGGCATATTGTCGCTGCGGCTCAGGAGGAGCGTTTTACCCGAAAGAAGCACGATGCCGCATTTCCCGCCTCGGCGGTCTCCTATGTGCTCTCCGAAGGCGCTCTTTCGGGGGGTGCTCTTGAGGCGGTAGCCTTTTACGACAAACCCTTTCTCAAGTTTGAACGCCTTCTTGAAACCTACGTCAGCTATGCCCCCCGGGGGCTCAAAAGCTTTCGGAGTGCCATGCCAGTATGGATTCGTGAAAAGCTTTTCATGAAATCCATGCTTCGCAAGGAGCTTGAGGCCTTTGGAGCGGCAGAGGTGCCCCTTTTCTTCCCGGAGCATCATCTCTCGCATGGAGCCAGCGCCTTTTATCCCTCTCCCTTTGAAGATGCCGCCATTCTCACCATGGATGGTGTCGGGGAGTGGGCTGCTACCACCATCGGCCATGGCAGAGGTTCCTCCATCTCTCTGCTTCGGGAGCAGCAGTTCCCCCATTCTCTGGGGCTTCTCTACTCTGCCTTTACCTACTACTGCGGCTTTCGGGTGAATAGCGGAGAGTACAAGCTTATGGGGCTTGCCCCCTACGGAAACCCTGGCTCCCCCAGAGTAGAGCAGTGGAAGCGGGCCATTCTCGAAGAGCTGCTCAGCCTCAAGGAAGATGGCTCCTTTTTTCTTAATATGCGCTATTTCGACTTTGCTACGGGGCTGCGCATGTGTAACCATGAGGCCTGGAAAAAGCTCTTCGGCCTCCCCTGGAGGGAGCCCGAAACTCCCATCTCTCAGGAGTATATGGATCTTGCTCTGGCTATTCAGGACGTCACGGAAGAGATCGTGCTCCGTCTGGCGGCCTCCGCCAGAGAGGCTACCCGAAGCCGTAATCTTGTTCTGGCGGGGGGGGTGGCGCTCAACTGCGTCGCCAACGGCAGAATCCTCCGGGAGGCGGGGTTCGATGGACTCTGGATTCAGCCCGCTGCGGGGGATGCGGGGGGAGCCCTGGGAGCGGCTCTCGCGGTATGGCATATCGAAAAGGAGAGGCCTCGTCGTCCTCTTCTCCCTCCCGCCATGGATGCCATGCAGGGCTCCTATCTCGGCCCTTCTTTTACAGATCGGCAGATCGAAAATGCTGCGGCGCTCTACGGCGGAGTCTCTGAAAAATGGGACCACTTCTCCGAACTCTGCCGCAAGGTGGCGGAACTTCTCGACCAGGGGAATGTGGTGGGATGGTTCCAGGGGCGCATGGAGTGGGGCCCCCGGGCACTCGGGAACCGTAGTATTCTCGGGGATTCCCGACATCCGGAGATGCAGAAGAAGCTGAACCTCAAAATCAAGTACCGTGAGGGCTTTCGCCCCTTTGCGCCCTCGGTGCTCCGGGAGGAGTGTGCTGCGTACTTCGATCTGGATTCCCCCTCCCCCTACATGCTTTTGGTAGCACCGGTTCAGGAGGATCGGCGCAACCCCCTCCCCGAGGGGTATGCATCGTTCCCCCTTCTCGATAAGCTCTATCATCTTCGTTCGGATATCCCTGCGGTAACTCATATCGACTACTCTGCCCGAGTGCAGACGGTGCATCGGGAGACCAACCCTCGCTACTGGGAGCTGCTCTCTGCCTTCAAGGAGCGTACGGGATACGGATTGCTGGTGAATACGAGCTTCAACGTTCGGGGAGAACCGATTGTCTGCACTCCTGAGGATGCCTACCGCTGCTTTATGCGTACCGAGATGGACTATCTGGTGATGGGCTCCCGTCTCTTCGATAAATCTCGGCAGCCTGAATGGTCCGAAGGAAAAGAGTGGCAGCAGGATTTTGTGCTGGATTAGCTTCGATGAGCGATCTTGAAAAGAAAGAGACCCCAATCATGAAAAAAGATCCGTCAGCAGATTCTTCCAAAGCCTCTTCCTCCTTTCGGAAGCGCTTCTTTCAGGTGCTCTGGATTGTCCTCGCCACCCTTGGGGGGCTTTTCGCAGTGGATTTTGGAGTGGGAACCTGGAAGTATGCCTCCTACTTTCGAACTCCTCATCCGGAATATCATCACGGTCTCATCCCCGGAGTTTCGGAGGTGCTAGAGAGATGGGGGGATACGCATTACGTCGTTTCTGTTACCTCTCTCGGTTTCAAGGATCTGGCTGCCAGAGAAGACTCCTGGGGAAACACTACCGGTTCCTACCGCCTCCTTCTTCTGGGAGATTCCTTTACCGAGGGGATAGGGCTTCCCGCGCGTGAGACCTTTGCGGGGTTGCTGGAGCCCTCGCTGCAATCTCTTCTCTCCCGGGATGTGCGGGTGTTTAATGCTGGAGTGGTCTCCTATGCTCCTAATCTCTATTACAAGAAGTGCGCCTATCTCCTTGAAAAGGGGCTTTCGGTAGACGAGGTGCTTGTGTTTATTGATATCTCGGATATTCAGGACGAAGTGGTGTATCGCTCCTATGAGGGGAAGGAGCCTTTCTCCGTGAATATAGCCACCACCTTCTGGTACCGCCACTCCTGGCTCTATCGGGAGCTTGTGGGGTCTTTTGTGAAGGTTCTCCGGAAAGAAGAGGAAGAGGCTCATGATCTGTTTGGTGACCGGTATAACAAGGTTCGGGGGAGCTGGCCTCACACCCCCGAATCCCTGGCCTCCTGGGCCGAGACCGGGCTAGAACTGGCAAAGGCTCATATGCTTCTTCTGGGGGATCTCTGTAAAGAGCACGGGCTCCCTCTTACCGTGGCCGTCTATCCTTGGCCTGAGAACCTGCGGCACGATCCCGATCCCTCCCCGCAGGAGCGTTTCTGGAAAGATCTTGCAGAAGATCAGGGATGGGGTTTTGTCTCCCTCTACCCGGTTTTCCGGGAGGCCGCCGCCACGCAGGAGGAAGTAGTGGAAAGGTATTTCTTCGAGGGGGATGTGCATTGGAACGCTCAGGGGCATGGGCTTGTGCTCAGAGGACTGCTTGACCAATGGCGCCCTGCGGCGGGGGTGGAATGAGCGTGGAAAGAGGGTCTCACATATCATGAAGATCCTCCATCTTCTTCCGGAACTCTCCGAAGGTGGTGTTGAGCGGCACGTACTGGATCTCACCCGGGGGCTTGCAGAGCAGGGGCACCGGGTGGGGGTGGTCTCTGCCGGGGGGAAGCTTGTGGCAGCCCTTTCCCCGGAGATTACCCACTATGCCCTCCCGATGCACCGGAAAAATCTCTATACCGGCCTGAAAGCCACTCTCCAGCTCCGCTCTCTGGTGCTTCGGGAGGGGTGGGAGATTCTCCATGCCCACTCCCGGGTCCCCTTCTGGATCGCCTGGTGGGTGGCATCTCTTACAGGAATCCCCTGGGTAGCCACCGCTCACGCTCTCTACAGCAAAAATGCGGGTATCTACCCTCTCCGCAGGGCGGCGGCGGCCATCTGTGTCAGCAGAGCCGTGGAGAGTTACCTCGGGGATCTTCTCCCTTGCCGCAGAGAGGTTATCTACAACGGTCTCTTCTCCGAAAAAGAACTCGCTCTCTTGCGAAACTCCTGGAGAGGGCCGGAAAATCGGGAAGAAAAACGCCTCCTCTTTGTGGGAAGGCTTTCGAATATCAAGGGGCTTCAGGTTGTTCTGGAGGCTCTGAAGGGGCTTGATGCCTATCCCTGGGTGTTGGATGTGCTCGGCGAAGGGCCTCGGCAGGAGGATTATCTCCAGAAGGCGGAAGCGGAGGGGTGGGGGAATCGGGTCTTTTTCCATGGGTTTCGCGAGAATCCCGGGGAGTGGATGCAGCGTTCCTCCTGTCTTCTTTTTCCCTCCCTTCAAGAGGGCATGGGGCGGGTTTTTCTGGAGGCCCTTGCCTGGGGGGTGCCGGTCTTTGCATCACAGATTCCCGCCCTGGAGGAGCTTGTCCCCTCGAAAGACCTTCTCCCCCCCGGGGATGTCAAAGCTTGGGGGGGGATCTTCAGGGAGTTTTTCGAGGGATCAGAAGAAGCCCCGCTTTTGAAGCCTGTGAAGTTTCCCTTAAGAGAGGAGATGGTAGCAGCCACTGAGAGGGTGTACAGAGAGATCCTTTGTCGGGGATGAGTCGTCATGGCCTGTTGTAACGGTGTCTAGTGCATCATTCCTGCTCATATTGTGACTTTGGCTTAAATCCGGGAGCTGGAGCTTGTGTGTCCCCGGCAGCGACATAGTGGTCGGCGAGTGCAGCTTTGCGTCGCGGAGAACCTCCTGGTGGCAGGCGGACGTGCCAGCAAGCCGCAGTCGCGCAGCTGGTCGGCGGAAGTCTGTGGCGACGGTTCGGAGCAGCAAAGCAAGGGAGCGGTTCGCCACTTTCGGAGCCGAGGGGACACACAAGCGGAGGCTCCCATTCCAAGGCACAATATAATGTGGAACAACCCACTAGCACCCCGAAATGCTCCGCCGAGGAAAGACAAAAAGTCTTATTTTTCCGAATATTCCCAAACCCGCCCAAATTGCGATATTTCTGCTATGCTTTGGGTATTCCATTTGCTCAGAAAGGGTGGCGTCTCCTTTGAGGGAATTCGGTTTTTCGGACCGGTTTTCGTTGTACGAGAGAGTCCTCCGCAACATTGCTTCGGATAGTGCAGGTCGGGGAGCACCTCGGCTGGCATCTCCCGAAATACTTCATCGGAGTTTGGAACTTCTGGAAAAATCGCAGCGTCCCTGTATTGTTACGGGGTTTGTGGTGCCTCCTCTTGGGGTGGCGGAGACCGATGGGCCTCCCGGGGCTGCGGTGCTGGGGCGAGCGTTGTGGCATCGGGGAAAGCAGGTCTCTCTTGCCACGGATGGCGTCTGTTTTCCCGTGGTCTCTGCGGCGGCACAAAGCATCGGTTTTCAGGGAACCCTTCTAAGAGCGGATACTCCAGAGGCGCTCTTTTCCGGGGATACCGCGCCGGATCTTCTGGTTTTTGTAGAACGCCTCGGTCGAGGTGGGGATGGAAAATACTACAACATGCGCTCCGAAGATATCGGAGCGTACACGGCTCCTCTTGATGGAGGGGTTCTCCTGGCTCGGGAGATGGGGATTCCCTGTCTTGCGGTGGGGGATGGAGGCAACGAGGTTGGGATGGGGCTTTTCTATAACCAGCTTCGGGAGATGCTTCCCGGTTTTGCCACCTGCATCTCCGCCATTGATGCCACGGTGACCCTCCCGGTGGATGTCTCGAACTGGGGATGTTATGCCCTGGCGGGGCTCCTGAGCGACTCCCCCGCATCCTGGCTCGGTCTTCGGAACGGAGAGGAGCTTGTGATGCTTCAGGCCATGGAAGAGATGGGAGCGGTGGACGGAGCTACAAAAAAACAGGGACACACCGTGGACGGTATGCCCCTGGATCGCTTGGTGGAGGTAGCCGAAGGGATCTGGGCTGTTCTTGCGGGAAATTAATTTTTTGGTCAGGCGTCTCCTCTGACAATATCCGTAAAGTAGGATCAGTCTTCGATCTTGCGTGTCTCTCCCCCTCGTGTTTACGTTCTTGAGCTGCGAAGGCTGTGGATCTTCCGTTCCATCAGAGGGACGAAGGCCAGAGCGAAGGCTGCTCCCGCACCGGTCTGCACGAGATCGGTCACAAGCTCCACCGGAGCGGCTTTCCAGCCATAGAGAACTCCTGCGGCGGTAGTGTATCCTATGATCATGATGGTAGCTCCCGCAAGGATTGCCAGAGGGCGGGAACGTCTTCCCAGAGTGCCCACCACGTACCCCTCGCATCCCTTGATGATTGCCGTCAGGGGGGCCCAGAGGGGGTATCCCAGGAGGATATCTGCGAGGGAGGCTCCGATGGCTCCTGCAGCGGCACCGTAACGCCCTCCCAGAAGAAGAGCCACCGTGTAGATCACCCCTTCTCCGAAGTTAAAATATACCCGGAACCCCGGTACGGGAACGTGGATCATCGTCGCTACTGCTACTAGGGCTGCACAGAGAGCGCCCAGGGATATGATACGCGAAAGTCCTTTGGTCTCGTTCATGAAAATCGTCTCCTCTCAACATTCAAGGGTATTCCCTTCTTCGGATCCCATTGTAGAAGCCTTCTCTGGATGGTGCCAGATCCAGAAAAAGGGCATCCGTCCTCTCTTCTGGCATGGTCCAGAAGAGAGAGTATAGAAAAAATATCTCTTTTTCTCTGTTTTCGCCTTTTCCTTTCGTCTCTTCCGGGGTATACTCAGGGTACTGCGATGAACATCAAAAATCTTCCATGGGGATCATGGGGTTTTTCGTGGGGCCTCTGCGCTCTGTCCAGGTACGTATGTTCGAGATGTCCTTTTCCTCTCCTCCTCCTTCTATTCCAGATAGAACGAAATTCCCTTTGTTCAGATGTGCGTGTTCCGAAAGTGAAAATCAGAAGGCATCATATGTGGCGTTCTTCAGGAGCGCCTTCCATCCTATTGTTTCATGGGGGCTTGATAGTATGCGTTTTTTTCTTGATTCTGCGAATCTCGAGGAGATTCGTAAGGGTGTCTATTGGGGGGTTCTTGCGGGAGTTACCACAAATCCTTCTCTTGTCTCGAAGGAGGAGGGGATCTCCTTTCACGAGCGTATCCGGGAGATTGCAGAGCTTGTAAAGGGGCCCGTAAGTGCCGAGGTGATCTCTCTTGAGCGGGATGCCATGATTGCGGAGGCTCGGGAGCTTGCGGCGTTGCATCCTCATGTGGTGGTGAAGATTCCCATGACCTCCGAGGGGATGGGGGCGGTTCGGGTGCTTTCGGAGGAAAACATCCGCACCAACGTTACCCTGATCTTCTCACCGCAACAGGCCCTTCTGGCTGCGGCTGCAGGGGCAACCTATGTGAGCCCCTTTGTGGGGCGTCTGGATGATATCGGAGAGCAGGGAATAGGTCTTGTGGGAGATGTGGCGCACATCTTCGCGCTTCACGGTATTGCCACGGAGATTATCGCCGCCAGCATCCGCCACCCCCAGCACGTTTTCGAAGCCGCTCGCGAGGGTGCGCATGTCGCTACGGTGCCTTTCGGAGTTCTCAAAAAAATGTTCTCCCATCCTCTCACCGAGGCGGGGATTGAGCGCTTCTTGAAAGACTGGGAAGGAATTGCGGCTCCCCGCGGAAAAAGCTCATGACGTTGGAATCTATGCCAAAACCGGATAACGGGAATGGCAATGGCGCGAATGGAGAGATCCAGGAGCAGAAAAGCTTTCCCCGAATACAGCATAACTTCAACGCTCTTAGTGTTCTTACAGCTCAGGAGCTTAAGAAGATCGCCAAGGAGCTTGACATCTCCGGAATCTCTGCTCTTCGGAAGGATGATCTCATCCTTCGGCTTCTCAAGGCCCAGTCAGAACAGATGGGGTTCCGTTTTGGCGGCGGAACCCTGGAGATTCTCGGAGAGGGATATGGCTTTCTCCGTCCTGACGGTCTTCTCCCCAGCGATTCGGATATCTACGTCTCCGCCTCGCAGATCCGCCGTTTCGGCCTGAGAAACGGTGATGTGGTGTGGGGGGTTATCCGGGCTCCCAAGGAGCAGGAGCACTACGAGGCTCTTCTTCGGGTAGAGTTAGTGAACTTTGCTGACCCCGAGCGTTCCCGGCGAAGGCCGAATTTCGAACAGCTTGTGCCGATCTTTCCAGAGGAACAGCTCAGGCTTGAAACGGACCCCAAACTCATCGCCCCTCGACTGGTGGATCTCTTTTCCCCCATAGGAAAAGGGCAGCGGGCCCTTCTGGTCTCGCCCCCTAAAGCAGGAAAGACCACCCTCCTCAAACAGATTGCCAATGCCGTCATTGCCAACAATCCCGAAATTATTCTCATTGTTTTGCTTATCGACGAACGTCCTGAAGAGGTGACGGATTTTTCCCGTGCCACCCAGGGGGAAATCGTGGCCTCTACCTTTGACCGTCCCGCAGAAGAGCACATGCGCGTGGCGGCGCTTACCCTGGAGAAGGCCAAGCGTCTCGTGGAGGCGGGTAAGGATGTGGTGCTCCTTCTCGACTCCATCACCCGACTTGCCCGAGCCTCCAATCTTACGGTGCCCCCCTCGGGGCGTACTCTCTCGGGGGGTATGGATCCTGCGGGCCTTTACTTTCCCAAACGCTTCTTCGGAGCTGCTCGAAACATCGAGGGCGGAGGGAGCCTTACCATCGTAGGGACTGCCCTGGTGGATACGGGGAGCCGCATGGACGAGGTTATCTACGAAGAGTTCAAGGGGACCGGGAACATGGAGGTCCATCTCTCACGGAAGCTCTCGGAACAGCGGGTCTTCCCTGCCATTGATATCGCCCGTTCCGGCACGAGGCGCGAGGAGCTTCTTATCAACGAAGAAGATCTCCATAAGATCTGGACCCTGCGTCGCCGCATCACTTCGGTGGACGAAGCGGAGGCCCTCAATCTCATTATTGGCAAGGTGCGAAACACGAAATCGAATGACGATTTTCTGGAAACCATCAAAAGAGTTTCGTAGAAAATCTCTTTTTTATTGTTTGAAAGCCCGTTTTTTGCGTATAATGGGGAAACGAAATTGTGTATAGGGGAGGGAGACGGTGTGTCTGGGTTCCGTAAAAAAACGTGCAGCAGCGGAGAGCGACGAGGAAGCCGAATAGGCTTGAGGCTTTTTTTTCTCATTCTATTGAGTGTTATCGCCTTATCAAGTACAGGAGCCGTACGCAGATCGGAAGAGCGGGGGTTTATATCCGAATCTTTCTGGTACCTCGCAGGGTCTGGGATGATGGGAGAAGGCATGATGTATGTCGATATCCTTCCCATCGCCGAGGCGGATATGCTCCCCTCGGGTATTGAAGGCGTAGGGCCGGTACAGCAGGAGAGCCCCTTTTTTCTTACCGAGGAGCTTATCGTAGAGCCTCTCTTTGACGAAACCACCGTGGTGGAGGCTGGAACAGGGAGAGAAGAGAGTCTTCACTGGTGGTCCCACAAGGTTGTGCAGGGGGATACTCTGACGGGAATCGCTGAAAAGTATGGGGTCTCCATGGCTCTTATCCAGGAGTCCAATGCCCTTAAAAATCCCCATCGTCTCTCTCTCGGAACGGAGATCCTCGTTCCCCGCGGAGAGGAGCACAAGGCTTCTGTGGTGGCGGAGCTGGCAAGACTGAAGGCCGAGGCCGAGAAGGAGCGCAAACAGGCGGATCCCTTTGCTCTTTCCAGCTACATAGTAAAAAACGGAGACAGCCTCTGGTCTATCGCCTCCAAATACAACTTGGATATCAACACCCTCTTCGGATGCAACTCCCTCAAAGATCCGGATCATCTCAAGCCGGGCACTACCCTCCGTATACCCAATCAGGACGGCATTCTTTATGAGGTCAAAAAGGGAGATAGTTTCGACAAGATCGCCAAAAAGTTTGGTATCTATGTGGAGGCCATCCTGGCTGCCAACAACCTCACCGCGTCAAGCACGCTCCAGGAGGGGGCTTCGCTCTTTCTCCCCGGAGCAAAGCCCATCACCGTGGTGCAGCAGATTCGGGGTGTCTCGGGAGGCTCTTCCGGCTCCGGTGCGACTACCCAGGGTTTCCGCTGGCCCATGCGGGGGAATATCTCAAGCCCCTTCGGATGGCGTCAGGACCCCTTCACCAAACGTCGGGATTTCCATACGGGGATTGACATTCGAGGTTCCCGCGGAACGCCTATCGCCGCCGCCAAGGAGGGCGTGGTCTCCTATGCGGGGTGGATGGCGGGGTACGGCCGGGTAGTTGTGCTGAATCACGGAGGAGGCTATACAACCCTCTATGCGCATGCTGATCGGCTTCTCGTCCGCAACGGACAAAGAGTGAATGCGGGGCAGCAAATCGCCCGGTGCGGTGCCAGCGGAAGAGCGACAGGTACCCATCTGCACTTCGAGGTTCGTTATAATAACAAGCCCGTCAATCCGAGGAACGTTTTGCGCTAGTTTACAGACATTTTCGGAACAAAAGGGTTGCTTTTCAAAGACCTTTCGTAAGGGGAAAGAAGAGCTTTGCGTGGTATCATTACAAGGGCCGGGGGAAGGTGTGGCTTTCTCCGGCCCCTACCTGTGATAGGGGCACGGATCTGAGGAGGTCTAGGATTGTGGCAAAGTTTGTCTTCATTACCGGTGGAGTTGTATCGTCTCTAGGCAAAGGAATTACAGCCGCATCTCTCGGAGTTCTCTTGAAGCGGCGAGGTTTCCGGGTTTCCATCATCAAGCTGGATCCGTATATCAATGTAGATGCGGGTACCATGAGCCCTTTTCAGCATGGGGAGGTTTTTGTTACCGACGACGGGGCGGAGACAGATCTCGATCTTGGGCACTATGAGCGCTTTATCGACGAATCCCTCTCCTCGTACAACAGTGTCACCACGGGAAAGATCTACTCCTCGGTGATTGCCAAGGAACGGGAGGGCAAATATCTCGGTGCTACGGTGCAGGTTATTCCTCACGTAACGCGGCAGATTCAGGATGACATCCTCCGGGTGGCGGAGAAGAACGACATGGTGATCGCCGAAATCGGCGGCACCGTGGGGGATATCGAAGGGCTCCCCTTTCTTGAGGCCATCCGACAGTTCTCTTCCCGTGTGGGGCGCAAGAATATTCTCTACTGCCACGTAACGCTGGTCCCCTACATCGCCGCTGCGGGTGAGATGAAGACCAAGCCCACCCAGCACAGCGTGAACGAGCTGCGGCGCATCGGCATTCAGCCGGATCTCATCGTATGCCGGAGCCAATACCCTCTGGAAGAGGGAATCCGGGAGAAGATCGCTCTCTTCTGCAGCGTGGAGGTGGAGTCCGTGGTAGAGTGTCAGGATGCCTCAAGCATCTACCAGGTTCCTCTCATGCTCCATCGGCAGGGGGTCGATGGACGGGTACTGCGGAGCCTCGGAATCCCCGAGGATCGGGAACCCGATCTGCAGGATTGGGAGACGTACATTCACAGAACCCTCAACCCCGAGGGGTACGTAGAGATTGCCATGGTGGGAAAATACGTGAGCCATAAGGATGCCTATCTCAGTGTGGTGGAGGCTCTGCATCACGGAGGTGTTTCTCACAACGTGGATGTGAGGATCCGCCATGTGGAGGCCGAGGATGTAGAGAAGGTCGGAGCTGCGGCCCTCCTCGAAGGCGTGCAGGGGATTCTTGTCCCCGGAGGTTTCGGTATCCGGGGGAGTGAGGGAAAGATTGCCGCCGCGCGTTATGCCCGGGAGAAGGGGATTCCCTATCTCGGACTCTGCTTGGGAATGCACATGGCGGTGGTCGATTTTGCCCGTCATGTCTGCGGTCTTGTGGGAGCGCACAGCACAGAGTTCGATCCGGGTTCTCCCAATCCGGTGATTCACCTCATGGAGGAGCAGAAAAACCTTGCAGCTCTCGGAGGTACTATGCGTCTCGGAGAGTACCCCTGTACCCTCGTGGAGGGAACGGCGGTCTCTCGGGCTTACGGAACCGAACAGATCGGAGAGCGGCATCGCCACCGTTACGAATTTAACAACGAATACCGGGAGCAGCTCGAAGAAAAGGGGCTCCGGATAGCCGGGGCCTGCACGGAAAGAAATTTGGTCGAGATCGTGGAGCTTGAAGGGCATCCCTGGTTCGTAGGTGTGCAGTTCCATCCTGAACTCAAGTCCCGCCCTGTGCGTCCTCACCCCCTCTTTCGGGATTTTGTGGGGGCCGCTCTGCTGAAGGGGAGGTAATGCACCAGAAGAAGGTTTCTCAAGGTGACTCCTGTACCTTCGTGCACCTTCTCTCTGCGTGATAGAATGCGTTCCAGAAACCCATTACTGCGAAGGGAGGATTTTATGTGAAGGCGAATAAATTTGTCACATGCTGTATGGGGGGGCTCTTCCTCCTGCTTCTCGCCTGGGGAGCCTTTGCTCAGGAGGAGCCGAGCACCTTCCAGATTCTCGGAAAGGTGGAGAAAATTACCTACGGAGAGGAGCGTACTGGGGGGCTTCTGCAGCGCCTTGAATCGGTGGAGCGGGATCTCTTCGGACGGGAGCTTCCGGGAAGTATTGCGGAGCGCCAGAGCGCCCTCATCAACTTTATGGAAAAGGGCACTCAGGGGCGTCCCTCCTTCCTCTTCAAGCTTGGCATCCTCGAATGGGCAGTGGAACAGAAGGTCTTTCCTCGCAGGGCAGCCACGAAAAGAATTGCCGCTCTGGAAGAACGTGTCGAGGGGGCCAGCAGTCCCGATGGTCCTCTGGCCATGCGTCTCGAGCGGATGGCCAGCGTGCTTCTCGGAAACGATATCGTGTGGGAGGAGGTCTCCCTTCCTCAGGGTACCGTCATGAAGGTGGAACTTCAGGAGACCCTTCGTCCCTCCTCGGTACAGCCGGGGCACACTGTGAAGGTGGCTCTTCACGAAGATTTTGTTCTCGGCACATCCCTCATCGCTCCACGAGGAAGCCTTGTGGAGACTACCGTCCTTGAAGTGAAGCCCCCGAGAAGTTTCGGACGCCCCTCGGAGATCAATCTCTCCTTCAAGGCTCTCTACCCTCTGGGACCGGAGGATGTTGCCATAGGCGTCGGCGAAAATGCTCAGAAAGCTGCCAAGGCGGATCCCGCAACGGTAGCTGCTGCCGGAGCAAGCTTTGCGGGGCTCGTAGCCTTTGGCCCTCTCGGTCTGGCGGGGGGGTTCTTCATCCGGGGTGACGGCAAGGAAGTTCCCGAAGGAAGCCTTTTTTTTCTGGAGACGCTGGGAGAGGAGTCGATACATATCTTCCCTGTCCCTCTTGAGCTTCAGGGGCTTCTCTCTCGAAAGGACGAAGCTCCTGCAAACGGTGAATCTTCCGGAGGGAAGTCATCCCCGGAAAGCAAAAAGGAGGAATCCCAATGAGAAATTTCTCTAAGCGTTGTGTCGCCCTGATCCTTTTGGGGGGTATGCTCTTTTCCGGAACGCCCGCCTTGGCACTGGATCTTAAGGACATTCTGGGAGATGTGGTGGGGGTTGTGGCGGGAGGTTATGCTATCAGCGCCATTGCAGGGCCTCTTAACGATTTTATCAACACCATTACCTTCAACAAGGGGGTTAAGGCCGATGGCTCTACTGCGGTAGTGCCGATCGTCTCTCTCGGTCAGGGAACCCATATTGGAGCGGCCCAGATTACGGGACCTTCCGCAGCGGTGAACAACACCAAGGCGGTGGCCCAGATCGAAGCGAGTTTCCGCTCCATGCGGGTACGTATTCTCGTTCCTGTGGATTCCGCAAACCCCGTGCAGAGTTTCCGCCGAGTCCAGGGAGTGGGCGTTTCCGCCATTATTGACGTCGGTCTGTAATGGTTTTTAGGGAGTTTGCGGTGAGAGGGTCTGTCTTTTTTCGAAAAAGAAGGGGGTTTTGGGTAATCCTCCTTCTTTTTCTCCTTTTCGGTGTAGCTTCGGGGGCTCCCCAGGGAAACCGGGAGGCCCTCTATGCCGAGGTGGAGAGCATCCTCAACGGTCATACGGCCTTCTCCTGGGGGAAGGACTGTATCGTCTGGATGGTGGCCTATCCGGAGAGTCTTGTCGATCCCTGGGTGGACCTTCGGGCGCTGGAAGAGGGCTTCTCCGATGAAGAGAAGAGAGCCTATAAGGCATCTTTCCAGCGGGATCTGCGGCTTCGTGAGACGCAACCTGTATTGGTGACCTTCTACGTCTTCGGGGATCTCCCCCTGCGCTTTTCCCCCTTTTCCGACCATATCGCGCTGGTGAACGCCTCGAATTCTCCGGTGGTTCCTCTTTCGTATGCGGAAAATCTCGACGGCCCCCTTACAGGAATTGTACAGGGCTTTGTCTTCTTTCCGCCGCAGGAAGAGCCCTTTTCCATTCAGATTCAAGGAATGGCCCCGGGAGGCCCCCGCAACTTTGCCTTTTCCGGCATGGCCCCGAAGGATTCCAGAGCCTCCTCGGAGGAAGAGCATCTTCTCGTTGTGCGGCTCCCGGAGAAAACGTCTCTCCCCGAGACCTCCCAGAATTCCTCACAAGAGCCTCCCCGGGTTCCTTCTCAAGCGCCGAAGCCTCAACCAACTCCGGTACCGATCCCCACGGAAGATCCGAATAAGCCTCCCGCGTATCTTGTTCTGCCGTCAGGATCGACTCCTCCTTTTACCCCATCCCCTGAACTTTTTCAGACGGATCTCCTGAAGGAAGAATCCCCGGAAGAGCTGGCCTCTCTTGTCTCAGAAGTTCCTGCTCCTCTTCCAGAGGATTGGGAGAAAAAATCTCAGGGGTCCTCGCCGGATTCCGAGGGAAAAGAGCTTCCTCTTCCGATCAATCGGGTACGGCGTGTGGAGGCTTTTCTAAAGGCCTGGGGGGAGGGGAATGGAGACTCCATGTACGAGATGCTCTCCCTTAAGAGCCGCGAAAACCTCTCTCGGGAGGCCTTTACCGAAATGGTGTTAGAGGATCAGTTCCGTTTCGCCCTGAAAAATCCCTATACCCTTAAGTGGGAGGGGGAAAATACGGTAAAGGTGGTGGCTCCTCAAAAGATGCTGGTCATGAGGGTGCTCCGGAGCAAGGTGCTTCGGCTTGTCCTCGAAAGGGGGGCCTGGTACATTGCGTGGTAAAGGATGTTTTTTTGGCTTGCTCCTCCTGGGAGCTGTAGGAGGGATGGTCCTTCTCATGGCCTGGGACATACGTCAGGTCATATCCATCATCCCCGGCCGGGATCCCGAAAAGGAGATCCCCATCCGGATGTACAATACCCGGATACACAAAGTTCTCTCTGAAGATGCCTGGGTTGTGGAGGCCCCTCTTCTCGAAAAGGAAAGGGATCTTCTGCGGGGATACTCCCTGGATCTTCGCATGGAGGGGCCCCGGGGGAGGGGAGCCTCCTTCTTTGCTGAAAGAGGGACCGTGGATCTTGATAACGCCCTGGCAATCCTTGAGAACTTTCATGGAAGTCTCTGGGGGGACGAACGGGGAACCTTCGAAGTGGCCGCCTCTCAGGGGCACTGGGAGGAGGGCTCCCGGACACTGCTCCTTGAAGGGGGATTTGTTCTCTCCTCGGATCAGGGGGTTGCCCGAGGGGAGTCCGCGGTACTTCATCAGGATCGGACCGTGGAAGTCCGGACGAAGGCGGTGCTTGAATGGCAGTTCCCAGAATAAAGTTTGTAAAACTATTCGTTCTCCTTTTTTTAGGGGGACTTCTCAGCATGCTCCTTCTTCCGGTAACCTCCTGGGGTCAGGAGAAGGTCGTTCTTGATGCGGATGAGGTGGTCTACGATGAGGCGGGGTACTCTGCCCTGGCTCGGGGAAACGTGCAGCTCCGCTATGGAGGGATGAGGCTCTTTGCGGAGTACATGGAAGTGGATACCTCCACGAATCTCGTGAATGCCTATGGCTCTCCCCAGAAACCGGTGACTATGCTCTGGGGGGATCGGCGGCTCCATGGAGAGCGGATCGAATACGATCTGACAACCCAGGAGGGGAAGGTCTACCAGGCTTCGGGGCGGGTAGGAGAGATTCGCCTCTCCGGAAGAGATCTTCAGGTGGTTCCGGTCTCTAGGGCCCGGGAGGAGAAATGGGCCTCCCCCAAGCATCTCCGGGGTCTCTCGGATGCGGAAGAGGTAGCGCGCTGGGATGAGGTTACCCTCACCACCTGCCGGGAGGCGAAGCCCCACTACCGACTCGTGGCAAAACAAGTGGTGGTGGTCCCCGGGCAGAGGGTGATCGCCAAAAACCCCAAGGTGTACATTGGGGAGACCCTGCTTTTTCAGTATCCCTTCGATTACGTGGTGCGTCTCGGGCCCCGGGGATCCAAGGCGTTGAGTGCCAACTTCTTTCCCTCCCTGGCCTATAAAAGTGCCAAGGGTGTGGGTGTCGGAATTGAAGGCCCTCTTACCTGGGACCGGGGGGAGCTTGATCTGGGAATCATGTACTGGTCCGACATCGGTCTTGAGGGGTCTGCCACCCTTACCCAGGAAATTTCTCCCGGACTCTTCGCCTCGGTCACGTCGGAATACACGTACGACGAAGTGACCGAGGAAGCTTCCTGGCGTGCCCGCTGGGGTTTTCACTATAGCAGGGCCAAGTGGAAGGCTACGCTTAACTGGACCCAGAGAGAATACGTGGAGATCGAAAAGCGTGCAGGGGTGACCTACCGGGGAACCCTCTGGCGGGATCCGGAGTTTTTTGTCTACTCTCCCTGGTTTACCGATGCTGCCAGCGGAGGCTGGTGGCGCCTTATCGGTACTGCGGGGGAGTATGAAGAGGATGGATGGAATACGAGCCGTAGGGGCCTGGGCCTTGAGATTTACGGAGAGGGAGATCCCCGAGGTGCCTTTGTCCCCTTCTGGAAGGGGCTGTACATGCACTACGCCTATGATGCGGATCGTGCCCTCACGAAAGAAGAGGAGAGCCAGAAAATCACCGAGGCCACCCTGGGAGTCTCCTGGCCTCTGGGGGATCTCCAGATGCGTACGTCGTACGTCCGACGCTGGGTCTCGGGAGAATCGCCGATGAACTGGGATCGATTTGACGAGCGGGAAGATATCTATCAGAAGGTGAGCTACTCCCTGAAAAATGGCTGGGGGGTGGCGGTCCGTGGGGGATACGATAATCTGGAAAAGGAACTTCGGGAGATGGTCTATTGGGTCTCCTACGAGACGGACTGTATGATGTGGGAACTCGTCTACCGGGATGATCGGGGAGATCAGGACGATAACTGGGCTGGGTTGCGCATATCGATACTGGCCTTTCCCGAAACCCCCTTTGCTATCGGTCAGGAAAAGGTGGAAATTCCCGGGGAGGTTCCCGAGGATCTCCCCGGGTCTCCCAAGGCGTGGCAGTAGTTTCAGAAAGCATCTACGCTCCCTCGGAGAGATATGCTTTTGTGCTTTCTCCCCGACCTGTTTTTGAGAGGTCCCCGGAATGCCTGAAAAGAGGCCCAGGGGCCTCTTTTCGAGGAGAATAGAAAATCGTGTTACATCGGATTGGTGGATTGTTAGCGAATGAGAAAAGATATGCCGGAAAAAATACTCGTTGCCTCGGGAGGAGATGGCCCTGAGAGAGAGGTCTCCCTGGCGAGCGGCGAAGCGGTGACCCGGGGTTTGCTCCAGGGGGGGTACAGGGCGGAACAGGTGCTTCTCCGAAGAGGTGTGGATATTCTTGAGCACATCAAGGAGCCTGACAAGACCCTTGTTTTTATCGCCCTTCACGGTGACTGGGGCGAGGATGGAACCTTTCAGGCCTTTCTGGAGATGCACGGTATGGCCTATACAGGGACAGGACCTCAGGGGTGTATGATAGCCATGCAAAAGGGGCTGACCAAGCTCCTCTTTGAGCATCAGGGGATCCCCACACCCGAGTGGTACGAGTGGGAGGATACTGAAGTTTTTCGAGAAAAGCTGTGGATTCGGGAAAAACTCCAGGGGCCGGGGCTTGTGGTAAAGCCCCAGAGCTGTGGTAGTACTGTGGGGATTTCGGTGGTTCATTCTCCGGAAGAGCTTGAAGAGGCGGTTGCCTATGCCCGCAAGTTCGATCCCCGGCTTCTGCTGGAGGAGTACATTCCCGGCAGAGAACTCACTGTGGCGGTATGGGATGGGGGCGATGGGGCAGAGAGCATGCCCATCGTGGAGATCCGGCCAAAATCGGGGTTTTATAGCTATGACTCCAAATATACCAGAGGAGCTACGGAATATCTTGCCCCGGCACCTCTCCCCGAGGATACAACACAAAAAATTGCCCGGTCTGCCGTGGCGGCGCACAGGGCGGTGCAGGCGCAGGTTTACAGCAGAACGGACCTGCGGCTCTCTCCTCAGGGAGAGCCCTTTTTTCTGGAGGTGAATACCGCTCCGGGGATGACTGGCACCAGCTTGGTTCCTAAAGCAGCCGCCGCCAGGGGATGGGATTTTCCGGAGCTTCTCTCCCGTATTGTCCAGAGTTCCTGGAGAATACGGGAGTTCTGAAAAGAGTATGGCATTGCAGCAGAAAACGCTGCAATGCCATACAAGGTGTCCAAACCGTAGAAAACGGCTTCGTAGAGAATTTTCTCTTACGACTTGATGGAGATGTTCAGGATCTTGAGAGACCGGGAACCCTTGGGAACCCGGACATGAACCTCTTCGCCGCTCCCCTTCCCCAAAAGAGCCTGTCCCACGGGGCTTGATGAGGAGATACGGTCTTTTTTCGGATCCGATTCCTCGGAACTCACAATGGTGTAGCAAAACTCCTTATGCCGCTCCATATCGAGAAAGGTTACGGTAGTTCCCAGGGAGACCTTGCTGGTGTCCATGTTGGTGGTATCCAGGATCTTTGCCTTACTCAGCCGGGAGTCGAGCCAGTGAATCCGGGATTCCATCTGGGCCTGTTCCTCCTTGGCCGCATGGTACTCCGCATTCTCGCTCAAATCTCCGAACCCTCGAGCCTCCTCAAGCTTTCGGGCCACCTCGGAGCGCCCTTCCGTACGGAGTATGATCAGCTCATTCTTGAGTTCCTCATACCCCTCCCGAGTCATGGGAATATACTTCTCTTCCGTTGTTTTTTGGGATTGTGTCATTTTGCCTACCTCCCCACAGATTGCAGCGAACCTTATGCTGACGGCAAATTCTAACAAAGTTATCCTCTTTGGGCAATCCTTTTCTTGACAATTTACGAAGATCCTCGTATATTTTCCTCCAATGTGGAGTGCCGTGAGGAAGGGAACTGTCCTGTTACAAGTTTCCGTAACAGAGAGGCCGGAGAAACACGCTGAGATCCGAGCCTTCGGAAAGAGCAGGATTACCGCCCCGGAGCGGGTACTGAAAACTTCCATCTTTTTGGAAGGTCAAGGTGCGGGGGTGCGCCCCGAACAGCGCAGACAAGGGCCGGATTTTTCCGGAATTGAAGTGGAACCGCGGGCTTTCCCGTCTTCAAGACGGGGGAGCCCTTTCTCTATATTCAGGGGGTGCATGACATGCGGGGAATGTTACGAAGATATGCGAGCTTGCTGCCTGTGGGGGAAAAAACCCCCCTTCTTGATCGTGGAGAGGGAGGAACCCCCCTGATCTTTTGCGGCAATCTTTCGGAAGATCTGGGAATTACCCTTTACGCCAAGTACGAGGGGGTGAACCCCACGGGATCCTTCAAAGATCGAGGGATGGTGCTGGCGGTCTCCAAGGCCCTTGAAGAGGGGGCCCGGGGGATTATCTGCGCCTCCACCGGGAATACCAGCGCCTCGGCGGCGGCCTATGCGGCGAGTGCGGGAATTCCCTGTTACGTGCTTCTTCCTGCGGGAAAGGTGGCTCAGGGGAAGCTTGCCCAGGCCCTCATGTACGGCGCCACAGTGCTGGGTATACGGGGGAACTTCGACGAGGCTCTTGATCTTGCCCGAAAGGCTTCGGAGGATCTTGGCATCGCCATGGTGAACTCCGTGAACCCCTATCGTCTCTGGGGACAACGCACCGGGGCCTGGGAGATCTGTGAAGATTTGGGAACGCCTCCGGACTGGCACGCCATCCCCGTGGGGAACGCGGGGAACATTACCGCCTACTGGCAGGGGTACAAACGGTATACAGAGCTTGGAAGAACCTCTTCGATCCCCCGGATGATGGGGTTCCAGGCCGAAGGGGCCTCCCCGCTGGTGACGGGGCTTCCCTGCGATAACCCCGAAACGGTGGCTACTGCCATACGCATCGGCCGCCCCGTGAATGCCGAGAAGGCCCGGGATGCGGTGGCGCAATCCCATGGGGCCTTTCAGAGCGTTACGGATGAGCAGATCCTCCAGGCCCAGAAGCTTCTCGCCTCCAGGGAGGGGCTCTTTGCGGAACCTGCCTCCTGTGCTCCTCTCGCGGGTCTTGTGGCGATGAAGGAGCGGGGGGATCTTCCCGCAGGGATCCGGGTGGCCATGGTGCTCACCGGTAACGGCCTGAAAGATCCCGACACAGCACTTCAGAACGTCTCTGCTCCTCGGGAGGTGGAAAACTCCTGGGAGGCACTGAGGGAGGTGCTTGCCCCATGAGCTACCTCTTCAGAGTCCGTGTTCCCGCTACCACTGCCAATCTCGGTTCGGGGTTCGACACCCTTGGAATGGCTCTCTCGTTCTACAACTTTTACGACGTTCTCGAAAAGCTCCCCTCCGGGACCTACCGCATGGAGGTTTACGGCGAGGGGAGCCAGGGATTACAAAATCCCCGAGAGAATATGGTGATCCAATCCTACGAAAAGGCTTTTCAGAGCTGGGGGGAGGAGGCGCCGGGGATAGCTTTCCGGGCACAGAACGCGGTGCCTCTCTGCCGGGGGTTGGGAAGTTCCGCCGGAGCTGTAGTGGGAGGGGTGCTTCTGGCAAACGCCCTTCGGGAGCGTCCTCGGCCGCGGGAGGAGCTTCTCCCCCTTATGGTCAGCCTTGAGGGGCATCCGGATAACGTGGTTCCCTGCTGCATCGGAGGGTTTGTCGTAAGCTGCTGGGATGGCTCCTCTCTGCGGCATGTACGGCTTACCTCCTTTCCTCACGATATGAAAATTGTGGTGGCGGTACCGGAATTTCACGTGGCCACTGCCTCCGCCAGAGAGGCTCTCCCCCGACAGGTCTCGCTGGAAGATGCGGTCTTTAACGTAAGCCGGGCGGCTCTCTTTGCGGCATCCTGGGCCACGGGAGCCTGGGAACACCTTCCCTGGGCCATGGAGGACAAGCTGCATCAGCAGTTCCGGGCGAAGCTCTTCCCTGGAGGAGAGCGCATTCTCCGGGAGGTTCGGCAGGTGCCGGGATGTCTCGGCATGGCCATCAGCGGCTCCGGCCCGAGCATGCTCGCCTTTGTTCGGGGAAATCCCCAGCCCCCGGCGGAACAGATGTGCCGTATCTTTTCCCAGAGCGGCGTTCGATCCCGTTTCTACGTGCTGCATCTTGATGTTCGGGGAGCGTTGGTGGAGGAAGGGTCGGGACGATGAAACGCATGGTCATGAAGTTCGGGGGAACTTCGGTGGCGGATATCGGGCGTATTCAGGCCGTGGCGGCCCGGGTGCTCCCCTATGTTCATAAAGGATGCCAGGTGGCGGTGGTGGTCTCTGCCATGGGGAAGACTACGGATGGGCTTCTTTACATGGCGGGGCAGCTCGGTGCTCCCGATCGCCGGGAGATCGACCAGCTTCTCGCCACGGGTGAACAACAGACTATCGCCCTGGTAGCCATGGCCCTCCGGGCGGCGGGGGTGCCTTCCCGCTCCTATACGGGACCCCAGGCGGGGATTCTTGCGGAAGGATACCACATGGAGGGGCGTATCCAGCGCCTCCAGCCCTTTCTGCTGGAGGAGGATCTCGAAGAAGGCGTAGTCCCCGTGATTGCAGGATTCCAAGCGGCTTCCCCCAATGGAGATGTGCTTACTCTGGGAAGAGGTGGCTCGGATCTCTCCGCAGTGGCCCTGGCGTGTGCTCTTGAGGCAGATGAATGCCATATTTACACCGATGTGGAGGGGGTTTTTACGGCGGACCCTCGAATGGTGGAAAATGCCCGAAAGCTCAAGGGGGTTTCCCACGAAATATGCATGGAGATGGCCGCTTTGGGTGCCAAGGTGCTCCAGGCCCGAAGCGTGGAGATGGCTTTCCGCTACGGGGTTCCGGTTTACGTGGCATCGTCCTTTACGGAAGAGGAGGGAACATGGGTTATGCAGGAGAACGTGAACGAAAAACTCTACGTCCATTCGGTAACACAGGATACAAATGTGGCGAAGATAGCGGTGCTCGGGGTCCCGGATAAACCGGGGGTGGCGGCGGGATTTTTTGGCCTGCTTGCGGAAAACAGCATCGCTGCAGAGATGATCATCCAGAGCGTCATGCGGGGGGGGATGAATGACATCGCCTTTCTCGTGCGTAAGGAGGATCTCGGAAAGGCGATCGAAGTTACCACGCAGTACGTCGAGAAGGTGGGGGCCCAGGGGGTGAACTTCGATACCGAGGTGGCTCGGGTCTCCGTGGTGGGGGCAGGTATCGGAAATCATCCTGAAGTTCCCTCCCAGATGTTCTCCGCCTTTGCGGAGCTGGGAATCAACATCGAAATGATCTCCTCCACCTCCCTCAGCATCACCTGTGTGGTGGAGGCGCTGCGGGTGGCGGAGGCGGTGAAGGCGCTGCATAAAAAATTTGTGGAGGAAGTACGCTGATGCGGGTGGCAGTTTTTGGGGCCACAGGGCTTGTGGGGGAGGAGATGCTCCGAGTCCTCCAGGAGCGGAATTTTCCCGTGGAGGAACTGGTCCCCCTGGCCTCCCCCCGATCCGAAGGAAAGATTCTCTCCTTCCGAGGAGAGGGTGTGAAGGTCCGTGCAGTTTCTGCAGAGGCCTTTAAAGGAGTAAACCTCGCGCTTTTTTCCGCAGGCGGTGGTCCCTCCCGCGAGTGGGCCCCTGTGGCGGCTCAGGCAGGGGCGGTGGTGGTGGATAACAGCTCCGCCTGGCGCATGGCTGAGGAGGTGCCTCTGGTGGTCCCCGAGATCAATCCCGAGGATCTGGAAAGGCATAAGGGGATTGTGGCAAACCCCAACTGCTCTACCATTCAGACAGTGGTAGCTTTGGCGCCGCTGCACCGGAAGGCAAAGCTGCAGAGCTTTACGGCGGTTACCTTCCAGTCGGTGGCGGGAACCGGAAGCGCTGCTTTGCAAGAGCTGGAAAAATCTTCACGGAGCGTTCTGGAAAATGCTCCCTGGACTCCCCGGATCTATCCGCACCCCATTGGATTCAACGTGCTCCCTCATATCGGAGATTTTGATGAGGAGGGGATTAGCCAGGAGGAGTGGAAGATGATGCGGGAATCCCGAAAAATCATGCACCTTCCTGATCTTCGAGTGTCCTGTACCGCTACGCGTGTCCCCGTCTTCCGGGGGCACGGCGTCTCCGTTACCGCCACCTTCGAAGAATATCTCTCCCCTCAAGAGGCTAGGGAACTTCTAACGGCTGCTCCGGGGGTGGTGGCGACGGATAATCCCGGAGAAAATTGCTATCCTCTCCAGCGGCATGTGGAGGGAACCGATCCCGTACAGGTAGGGAGAATCCGCTCCGAGCCGGACTTTCCGAATACCCTCTCCTTCTGGGTGGTGGGGGATAACCTCCGCAAGGGGGCAGCCCTCAACGCGGTGCAGATCGGGGAGGCGCTTCTTGAGAGAGGGCTCCTCTAGAAAAAAACAGCAGGTTGCAAGCAGAGCCAGGCAACAGCTAAGCCAGATCGTATCCGCCCATGGCGCAGATTTTCGCAGGTTCCTCTTTCGGTTTCCTCCCTGCGTGGATCCCCTCCATGGGCGGATATCTGTATCTTCCCGTTTTTCAAAGAGGACTTTTTAGGAGGAAGATCCCAAGGTCTGGTAGAATAGCCGGGGCGTTGTGCAGTGATTGGTGTATAGTGGAGCGGGAAAAATCACAATTCGGCGGCAAAAAGGCCGGTATGGTTTTTCGATCTCAAACTGTTGCTCACTGTCTTGGAAGCCCCAGCTTTTCTTTTGGAGGGAAAAACCATGGGAACATGGCGGATACGGTATACAGGAGCTGTTCTCCTTGTCTTTGTTCTTGCTCTGGCGGCCTGGGGGGAGAAGGTGCGTCTTTCGGCGGATACCATGCGTTACGAGCCCGGAGAGGCCACCTTTTCGGTGGAGGGGGATGTGCGTATCCTCCGGGGGGAGTCGCTTCTCACCGCTGACAGGGGCAGTGGCAAGAGCGACGGATCTTTCTTTGAGCTGGAGGGATCCGTCACATGTGAGATGCCCGAGAGAGAATTACGCTTCTCCTGCGAGAAAATTTTCTACTACCCCCGAGAGGCCTCCCGGATTGAGGCCTTCGGCAAGGTGGAGGCCCGGCAGGGAGAGAACCTTTTTCGGGCCTCCGAGATCCTCTGGAGGCTCGGTGATATCCCCCACTACACCGCCAGCGGGGATGTTTACGGGGCCTGGGGGGATCGGAACTTCGAAGCGGGGCTCGCCACCCGGAAGGGTGACCAGTTCTGGGTCAAGAAAATGCGGCGTTTTGAGGACGCCCGGGCGGGAGTCCGCATCCAGGCCCCGGTTCTTGAGGGGCAGCTCCAGAAGGATGAGGTGGTGGAGATTATCGCTTCAGGAGGGGTCGTTATGGAAACCCTCGGGGCTCGTGGAACGTCTATCCGGATTACGGGACAGAAGTGTGTCTACTCTCTCGCTCGGGGAACCCTGGTAGTCTCGGGCGGGGCCTACGCGCAACAGGGGGACCGCACCATGAAGGCGGAAAGCCTCGTCCTCCGGCTGGACACTCGGGTCATCGAGGCCAAGGGGCAACCCCAGCTTGTCTTCACCGTGGGGGATTAAGCATGGGACGCCGTATATCCGCCCGGGGACTCTGTAAAACCTACCGCCGCCGCCGGGTAGTCTCGTCGGTGCGCCTCACTGTGGGGCAGGGGGAGATCGTGGGACTTCTCGGCCCCAACGGTGCGGGAAAGACCACCACCTTTTCCATGATTTTGGGGCTTGTGGCCCCCGATGAGGGGACAATCTACTTTGACGGCACCGATGTAACCCATCTTCCCATGTACCAGCGGGCCCGGCTCGGCATGGGCTATCTTCCTCAGGAGGCTTCGATCTTCCGGGATCTCACGGTGCGAGAAAACCTCTGGCTTGTTCTGGAGGAGCACGGGCATCCTCGAAAGGAACAGCGCGAGATCTTCGAGAGCCTGGCGGAGGAGCTGGGGCTCCAGAGAGTACTCGACGTAAAGGGGTATGCTCTCAGTGGAGGGGAGCGTCGAAGGGCGGAGATTGCCCGGTGTCTTGCGGGGCTTCCGGAATTTATCCTTCTTGACGAGCCCTTCAGTGGCATCGACCCTATCGCGGTTTACGAAATACAGCAGATCATCCGCCGACTCCGTAAAAAGGGATATGGCATTCTTCTTACAGATCACAACGTTCGAGAAACCCTTGCCATCACGGATAGGGCCTGTATTATTCATCAGGGGCAGGTAGTGGTGGAGGGCCCCCCAAAGGTGGTGGCGGAGAGCGATGTGGCCAAGAAATTCTATCTGGGAGAGCGGTTCAACTGGTGAGGAGTTCGTGGCTAGTGGCTAGTGGCCAGTGGCTAGTTGCTAGTAACTTCAAAGGCAAAATCTTTTATAAATAAAATTGAAATTAGATTTTAAGGATGTGTGTTGATGGATCAAGGATCTTCGAAGAAAACGCTCATGATCTGGGGTATGGGAAATCCTCTTCATGGGGATGATGGGGCGGGGGTTCGGGCGGCAGAGCTGCTTCAGGAACGCCTCCGGGAAAGGGAAGCCTATGAGGTCCGCAATTGCGAGACCCAGCCGGAAAACTTTCTCGGGCTTCTGCGGCGGAATCCCCCCGAAAGGCTTCTCATCTGTGACGCTTCGGATATGGGACTTCCTCCGGGGAGCCTCCGGCGCTTTACTCCCCAGGAGATGACCCAGGAAAACTGGTCCACCCACGGATACCCTCTGGAGCGTCTTCTGGAGCCTTTTCTCGATACCCTTCCGGTGGTTTGCCTCGGTATCCAGCCCGAATCTACGGAACTAGGAATGGAACTCTCCCCCAGCGTAGCTCAGGGGGTGGAAGAGCTGGTGCGGTTCATCGAAGAGGATCGCTGGGAGGAGATTCTTCCCCTCACGACTCTTTAGCCGAAATGCACCCTTTTCTGACGCCTCATCATGCCTTGCCTTTAAGGGCCATTATTCACTAGATTGTAACCGGGAGGAACGCGTTCTATGCTCCGCAGAAGCGCTCGAATGGTGCGTCACGCCTTGATTATGATGTTTGGAACCTGCGCCAGTCGGGTGCTCGGACTTGTCCGGGAGATCCTCGTGGCCTCCTTTTTCGGAGCTACCCGTCAGCTTGATGCCTTTTACGTGGCCTATACCCTGGCAAATCTCTCCCGGCAGCTTCTGGCAGAAGGGGCCCTTTCGGCGGCGTTTATCCCCGTTTTTTCCCGGGTCCTCTCCCGGGAGGGACGCCCGCGAGCCCTTCACCTTGCCCGGCAGGCTCTTACGGCACTTCTCGGGGCGGGGGTTCTGGTGGTGCTTCTGGGGATCTGGGGCTCGCCTGTCCTGGTGCGTATTATGGCTCCGGGGTTTGAGGGGGATTCCTTCCACACCGCCGTAACCCTTACCCGCCGTCTCTTCCCCTTTCTTCTCCTGGTCTCCGCAGGTGCTCTTGCTATGGGGGTTCTCAACAGCATGGATCGTTTTTTTGTCCCTGCCATAGCTCCCGCCTTGAGCAATGTGGTCTTTATCGCGGTCCTTCTCTCGTTTGCACAGAGGGGAGGGGATCCGGGGATTCTTGTGTGGGGGGTGCTTCTGGGAGGGGTTTCCCAGCTCTGTCTTCAGTGGTTTTGGACTCTCCGGCTCGGCATGCCTCTCACCCCAGCCCTTCCCCGGCGGAATGATCCTGAGCTTCGCAGAATGCTCACACTCTTTCTCCCCTATGCGGCGGGACTCTCCCTCAATCAGCTCATGCCGGTGATCAGTAAAATTTTCGGTTCCTACCTGGAGCCAGGGGCCATTTCAGTGCTCAACTACGCGGATCGGGTATTACAGCTCCCCCTGGGGCTTTTTGTTATCGCCATCTCCCAGGCGGTGCTCCCCCTGCTCTCCAAGATCGAACCGGAGGATCACGTGAGCTTTCTTTCGGCTCTTCAGGATGCGGTGCGCTTCGCCTGCTTCGTGGTGCTTCCCGTGACGGCGGGGATGCTTCTTCTGGCGGATCCCATGGTGCACCTGCTCTTCTATCGAGGAGCCTTCTCCCCCTGGGCGTGGAAGGCTACCAGCGGTGCTCTCGCCTGCTACGCTCTGGGGCTTCCGGGGATGGCCTGTAACACCATTGTCCTTCGGGGGCTCTACGCCCGGGGGTATGCCAAAAAAGCGGTGATGGTCACCCTCACCAGTGTGGGAACCCATTTGGCCTGCTCGCTATTTCTCATGCGACTGCTCTCCTTCCGTGGGCTTGCCCTCTCCGCCTCTATCTCCTTTACTGCGGCGGCATTGGTGGGGTATGGGCTTCTTCGGAGAGAGATGCCTTCCGGAGAGCCTCTTTTTCCTCTTGCCTGGCTGGCTCGGATAGGAACGGGGCTCTGCTGGCTCTTTGCCGGGGTGGGAGGGTATGGTGTGCTTTTCCCCTATCCGGTGACGGAAAGTTTTGCCCTCCGGGGATTCTGGTTCGCGGGGGTCTTTATCTTGGGAGTGCTTTTATATGCCTTCAGCACCCGCTATGTGGGAACCCGTGAATGGCAGTGGATACGACAGGCGGTAACGCGGAAAGGAGAACGCCATGATGGAACAGAATAACGAACACCCCCCGATTCCCGAGGCTTCGGTGCATCGGGCGGTTCTTGCGGAGGGGCAGGCCCGGGCCTTTGTGGTTCAGGCTACCCCCCTTGTGCAGCGGCTTCGGGAGGTGCATTCCCTCTCTCGGCTTGCGGGGGCAGCCCTGGGGCGCCTCTCCATGGGGGCCATGATGATGGCGGCGGATCAGAAGATCAAGGGAACCCGGATTATGCTCCGCATGGATGGGAAGGGGCCTCTCAGAGGCGTTGTGGCGGATGCTGATATGGAGGGAGGCCTTCGGGGGTACGTGGGAAACCCCAGGGCGGAGCTTCCGCTGAACGAGAGGGGGAAGCTGGATGTCTCCGGAGGGATCGGTATCCCCGGGCTTCTCACGGTGGTGAAGGATATCCGCATGAAGGAGCCCGTGCAGACCTCCCTTCCTCTCGCTACGGGGGAGGTAGGGGAGGATCTCGCCACCTACTACGTGCAGTCCGAACAGATCCCCTCGGCAGTGGGGCTCGGGGTGCTCCTCGATGGCGAGACCGTGCGGGGTGCCGGAGGGTACATGATCCAGCTCTTTCCGGATGCGGAGGAGTCCTTCATCGGAGAGCTTGAGGAGGTGCTTCGGGGTCTCCCCCCCGTAAGCTCTCTGGCGGAGAAGTATCGCGATCCGGAAGAGCTTCTTCAGGCGGTGGCGGGGAGATGGAAGGTGGAGTGGCTTGGGAAAAATGATTTTTCCTTTTCCTGCAACTGTTCCCGGGAGCTTGCGGTATCCCTGATGAAGGCTGCCCTCTCGAAAGAAGAGGGCGCTCCAGAGGCCCAGGAACTCTGCTGTCGCTTCTGTAACACCTCCTATCTCTTCTCCTCCGAAGAGTGTGCCCGGCTGGTGGCAGAAAAGGAAGAGGCATGATGATAAAGATATACAAAGCCTTTGTTGGTACGGTACTTTTGGGGATATTCTGCTTTTTTCCCTGGAGCGTTTCGGCGGCACCCAAGGATTTCAAAGGCCTTCTTGCGGAGCGTCGTGTAAACCTCTGGGTGGAGGGGGAGGCCCTGGGGGATCTCATGATCGGATCTCGGGGGCAGATGGAGTTCATCTATGTGGATAAGCCTCTCATCGACCGGGCCCGCAAGGAGGGGTGGGGAAGCGTGCCGGATTGGTTTCGCAAGGAGTGTCAGTACTTTGGCAGCCCCGAACTCAAGGGAAAAGATCTCTTCGTGGTACGGTACAAGGCGCTGCTCCCCTGGGATTTCTCTCCCGAAGAGCTTCGGTTTGGGGAGTATTCCGTAACCTGGAAGGATGTTCTCACCAATAAGGCCTTCTTCCTCTACGGAGAGGTTCCCTCCGGAGCCCATGGAGATTTTGCCGTGGGGATTTCGAAGGGGGGCTCGAAAAATATCCCCATAGCCTATGGGGATTATGAAACGACTTTTACATTTCCCGGGAGGTGACACAGATGGACAAGCAGATGGGCAAACACGTATACCGTTGCATTACCTGCGGCCACAGCTTTGAATCGGAGAAGCCCCGTGAAAGCTGTCCCGAGTGTCGGGGGAAGATTCTTGTTCACGAGGCAGGAGAGCCCCAGCGTAAGGGGAAGTGCGCTCCTTCGGGGTGAGGCATCTAGCAGGAGACCTGGGCAGGATGTCCGGGCAAAAAGCGTTCTCTCCTCTCTGCATAACCATTTCAGGAAAGAGAGAGTCTGCGAAAATGACTGAGGCTTCTCTGGAAGCGCTCTGAAAAGTATAGAGGCTTCTTGCGCATCTCTAGCGAGAGCCTTGGGAGGTGAAAAGATGGAGCAGCATGTATACCGCTGTGCCTCCTGCGGTGCCCGCTTTTCCTCGGAGCGCCCCCTCGGGAAGTGTCCCGAGTGCCGGGGAAAGGTGCTCATTCATGAAGAGGGGGAGCGGTGCCGTAGGAAAGGCTGTGCAGGATCGGGTTCCTGCTCGGGGTGTTCGGGATGCGGCAGCTGACCCGGGATCGCGAATCGTTCTGTACTCTCGGCATTGAGACGAGCTGCGATGAAACGGGGCTCTGTCTTCTTCGGGGGGGACGGGAGATTCTGGCGGAGGTTCTTGCGAGTCAGATCGAGGAGCACGCTCCTTACGGAGGTGTCATCCCGGAGATGGCCTCTCGAAGGCATCAGGAGAGCTTTCTCCCCCTTCTTAAAGAGCTTTTCCGCCGTGGGGGTGTTGCAAACCCCGCAGAAGAGATTGATCTTATCGCCGTTACCCAGGGGCCCGGTCTTATGGGGGCTCTTCTCGTGGGGGTTATGTCCGCCAAGGGACTTGCTCAGGGGTGGGATCTCCCCCTTCTCGGGGTGAACCATCTGGAGGGGCATATCTTTGCCAATGTGCTCCACGATCCCCGACTGGAGCCCCCCTTTCTCAATCTGGTGGTCTCCGGAGGACATACGGAGATCTATCTCGTTCGGGAGTATGGATCCTACGAACTTCTCGGGCGAACCCGGGATGATGCGGCGGGAGAGGCCTACGACAAGGTGGCCAAGATGCTGGATCTCGGCTATCCCGGAGGCCCCAAGGTAGATGCTCTAGCCTCTCGGGGGAATCCCGAGGCCTTCGATCTTCCCGTGCCCATGGGAAACAGTTCGGAGATTGCCTTCAGCTTTAGCGGTCTTAAAACGGCGGTGCTCTGGAAGATTGAGGCTCTTAAAAAAGAGGGGATCTCTCCCCTTCCGCTAGAGGATATCTGCGCCTCCTTTCAAAAAGCTGCGGTGGCCTCCCTCACGGGAAAGGTGCGGCTCGCCATGAGACAGACCCGCATCTCCCGGGTGGCGGTCTCCGGGGGGGTGGCGGCAAACCGGGGGCTTCGCCAGGAACTCGCAGAGATTCGGGGAGGAGAGATCTATCTCCCTCCTCTGGCGCTCTGCACGGATAACGCTGCCATGATCGCCGCCGCAGGGTATAACGGCTATATGCGGGGGCGTCGCGGAACGCTGGATCTCTCCCCGGATCCCGGCATGGTGCTGGAATAGCGGCGAAAGGAGGCGTTTTGTGAGAGTCTTCCAACGTTACAGCAAAAACAGTGTGAGAGCCCTTCTGCTTGCCTTCTTTTTGGGGATGATCATATTCCTGGGAGTTTCCTCGGGAGAAGAGGTCTCTCACTTTCCCTCCGAAGATCTCTCGCGTCTCGGATGGGCCCATTACGACGAGGGGGGATTTTCTCTGGCGGAAGATCTTTTCCTCCAGGCCCTGGCAAAGGACCCCCGATCTCTCAGCGCTCTTACCGGGTTGGGGTGGACCTATCTTGATTCTGAGCGCTACGAGGACGCGGAGTTCTCCTTTCTCCAGGCTCTGCAGCTCGATTCTCGGAACGAAGATGCCCTTCTCGGCCTCGGCTGGGTTTACTATGACCTCGAAAAATACGAACAGGGTGCCTCTGCCTTCGAAACGCTGGTGCTGGCAGATCCTCAGTTTTCCCGAGCCTGGGGGGGGTGGGGGTGGTGCACTCTGGAGCGGGGAGAACCTTCCATGGCTCAGGCGATCTTCGAGAGGGGGCTCGCCCTCGACGAGGGAGATGGGGATCTCTGGAACGGTCTGGGATGGTCTCTCTACGATCAGGAACTCTATGCAGAGGCTCTCGAGGCCTTTCGCCAGGGGGTCTATCACGCTCCCAGAGATCCCTATCCCCTGAACGGCCTAGGGTGGACCCTTCTTGAGCTGGAGCGCTGTGAAGAGGCAGAAGAGGCCTTTGTGCGGGTTCGAGAAATGGATCCGTCTCTCCGGGATTCCCTTCTCGGCCTTGCTCATGCCCGGTTCCATCAGGGGAAACATGAGGCCGCCCGTGATCTCTACGAAGAGGTGCTCCTTCTGGCGCCGGATAACGAAGAGGCTCTTGAGGGGCTGGAGCGTATCCGGCTCCTCGGGAAAGAATCGGTACACTAGTGGGTCTTTCCCGCTTATATTATGAGCCTACATGAGCCGCAGGAGCCGGAGCTTGTGTGTCCGGAGGCGCGACCATAGTGGTCGGCGAGCGCTCCCTTTGCGTCGTGGAGGCCCTCCTGGCGGCAGGTGGACGTGCCGGTGAGCCGCAGCTGCGCGCCAAGGACGGCGCATCTGGGGCGACGGGCCGGAACAGCAAAGCAAGGGAGCGGTTCGACCACTCGGGGGAGCAGAGGGGACACATGAGCGGAGGCTCCCATCCAAGGGCACATTATAACGTGGAACAGGCCACTAGGCGAAAAGATTCTTTTACAACCCTATCACCCCCCGAAAGAGCACAAAACTGCCTTGAGAAAGGATGAAGATGATGCATAAAAAAGGGCGTTTCTCCCCGCTAGGGGGGGTGATCCTCCTTCTCGGGCTCTTTCTTCTTCCCTCCCTCTGCCAGGGGTATCTCTCCTTCTTCGACACGAGCCCTGAGTATCAGTACATGCAGAAGCGGTACGGCAAAAAGTATGCCACCCGTCGGGTACTGGTGATGCGCGACTTTTTTGCCCGGCAGAATCCGAATCTCAGCGCCAAAGCTGCCAAAAGCTATGCCGCCCTGGTGGAACGGATCTGCCGCAACTATTCAGTAGATCCCTTTCTCGTGGCGGCGGTGATCGCCAGAGAGTCCTCCGTGCAGGTTAAGGCGAAAAGCGGCATCGCCTATGGGCTTATGCAGATTCACTGGGAGGCGAACAAAAAGTGGATCCCCAAGGTCTTCCCCTCCATTAAAAGCCGCCGGGATCTTCTGCACTCCCGGCCGAACATCTATGTGGGAACCTACATGCTTCACAAGGCTTTGGAGGGGAGCAGAGGAAAGATTGATCTTGCTCTCGACAGCTATCGGGGGAAGAGCGTTACGGAGTATCGCCGGCAAATCCACGCTTTCTACACCGAGATGGTGCGGGATTTCAAAAGTCGGTAGCGTAGTACGCACCCTCGAAAAGAGAGTTTTCGGGGATTTTCGAAATTGTTGGTATAATACGGGGAAATTGTGTATCAGGAGGTTTGCCATGTATCCACGTCTGGAAGAAAAGATTCTCTCGCGAATACAGAAAGATCCCTCGGCTCCCGTTCTCTGGTGGGATCATCGGTGGTGGGGAGGCGAGGAGTTCCTCTCCCTGGTGGAGGAGAGTACCGTAAATCTCCAAGAAAGCGGCATCACCAAGGGAAGCCGGATCGCCATCTTTAGCCCTAACGCTCCGTTGGTGGCTATCCTCTCCCTGGCGGCCTGGCGTCTGGGAGCTACAATGGTTCCTCTTAACTCTCGGGGGGGAGTAGAGGCGGGAAAGCGGATCATCAAGAAGATAGAGCCTGCGGGGGTGATTATTCACGAAGGGATGGCCTCTTTGATTGAGGAGTTCGAAAAGGAGCATGTTCCCTGTGTGGTGGCTCCTCTCGAAGGGCCGGTACCTCCCTTTAAGGCTGCCCTCACCTCCCCGAGCGACCCCCGGATAGCCATGATCTTCGCCACCTCGGGGAGCACGGGAAATCCCAAGGCGGTTCCCCTCACCCACGGCAACCTTCTGGGGAACGTCACTGCCCTGGAGCAGGGAGTTACCATCATCCGCAAGGGGATCCACTTCATGAACGTGCTCCCCAACTTCCATTCCTACGGCTATACCGTAAGTGTCCTGCTCCCCCTGTATGTGGGCGCTCCCTACGTTCCGCAGGCCTCCTTTACCCCTCTTCAGGATACCTTTCAGGCCTTGGAAGAGGCGAAGGTGGAGGTTCTCGTGGCGGTACCCACCATGCTTACCTTTCTTCTGGGGGCGGTGGAGAAGGGGATGGCGCCTCCTTCCACCCTCAAATACGTTGTCTCCGGAGGAGAGCGCCTCAGCCCATCTCTTCAGCAGCGGGTGGAGCAAAAGCTTGGCATCACCATCCTTCAGGGATACGGTCTTACGGAGTGCTCCCCGGTGGTGAGCTGCAATCCCTCCCCCGAGGGAAATAAGCCCGGTACGGTGGGACCCTTTCTTCCGGGGTACGAATGGGAGATCCGGGATCAGGCGGGAAATCTTCTTGATCCTTCCGAAGAGGGAGTTCTCTGGGTTCGGGGACCCTCGGTCACCGAAGGCTACTTCCGGGATACCGATATGAGTTCCAAGCGTTTCGCTAACGGCTGGATGAACACGGGAGATGTGGTGCGGGTGGATGAAGAGGGATATCTCTCCGTTCTCGATAGGGCCACGGATCTTATTATTGTGGGTGGATTTAATGTTTACCCCCAGGAGATCGAAGCGGTACTCAACGAACATCCCCAGGTGAAGATGGCCACGGTGGTGGGCATTTCGCATCATCTTACGGGGGAGTACCCCAAGGCCTTTGTCATCTCCCAGGAGCCCGAGGCGGTTTCGGCCCGCGAACTCATCGACTTCTGCAAGGAGCGTCTTGCTCACTACAAGGTTCCCCGAAAGGTAGAGTTTGTGGACGCCTTTCCCCTCTCGGGGGTAGGGAAGGTGCTCCGGAAGGAACTCAAAAAACGGGGATAGCCTCCGTTCTGTCCCGGTAGGGACTGTGTTAAGAACTGTGTAAGGAGAGAATGTCTGATGTCAAGACTCGGGATCATTTCGGACACCCACGGAGATGCCCGGGGATGGGGAGAGGCCCGGAGTGTCTGGGGAGAGGTGGAGGCGATCCTGCACGCAGGGGATGTGCTCTATCACGGCCCTCGCAATCCTCTTCCCGAAGCCTACGGCCCCAAGGCTCTGGCAGGGGCGATGAATGAATCGCCGGTCCCCCTCTTTATTGCCCGTGGGAACTGTGATGCGCCGGTGGATCAGAACATGCTTCGCTGGCCTCTCCTCTCTCCCCTGGTGCCTCTCTGGTGGGAGGGAAAGTTCATTCTTCTCTCTCACGGAGAGAACTTTACCGAGGTTCGGGAGATGGCTTTACACAGTGGAGCCTCCCTGGTTATTACGGGGCATACCCACGTGGCCTCGGTGCAGAGGGAGGAGAGCACCATCTTCCTTAATCCAGGCTCCGCATCGCTCCCCAAGGGGCGGGATCCCGCCAGTGCGGCCCTTCTCGATTCCCGGGAGATCGTTATTTTCACACTCCAGGGAGATATCCTTCATCGGGAGCCCTGGTAGCCTAAGTTGCGGAGGTGTGCTCTTACGTGCATCTTCAGAACGGTTGGAGAAATCCTCAACGTCTCTTCTTCCGGAGCATATCCGGAAAAAGAGGTATCTGTTTTACGTGAGGTGTCTGTTTTACTTAGTGAAGGAGGCTGTTTACAGATATGAATCTTATGGATGCTCGGATACAGCAGGCGGATCCTGAAATGTACGATCTTCTCTGTCGGGAGATGAAGCGACAGAGAGAGGGAGTGGAACTCATCGCTTCGGAGAACTTCGTACCCCGCTCGGTGCTGGAAGCTCAGGGCTCGATATTTACCAACAAATATGCCGAAGGGTATCCCCATAAAAAGTACTACGGAGGGTGCGAGGTAGTGGAGGCCGCGGAAGAGCTTGCCTGTCAGCGGGCTTGTGAACTCTTTGGAGCGGAGCATGCCAATGTGCAGCCTCATTCAGGAACCCAGGCGAACATGGGGGTTTTCTTCACGGTGCTACAACCGGGAGATTCCATGCTTGCCATGAGTCTTGATCAGGGAGGGCATCTCTCTCACGGACATCCCCTCAACTTTACGGGAAAGTGGTACGACATCATCGCCTACGGTCTTCAGAAGGATACCGAGACCATCGACTACGATCAGGTGGAGGCTCTTGCGAAGGAGCGCCGCCCCAAGCTGATTGTGGCGGGGGCAAGTGCCTACCCGCGGTTTATCGACTTTGAGCGTTTCGAGGCTATTGCCAAGGAAGTGGGGGCCTATCTTATGGTGGATATGGCTCACATTGCAGGGCTCGTGGCGGGGAAGGTGCATCCCAACCCCGTACCTCATGCGGATTTTGTCACCACCACCACGCATAAAACCCTTCGGGGAGCCCGGGGGGCACTCATTCTCTGCAGGGAGAAATATGCCAAGGATCTCGACCGGGCGGTCTTTCCGGGGATGCAGGGGGGCCCCCTTCTTCATGCCATGGCAGGAAAGTCCGTATCGTTCCGCCTCGCCATGACCGAGGATTTCCGCAAATATGCGGCTTCTGTGGTGGCTAACGCCAAGGCCCTGGGGGAGGCCCTGAAGGAGCGTGGGTACCGGCTCATCACGGGAGGCACCGATAATCACATGCTGCTGGTGGATTGTAAATCCTCTCGAGCTGTTACGGGAAAGGAAGCGGAAAAGCTTCTGGATCGGGCGAATATCACGGTGAACAAGAATATGATCCCCTTTGATACGGAAAAACCTCTGGTCACGAGCGGATTCCGCCTCGGCACCGGGGCAGTGACCTCTCGGGGGATGACCGAAGCGGATATGTCCTGGATCGCCGAAGCCATTGATATGGTGCTCTCCTCTCCTGCGGAGGATGCTCGCATAGAGGAGGCACGGCAGAAGATCCTTGCTCTCAGCGCAGAGTATCCTCTCTATCCCGAGTTTACCGAGCCCTGGCCTTGTTAAACCCTCTCTAGGAGGGCGCTGTACCGGGGGAAAACCCCCGCATTTTCTTTAATAGAAAACTGCACATCTGGAGGAGCATGAGTGGCAATGGAAAAGATTCTGGGAATGAACTTGGAATATGAAGAGTGGCAGGAGCTTCTGCAAAGTCTCGGCGAGCCTGCATACCGGGCAGCTCAGATATGTCAGTGGATCTACGAAAAGAAGGCGGACTCCTTCGAGGAGATGACGAACCTCTCCAAGGATCTTCGGACTCTTCTGGAAGAGCGTGTAACTATGGGTTTTCCCCGGCGCACCAAGGGGGATCGTTCCCGGGACGGTACGAAAAAATATCTCTGGGCCTTCCGGGATGATGCCACCGTGGAGAGTGTGCTCATGCGGCATGGGCAGCACCGCACCGCCTGTCTCTCCTCTCAGGTGGGGTGTCCTCTCGACTGTGCCTTCTGCTCCACCGGCTCCGGGGGTTTCCAGCGTAATCTTGAGGCGGGAGAGATCGTAGGGCAGTTCCTGGCCATGGAAAAGCAGTTGGAGGGTTCCATCCAGAACATCGTCTTCATGGGCATGGGGGAGCCTCTTCTCAATCAGGAGAACCTCTTCAAGAGCATTCGCATGCTCCGTCATCCCAAGATGCGGCAGCTGGGGATCCGGCATATCACGGTCTCTACTGCGGGGATTGCACCGGGAATCCAGAAGATGGCCCTTATCGAAAGTCCTCCGCGTCTGGCAGTATCCTTGCATGCGGCGGATGATGCCCTGCGGTCGGAACTCATGCCGGTAAACCGTCTGCACTCCCTGGAAGAGCTTCGAAAGGCCCTCTTCTTCTACCAGGAGAAGACCGGAGATCGCATCACCATCGAATATCTGCTCCTCCGGGGGATCAACGATGAGTCGGATCACGCCCGTGCCTTGGTCTCCTGGCTTCGGGGGATGCATGTTTTCGTGAACCTTATCCCCTACAACGCCTCCAGCGAGGGAGAGAATTTCTTCCGTCCTTCCTTTCCTGAAAAGGTGATCTCTTTCCAGAAGATCCTTGAAGAAAAGGGGATAAACGTAGAGGTTCGCCGAAGCCGGGGAGGAGATATCGCCGCTGCCTGCGGACAGCTCAAGAAAAAAGAACTTGAGGAGAAAACCGAAAGCCCCGCCCCTTCGGGAAGAACCTATGGCACGGGGGAGAAGAAAAAGGAAAAGACCAAGGAGCGGCGAGGACGTCCTCGGGAGGTGGCGGAGGGTGCCCCCCGAGCAGAAGACAAGAAAAAACGCGGGGAAAAGAACCCTAAAGGGCCTTCCAAAAAACGGCGCTTTCCCGACTAGTGCATCATTCCTGCTTATATTGTGACTTCGGCTGAAATCCGGGAGCTGGAGCTTGCGTGTCCCCTCGGCGCCCCCGAGTGGTCGAACCGCTCTAAAAGCGGGGGAATGTCTCCCTTGGGGGATGAAAAAAAGATCCCCAGAGTACACAGGCCTTCTCTGTCTACTCTGGGGATTGCGCTTTTGTGTCTCTTCAAGGAGTTCCAAAGAACGCCCAGAACTCTCTCCGTGGGATTATACCCACTCGGAGATATAGTCTTTCAGATGGTTCGTCTGATTGAGCAGCGTGCAGCAGTACCCTCGATCTCTCTCATGCCGTAGCATACTGTAGGAGGCTGTGTCGATATGAAGCCTCCAGAAATAGGGAGATCCTATTCCCATGCAGCGGGCGAGAAGGGGCTTGAGAAGCGCCCGGTGGGTTACCACTGCAAAGGTCTCCCCTTCGTGCCGGGCTACTGCCTCTTCCAGGGCCTGGAAGGATCGATCCTGCAGAGCCTTCATGCTCTCCGCTCCCGGAAGATCCAGCTTCTCGGGATCTGAAAGCCAGACCTCCCACTCCCGAGGGTACTCCCGGCGGACAAAATCCTTGGACTTTCCATCCCAGGGACCCAGGGTGATGTTCTGAAACCCCTGGGAGATCTCCAGAGGCGCTCCAGTCTTTTCTGCGATCATCTCCGCGGTGGTGTGAGCCCTTGAGAGGGGGCTTGAATAGATCGTTGTGATTCCCAGCGGCTTGAGAGCCTCTGCAAGCGCCCGAGCCTGATCTAGCCCTGCGGGGTTTAGAGGAAAATTGGTGCGTCCCCGAAACAGTCCCTCGCGATTCCCCTCACACTCCCCATGACGTACCAATACCACGGTGGTTACTTTTGTTTCATTTTTTTCTGAAGAAGCCATCTTCGCTTCTCCTCCTTTCCGTAGTTTCTTCTCAAATTATGTGCACTTCCAAAAGAAATCCCATTCTATCATGAGCTATTCTCGACAAGGGGCTCTTACATCTTCAAACATGCGGACCAAGGCTGAGTTGCGGTTATTGACATATGCCCCCTGGGGGTATATTCTTGCGCTTGTTTGATGAGGCGGACTTTATGTCCCAGCTCTTTTGGAAGGAGAATTTATGTTATGCCTTGGATTGATGAAGAACCTTGCATAGGTTGTGGTGTTTGTGTGGAAAATTGTCCTACCGAGGCTATCACGGTGGAGGAAAGTTTGGCGGTTCTGGACATGGAGCGTTGTATCCGTTGCGGTATATGTCACGATATTTGCCCCGTAGGGGCAGTGGAGCACGACAGCAAATTGACGGAGCGGGACGTGAATGACCAGGTGGAGAAAACTTTGGATCATGTTAGGGATTGCGTGCGAATAAAGGGCGATGCGAAAGATGGATGGGCTAGCTTCAAAAGGCATATTAAGCATTACCAGCGACAGAAAGTAGTGGCAGAAAAAATTCTTGACCGATTGGGACAAATTCTTGAGGCGGGTGATGAAAAATGGGTGTAAAGGTTGCCTATGGAAGAACCGGGGCAGTGACAGTCGAAGAGGGACGCTCTGTGAGGCAGGGGCTAAGGATGCGAATTTCCAACTTCCCCATAGCCTTCTTTGCCGTTTCCATGGGGCTCACTGGGTGTCTTTTGGCTTTACAGAAAGTGGGGCCTCTTCTGGGATTCCCTTTGGTGTGGAGTCATGATTTCTTGATTTTTACAGGAGCAATGTTTCTGGTTATTCTCGGGGCCTATGGAGGGAAGATAGTGCTGAATCCTTCGGCTTTCTGGGAAGATTGCACTCATCCTGTGCGGATGCATTTTCTTCCCACCTTTTCGGTGAGTCTCATGCTTCTGTCCATTGCCACCCTGGAAGTTGTTCCAGGACTTTCTTTCTGGCTTTGGATTGCAGGGGCCTTGACGCATCTTTTCTTAACTCTCTACACCCTCACCGTATGGGTTCAGCACAGCCACTTTGAGATTCATCACGCTAATCCGTCGTGGTTTATTCCTATTCTTGGAAACCTTGTGGTTCCTGTGGCGGGGGTGGCCCACGCTCCGGCTTTTGTCAACTGGTTCTTTTTCAGTGTGGGAATTTTCTTCTGGGTGATTCTTTTTGCGGTGTTGCTGAATCGACTGATTTTTCATCATCCCATTCCGGACAAGCTTATTCCTACCTTCTCTATCCTTATGGCGCCTCCTGCGGTTGGATTTATCTCCTACGTGAAACTTACGGGACAGCTTGATGTTTTTTCCATAGAACTCTATTCACTGGGGCTCTTTTTTTCCCTCTTTGTCTGTGCCCAATGGAGGCTTTTCCGAAAGATCCATTTCTACCTTTCCTGGTGGGCCTATTCGTTTCCCTTGGCCGCTCTTAATCTTGCTACGGTGCTCTATTTTCACGAGACCGGATTGGTGGGGTTAAAGGTACTGAGTGTGGTTCTTTTTTTCGGGTTGGTATTTTTAGTGGGAGTGCTGTCTGTATTGACCATACGCGCCATGGCGAGAGGAACCATCTGCGTGGAGGAATAACTTCTGAGATTTTTCATGTTCAATGCAGTGAGGGAAGACGGACATCATACCGTTTTCCCTCACTGTTTGTATAGTGCGTGTAGGTGCAAGAGGTTTCTTCCTACCATTTGAGGGATGAATAATCCTGGGGAGCACCTCTGTAAAAAATCAAAGATCTTCACATGCGATCCTAAAACCCCAAATTTGCGAATTGAAAGTTCCCTGACCAGTCTTGACAATTGCTTCTCGGGCTGGTACGCTACATGCTGCAATGAAACGTGTTGGCACTCGATGTTGTGGAGTGCTAACAGGGAGAGGGGGGAAGCTATGCTCTCAGAACGGCAATTGGAAGTGGTGCTTGCGGTGGTCTACGAATACATCAAAACGAACGAACCCGTGGGGTCTCGCAATCTTTCCAAGCGGTATCTCAAGGGGAGAAGTGCCGCCACCATACGGAACGAAATGTCCGATCTTGAGGAGGAGGGGTTCTTTCTCCAGCCTCATGCCTCTGCGGGGCGGGTCCCCACGGAGAAGGCCTACCGGATCTACGTCGACAATATCCTGCAGCGCCAGCGTAAGCTCTCTGCCTTTGAGGATTCTTCCATCCGTGGTATTGAGAGTCAGCGGCGGAATACCGAGAACCTTCTCTTTCATATATCCCGCCTTCTCTCCCGAGTAACGAACTATATGGGTGTTGCTGCTCTTGCTCCTCTTAAGGAGATCCGTCTTCTTCGGGTGGATTTTCTTCGTATCGACACCTCGCACGTGCTGGCAGTGGTGATCCTTGAAGGAGGATTAGTGCATCACCGTACCTTTTCAGTCCCCTGGGAGGTTGGGCAGGATGAGCTTGACGAGCTTGCCCGGCGTATCAGCCTTCTGGCGGCGGGACGTCCCTGGAGGGCGGTGCGTCAGGATCTTCTCAACTTCATGCATCAGGAGCTGGAACGCAACCGGGAGTACTGTCATTCCGCCATGCAGGAGATGGATGCACTGCTTCTCTCCATATCCTCGTATCGGTTTTTTACCGGCGAGACGCGGTATCTTCTAGGGCAGCCGGATTTTAAGGATATTACCAAGCTTCAGGCGGTGCTCTCTCTTCTCGAAGAGGAAGAATCTCTGGCAAACCTTGTGGAGAGCGTTTCGGTTCAGAACGAAGAGGGGGTTCGGGTTACTATCGGAGCAGAGCACCCGGAGCTGCACTCTCGAGAGTGTTCCCTGGTACTGGCCCCTACGGAGGTGGGAGGGTGTAAGGCTCTCATCGGTCTTATCGGACCGGTGCGGATGGATTACGAAAATGCCATTGCCACGGTCGAAACGCTTATCAGGGCTCTGGAGGTTCACGAATCTTCCTGAGAACGAAGAAAAGCTCGTAAAATCCACGTTCCCCGGCTCTTTTCGGGGCATCATCATAGAGCAGCAAAGGTATAAGGAGGAAGGACCAGATGGATCCCATTATGGAAGGCAGATCAATTTCCGGAGAGGGAGCATTTTCCCGGAAGGAAGATACGAACGATACGCACGATCCCACAAGAAATTCGGGAGAGGGAGCTTCTCCCGGCGGAGGGAGAGATCTGGAGTGTTCCGGGGATCTCCAGAAAGAGCTTCAGGAGATGCGGCATCGCCTGGAAAAGCTGGAAAAAGAGAACAAGGCTCTGGAAGAGGAAGCTGCCAGGGCTCGGGCCGATTACTATAACCTCCGGCAGCGTACCGCCCGGGATGCATCAAAACAGAGAGCCCTCGCGTCAGAGACCGCTGTCCGGGAGCTTCTGCCGGTGCTGGATAATCTGGATCGGGCGCTGGGGGCAGCGGCTCAGGATGATCCCCTTCTCAAGGGAGTTTCCATGGTGAGGCGGCAGTTTTTCGAAATTCTGAAGGTGTTGGGGCTTGAGGAAATTGCCCCAGAGGGTCCCTTCGATCCCTCTCTTCACGAGGCCGTAGGAATGGAGCCGGTGGAGAATCCCGAGGATGACGGGATGATCCTGGGAGAGCTTCAGAAGGGATACCTTTTGGGGGGAAAAGTTCTTCGAGCTTCTCAGGTGCGTATAGGATCCCATTCCGGAGATGAGAAGCAAGGAGATGCTTAAGAGGCATTTCCTCTCTCGATAGATAGGACAAAGACAGTAGAAGACGCTGCACATAGATCCCTCTCCCTGAAGGGGGAGGAAAGAAAAAATGAGGTGACCAGTTATGGCAAAAATCGTAGGTATCGATCTTGGAACAACCAATAGTTGCGTGGCTGTAAAGGAAGGGGATTCGGTTACGATAATTCCCAATGCCGAAGGAAGCCGTACCACCCCCTCGGTGGTGGCTACCACCAAAGACGGGGAACGATTGGTGGGGCAGCTTGCAAAGCGTCAGGCCATCGTGAACCCCGACAATACGATAATCTCTGTGAAGCGTTACATGGGGCGGGATCATAAGCAGCGCATGGGAGGAAAGGAGCACACCCCCCAGGAAATTTCTGCCATGATCCTCCAGAAGCTCAAGCGGGATGCCGAGGAGTACCTCGGAGAGCCCGTCACCAAGGCGGTAATCACCGTCCCCGCCTACTTCACCGATGCCCAGCGGCAGGCCACCAAGGATGCGGGGACCATCGCGGGGCTTGAAGTGGCCCGGATCATCAACGAACCCACCGCGGCGGCGTTAGCCTATGGAGAGGATAAAGAGGGGGAGCATAAGCTTCTCGTCTTTGATCTTGGCGGGGGAACCTTCGACGTCTCTATTCTCGATGTGGGGGAGGGCGTCTTTGAAGTGCTGGCCACTTCGGGAAATAACAACCTTGGTGGAGACGACTGGGATATGCGGGTAACGGAGTGGCTTGTAAAGGAGTTCAAGCGCACCGACGGCATTGATCTCACCAAGGATCGTATGGCCATGCAGCGTCTCCGGGAGGCGGCAGAGAAGGCCAAGGTGGAACTCTCCTCCATGCCTGAGACCTCCATCTCCCTCCCCTTCATCACTGCAGACTCCAATGGCCCCAAGCATCTGGAGATCTCTCTCTCCCGGGCCAAGTTCGAGGAACTTACCTCGGATCTTCTGGAGAAGGTGGTGGACCCCACCAAGCGGGCTCTCTCGGATGCTGGACTCACCCCCAAAGAGATCGATAAGATCCTTCTCGTAGGGGGCTCCACCCGGATGCCCATGGTGCAGAAAAAGATCAAGGAGCTTCTCGGCAAGGATCCCACCAAGGGGATTAATCCGGATGAATGTGTGGCGGCGGGAGCGGCCATTCAGGGGGCTATCCTTTCGGGGGATCATAAAAACATCGTCCTCGTGGATGTAACGCCTCTCTCCCTCGGTCTGGAGACCCTCGGAGCGGTCTTTACCAAGATTATTGACCGGAATACGGCTATCCCCGTCTCCAAGAGTCAGACCTTCACCACTGCGGCGGATAACCAGACCCAGGTGGAGATCCATGTGCTTCAAGGAGAGCGTTCCATGGCCAAGGATAATGTCTCTCTCGGCAAGTTCTTCCTTGATGGCATCCCCACGGCTCCCCGGGGGGTTCCGCAGGTTGAGGTGACCTTTAATATTGATGTCAATGGAATCCTGAATGTCACCGCCAAGGATAAGGGAACTTCCAAGAGCCAGCACATCACCATTCAGTCCTCGAACCTCAGCAACGAAGAAATTGAAAAGATGAAGCACGATGCGGAGGCCCATGAGGAAGAGGATCGCAAGAAAAAAGAGGTGGCGGAACTCAAGAACGATGCCGACTCCTTGGCCTATCAGGGGGAAAAGACCCTGAAGGATCTTGGCGATAAGGTGACCGGTGAGGAGAAGAGCCGGGTGGAGTCGGAGATTGCCGCCCTTCGGAGCGCTTCTGAGGGAAGTGATATCGAGGCCACCAAGGGGGCGATGGAGACCCTTACCAAGAGCCTCCACGAACTCTCCCAGAGGCTCTATGCAGCCCAGCAGGATCAGGGGGGAGCGGCTTCAGAGGCTCCCGGTGCGGAAGGATCCGGGGGCACCTCGGAAGAGACGGTGGACGCGGAATTCGCCGATAAAGACGAAGCCTAACGCGGTGGCCCCGGATGTCCGGAACTGCCTCAAAGCGTGATTATTACGAAGTCCTTGAAATCTCCCGTAACGCCGGAGCGGAGGAGATTAAGCGAGCCTACCGCAAGCTCGTCCGTCAGTATCATCCCGATGCCAATCCTGGAAATAAGGATGCGGAGGAGCGTTTCAAGGAGATAAGCGAAGCCTACGAAATTTTGAGTGATCCTCAGAAAAAGGCTCAGTACGATCAGTTCGGTTTCGTGGGAGAAGAGCAGGGGAACCCCTTCGGTGGTTTCGGCGGTGCCGGAGGGAGTCCCTTTGGGGATGTCTTCGGAGATATCTTCGAGTCCTTCTTTGGCGGAGGGCGTTCCCGGAACCCCAATGCTCCCCGTCGGGGGGCGGATCTTGAGATGGAACTCTCCTGCGAGCTTGAGGATGTCTGTTTCGGAGCTACGCGTGAGGTCGCCATCCCCCGGTGGGAACAGTGCCATCGCTGTGGCGGTTCCGGGGCGGAGAAGGGGAGTACCCCTGTAACCTGCGCCGCCTGCGGCGGTACCGGCCAGGTGGAGCACGTCCAGCGCACCCCCTTCGGCCAGTTTGCCCAGGTGGTTCCCTGTACCCGCTGCGGAGGTAAGGGGAAGATCATTGAGAAACCCTGCACCTCCTGCCGGGGAGAGGGGCGTCTTCGGGAGCGTCATCGCCTGGATATCAGGATTCCCCCCGGAGCGGATACGGGAACCCGACTCCGCATTCAGGGGGAGGGGGAGATGGGAGCCAACGGAGGGCCTCCGGGGGACCTGCTTCTTTTGATTCGTGTTAAAAAACATAGACACTTCGTTCGGGAGGGGGATGCCCTGCACTATCGTAAGGCCATCGCCTTTCCTCAGGCAGCTTTGGGAAGTACCGTTACGGTGCCTACGCTAGACGGGGACGCCTCTTTGGATATTCCTTCGGGAACACAGCCGGGGAAGGTGCTTACCCTCTCCGGCAAGGGGATGCCTCTGCTTCGGAATCCCGATAGAAGGGGGGATCTTCACGTTCATGTTGATGTGGAGGTGCCCCGGAATCTCAACGAGCGTCAGCGGGCCCTTCTGGAGCAGCTCGCAGCGGAGATGGATGTGTCGGTCAAGGAAGAGAGCGGAGGGCTTCTCGGAAAGTTCAAAGATCTCTTTCTAGGGTGATCTTTCCTGGTTTTCTTTCTTTAGTTCCCAAGGATGCTTTCTTGGGGAGAACATGGTACACTAGCGAAAAATAAGGGGGGCCCGGCCTCCCTTATTTCTTTCGGGGAGGGGATAGCATGCACAACGACGCTTTCTGGTGGTACATTCTTCTGGAAGCCCAGGAAAAAGAGGCCCCTGTTCTTGATTCTCTGGTGGAGCTTTCGGGGAGTATCGGAGCGGAGTATGCGGAAGGTTCCGACATGGTGCGGGTTCGGGCCTATTATCGCAGTTCTCACGATCTGGGGCACTGGCTCCGGGAGCTGAACCAGGTACTGGCCCCCTGGCCGGGGATTACCGTGCGGGATATGGGGAAAATTGCTAACCGTTCCTGGCACACCGCATGGAAAGAGGCTTTTCCTCCTCTTCCTGTGGGAGAGGGGCTTGTGGTGATGGCCCCCTGGCACAAGGGAAACGAGCCCGAAGGGCGTCTCCCTCTCTACATCTACCCGGGCAGCTCCTTCGGCACGGGATACCATGAAAGTACCCAGATCGCTCTGGAGCTTCTGGAAAAACATCTTCTCCCTGGGGAGGAGCTGGTCGATGTGGGGTGTGGTTCCGGCATTCTCTCCATCGGGGCGGTGAAGCTTGGAGCTTCCAGGGCATGGGCCCGGGATTTTGATCCCGCCGTGGTTGAGGAGGTTCTGGAAAACTGTCGTCTCAATGATATCTCCGGAGAGGTCATCTCTCTGGAGGTAGGCGATCTTCTGCATGGATTTTCACGAAAAGTTTCCCTCCTTACGGCGAACATCATTATCGATCCCCTGCTGCAGCTTCTTCCCCAGATTCCGGGAGTCCTTCTTCCTGAAGGGAGGGCCATCTTTTCCGGTCTGGTGGTGAGGGAAAAGGATATTTTTACGGAGGCCCTTGAAAAAGAGGGATTCCGAGTGCTTGATTCTCTGCAGAGAGCTGACTGGTGGGGGCTTATCGCCACATACCGGTAACAGCGGCTTTCTCTGTGGCTTAAGAGGTTTCAACAAAAAGATACGCGTTTTTGTTCGGGTCGTACTGGATAGAGTGCGGCCCCGGTTTTGCAGGAAAGAGGTGTTTGTTTTCATGTCCCTACCGAGAATACGGCTTGATCGGTGTCTCCGTACCCCCGAAGGGCATTGGGTGCTCTCCGGAGAGGAGGCACACCATCTCGTGCGGGTTCGGCGTTGCGGTGAGGGAGATCTTGCGGAGGGTCTCCTTCCGGGGTGGAAGGTGACTCTTCGCCTCTTCGCCAAAGAAAACGCCTGGTTCGGCGAGGAGTGTTCCCGGCAGGCCGAAGGCGGGGGTGATCTTGCTCTTGTGCTTCTCGTCGCTCTTCTCAAGGGGGATGCCTTTGAAAAGATGTTGCGGCAGGCCACGGAACTCGGAGCTTCCCGTATCGTCCCCCTGATCTGCGAACGGAGCATTCCCCGGATAGAGCCTAAAAAAATCGCTTCCAAAATGGAGCGATGGAGCAAAATCCTGGAGGAGTCCACCAAACAGTGTGGTCGTGGAACTCCTCCTGAGATGGTGGCACCTCTGGAATGCTCCGCCCTCTCCTCTCTGGACCTCCCACCCTGTCGTTTCGCCGCCATTCTCGATGGAGAAGCCCGTCCTCTGGGGGCAGCCTATGCCGCCGAGAAGGCCCTTGCCTTTGCGGTGGGTCCCGAGGGGGATTTTACCCCGCGAGAGAAGGCCCTCTTCAAAGATCTTGACTTTTCTTCGGTATCTCTCGGGCCCCGGGTTCTTAAGGCGGAGACCGCCGTGGCCGCGGGGCTTGCCTTTCTCTCCCTCGCCTGGGAAGGATCTCTTTCCGGTGACTGAACAGAGCCGTCCCCTTCGTGTGACTTTTCAGGCCCTGGGATGCCGCACCAATCAGTACGAGGCCGAGGCCCTTGGCTCTCTCTTTGCCGAAAGAGGATGGCAGGTGGTGACCTCCCCCCCCTGGGATCTCGGTATCGTGGTCTCCTGTGCGGTCACCGCTCTGGCGGAGAGCAAAAGCCGTACCCTTTTGCGGCGCCTCTCCCGCATCTCTCCGGGGTGTCGGCGTATCCTCTGCAGCTGTTATGCTCAGAATCTCCTTCGTGCCCGAGAACCCTTTCCCGAGGCGGATCTTGTGGTGGGAAACCGAATCAAGCACCGCATACCCCTTCTCGCAGAAGCTCTTCTTCGGGGGGAGTCTCTGGCGCAGTATCATGAGCTTCCGGGGCCTCCGGGCAGCTGGACCGCCTGGGATGATCTGCGGCTCCACCGCCTTCTTTGGCATACCCGGGGGTTTGTGAAAATTCAGGAGGGATGTCAGCGATTCTGCTCCTACTGCATCATCTCCCATCTTCGGGGAAAGCCTGTGAGCCGCCCCGAAGAGGATATTCTGGAGGAGATTGCCCACCTCGCCGCAGAGGGGTGCGGCGAGGTGATTCTTACGGGAATTCATTTGGGGAGCTACGGCGGCGAGGGGGAGGAGGAGCCTCTGGGGCGTCTCGTACAGAAGATAAGCCGTATCGCCGGGGTAAAACGCATTCGATTTGGTTCTTTGGAACCCTTTTCGATAACCCCCGCTTTGCTTACTATGCTTCAGGAGACCCCCCAATTCTGCCCTCACTTCCACATTCCGCTTCAGAGCGGTGATGATGGTGTGCTGGAACGCATGAGGCGTGGTTATACCGCGGGGGAATTCGCCCGGCTCATATCCATGGTTCGGGAGATCTTCGGAGAGGATCTTCACGTCAGTACCGATCTTCTCGTAGGTTTTCCCGGAGAGGATGCGGGGGCCTTTGAGCGAACCCTGAAGCTTTCCGAGAATCTCGGCTTTGGCAAACTTCATGTCTTTCCCTTCTCCCCCCGGGAGGGTACCCCCGCCTTCTCCTGGGCCAGGCCTCCCAAAAAAGAGACCGAAGAACGCTGCCGCCGGGCAGCACTTCTGGGGGAAGTGCTGCTTGCCCGATATGCATCCCGATGGAGAGGGCGTGCTGTGACGGTGCTTGTGGAAAAACAGGAGGCTTTAGAACAGCCCTTTTTCCAGGGACATACCCCCCACTTTCTTCTGGCTCGCTTTCCCGGAAGAGCCTTTCCCGGAGAGGAGCGTTCCGGCAGAGTGACAGATCTCTCGGGAGGCGATCTTCTCTGTGATTCCCTGGAAGAGCCCTCGGGATCTCTTTCGGAAGAGCGATCTTGTGTTGAGGTGGATCTGCATGAGTAAAAAGCCTGTACTTGGTATTGATCTCGGTACTCGATATGCCCTTATGAGCCTCTGCGGAGAGGGCTCCTCTCCTCCTCAGATTTTGCCGAACCGATGGGGGAGAACTCGAACCCCCTCCATCATCGCCTGGGAGGGGGGGCGTTTCTACGTGGGGGAAGAGGCCCAGAAGCGGCTTCTCCGTGGATGCCCCCAGGCGTGGTGGAATGTGAAAAGTCACATCGGCAACGCCTCGTGGAAGGTTCTTGCGGGAACCCGGCACTACCGGGCTGAGGAGTTGCTGATCCCGTTGCTGGTGCTTCTTCGGGAAGATGCGGAGGCCTATCTCGGAGCGGTGGTCACTGATTGCGTCCTGGCTGTCCCCGCCCATTTCAGCTTTCCCGAGCGGGCCTCCATGGTGCGGGTGGCGAGGAGCGCCGGGTTTGGCAGTGTGCGGATCATCAACGAGCCCACTGCGGCAGCCCTGGCGGTGGAGATGGAAGGGCGCTCTCTGGTGCTCGATTTCGGAGCGGGTACCGTGGATATCACCGTGATGGAGCAGGAGGAGGGGATCTGGCAGGTGCTGCAGTCCCGGGGGCGGGATGCCCTGGGAGGAGCCGTCATTGATGCGCTTCTGGCCCGATATCTCTGGGAACGCCTGGGAAATCGCAAGCTTTCGGAAAAAGATCTTCGGTGGCCCCTCCTTCTCTCAGAGGCGGAGAAGATCAAAATAACCCTCTCCAATGCGGGGGAGATCGACTGGTATCCTCCCGGGGGATTGCTGGAGCGTCATCAGAATCTCCCCCTGCGGATATGCCGGAAGGATCTCGAAGAACTCATGGAGCCTCTTCTGGATGAAGTGGTGGCTATGGTGCTCCACATGTGGCAGGAGCATCTTCCGGATCGGCTCCTTCTGGTGGGAGGGAGTAGCCGCCTCCCCCTGCTTCGGAGTAAGCTCACCGCCCAGGTGGCGGAACCCTCTCATCTGGGGCTCTATCCCGACGAGGTGGTAGCTCTGGGAGCGGGGATCCATGGTGCTCGGGGGGCAGGGCGACTCCTTATCGACGTGCTCTCCCGGGATCTCGGGGTGGAAAGCTCCTGGGGGCAGATGATCCCCCTTCTCTTTCAAGGAACGCCTCTTCCCTGCGGAGCGGCAAAAAAGTTCGAATCCTCCCGGGGAGGCGTTCTGGAGATCGGGGTTCTCCAGGGGGGTGAGGGGAATCTCCAGGAGAAGCTGGGAACCATTCAGGTGGAACATGTAGATTCCCAGGAAGAGGTGGAGGTCCTTTTCGAGGTGGATTCCGAGGGGCTTCTCCAGGTGGAGGTGCGCCGCCAGGACGGCTCTGTGGCGATCCACGAGATCCTTGGTCTCTCCGCACAGGAGGGAGAAAAAGGGCAACCTCGAAATTTTGGTGACAGCCGCTATAGAAATATAGAGAAGCGTTGTGCTAAAATCTCAGTGCACCTTAATGAGGAACAGCAACAGCGAATGCAGCGTCTTCTTGATCGTCTCCGGGTTCTCCGAAGTCATCGTGATGCTTGGGAGGCGGGGCTTCGGGAGATGGAGATTTTTCTGGCCAGACTGGAGGAGGTGGGCTCTTCGTGAATCATGATCTTGATGCGAGCTTTCGGACTCTCGGACTCTCTCCCGGGGCATCCTGGGAGGAGGTAAAGCGTGCCTTCCGAGGCTTGGCGAGAAGCTGCCACCCCGATGTGGCAGGGCCTTCTGCAGCGGGAGAATTTCAGAAGATAACCTCCGCCTATATGACGATTCGTGAGAACACCTGCTCCTCCGAGGCGATCCGACGCGGCGCTTCTTCGGGAAGATGCGCTCAAGGCGAGGCTGTCCCTAGGCGCGGGCTCTGGTCGAAGATGGCAGAGAGCTGGGATCGCTGGAAGAGCTTTCACCGCGAGCGCGAGGCCGCCCGGCAGGAGGAAGAGGCCCGGGAGGCTCGAGCCCGCGAAGAGGCTGTAGCGGCTCGGGAGCAGCGTATGAACGGACTTTTCGATGAAACCGAAAGACTCCTGCGGGAGATCGGAGAAGCGGTAATCCCCGTAACCAAGGATCAGGGGCTTCGAGGAGAGCTTTTGCGGCTCCAGAGCGATCTTCCGGTGGTGCGGGCTCTTGCCATGGAAGCCCTTCGAGGTCGGGCGAACCTTCCCGAGGTGCGTCAGGCTCTTCGAGAGATGCTCTCCCGATGCACCGAAGAGGAATTTCTCGAGTTCCTCCATAGGGGGCTTCCGGGAGATCTCCAGAAGGATATTCCCGGACTCGTGGCCTCCCGAGGGCTCGGCTTTTCCGAAGCCGGAGGGCTCTACGTTCTTCGTTGCCTTCCCCGCTTCAAGGAGCGGCGTGAGGCACTCCTCATCTTTCTCCGGCATCCTTCAAAGACCGTACGCGGCGAGACTCTGCGCATATGGCCTCAGGGGGCGCCCCCGCCGGAGGGAGCGCTCTTAGGGGAGCTTCTCCGGAGTGAGGAGGAGGAAATTCTCGTCCCCCTTCTGCGAATGCTTCGTTTTACCCCCCTCTCTGCATGGGTTCGCATGGGTGTTCAGCGGATTGCCCGGGAACATCCCTCCCCCAACGTGCGGGTATGGGCAAAAACACTTGTGTCGGGAGCCTCTCCCATGTACAATAGCGAGGCATCTTCCAAGGAGAGTGGCTTCCATGGATAAGTGCATCTTTTGTGCCATAGCGAAAGGAGAAGCTTCGGCGGAGATCCTCTATCGGGATGATACCGTCATGGCTTTCCGGGATAGATATCCCCAGGCACCGGATCATATTCTGATCGTCCCTCTGCGTCACGTATCGTCAGCATCCGAGATGGATGATCCGGAGTTGTGGGGAAAAGTCATGTCCCTGGCGGTGGCGCTGGGGCGTGATCTGGGGCTCGAAAGGCAGGGTTACCGCCTGGTCATCAATAACGGTGTTCAGGCATGCCAGACGATTCCCCACCTTCACGTGCACCTGATGTCCGGCAGACCCTTCTGCTGGCCTCCGGGGTAAGAGTGTCGGTGCGAGAGAAAGGGGGGAAAACACAAATGACCCAGGTTGTTCGGAGAGAAAACGAATCCATAGATGATGCGCTGCGGCGCTTCAAACGGGAAGTGCAGAAAGTCGGGGTGCTTCGGGAAGCCCGCAAACATGAGCATTACGAAAAGCCAAGCGAAGCGAAAAAGCGTCGTAAGGCGGCAGCGAAACGGAATAATAACAAGAAAAGGTAGCCCCCGTCTTTCAAAAGCGAAACGAAGGGTTGCGGCCTTTCCATGGTGTGTTGGTTTTGGCTAAAGGGGGGGGCTTCCCCCTTTTTTTGTTTTTGGCACATCCGGACGTTTATTTCCCCGAGCGGTTTTTTGCGGCATCCTTCGGGGAAAATCTCGAAAGAGGTGAAGGAATGCGCTGTCCCCACTGCAAGGCCGAGGAGACTCGGGTTATGGAGACCCGTACCACCGAAGAAGGTCAGGTGGTGCGGCGGCGTCGGGAGTGTCCCTCCTGCATGAAGCGTTTCACCACCTACGAACGGCCTGCCACGGGACGTGTGCTTCTTGTCATCAAAAAGAACGGCACCCGGGAACCTTTCGATCTGCAGAAGCTCCTCACTGGATTCTCCAAGGCCTGCGAAAAACTCCCCGTTCCCTACGATAGCATCGAAGATGCGGCAGCCCGGGTGGAAGAGGCTCTGCGGGCGGAAGGGACGGGGGAGGTCTCCAGCCAGCATATTGGAGAGTTGGCAGTGGAAGAGCTGCGGCAGCTCAATAAGGTTGCCTACGTACGCTTTGCTTCGGTCTACAGGCAGTTCGGGGATCTTGCAGATTTTTCCGAGGTACTCCGGCTTCTGGAAGAAAAGGCGGGAGAGGAACATTCTGGGAAAAACCCCTGATGTTTCCTGCTGTTGCGTCGTTTCTTTCGGACACTCCTCATAAGAGCTTCTTGTAATATCTTGTATTTTTTGCAGATATGAGCGGAAAAATCTTTTCAGAAACATCAAAAGAACGGTATAATACAAAAGGCTCCTCGGCGGAGTCATAATTTTTACTATTTTTTAAGGGAGGTTGTGTGCGTATGAAGGTTGGAAAGATTTTGGTTTGCATGATGATTCTTGTGGCGTTTGCGGGAACTGCCCTGGCGGCGGAGACTCTCCGTATAGGGGTTTACGAACCCCTCACGGGACAGAATGCTTTTGGAGGGCAGCTTACGGTGGACGGCATTAAGCTCGCCTACGAGCAGAAGCCCGAGATCATTGGCCGGAAAGTGGAGCTTTTCATTGTAGACAATAAGTCCGACAAGGTGGAATCTGCCAATGCGGTAAAACGTCTCATTGAGAAGGAAAAAGTCATTGCCATTATCGGAAGCTACGGCTCCTCCCTCTCCATGGCGGGAGGCGAAGTGGCGGAGAAGGCGGGAGTCCCCTGCCTTACCGATTCCGCTACCAACCCCCTTGTAACCCAGGGAAAGAAATACTACTTCCGCATGTGTTTCATCGATCCCTACCAGGGAGCTGCGGCGGCTCAGTACGCCTTTGATAACGGTGCTCGGAAGGGCGCCCTGCTTCTTGACGTGGCCCAGGACTACTCTGTAGGTCTTGGCAAGTTCTTCCACGAGGCGTTCGAGAAGCTTGGGGGCGAAGTTGTGGCCCGGCTGAACTATCAGACGGGAGACCAGGACTTCACCGCTCAGCTGACGGAGATTATCAACAAGGGTGCGGAAGTGCTCTTTATCCCCTCTTACTTCGCGGAAGGTGCCATCATCATCAAACAGGCCCGCGAACTCGGAGCCGAGTTCAGCATCATGGGGGGCGACGCCATGGATAATCCCGATATGATCGCCATCGGTGGCGATGCTATTGAGGGTTTTGCCTACACCACCTTCCCCTATGCTCCGGAGATGCCCGACATGACCCAGATGGCGGTGGAGTTTACTGCCCAGTGGCAGGCGGCTTTCCCCGACAAGGATCCCAACGCCAACTCCGCTCTTGGCTATGACTGCTACATGCTGATTGCCGATGCAATTGAGCGTGCCTACGCCGAGGATGCTGCGGCTTTCGATGCCAACCCCTCCGAGGCTATCACCAAGGCCCTCGCGGCTACCAAGGGATGGGAAGGCGTTACCGGGGCGACCACCATCAATGAGAGCCATGATGCTGAGAAGCCTGTGGGAATCAAGGTTATTAAGGACGGCAAGCAGGTTTACACCGCCTCGGTTATGCCCGAGATTTAGTAGAAAGAGCCTCGGTGGTGCGCCCCTGCAGTGCTGATGTGTTTTGTATGCACTAGGTGATGCACGAAGCGCGCAGAGGGGATATTTTCACCGCCTCTGCGCGCTTTTTGTCGTGTGCGATGTGTTTTTCTCTATTTTTGGTGGTCCGCGGGCGTGTAGCGGCGAACGTCTCTTCCTCTTTCCTTCGCCCCACAGCCATGACCTTTTTACTATTTAACAACGAACGGGAGGAATCCCATGTCCCTGCCTATGTTTGTTCAGCATTTCTTTAATGCCCTTACGCTGGGAAGCCTCTACGCTCTTATCGCCATCGGGTATACCATGGTGTACGGCATTCTCCGGCTTATCAATTTTGCCCACGGAGATATTTTTATGCTGGGAGCGTACTTTGTCTTCTGGTCCATTGCGCTACTCAAGCTCCCTTGGGTGCTTGCCATTGTGGTGGCAATTATCGGAGCTTCCTTCTGTGGTATCCTTGTGGATCAGGTGGCTTACAAGCCTCTTCGGGAGGCCCCTCGGATCTCTGCTCTTATCAGCTCCATCGGCGTTTCCTTCTTTATTCAGAATCTTGCCATCGTGGTCTTTACAGGTATCCCCCGGGCGGTCTTCCGGCCGGAGTGGATGGTAAAGGTCATCCGCCTCGAAAGCGGGGTTCGCGTTCTTCCTCTCACCATTATTGTCCCCATCGTCTCTTTCGTGCTCATGCTGGTGCTCCTCTACATCGTCTACCGCACCAAGCCGGGGCTTGCCATGCGAGCCATCTCCAAAGATATTGAAACCACGCGTCTCATGGGGGTTTCGGTGAACAAAATCATCGCCTTCACCTTTGGCATTGGATCGGCTCTTGCGGCGGCGTCGGGGATTATGTGGGCCTTGCGTTACCCCCAGATCCAGCCCCTCATGGGGATGTTCCCCGGGTTCAAGGCCTTCATCGCCGCTGTGCTCGGCGGCATCGGCTCCATTCCCGGAGCCATGGTGGGAGGTCTCCTTCTCGGTTTTATCGAGATCATGACGGTAGCCTTTTTCCCGGAACTTTCGGGATATAAGGATGCCTTTGCCTTCGTGCTTCTCATCATCATCCTTCTCATTCGGCCCACGGGGCTCATGGGAGAGAAACTGGAGGAGAAGGTCTAATGGAAAAACGAAAACAGCGGGATCGTATCCTGAACGTTCTTCTCGTGGCCGCCATAGCGGGTGGGGTCTACTGGGCTCAGGGAAATCTGGACGGATACAAGATCCAGATTCTGAATCTCATCGCCATCAACACCATACTGGCCCTCAGCCTCAACCTCATCTACGGCTTTACCGGCATGTTCAGTCTGGGGCATGCGGGTTTTATGGCTATCGGAGCCTATACCTCATCCCTCCTCATCCTTCCGGCGTTTCAGAAAGAGATGATCTACATCCTGGATCCTCTCATCTGGCCCATCAGCGTTCTTCAGGCCCCCTTCTTCGTGGCGGTGCTTGCGGGGGGGATCATGGCGGCCCTTTTCGGGCTTCTCATCGCCCTACCGGTGTTGCGTCTGGGAGGGGACTATCTCGGAATTGCAACCCTAGGTTTTGCGGAGATTATCCGGGTGGTGGGGAACAATATCACCTTCATTACCAACGGAGCGCTGGGGCTCAAGGGTATTCCGGATTACGCCAACCTCTGGTGGAACTACGGATGGCTCCTTGTTACCATCTTCGTCATTGTGCGCATTGTGAACAGCAATTTCGGCAATACGCTGAAGGCCATCCGGGATGACGAAATAGCCGCCCGGGCCATGGGGATCAACACCTACCGCTATCGGGTTATCTCCTTCACCATCGGATCTTTTTTTGCGGGTATCGGTGGGGCCCTTCTGGCGAGTCTTCTTACCACCATCGACCCCAAGATGTTCCTCTTCATCATGACCTTCAACGTCCTTATGATCGCCGTGGCAGGGGGGTTGGGATCGATTACGGGAACCTGCATCGCCGGGGTGCTCATCACCTTCCTCCTGGAGTGGCTCCGGTTCGTGGAAAATCCCATTACCCTCGGTTCTTTCCACATTCCGGGGATTCCGGGGATGCGTATGGTAATCTTCTCCCTCTCTCTGCTACTCATCATCCTCTTCCGTAGAGAGGGGATCATGGGGATGAAAGAACTCACCTGGGATACCATCTTTCGGACGTCCCCCAAGGGAGGTGCTTCCTCGTGAGTGAGCGGAATATTGTTCTTGAGGTGGATACTCTCACCATGCGTTTTGGAGGCCTCACGGCGGTAAACAGCTTCTGTGCCCAGGTACAGGAGGGTCGAATCGTTGGCCTTATCGGCCCCAACGGTGCGGGTAAAACAACCTGTTTTAATATGATTACGGGCTTTTACAAGCCCACCGAGGGAAAGGTACTCTTCCACGGTCGGGATGTGACGGGATATCCTCCCCACAAAATCTGCCAGGAGGGGATTGCACGAACCTTCCAAAATATCCGACTCTTCAAAAATGAGACGGTGCTCCAGAACGTCATGATCGGAGCGCATCTCCGTCAGAAAACTCCCTGGTGGGGTGTTCCTCTCTGTTTGCCCTCGGCGGCGCGGGAGGAGCGAGAGGTGCAGGAGAAATGCATGGAGCTTCTCCGGAAGGTGGATCTCCACAAACTGGCCTACGAAAACGCCAGCGGTCTCCCTTACGGAGCCCAGCGGCGTCTTGAGATCGCCCGGGCTCTCGCCACGGACCCCTCCTTCCTTCTTCTTGACGAGCCCGCGGCGGGGATGAATCCTCACGAATCAAGGGATCTTATGGATTTTATCCGTCGCATCCGGGAGGAGTTCAAACTCACGGTGCTTCTTATTGAGCATGATATGAAGGTCGTTATGGGGGTCTGTGAGCATATCTGGGTTCTCGACTACGGGGTCTGCATCGCCGAGGGGAATCCCGAAGCCATTCAGTCGAATCCCAAGGTCATTGAGGCCTATCTCGGAGAGGAGGCTCTGGAGTATGCTTAATGTGCAGAATCTGCATGTGCACTACGGAGGCATTCACGCTCTCCGGGGTCTGAATATCCAGGTCCCCCAAGGGAAGATCGTCACTCTCATCGGGGCCAACGGAGCAGGAAAGAGCAGCACCCTGCGTGCCATAGCGGGTCTTCTCAGGCAGTGCAAGGGGAGTATCGAGTACGATGGAAAGCAGCTCCTCGGCAAGGCGCCGGAAGATATAGTTACCTCCGGAATTGTCATGTCTCCCGAGGGACGTCGAATCTTTCCGCACCTCACCGTACGGGAGAATCTTCTCCTCGGAGCGTATTCAAGAAACGATACGAATGCAATCCAGGAAGACATGGAGTGGATCTTTAAACTCTTTCCCCGAATGAAGGAGCGGATCTGGCAGAAGGGGGGAACCCTTTCCGGGGGAGAGCAGCAGATGCTCGCCCTGGGGCGAGCCCTCATGAGCCGTCCCGAACTGATCATGATGGATGAACCTTCCCTGGGGCTTGCTCCTCTTCTGGTGCGTGAGGTTTTCGATATTATCCGTCACATCAACGAACAGGGAAAGACGGTGCTTCTTGTAGAGCAGAACGCCTTTGCAGCCCTGAAGATAGCGGATTACGCCTATGTTCTTGAAGTGGGAGAGATCGTTCTCGAGGGGCTGGGCTCGGACCTTATTGAAAATTCCCGAGTCCGGGAGGCCTACCTCGGAGGATAACGAATTCTTGCAGTTATACCTGCGAATAGGGGGGGCAAAACCCCTTTTCTGCGCCGGGGAGTAGCCGCGCCCACAGCGTCTTTTGAAGAGGGCGCCCCCTCGTGGTCGCGTTCTGTGAGGGTGTCATTTCCACAGTTTTGATTGGGATGAACCGGTAGTTTGCCTTCCTTTCCGGAAGGAAAAGCCCGCCCGTCGTCCGGTCTGGAGCATCCCGGTGGGGCTTTCGCTAAGAATCGTGAAGAAAGGAGCGGATTTCCGTGTCGAAGAGTCCCTGGAATCTGCCTAATGTATTGAGTCTTTCTCGGGTCTTTCTCGCCCCTATCGTGATGGTTTTCCTTACTTTTCGGATAAATTATCCCGTAAAGCCCTTGGCGGCTCTCGGTCTTGATACGGGATACGGAGATCTCCTCGCGGGGTGCATCTTCATCCTGGCAGCCCTTACGGATACGGCGGACGGTTACATTGCCAGAAAACATGGTATGGTGACCAACCTGGGAAAGTTCATAGATCCTTTGGCGGACAAGATCCTCGTCATTGCGGCTCTTATATCTTTAGTGGAACTTCAGCGACTCTCCGCCTGGATCGTGGTGATCATTGTCGCCCGGGAGTTTATCGTCACGGGGCTTCGCATGGTTGCTGCTGCAGAGGGTGTTGTCCTCGCGGCCTCCCGTGGGGGGAAGGTTAAGACTGTGACCCAGATTATTGCCATCTCTCTCATGATCCTGAACATTCCCGGGGGCCTTTTTGCCATGGGGATTGCCCTCTTTGTTACCATTTATTCGGGGATGGGCTACCTTGTGGAGAACAAAAAAGTCCTTATGGGGGAGTAGCTCCCGGAGTAACAGCGACAAATCCTCGCCTTACAAGGGCGGGGTTTTTTTTGGAAAACTCTGCAAAACTTCTCCCATGCGCGGGCTTTCTGGCCTTAGCCAGACCGCGCGTGGGTTTTGTGGTTTTTTTGCCATAACTAGAGAATGTTGAGGAGGTTATTATGGATAGAGAGATGAAACTCTGTGCGATTTTGGAAGAGATGGGAGACGCTATGCTCGAAAGCCTGGGGCGGATCTGTCGCGTCCCCGCGATAGCCCCTGATGCGGGAGGTAGCGGAGAGGTTCTTAAGGCCCGGGTCATTCAGAACGTGGTTCGGGAGCTTGGGCTTCCTGAACCTGAGTGGCACAATGCCCGGGATTCACGGGCAGAGGAGGGGATTCGCCCCAACCTTATTGTAAGAGTTCCTGGATCCAGCAGAGAACGGCTCTGGTTTGTGAGCCACATGGATGTTGTCCCCGAAGGAGATCGTTCTCTTTGGAATACGGATCCCTTCGATCCCGTCATCCGGGAGGAGAAAATTCTTGGACGGGGAGTGAATGACAACGGTCAGGAGCTGATAGCCAGTCTCTATGCTCTGCATGCTCTTCAGCGTGAGGGGATAGAGACCACCCGTGATATCTGCCTCTGTTTCGTAGCGGATGAAGAGGTGGGGAGTAACTACGGTATCCAGCATCTTCTTCGAGAGGGACTCTTCAGGGAAGATGACCTGGTTCTCGTTCCTGATGGGGGGAATGAGGAGGGGGATTTCGTCGAGGTGGCGGAAAAATCCATTCTCTGGCTTCAGATTACCGTGGAGGGAAAGCAGGCGCATGCAAGCCGTCCCGATGAGGGTAACAACGCCTGCCGCGAGGCAAATATCCTTGCGGTAACGTTGGATGAGGCGCTACATCGGGCCTTTCCAGAACAAAACGAACTCTTTACTCCTCCCTGTTCCACCTTCGAACCCACGAGGCGATCTGCCAATGTGGGGAATGTGAATACCATCCCCGGCAAGGAGGTTTTCTGCTTCGACTGCCGGGTGCTTCCAGAGGCCCCTCTGGATGAAGTGCTCCGGGTTGTGGATGACGTTATCGCCTCCCGGCGGGAGATCTCGGGGTGCGGCATTACCCGGGAAGTTCTGCAGCGGGATGATGCCGCTCCCGGCACGGACCCCGAGGCGCCGGTGGTGAAGCTTCTTGGCCGGGCCCTCGAAAAGGTGCTCTCGCGAAAACCCCAGGTAGGAGGAATTGGAGGAGGCACCTGTGCGGCCTATTTCCGGCATCATAACATCCCTGCCGTGGTATGGGGGCAGGAGGCCAACTGCGCACACCAGCCCAACGAATATGCGCTGAAAGAGCACCTCCTCAACGAAGCCAAAGTTTTTGCTCTTATGATGTGCGCTCCGCTGAATCTTTAGGGGGTTTCTACAGGTAGTTTGCATCAATTCTACGACGGTATGATGCCGATCTCTGGAGGGGGAGACTCCTTTCTCACCTTTGATTGAAACGACTCGTTGGAGCCGATCTTTTCCCTCTCGGTGGATCTCTTTTCCGGGCCTGTACGTTTCGCTGCTGCCCTGGTGTTTTCCCTGCGCCCTGCTTGCGGGGAATCTCCGTTTTTTTACGGATCACGGTTTTTTTGACGCTTCCATGGGATAGGAACTATAATGTCCCGGTGGATGTTTTCGGAAGGGGGTGATCTTCCCCCTCTCTACTGGACGAAGCGTACAGAATGAAGAAGGTGAAAGTATGATTGGAGCACTGAAAAAGGCTCTTGGTCTCGATAAAAACGAACGAGCCCTGAAACGCTATGCCGCACGGGCAGCCCGCATCAACGCTCTGGAGCCGGAGCTGAAGACGCTCTCCAACGAAGAACTTGCCGCCAAGGCGGAGATATTCCGTTCCCGCATCTCTCAGGGGGAGGAGCTGGACGCCCTTCTTGAGGAGGTCTTTGGGGTTGTTCGGGAGGTCTCTCGCCGTACCCTGGGGTTGCGCCACTTCGACGTGCAGCTCATGGGGGGGATGGCCCTTCACGAAGGGTGCATCGCAGAGATGAAGACGGGGGAAGGAAAAACCCTCGTCTCCACCCTGGCGGTGGTACTGAATGCCCTCTCCGGGAAGGGAGTGCACCTTATCACGGTGAATGACTACCTTGCCCGGCGGGATGCGGAGTGGATGAGCCCTATCTACGAATTTCTCGGTCTCTCCGTAGGGGTGATCTACCCCTTCATGGATCCCCGGGAACGGCATGAGGCCTACCGTAAAGATCTGGTCTACGGCACCAACAGCGAATTCGGCTTCGATTATCTTCGGGATAACATGGCTACCCAGCCCTCCCAGCTTGTGCAGCGTTCCCACCACTATGCTATTGTTGATGAGGTGGACTCCATTCTTATCGACGAGGCCCGGACGCCACTCATCATCTCCGGCCCCTCCGAGGATTCTCCGGAGCCCTATCTTGTGGCGGACCGCACCGCTCGGCAGCTCCAAAAGGAGCGCCACTTCGAGGTAGATGAAAAGGAACGCAACGTGGCTCTCTCCGAAGAGGGGATCAAAAAATGCGAGGAAATTCTTAACATCCCGGAACTCTTTTCGGATGTCCAGCGTTCCGAGTTGGGGCACAAAATCGTGCAGTCCCTCAAAGCGCAACATCTCTTCCAAAGAGATGTGCATTACGTGGTAAAAGACGGCGAAATCGTTATCGTAGACGAATTTACCGGGCGTCTCATGTTTGGCCGCCGCTACTCCGATGGGCTGCATCAGGCCATTGAGGCCAAAGAAAAGGTCCAGGTGGGGCGCGAAAATCAGACTCTTGCCACCATCACCCTGCAGAACTACTTCCGCATGTACCGAAAGCTCTCGGGGATGACCGGCACTGCCGCCACAGAAGAGGAAGAGTTCAAGGAGATTTACGGCCTTCCGGTGATTATTCTCCCCACCAACGTGGAGGTGATCCGAGAAGATCATCCCGACGTCATTTTGCGTACCAAACGGGAGAAATACGCCGCCGTGGCGGAGGAGGTGGCGGAGTGCCACACCCAGAACCAGCCGGTGCTCGTGGGAACCACCTCCATTGAGGCCTCCGAAATTGTGAGCAAGCTTCTCAAGGCCCGGAAGGTGCCGCACCAGGTTCTGAACGCCAAATACCACGAAAAAGAAGCCTCTATCGTGGCCCAGGCGGGACGTAAAGCGGCGGTTACCGTGGCCACCAACATGGCTGGGCGCGGTACGGACATCGTGCTGGGAGGCAATCCGGAATTTCTCCTCAAGGATGAAGCGGAAAAGAGGGGTATCTCCCTGGAAGAGATCTCTCCCGAAAGGGAGGCTCTGGAAAAGGAAATTCAAGAGCAGTGTGCCCGGGAGAAGCAGGATGTTCTTCAGGCGGGGGGGCTTCACATCCTTGGCACGGAGCGGCACGAATCCCGGCGCATCGATAACCAGCTCCGGGGTCGCAGCGGCCGTCAGGGGGACCCCGGCTCCAGCCGCTTTTACCTCGCCCTGGAGGATGATCTGCTCCGGCTCTTCGGCTCCGAGCGTATCGAAGGCATCATGGGAAAGCTTGGCCTGGAGGAAGGGGAGGCCATCGAACACGGCCTTCTCAGCAAGGCCATTGAGAACGCGCAGAAAAAGGTGGAGCAGATGCACTTCGACATCCGCCGGCAGCTTCTCATGTACGATAACGTGATGAACCAGCAGCGGGAAGCCATCTATGCGGAGCGTCGGAGAGTACTGGAGTCGGAAGAGATGCCCGAACACGCCTGGGGGCTCGTGCAGGATGCGGCAGAGGGGATTTTTACCTCTTCCTGCCCCGAAGGGGCGGAGATTGATGCTCATGCAACATCAGTGCGGTTGAAGGCCCTCTTCTGGCCGGGGATCGAAAAGCCCCTTGAGGGGGTGGATACCCGGGACGCTCTTGAGGAGGCGAGAGATGCCATTCTCGAAGAGCTTCGCCAGAGGTATGATGAGAAGCGGCGTTCCCTCGGGGAGGATATGGCCTCCATGCTCGCCCGGTTCGTGGTGCTTCACGTGCTCGACGGCCGGTGGAAGGAGCATCTTCTCGCCATGGATGACCTGCGCCGGGGGATCGGCCTCCGGGCTATCGGCCAGAAGGATCCTCTTCTGGAATACCAGTTCGAATCGTACAATCTCTTTCAGGAGATGCTTACCCGCGTCCGGGAGGGGGCGGCGGAGCTGCTCTTCCGGGTGGCGGTAATCAGCGAGGATCGCCGTGCCGAGGGGCCCCGGAATATTCAGGAGAGCCGGGATATGCCCCTCCCCTTTCTGCGCTCTCAAGGGGAGGAGGATTCCCAGCATCATGCCCTTGGTGAAGGGCGAAAACGTCAGCCTGTACGTAAGACCGAGCGGGTAGGGCGCAACGATCCCTGTCCCTGTGGAAGCGGGAAGAAGTACAAACACTGCTGCGGTGCCAATAAGACGAGCTAAAAGCTTCTCCCTGGTGCTTGTTGGCTAATTCTTCAGGTAAGTACAGAAGTGTAAAGGCAGGAGTCTCCTGCTGTGTCCGATTCGTGGTTTTTTCTACATCCGAAAGAGGAATTCTCGAAACCTGAGTTGCTTTGAAGAGGGGATCCTCAAAGGGAGTGACCGCTGTGTGGAAGATGCGTAGGTTTTGTCGTTATATCCTGATGCTGGGGGCTTTCCTCCTGCTTTCCTTCGGGGAAAGCACGCCAAAAGCTCTGGCTCAGGATCTCTCCTGGGCTCCGGGGGAGGTTGCCCGGCTTGCCCGGGAAGCTCCTTCTCTGGAGCAGTTTCCCGGTGCGGGAGGTTTGGTGCTTCAGCGAAGGGCGGAGTATGCTCTTCGTGCGGATGGATCTCTGGAAAAAAAAGAGCGCTGGATTGTGCAGCTCACCCGTACTATCCCCGACTCCTGGCTCACCTGGGAGATCCCCGTCCCCCCCGGCGGTGAGGCCCGGATTCTTCTGGCGGGGCTCTACGGTATCCCCTTTGGTAATCTTCAGAGTCCTCTGATTCCGCTTCAGATGGATCGTGAGGGGATTTCTGTATTGCAGCTGCGGATTCCCTACCGGGGGGACCAGGTAGCTTTGGTGCTGGAGTACCAGCAAATCTTTCCCCGGCGCTTCGATGTGGGAGATTTTTTGTGGCTTCAAAAGGATCTTCCCATCTGGGAGCAGGAGATCCTGGCTCGCATTCCCCGGGAGGCTTCTCTCTACTGGGAAGGGGTTGGTGTGAATCCCCCTTCGGTGGAATCTACAGAAACGCAGGATCTCTATCTTTGGAGAAGTATCAACAACGCTCCCTGGACCGGGGGGGGGCTCGTGGCGGAGGGGCGTCCCTCCCTTGCCTTCAGCATGCGTCAGGGAATTCTCGGAGGGCTCAAAACCCTGGAAGGCTATGAAAAACAGAGCTACCCAGAGCCGGAGGGGATCTTCCGCCATATCGCTTCGGACTCCAAGCCTCATCGAAGAGGGAAGGGGCTCTTGGATGAGATGAACAAAAACAGCTATCTCCTCCGCAACATCCCCTCCCGGATGGTTCGGAGCGGAGCAGACCTTCCTTCACAGGGTCCCTGGACTTCCTGGGAGCGAACTCTTCTTGCCCAAAGCTGGCTTCGCAGGGTGGGGTGGCAGGTCTCTCTCTGGTGGGTGCCGGTCTTTCCCCTCTCCGAGAAGGTTCCCGCTACCCAGGATATCTGGCTCGAACCGGTACTGGAGTGCAACCCTCCGGGAGATACCCCCTTTCTCTACCTTTTCGGCCAGACCGTGGAGTATGGAAAAACGCCTTCTTCTCTCTGGGGAAAGACTCTCTATCGGGTCTCCGGGTTGGAGGTGCAGACCAAAAAAGTTCCCGAGGGAAACCTGGAGGATCATCGTCTCACCCTCGCCTGGAATCTCAGCATGGATTCTCGGGGGGAGGCTGAGGGCTTCCTGGATCTCTATGTTCGGGGTGGGTGGGTGGATCTCTTCGGAGAGGAAGCTGCCCAGGATCCTCAAAAGGCTCTTGATGTCATAGCGTGGAACATCCCCTTCTCCCCTGCCGGGGAGATTGGGCGTGAGTCCTACGCCTACGGATACCGGGTGCGGGTTCCTCTTACCATGAAGCTTGGCATTCCTGGATCGGGACAGGTGCTGGCGAGGGTTCCCGGAGGAGACCTCCCCTGGATACGGCAGGCGTTGGCCCAGAGCGCGCCTTTTTCGCTCCGCTTTCCCTTTGTGCTGGAGCATAAGCTTTTCCTTCGCCTTCCCGAGAAGTTCCGGATGGTAGGCAAGCTTCCGGGATCGGATATCTCTGGCCCCATAGCCCTGAAGGGAAGTTTTTACTACAACAAGCGGCATAACCATATTGAGGGAGAACTCAAGGCCATGGTGAAACCTACGGTCATGGACTTTTCTCAAAACGAGGTTTTCCGGAGCGTTCTGCAGGGATGGGAACGCTGGAAAACGATCTTTGTGCCCCTGAAGGAACAATAATCCTTCGGGGCGGAGGTGACGAACTATGCAGGATGTGCGCCAAAAACTTGAAATGCATATCGCAGAGGCTCTTCGGGTTCTCGGAGAAGAGCGGGGGGTACCCGTAGAATCCTTGCCCCAGGCCTTTCTGGAGCGTCCCCGACGTGAAGGTCAGGGAAACTGGGCCACCAATGTGGCCATGCAGGGGTCAAAGATCTTCAAGGAGTCGCCCCGAAAGGTGGCAGAGGCTCTGGTGGAGCGTATCCCCACCGGTGGCTCCTCGGGAATCGACAAAGTTGAAATTGCCGGCCCGGGGTTCATAAACTTTTTCCTCTCCTCCGCGTGGGGGCACCAGGTGCTTGCCCGGATACTCCAGGAGGGAGAGAACTACGGCCGTTCCGATCTCGGGAAGGGACGCAAGGTACAGGTGGAGTTCGTCAGTGCCAACCCTACGGGTCCCCTTCATGTAGGACACGGCCGGGGCGCTGTGGTGGGGGATGTTACTGCCGCTCTTCTGGAGTATGCGGGATGGCAGGTGGAGCGTGAGTACTATATCAACGATGCGGGGCTCCAGATGGAAATTCTCGGAAAATCGACCCAGGCCCGCTATTTTGAGCTTCAGGGGAAAGAGGCCCTGGCGCCCTTCCCCGAAAACGGCTACAAGGGAGATTACATCTACGATCTCGCCCGGGATGTTCTGGAGCTTGAGGGGGATCGCTTTCTCTCCCTTCCCCTGGAGGAGAGCCTGGAGTTTTTCTCCACCTTTGCGGGGGATAAGGTGCTGAAGACCATTGAGCGCGATCTCGAAGATTTCGGGGTGCGTTTTGACGTCTGGTTCTCTGAAAAGAGTCTCTACGAAAAGAACATGGTCCCCTCCATGATCGATCATCTTAAGGGGCGGGACTATGCCTACGATCAGGATGGCGCTGTATGGTTCCGCTCCACCTCCTTTAAGGACGAAAAAGACCGGGTGCTTATCCGGAGCAACGGAGCCCCCACCTACTTTGCCTCGGATATCGCCTACCACAAGAACAAGTACGATCGGGGATTCGATCTGGTGATCGATGTCTGGGGGGCGGACCATCACGGCTACGTTCCCCGGATGAAGTCCGCTGTGGAGGCTCTGGGACGGGATGCGGAGGATCTTCAAATTCTTCTTATCCAGTTTGTGAACCTCCTTCGTGGGGGGGAGCCCGTGGCCATGTCCACCCGATCCGGACAGTTCGAAACCCTGGAGAACGTGCTGCGGGAGGTGGGGGTGGACGCTACACGCTACTTCTTCCTCATGCGCCGCTGCGACAGCCATCTGGATTTCGATCTGGAGCTTGCGAAAAGCGCCTCCCGGGATAACCCCGTTTACTACGTACAGTATGCCCATGCGCGTATCTGCAGCGTCTTCCGGGAGGCCCTGGAGCGGGGGGTGGCGTTGCCGGATAGCAGTACGTGCAATCTGGATCTCCTCGATTCTCCCGAGGAGCAGGAGGTTTTCAAACAGCTGGGAATCTTTCCGGAGGAGGTTGCCAAGGCTGCCCGGGATCTGGAGCCCCATCGGGTAGTCTTCTACCTTTACGATCTTGCCTGCGCCTTTCACGGCTTCTACAATGCTCATCATATTCTCGGTGAGGCTGAAGAGATTCGCTCCTCCCGGCTTCTTCTCTGCCAGGCGGTGCAGGTGGTGCTTCGCAACGCTCTTAAACTTGCAGGCATCGCCGCGCCGGAACAGATGTAACGGGAGCACTCTGTGAGGCCCCCTCGCCTTCGTTGGGTTGTGCTCTTTACGCTGGTAGGGGTCTGTCTTGGGGCACTCTGGACCTCCTACAGCTACGAGCTTACCCGGATGCATCGGCTTACGGTGCTTCTTGATCGGAAGATGACCGTCCTGACACAGCTCCAGCGCAAGCTGGAATCTACCAAGGAACAGCTCCGATATGCACAGACCGAAGAGGGGCTTGCGGAGATTGCGCGAAGAGATTTCAACATGCTGGGTCCGGATGAACGGCTTTTTTGGCTTGATTACGGAGATTCTCGCGACGAAACGTTGCGTAATTCTCGAAAATAACGTATAATTCTACGCTGTTGTTCCCTGCCCGAAAAAATACAATGACGTTTCGGGCCGTTAAGTCCAGAGGGAGGAGGTGACCGGTGGTGCGACCTTATGAAATGATGGTGCTGTTCCACCCCGAAATTGAGGATCATAAAGCTGCGGCTGAGGATATTGCGGAGCTTGTGAAAAACCAGGGGGGAGAGATCTCCAAGATCGATAACTGGGGCAAGCGGCGTCTTGCCTACGAAATCGATAAGATCCGCGAGGGTTTCTATAGCGTCTATACCTTTACCGTTGAGAGGACCAAAATCCGCGAGATGGAGCGGCTTCTCAAGCTGCGGAACTCCGTTATGCGGCACGTGGTGGTCCGGTTGGACGAGAAGTAGGTAAGGAGGATATTCTATGGCTCGGGGATTTAACAAAGCCATCATCATCGGAAATCTCGCAAGGGACCCTGAAATCCGTTATACTGCAAGCGGTACGGCTGTGGCCCGGCTTGTGGTGGCGGTAAACCGTCAGTGGCGGGGGCAGAACGGAGAAGCCCACGAAGAGGTGGATTTCATACCCGCTGTTGTCTGGGGAACCCAGGCTGAAAACTGTGATCGCTATCTCCGGAAGGGGAGTGCGATCCTTGTGGAGGGACGTATCTCTGTGCGAAGCTACGAGGGGCGGGACGGCCAGAAACGCTATGCCACCGAAATCGTGGCTCAGGCTATACAGTTCCTCGGGGGAGGTCGCAAGGATGAAGACGCTTCCGGTTCCCCCCGTGAGGGAGGGGAGCGTTCAGGAGAAACTTTTCGCGAACCCCGGCCTCAGGCACCGCAGAGATCCCAGCCCCAGCACCAGCCCCAAGAAAAGGCTAAAAGCCTACGGGATGGCGGTTTTTCTGATGAGTTCCCCCTTGATTTTTCCGAAGTCGGAGACGGAGACGTCCCTGGCGGCGGGGGGGAAGATGACGAGGATATCCCCTTCTAGCCGTAGATACACTGGATTGGAAGGAGGCGGCGCTACATGGCCTTTCAAGGCGGTAACAGCAACAATGCTAACAAACGAAGAGGAAAACGGCGTCCTAAGGTCTGCTTTTTCTGCGTGGATAAGCTGGAGAGCGTGGACTATAAGGACCTTGAGCGTCTGAAAAAATACGTTTCCGATCGCGGAAAGATTCTTCCCCGGAGAGTGACGGGAAACTGCGCTCTGCACCAGCGTCAGCTCACGAGAGCGATCAAGCGTGCCCGGGTTATGGCGCTTCTGCCCTTTACGGCTGAATAGCTATGCAATGAGTGCGAGGGGGGGGAGCGGTCCCTCCCCTCGTTGTTTGTATCTCCAGGAGGAATGGGCATGATGGAACATAATCCTACCCGGGGGCTTGTGGAGTCCGGGCTTCTGGTGGCTTTGGCGGTGGTTCTTTTTCTGGCAAGTCATTTTCTCCCCATAGCGGGGGTTGCGGTGGCGTTGGTCTGCCCCGCTCCGCTCGTTGTGCTTGGCCTTCGTCACAGCCTTGGCAGAGCGCTTCTCGGAACGGCAGTGGCCATGGTCATTGTTACCACCATGACGGGAGTTCTCGGAGGGCTTTTCTTCGGTCTTGGGTTTGGGGCCACGGGGATTGCCCTGGGCTACTTCGCCCGACGTTATTCCACGGCGGTGGAGATTCTTCTGTATGCCTTACTGGTCTCTCTCGGAGCGAAGCTACTTCTCATGGTAATTGCCACGAAAATGACGGGGATTAACCCTTTTTCCGTGGATCCTGAGGAAGTGCGTCGCATGACCGATGCGGCTCTTGCCATGTTCAGCCAGGCGACGCCGGAGACTCTGGGGGTTGTTCGTTCCCAGATGGAGGGGATGCTCTCCATGCTCCCCCTTCTCTTTCCTGCCCTTCTTGTAATGGCCTCGGGAGTGGATGCCTTTTTGAGCTATGCCGTGAGTGCGGCGGTGCTCCGGCGCCTTCGGAGGGAAACCCTGCCTCCTCTCCCCTCCTTCGAAACCTGGCGTTTTCCCAAAAGCATCTTCTGGGCTCTCTTGGCTTCGGCGGTGCTCCTTTTTCTTGGCTCCTCTTCGGGGGCGGGGTCTATCCCCCTGAAGATCGGGGTCAATCTGCGCATCCTCGTGAGTATGCTCTTTTTTCTCCAGGGAAGTGCGGTGGTTCTGGCGTTCCTGAAATCCAGAAAAATAGGAGCCTGGCGCTGGGGAGTCTTCGTGCTGCTTCTTATGGTGCCCTTTCTCTCGCAGCTCGCGTTGGTACTCGGCATCATTGATATGTGGTTTGATATCCGTTCACGCATAGGAAGGTGAGATCCATGCAGGTTATTTTGAAGCAGGATGTTCGAAAGCTCGGCAAGGCTGGGGATCTCGTGGAGGTCTCCGAGGGATACGGAAGAAACTATCTCTTTCCCCGAGGGCTCGCAGAAGAGGCCAGTGGAGGGAAGCTCAAGGATTGGAAGAACCAGCAGAAGGTAAAGGAATCCAAGCTTGCCAGAGAAGAGGCTCAGGCGGAGGAGACTAAAAAGCATATCCAGGGGCGAAATGTCACCATATCGGTGAGCACCGGAGGGGGCGGAAAACTTTTCGGAAGCGTTACCGCCGCTCAGGTTGCAGAGGCTCTGGAGGGGCAGCTCCAGGTAAAGGTAGATAAACGGAATGTCAAGCTTGGAGAGCCTGTCCGTCAGCTTGGGAGCTTTCCCTTTACGGTGAAGCTCCACCCTGGGGTGGAAGCCTCCCTTACCGTTTCGGTAGAGTCCCAAGAATAGCCGTGGAGCAAACTCTTTTTGATCGCGTACCTCCCCACAGCCTCGAGGCGGAACGAGCCGTCCTCGGGGCTTGTCTCCTTGACGGAGATGCCCTTCTCGATAGCACTGAAACCCTGGTGCCCGACGATTTCTACGACCCCAAGTACAGGGCGGCCTTTGAGATTATGGCGGACATGGCCCGGGGGGACCGGCCGGTGGACTCTCTTACCTTTGCGGGTGAGATGGCTAACCGGGGGCTTGAGGAGACTTTAGGGGGGCAGTCCTTTATCGCCGCCGTGGTGGATAGCGTTCCCACCACGGCTAATGCCTCGTACCATGCCCGAATTGTTCGGGAAAAGGCTCTCCGCCGGCGGCTTATCCGGGCAGGGGGCGTTATCGCCCGTCTCGGTTTTTCCGAAGACCGTGACCTGGGAGATGTGCTGGATGAGTCGGAGAAGCTTATCTTCGAGCTTTCCCAGCGCGGCACCACGCGAGACTTCCGGCATATCAAAGAAGTTCTCCCTCACACCATCGACCAGATCCAGGCGAACTTTCGCCGGGGGGAGGCGGTTACGGGAACCGCTTCGGGGTATGGGGAGTTCGATCTTCTCACCGGAGGGCTTCAGCCGGGAAGTCTCAATATTGTGGCGGCACGCCCCTCCATGGGAAAAACTGCCCTGGCTCTCAATATGGCCCAGCATGCAGCGGTGCGAGGGGGCAAGCCGGTACTTATCTTCAGCCTTGAAATGAGCGCGGAGCAACTTGCCCAGCGTATGCTCGGCTCCGAGGGGCGCATCAATATTCACGACCTGCGGACGGGGAACTTTCCGGAAAAGGCATGGAAAACACTGGGGGATGCGGCGAACCGCCTGGCGGGGGCTCCCATCTATATTGATGACGGGGCAGATCTCTCCACTCTGGAGATGCGGGCCCGGTGTCGCCGTTTCGTCTCCCGGGTGGGAGAAGTGGGGCTTATCGTGGTAGACTATCTGCAGCTCATGCGTCTTCCCCGGAGTGTGGAGAGCAAACAGCAGGAGGTTTCGGAGATTTCCCGGGCTCTCAAGGCGGTTGCCCGGGAGCTGAACGTTCCCGTGATGGCGCTCTCCCAGCTCTCCCGCGCGGTGGAGCAGCGAACCGATAAGAAACCGCAGCTCTCGGATCTCCGGGATAGCGGTGCCATTGAGCAGGATGCGGATATGGTGGTGCTTCTCTTCCGGCAGGGGTATTACGAAGCCAGTTCCGGGAGGGATTCCGAAGATAATGGAGCGGAGATCATTATCGCCAAGCATCGAAATGGTCCTACCGGCACGGTGCGCCTTATCTTTCTTCGGGAATACGCCCGGTTCGAAAGCCTGGAGCGCCGCATGCCCTGACGAAGCATCTTCTTTACCGGAGGCCTTTTTTCTGCCTCCGGTAAATGGCGGTTGACCCCTGAGAAGGGTAATGGGACAATGCACTCTGGTCTATACGGTGTGCGATCACGTGTACGGTTGCTATGAAGGAGGCCTGTCATGGACGTGGTACGGTATCTCGCAGGGGAAAAGCGCCGCAGAGAACACAACTCCCCTTCCGGCGAACCGGAGCTTTTCCCGGAGGAGGCTTCTCCGGAAAAATTCGAGGATCCCGAAAAGGGCCTGGAAATACCCGAGTCCCCCAACGCTGAGGAGGAATACTCTCTTCTTTCGCTTCCCCTCGGAGAGATTGCTCCGAATCCTCGACAGCCCCGAAAACACTTCGACGAAGAGGCTTTGAAAGAGCTGGCCGACTCTATCCGTTCTGTGGGCCTTCTCCAGCCTCTGGCGGTGCGTTCTGTAGATGGAAAGTACGAGCTGATATCCGGAGAGCGGCGTCTGCGGGCCTGCAAGCTTGCGGGAATGGAGACCGTGCCGGTGGTGCTGCTTCAGGCGGATGACCGTGAGCAGCACATTATGGCGCTGGTGGAGAATATTCAGCGTCAGGACCTCTCTCCTGTGGAGGAGGCCGCCTCTCTGGCGCAGATTTTGGAGCACACTGGAGAGAGTCAGAGTGCCCTGGCGGAACGGCTTGGCAGATCCCAGGCATCGGTGGCCAACAAACTCCGGCTTTTGCGTCTGGAGGAAGAGGTGCAGAAGCTGCTCCGGGAGGGGCACTTGGGAGAACGCCAGGCGCGCGCCCTGGTGGGGCTTGATCGGGAGGCCCAGATTCTTCTCGCCCGGGAAGCTGTGGAGGAACGTCTTCCCGCCAAAGATGTAGAGCATCGGGCCAAGGATATCCGAAAGACCTCGGAGGTGCGGCGTAAAAGAAAGGGTGCTCCGGAGAAAAAAAAGATCGCCTCCGGAAGTATCAGCGGCCCCGACGGCCCTACAGGAGATCTTCTTCAGGAGCTTGTCTCTCTGGTGGAGCATCGGAAATCCCAGGGGATGCCGGTGATTCTCAAGGTTCGGGAATTGCAGCAGAGTCAGCTTGTGGTAGAAGTTCGAGTGGATCTCGCGCATTGGAAGGATACCGAAAATGCGGGGAAAGCTGAAAAAAATGAGAAGACTGAAATAAGTGGAAAAGAGAGTTCTTCGGAAGAGATTCCCTCTTCCTGAGGTTTTTCCAAACCTGCAAGGAGGCGTTACGGGGTGGCAAAGAGGAAGCGTGGTACCGGCAAATCCCAGAGAGTAAAGGAACTCTCCTCCTTTACTCTGAAAAGTTCCGAAGGGGAACTCTCCCTGGTCCCCCAGTGGCTTGCGGCATCGGCACTCCTGATATCTCTTGGACTGCCGAACATTATTTTTTCCGGTCTTTACTGGTATGATACCCTCCACATTATGAAATGGGTGGTCTCCCTCGTCCCCATAGGGCTTCTCTGTCTCTGGGGGGGGTACCGGATGGTTCGATACTATCCAGGGCGGCTCTCCTTCTCCATCGATTCCTTCGGCGTACTCTGGGGAATACTTCTTTTTTATGTTACTCTGCAGCCCCTCTGGATCTCTCCCAGCTCCTGGCCTACCTTTGCCAAGGAGTGGATCTTCTTTGCCTCTCTCTTCGGGCTCTACGTGATGGCCCGACAGTTCCCTACACACTGGTGGGGTCGGTGGCTCAAGTGGGTTCTTCTTCTGGCGGGGGCCAATGCCTCGGCGAATGCGATCTTTGCGGAAATTCAGAAACGGGGGTTCCCCGATATCGCCCCCTTCATCATGAACGTGAAAATGTACATCGGCAATACCGGGCAGATGAACATGTTCGGCCTCTGGTGTGCCATCGCTGTCTTTGGCTGTATCCATAACTGGGTTTCCGGAGCCTTCCGCAAGGAGGATGGCAGAACCTCCTTCTGGAGCTGGGCAAATGCGCTCTTTCTCGTCGTCTCCTTCTGGGGGCTGTGGAACTCCACCAGCCGATCCGCCATCCTCTCTCTGCTGGTGGGGCTCGTCTTCCTCGGCGTAGGGTACTGGCGGGGAGGGATGCGCCCCTCCCGACGTATTCTTGTGGGCATTCTTATCCTTGGCTTGCTCCCCATGCTGCTCTCTTTCTCCTTCGGAAGAGGGGGGACGCTGGCGGTAAAGTCTCTTGAGGTAGTGACGGAGACTAAAAGCATCGCCGGACGTGACAGCATCTGGGCTACCGCCCTTACCATGATTGCGGAGAACCCCGTAAAAGGGGTAGGGTTGGGGCACTTCAAGTGGAACTACCTGGAGGCTCAGAAGGCCATGTTCCAGCGCTTCGAATCCATGCCCTTCCGTTATACCTACTGGGCTCATAACGAGATCTTTCAGTGGTTTGCCGAGACGGGCTTTCTGGGGGGGGTGCTCCTTCTCGGAGGAGCGTTCTTCTGGTTTGTCTCTCTTATCGCCGCCCTGGTGCGCAAGAAGCCGCTTCCCTCCTGGGCGATATGGGCTAACGGGCTTCTCTGCCTTTTCTGGTTCAACGCTCTCTGGACCCGTCCCTTTCACCGCATTGAAAACTCTCTCTGGTTTGCTCTTGCCCTGGCTCTTGCCTCTCGAGGGGGGACGTTTCTCCCTCTTGAAATGCCGCGCCTCAAGAATGATGCCTGGCTCGTCCGGGCCTTCGGCGCTCTTCTGCTCTTCTGTTCCCTGGGGGGGCTTGCCTTTGGGGTAGATGGCATGATAGGGGATCGGCTTCTTGCTCGGGCTCGTATGGCTCCATCGGTGCAGGAGCGGATAGAGCTTGCGGAGCGCGCTCAGAAACATCTGATGAAGCGTACTGAGGCGGAGAAATTTCTGGCAGATCTGCAGATCGCCGTGGCCACCCACACCCAGAACCGGGATCTCTTCCTCCAGGGGCTTGATAAGCTTGCCCGCTACTTTGAGAAGGAGGCCACCGCAGAGGATCTTGCCAGGCTTCTTGATGCGAGCGCTCGCCTTCAGAGCCAGCCTCACCTGGAGATATTTACCTCCTATCTCAAGCCAGGTACCTATGGATATGGTGCTCCCCCCGAAGATTCCGGAGCCTCCCGTGAGAGTTCTCCCGATTCGCAATAGCTCAGGAGATAGTTCGAGATCTGCAAAGAGTGCCGGGTTTACCCTTTTTGAAATCCTCATGGTGGTGGCCCTCTCTGCTTTGGTAATGACTCTGGGAGTGGCTCCCGCAATTCGGGTGGTGCGGCATGTGGTGGAGACGGAAAAGCAGGTGGGCCGAAATGAATCGCTTCGTATGGCGGCCCGGCGTATTGTGGGGGATATGCAGCAGCGGAGTGCCCTGCCAGAGGGTTCCAATGTGGCGTTTCGTATCGTTCCCCGGGCAAAGTTCGGGGACATGAAGGATGATGTTGTCATCTTCTGGAGCGCTGCCCCTCTTCAGCAGGGACGACCTGTGAGTAGCGTAGCCTACGGTATTTTCAGAGAAAATTTTCTTGGAGACTTCGGGGATCTTGAAAGAAAAAAGGAAGCCTACACTCCTCCCAGAGGTCTTTATCGATGGTTTCTTCCGGGGCTTCTCCCGGAGGAGGTTGATCCCGACAAGCTCGTCTCCTCGGAGGGGCAGCTTGTGTTACCTGGAGTAGGATCTTTTCGGGTGGAGATTCATGACGGGGGAACCTGGAGGAATCGCTACGAGGGGAAAATTCCTCTCGGGGTGCGCATTGAGATTAACTATTCTTCCTCCGGAGGAGCAGAGGAAAAAGGGGCGTGTCTTTATGAAGACTGGTTTCCCCGGTAGAGGCAGGAGCGGCTTTGTACTTGCAGCGATCCTTCTCGCGGGCACCGTGCTGGTTACGGTGAGCGTTGCCTTTGCCTGGTTTGCCCGGCTGCAGCTTACCGGAGTTCTTGGGGAGCGTCAGGATCTGCAGTCCCGGAGCCTTGCCTTTGTCGGAGCGTACTATGCTGCCCGGGGACTGGTGATGGACAAAAATGGCTATGATTCTCATGAAGAGCCCTGGTTTCAGCCCCTAGCTTTTCCTCTTCAAGGGGTTCAGGTGGTTTTTCATCTTCAGCCTCAGGATCATAAAATTCCTTTGAACAATCTCTTTCTCCCCGATGGAGAGACCTTTCGTACGGAGCTGAACCGGGCTTGGCAAAAACTCTGGAGGGATTTGGAAAAGGAAGATCTCACATCGAAAGTGCTCGACTTTCTTGACCCCGATGCGACTCCCCGGCTTTCAGGAAGAGAGGGGCCGGGTAATTTGGATCGTCCCCTGGGGGATCTCTCGGAACTCCTCCTTTGTCCCGGTATTTCCCCGGAAATTCTGGAGCAACTTAAGACCTACTGTACCCTCTGGGGGGGGAGAACCATCAATGTCAATACCGTTACCCCCGAAGTTTACGGCCTTCTTGATGAAGATCTCACCGAAGAGGCGGGAAAAGAATTCGAAAAATGGCGAAGGGATCACCCCCTTAAAAGCTTGGGGGATCTTGAGAACTTTAGCGGTTTTCCCGATAGTGTACTCCCCCGGCTTATGGGGCTTCTCGGGGTGGAGAGCACCTTTTTCCGTCTGGAGATACAGCTTACATGGAATAATCAATGGATCTCCCGGTACGAAGCGGTGCTTCGCAAAGACGGGGAGAGGGTGGAGCTTGTTTTTTGGAGGGATCTCTACGAATGAAGCAGAAAAACGTCCCCTCCTGCTGCTTTCGGGTGGGAGAAAAGATACATTTCTACAGCAAAGAAGGTTTTCGCATACTTGATACTCTGCCTGAGACGGAGGATCTGGTGGTGGGGATTCCCTTCAGAACCCTCTCCTTGGAACCTTTTTCCTTTCCCTTTGCTCATCGGGGAAGAATTCGGGATGCTCTGAAAATGCAATACCATCACCTTTTGCCGAATCCCGAGGGAGTGGAAATCCTGCCGCTCGTATTCTCCCGCAGGGGGAAGCAGAGCCGAGGAACCGCATGGATCTGGAGCCGGGAGGAGGGACGGTCTTGGGAGTGGTGTCCCCCGAAAGAGGGGCGAAAGGTTCTTTATTGGCCTCTCCCGTTACTCTTTATCCCCCTTCCGGAGGAAGGAGCGCAAGAATTCCGTGCCTTGGGCTGCGAAGAAAAAACTTCCGGGGCTTCTCTTGTAGTTTTTCGTGAAGGGACTCCTTTTCTGTATCGCTATTCCCGCCATCTTCCTCGGGAAGAGCAGCTCCGGGAAGAACTCGGAGGGGATTTTCACTATACTGTGATAAACCCCGAAGATCCCGGAGAAACTCCGGAAGAATTTTGGCATCGGTGGAGCGCTTTTTGGAACGCCTATCCCCAGCTACATGAAATGGATCTCTCCGCTGGAGGGGTGGAACACCTTTTTGCCTGGGACGAGCGTCTTCTGCCGTTGCTCCGTTTGCTGAGTGCCGTGCTCGCGGGAGGTCTCTTTTTTTCTGGGCTCCTGGGGTATTCCATCTACGAAAGCCGTCAGCAGCAAGATCTTTACGAAGAGAAAATGCACGGGGCTTATGCCCAAACCTTCCCGAATGATCGTATTCGCGATCCCCTCAGCCAGGCACGGGGAAAACTTCGAGCTTTGGGAAATCCAGGAGAGAAGTCTGGTATGGATCTCGAAGAAATTCTCATTTTTCTGGGAAATACCTGGAAGGATCTTCCCCCGGGAGTTGTGGCGGAATCGCTTCGTTTCACTTCTCAGAGAGTGGAGGTTGTGGGATCCGCTCCCGAGGTCTCTCATGTCCAGCAGATCCGGCGGGCCTTCCCACAGGGATCTCTTCAGGCTTCCCTAGAAGGTGTACAGCAGATTCCGGGGAGTTCCAGCATACGCTTTACCATATATTTGGGAGCGACAAAGCCATGAGGAGATCCTTCGATTCTTTCAAGGAAGCTCTACAGACTCTCCGAGAGCACCCCTCGGGACAAAAAATTCTCTTTCTCTTAGGAGGAGGGATCCTCTTTTGGGGGATAGGCCTTTTCTATCTCCTCCCCCTCCGGAACGATGAGATCCAGCGGGTGGCGGTTTTACGGGAGCGGTCCGCAATTCTTGCCCAAGTCCTTCGGCAGTACGCTACCCAGGAAGGCGCTGGGGGGAAAACCAGAGGGGAAAGTGCGGAAGAACCTTTGGAGGCCCTTAATCGGGTACTCCAGTCGCTTAATCTTCAGAGTGCTGTTTCACAGCTTACCGCATCTGAGGAACGTATTGCCTTTGCTCTGGAAGGGCTTTACGGAGAGAGACTTCTTACCTTTCTCCAGGAGCTTCGGGGGGCGGGACTTTCCGTGGAGAGCGCAGAGCTGCGCACTCTTGGAGATGGAGATAACAAAACATATGCTCTTCTTGTAGCCGTTCGAGGAGGAGATACGCCATGAAAAAAGGGCTGAAGTTTTTGGGAGGAGTAAGTTTTTTCCTCTGTGTAGCCCTCCTTTCCCTAGCCCTCTTTTTTCCTTGGGAAGCCGCAGGGCGTTTTGGGGGCATTCTTCTGCAAAAGCAGCTTGCTCCCCAGGGAGTGCTTCTCGCCTGGCAGGATCTCGAAAGCCCCGGAGCCGGAGTGTTCCGTCTCTTCTCCCCTCGCATGGATCTTCCCATGGCGGATCTCTCCCTGGCGGAATGTACCCTTGCTCTGGGTTGGGGAGAATCTCTCCGGCGTTTTGCGGGTGTATTAGATCTCTCCTTTGGTGCGGGAGAGTTGCGTGTTTTCGGAAAAAGTCTCAGCTGGTCCGGAGGATCTGCCCGGATAGTCTACAAAAAAGGAGTTCTCCACATTCAGTCCTTCCGTTCCTCCGGAGAGTTCCGGGGCCAGGGAGATCTTTCCATCTCCTTGAAGACACGGCGCATTGCCACTGCTGCGGTTGCTTTTCGGATTCCTCCGGAAAAGGACGATCTCGTTATGCCTCTTCAGGGTTTTCTTCCTCTTCGTAAAGGAACTGAGGCCGGACAATGGTTTCTTGAAAGAGAGGAGGGTGCTCCGTAATGCGAAAAAGTTCTTTGCCTCGTTTGTTCCCTTTTTTCTTCAAGGGGATTTCCTTCCATTTTTTGGCTCTGGGGGGCACGCTTCTTCTCGGAGGGCTACTCTTGGGATGGGGAAGCTCTCTGATTCTCGGAAATGCTCTCGAAAAACGGGCTGCTCGCCTTTGGGATCCCTTCTCTCAAAAGGGAGGAGTTTTTCTTGATTCCCGAAATCCTGCGGAGCTGCCTCGGGGAATGCGCTTCTTTCTTGAGAAGAGCCCCTTTGAGGTACTCTCAAACAAGCAGGTGCCTTTGGAGGATACCCAGAAGAGGGAATCCCCTCTAGCCCACGAACTCGAAGATCTTCAGGTCTTCGGAACTGTGGCGGGAATCTTTGCTCTGGGGAATACCTCTCAGGGAAAGGTGCTCCTGGAGCAGGGAGAGATCTTCCGGGGATTTCTCGTAGCTATCATAACCGGGGACGGGGTTTATTTTGACCCCCAGGACGGAGGAGAACCGGTGATCAAGACTCTTTTCTTCGGTGCCCAGGGAGGCCGGGTTTCTGGCAGTGCTCCGAAAAACCCCGCTCCAGCACCCCAGGCTATATCTTCAGCGCGGCAGGATATTCAGCCTGCTACCCCAGGGAGTGCGGGGCAGGTGAGCCGGAATCTTGTAAACAGTCTGCTCATGAACCCCTTTGATGAGCTTAAAAAAGTGCGGCTCCAACCTAAACACGTGGAGGGGAAGCCCGAAGGGCTTGAGGTGGCACACATTGAGCAGGACAGTATCCTTGCTACCCTGGGAGTGCGCCAGGGAGATGTGGTGCAGGGGCTTAACGGTATTCGGATAAACCACATGGGAGACGTGGCGAACGCCATTAACTCCCTTATGGGGGGGAAACGCTTTGATGTTACCGTTATCCGGGATGGAAAGCAGGAACTGTTGAGTTATCAGGTGCAGTGATGGCAGAACCGAGACAACATTGCAGCGAAGGTGCTCCCATCCCCATCCCCATCCCCATCCGCCGAAAATCCCAAAAAACGGGGGAGCCTCGCCGGGGGTTTACGCTGTTGGAGGTTCTTGTGGCTGTGGGGATCATGGGACTTGTAGTGGTGGGATGTCTTAAGCTCACCATGGTGGCCCAGAGAACTCTTCGGGAGGTGGCGGTGCAGCGCCAGCTTCTGGATCATGCCAGAAGCCTTCTTATTGAGGACAAGCGAGGGGTGCTCCCGGAACGAGGGAGTGAAAGAGGGCTTTCCTGGGAAATTGAGAAAAAGGACCAGCAGGCGGAACAGGGGGATTTTTCTCTCTCGTATCGGATTATTACTGTAACCTACGAGGGGCGGAGTGTGCAGTTCCATATGCCCTGATATGCTTCGCAAAAATCCTTTTCCCTAAAATTGGGGGAGGAGATGGCACGTGCTTTCCATTATGATTGATTTTAATAAAGGGGAGTCTCTCGAGAATGAGCCCTTTACACCAGAAAAATGGGGGAGAAGAAATGCGTAGAAAAAGGTCGTTAGCAGCGGGATGTCTGGGGATATCTCTCCTTTCCTGTCTCTTCCTGGGGGCCCTCTTTCCCTGCTTCACTCCAAGCGGAGCTGCCGAGGATGAAATGGATCTTGTCCAGGCCGCCCGGCTTATGCGAGAATCCGGACAGGTGCAGTTCAACTTCAAGGATCTGGACATTCTGCTCTTCGTGCGCTTCATGTCCGAGCTTCTTCAGGAGAACATTCTGGTAGATCCCGGAGTAAAGGGCACCATAACTATAGTCTCCACTCGCCCCATCTCTGTAAAGGATTCCCGCCAGGTTATGCTCTCTGCCCTTGATATGAATGGCCTTGCTCTTCAGAGCGAGGGGGGGTATTCCAAGGTGCGGAGTGCCAACACCGGTCCCAGTACGGATAACGTGATCCGTAAGGGACGGGTGGGGCCGGGATATGGTGAGGAGTTCATCGTCCAGGTTGTTCCTCTGGACTATACCTCCAGTGCCAACGTACAGCAGGCTCTTCAGGCCGTAATCGGAAAGACTGTAGGAATCTTCCCCGTGGACAGTGGCCGGGGAGTAGTGCTTACCGGTAAGGCTACGGAGGTTCAGAAGGCTTTAGGGGTTATCAACGCTCTGGATGTTCCGGACAGCGTTCGCAAGGTCTACGTGCTCCCCCTGGAACATACAAACCCTGCCTATCTTGCGGAGTACCTCAATAAGCTGGCGGGAGCCAGAACGCCGGAACTTGAGGGCATCTTCGCTTTGGGACTTGACAAAGACACCAAGCTTTTGGTCGTGGCAGATACATATGCTATGGACGCGGTGCGCCGCATCGTTCAGGAATTCGACGTGAAGTCCAAAAAAGATGACGTCCCCTTCTACGTGCATAAACTCCAGAATTCAGATGCCAAAGAGGTGGCGGAGAAGCTCAGCCAGATCATAGCGGTAGCTGCGAGCCTTGCGCCGGATCAGAAGGGGCAGCTTCCCACCACGGTGGTGGCGGACGGCCCCACCAATAGCCTTATCTTTGCGGCTCCCCGGGAGCAGTACGAGAGCTTTATCAGAATTATCGAACAGCTCGACACCCAGCCCAAGCAGGTCATGATCCGAGGGCTCATCGCCGAGGTAAGTCTTACCCGGCTGAATGCTGCGGGGATCGACTGGGCTACCTGGGGCGGTAAGGTTTTCGGCGACGGGGTGTTAGCGGCAAACATCCAACTCGGGGAGGCGGGGGTTCCCTCGGAATTCCTCAGCTGGTTTAACGAAATTTCCAAGACCGAAGTGAAGGATGATGACGGCAATATCACCACCACCTACGAAACCCAGGGGCTCATGTACGCCTACGTGCGGTTGCTCAACAAGTACAACGCCATCAACGTGCTTTCCATGCCTCGGCTTCTCTGCACGGATAACAGGGAGAGCACTCTCATGGTGGGGGAGAACATTCCCCAGCTCAAAGCCTCTACCGCAGACAGCACCAACCCCGGCTCTGTGGCGAACAGCTACGAGTACAAAGATGTAGGGCTCATCCTCAAGGTAACCCCCCGGGTGCGGGGAGGCAATCTGGTGGCTCTGGATATCGAACAGCGGGTGGAGGATGTGCTCACCGCCATGACAAGCTCTACCCCGGTAACCTCCAAGCGGGAGATCAAGACAAGCATTCTTGTCCAGGATGGGCAGACGGTGATTCTCGGGGGCATTATCAAAGAGGCGGAGAAATCGCTTAAAAACAGGGTTCCCGGCCTCTCCTACATCCCCCTCATCGGAAATCTCTTCACCTCTACCAGCAAGCAGAAGGAGAAGGTGGACCTCATGATCTTCCTCACCCCCTACATTCTTGAAACTCCTCAGGATGTAAGCAACTACACCCAGTACACGGTGCAGAGCGAAGGCCGTGGGCTCAGCCCCGAAGAAGAAACAGTACAGCGCCGGCTGGAGGATATGTACCGGGAGGCAGTGAAAAAACAATGAGTTCCTCCGTACTCCCCCCGGCGGAAGAGATTTTTCGCCTTCTGCCGGAAAACTGCAGCATCGACAGTTTGAAAAATGAAATGCTCCTTCCTCTTCGGGTAGAAGAAGGGGTGCTTCTTGTTGCCCTGGCATCTTCCGGAAATGTTCGGTCCGCCCAGATCTTCGGAGCTTCTCTGGGCTATGCGGTGGAGATTGAGTATGTTGAGGAACCCCGCATCACGGAACGTATCCGGGAACTCTACAATCTCAAAGGGGGGTTGCGGGACGAATCGGTAAATGATGTCGAAGGCATCGACGATCTCAACTCCCTCGCCCGGGAGGATGTGCTCTCAGACTCTGTGGATGCCCCGGTGATCCGCCTCATGAACAGCCTTCTTCTAGAGGCGGTTCGGGAGCGGGCCACGGACATTCATGTGGAGCCCTACGAAGACGAAGTCGTCATCCGCTTTCGAGTGGATGGAGTGCTCCATGACCGGCTCCGCCTTCCCAAGGGACATCAGGCACCCCTTACCAGCCGCATCAAGGTCATGGCCCGCATGGATATCGCCCATCGCTTCGCCCCCCAGGACGGCCGTATCGGCATCACCTTGGGAGGCAGGGCGGTGGATATCCGGGTAGGGGCGGTCCCCACCCAGCACGGAGAGCGTATGGCTCTTCGCCTCCTCGACAAGGCCCGGGGGCTTCTCACCCTGGAAGAGCTTGGCATGGACCCCGCCGAGAGCGTCGTCACAGAACGGGTTATCGCCCAGCCCCACGGCATGATCCTCCTCACAGGGCCCACGGGCTCCGGAAAGAGCACCACCCTCTACGCCATGCTCCAGGCCATCGCTAAGCCCGAGGTGAACATCATCACCGTAGAAGATCCTGTTGAATATGACGTCCCCGGCATCGCCCAGATCCAGGTGAACGAAAAGGCGGGGGTTACCTTTGCCTCGGCTCTCCGGGCCATTCTGCGCCAGGATCCCGATGTGGTTATGGTGGGGGAGATGCGAGATTACGAAACCGCCCATATCGGGGTGCAGGCCTCCCTTACGGGGCATCTGGTGCTCTCTACCCTGCATACCAACGACAGCATCAGCGCGGTTACCCGACTGGTGGATATGGATATCGAACCCTATCTCGTAGGGGGGTGCCTCATCGCCTCCATCGCCCAGCGGCTGGTGCGGCGCAACTGCCCCTCCTGCACCGAAGAGTGCGAGGTGCCGCTCTACCTTCAAAGGCGGGGGGTAGAGCGAGCATTTCGGGGGCGGGGTTGTGACACCTGCCGCTCCACCGGCTACGCCGGCCGGGTGGGGCTCTACGAGCAGTTTGTGATACATGACGAGCTTCGGGAGGCCATCGCCTCCAAGGCCCCCCTGGGAGAGCTTCGGAAAATTGCGCAAGCCCGGGGGTTTGTCACCCTCTTTGATCGGGGGGTTCAGAAGGTGGAGCTTGGGATCACCTCTCCGGAAGAACTTTCCCGTGTAGCGGGGGAGGCCTGATATGCCGCGTTATCGTTGCCGCGCCTATACCCAGGAGGGAAACCTCGTCACTCGTCGTTTGGATGCCACCAACGAAGCTGCCGCCTACACAGAGATCCAGCGTCAGGGGCTTGTGGCGGTGGATCTTACGCTGGAGGAGGAGAAAAAGGGAGCAAAGCTCAAAAAGCTCTCTCTCGAAAACCATGTCCTCTTCTGCCGAAGCCTGGCGGGGTATCTCAAGGGGGGGCTCAACCTCACGGATGCCCTGCGGCTCCTTATAAAACAATCTCCTGAACGGCAGCTCTCACGCATTTATGAAGGGCTTTATCAGGAGGTTGCAGGGGGGAAGCGCCTGGCGGGGGCCATGAAAGATCTTGGCATCTTCCGCGAAGGGCTGGTGGGAATGGTCACCTCGGGAGAGCACAGCGGATCCCTGGTACCCATTTTGCAGCGAGGGGCGGGGCTCTACCGGCAGGAGCAGATGCTCCGCAAAAAGGTGCAGAAGGCCCTTACCTATCCCATAGTGATGCTCTTCGTGGGCTCCGGGGTGGTCTCCTTTCTCGTGGTTTTTGTGGTCCCCAAGCTGGCGGGGCTCTTCTCGGAGATGGATAAAGCGCTTCCCCTCCCTACCCGCATCCTTTTAGGGTTCGCCTCGGGGGTTCAAAGCTACGGTATCCCTTTTCTGATCCTGCTTCTTTTGGGAATCCTCCTTCTGAGGCGCCGCAAAAAGAAATGGAAGCTCCCCTTCTTTCGTCATATCCGGGAGCAGATCGCCCGCTCCCTGGTGCTGGGGCAGACTGCGGCGCTGGTGCAGTCCGGCATCCCTCTGGTGCAGGCCCTGGATATGGCGGCTCCCATGGATACCCCCAACCCCAACCGCTGGCTCGAAGTGGCGGAACTGGTACGTCAGGGGTACCGATTTGCCTCGGCCCTGGAAAAACAGGGAAACTTTGGGGAGGACCTTATCTACATCCTCCGGGTGGGAGAGATGGGAAACGACCTTCCCGGAGCCATGGAGCAAGCCGCAGAGACCGCCTGGGAGATGGCAGAATCCTCCATGGAGCGCATGGCCAATCTGGCGGAGCCCCTGCTGGTGCTTATTCTCGCTGTTTTGGTGGGGTTTGTAGTGGTCTCGGTACTTCTCCCCATCTTCGACATATCTTCCCTGGTGGGAGGCGCATAGCCGGGGGGAGGTATCTTCCACATTGACAAGCCTTGTTTTGAGTAGTATTTTTGCTCAAAACAAGGCTTTTTTTCTGGAGGAATACTTTTGATAGACGCTCTCATTACATCGAAAACACGCATCAAACTTCTCTTCAAGTTCTTTTTCAACCCCGACGTAACCTCCTATCTCCGGGAACTCGCAGAGGAGTTTGGGGAATCCACCAATGCGGTGCGGGTGGAGCTGAACCGTTTTACCGAGGCGGGGCTTATCAACGCTACTCAGGAGGGGCGCACCAAGATGTACGGTGCCAACCCTGCACACCCCCTCTTTCCGGAGATTCATGCCCTGGTGCGCAAGACCCTGGGGATTGATCAGATGATCGAACGGGTTCTCGGCTATCTGGGAGATCTCGAAGCGGTCTACATCGTGGGGGACTACGCCAAGGGGAACGACAGCGGCATTATTGATCTTGTGCTGGTGGGGGATATCGACAAGGCGAATTTGCAGGGGTGCGTGGAAAAGGCGGAGGAGCTGGTAAAGCGCAAAATCCGCCCCCTGGTGCTCTCCCGAAAGGAGCAGGAGACACTGGATAAAACGCTGGAACTCTCCAAAGGCTTGCTTCTCTGGCATCGCTGAGATCGAGAAAAAATAGCAGAGCGAGAGTGATTTGAAGAGCCAGAACAACGAAAAAACAAGAAAAAACAGAAAAAATAGAAAAAATAGAAAAACCTGAACGGCAAGAATAATAAAGGGGCGGAAGGAGGAGCGGTTCCGTAAGATCCACCGGAACTGTCGAAAGATAGCGCATGGACATCGTGAGTGCCATGAATATCATGAACATGGTGAACATCCGGAACAGGACGAAACGCTCTGTAAGAAAAACCCTCTCGTGGAAAGGGCTCTTTCTTCTGCTCGGGGGATGGATTCTTCTAACCCCCCTCTCTGCCTTTTCACAGCCCAAGCTATGCTATGTGCATTCCCAGGCACCGCCCGGAGGGGATGGCCTCTCCTGGCAGACCGCCTTTAACGACCTCTCCGAGGCTTTGACTATTGTCGCGGAGGGTGACGAACTTTGGATAGCCGGGGGGAGCTACACCCCATCCTACAAAACCAACCCCGCAGATCCCCGAACCGCCACCTTTCTCATACCCGGAGGTATCTCCCTCTACGGAGGCTTCCAGGGCACCGAAGATCTCCGAAGCCAGCGAAACTGGCGCCAATACCCTACCACGCTCACCGGCGATTTGCAGGGGGATAACGACTCTGCAAACAACAGCTATCACGTGGTAACTCTCGACTTCAACAAAAATAAAGGATCGCTTCTTGATGGCTTTATCATCACCGGAGGAAACGCAAACGGCAGCGGCACGCACCTGTACGGTGGAGGGATCTTCGCAAGCAGTAGCAGTCTGATACTCCGAAACAGCACCATCATGGGCAACCAGGCATCTCAAAAGGGGGGCGCCCTCTACAACTACAACAATAAGGCGATGCAGCTCCAGGGAGTCTCCTTCCTCGAAAACCAGGCTTTGAACGGCGGAGCCATCTACAATGGAAGCAGCGTTCTGGAGGCGGAGCAATGCACCTTCAGCGAAAATTACGCCCAGGGAAACGGCGGAGCTATGGTGTACGAAAGCACTACATCGAACATTACCAACTGCACCTTCTACGCTAATACTGCCCCCGTCGGGTGGGGGGGTGGCATGCATAGCTTCGGTACCAGTATGCTGCAGGTAGTGCACGCCACCTTTACGCAGAATCGGGCCCGGGATGGAGGTGCCCTCTCTGCGGCGGGAACGTCCCTTGTGATGCTCAACTCCATTGTGTGGGGAAATGAGGCCAGCGCTTCGGAAAGTCAGATTGCTCTCTCTGCGGGGAGTTTAACGATTTCTCACAGCACTGTGCAGGGAGGCTTTGCCGGAGGGGTGGATATTTTCGACCTGGACCCCGAGCTTGAAGAGCTTGGGGATAACGGAGGAGAGACACATACCTGCGCTCTTTCGGAAGGCAGCCCTGCCCGCCACAGAGGGCTGGAGCCTGGGGAGCATCTTGTAGGGGGAAAACCCCTTATCGTCCCCTCGGAGGATCAGCGGGGCGTTTCTCGCCCCCAGGGTGAGAACAGCGATCAGGGAGCCTATGCCTTTCTCCCCCCAACAGCAACCCCTACACCTGCCCCGACGCCTACGCTTGTACCTGCTCCGACCGCAGCGCCGACACCTACGCTTGCCCCTACCCCTACGATGCTACCTACCCCCACCTCCGCCCCTGCGGCAACTCCCATGCCCACAGAAACCCCCACTCCGGCCCCCTCTCCGGGGGGAACCGTCACCCCCCTTCCCGAAAGTACTCCTACCCCTATCCCCACCCCTCTTCCAGTCATTTCCCCTACCGTAGCTCCCTCTCCATCCCCGCTGCCTTCCCTTTTTCCCAGTGGCACCCCCCTTCACCTCCCCGCTCTCACCGTAGGAGCCCTGCAGGGGGATCTCCCCACGGGGGCGGTGATCCTCCCCCAAGAGAACGACTCCGATCCGGAAGTGCAGAAGCTCGAAGAAGACCTCCGCAACCCTCAAAGCCCCCTACGAAAAGCCCTAGAGTCCTTCCTTGCAGAGACAAACTTCCCGAAAGGTAGCTCGAAAGGCGCCTCGAAAGATGCTCCGAGAGGGGCGGGGGTGACGATCTCTTCCCAGAGAGCCTCGCCGGGATCTTCGGGAGTATTCACATCTCTCGGGGCCTTTTGCTTCCAGGAGATCCCTCTGGCGTGCCTCTCCTCCCGAAGCGTTACCGTACCCCTTACCATCTTTTCGGAAACGACGGAGGATGCGGAAGAACCTTTTTTCTTCGCTCTCCTCAAAGGCGGGAGAGGGGAGGATTCTCTCTCAGGTGAAAGCTACACTCCGATCGCTCTTCGGGAGTTCGGAAATGCCGAAGATGCCGAAGAGGCTGAATACACCCCGGCGGAGAGCCCCCTGAAAATCCTCTCCTGTGGCTTTACCCTGGAGGATCAGAAAGAGCACGATACCGATCCCCGCCCCTGTTTTATGAGCGGGGCCTTTGTGGTGCTCTACGCCCACTCTGAAAGAGAGCCGCTCTCTGGGGGCTCCTCCGGGGGATGCTCCGGGGGATATCTTCCGGGAATGTTTCTGCTGGGGCTTCCTTTGCTTCTCCTGAAGCCCTAAGGCTCTTCGGGGTGGTCTCGGCATTAAATAATCCCCCCGTATTGACACCCCAAACCAAAACATTACAATGATGACAATGTATGAGTAAAAGGGGAGGGAACAGCGTGCCGGAATTCAATGACGGAATATGGAAAAACGCCATCCATGCTCTCTTTCGCTCCATGGTGGCCTTTCACCTTCCGGAACTCTATAAAGCAGTAGACTGGAGCCGGGAAAACCTCTTTCTCGAACAGGAGCTTGCGAACCTCTTTAACCCGGAACAAAAAAACAAACGCTACGTGGACATGCTCATTCAGGTACACCTTCTTGACGGTACCGAAACCTACATCCTGCTCCACGTAGAAGTGCAGGGATACGGCAGCGGCCCCCAGGATATCCGGGAATTCGAAAAGCGCATGTTCCGCTACTACTACCGCATCACCGAAAAATGGGAAAAGGACGTGGCGGCCCTCGCCATTCTCACGGACGGCAACAAAAACTACCGTCCCAACCGCTACGAACGTTCCTTCTTCGGCACCACCCTCAGCTATAGCTTCAACACCTGCAAAATCTTGGATTACCCCGACAAAGAACTCGAAGCCAACCCCAACCCCTTCGCCACCCTGCTCCTGGCAGCCAAAAAGGCTCTTCGGGCGGAAAAAGGGGATGACCAGCGAAGAAAGCGCTTCAAAATGTCTCTCATCCGGCTCATGCTCAAGAAAAAGCACCGCCGTAAGGAAATCGAAGCGCTCTTTTTCTTCATCGACTGGGTAGTGCAGATCGAAAGCGAAGAAGTGCAGCAGGAATACCTACAGGAACTACGAGAACTCGCAGAAGAGGAGGAGGAAATCATGCAGGTCTTAGGAAACTACGGAGAACAGTGCAAAAAAGAAGGCCGCATGGAAGGCCGCACGGAAGGGCACAAGGAAGGCTGGAATGAACGCAACAAAACCCTGGCGGTGGAGATGCTCCGGGAAGGTTTTGCCATGTCTGTCATCGTAAAGTTCACCGGTCTCACGGAAGAAGAGATCCGCACCCTGGCAGGGGAAGGATAGTGCCTAGTGGCTAGTTAGAGGCAAAGGCAACTTCAAAAGCTCCCGCTGATTTCAGAGCTACTTCAGAGCCTTCGGGCCTCGTCTGGATCTGGCTTGAGGAATCCAGGAGTCAAAACCCCAAGACCCGAAAGCGCCAGAGCCCCGGAAACATTATTTTCCGGGGCTCTGGCGCTCTCCGCCCGCGGTAACTACTGTTCCTATCGTTCCTACTGTTCCTATGGTTCCCGATGCTACTGCTCTGCTGCTGCTCCTCCTTTTGCTCCTGCCGGGTTTACCGCACCTGCTGCCTTCACTGGGCCAATTTCACTCCATGACGTGCCAGCCGTGCTAACGATTCTCCCCGTTCTCCTTCCGAAGCTCCTCAAGCTCCTCCGGGGTGATCTCGGTGTAGAAAAGGATTTTTGCTTCGGATTCCCCCGCCTGGAGCATTCTCCGGGCCATGTGGAGCTTCTCCTTTTTCATGCCCTTCTCTTCGCCTATCTTCACACCCTTCTCTTCGCCTATTTTCATACCCTTCTCTACGCCTATCTTTACGCCCTTCTCTACACCCTTCTTTACGCCTTTCTCCACGCCTTTTCGTTCCATCAGGCTGATATACATGGAGGTCTCCTCCTTTCGGTGATCTAACTCGTGTTCCCACTCTTCCCAAAGATGGTCGTCGTTGATATGCATGATTCCCTCGATAAACCAGAGCAGCCCCGCCTTTTCCTCGTGGCTCCATCCACGTTCGTCCAGAATATCGAGCATGGTTTTCATGTACATAAGCTTTCGGGCATCCTGCCTTCGGTGCTTCCATGCCTGCAGGGCAGCATATTGAGCGAGGTGAAAGGGGTTGTGGCTCTTCTGCAGGGCCTCTTCATCCCCCTCGTAGATCTTAAAGGCAGGGTATTCATAGGTTACCCGGGAGCCGAAGCGTTCCCAGCGGTAGAATCCCCTGGTATGGGCCGTGGGGAGGGGCTCTGTAAGAAAGGCCAACCCCGCCACTGGGCGATTGTAGCGGCTCTCCAGAAGACAGCGGTAGCGGTGCATACGGAGGGGAAACTCTTCGCACCCCCCGGAACCCTGCACCTCCGCATGGAGCAGTATCCAGGCATGCTCTCCCGAAAGAAGAGGCACATCCGCCAGCATATCCACGAAACGCCCGGAATCCGGTGGGCCTCCGGGATATTTCTTACTGTACCGGGCAAGGCGTTGCAACTCCTTATCCAGAAAGGTAACGGGGCGGCTCGTATCCACTTCTCGAGCCATCTCCGGAAGCACCGCCTCAAGCATGGGGATGAAAAAACGGGAAAGAGTCTCTTTCCAGAGGGAATCATCGTAGCGTTTTTCCGTTGGTTCCCCGGTTTTCTTTGTCTTTTTCGTCGTCATAGAAAGTCTTCCCCCTTCGTTAGAACAAGTATAGCACCCCCCTGCAAAGAGGGGCAAGAGAAGTGGAAAGGGGGTACCACGCCATGGCGTACAATTCCCACTTCGTAAAGAATAATTCGGCTCCTTCGCACTTACTGTGGGTCACAGTTGATTCCAAATATTTTGCGGAAATCCAAAGTCAAGCTTTCCAGCTGTAAGTAGGCTTTTAAGGATGACATTTGCGGAAGTGCGGAATCCACGAGCTATGCCTCTTCTTGCCCGGAGAACGCTGTTATATCCCTCCAGAAGGCCGTTTGTCATGCGACTCTGGAACCAGCGCAGGATACCTCCAGATGGCGTTTTATCATCTTGGCTACTTCTCGCATTTCGGGAATGCAGCAGGTGAGAGCCCAGCGGCACCAGCCTTTCAGCTGTCCTCTGGCATCGGAAGGCGTGAGGGTCGACCCCCTGTCAAGAAGCTCCTGGAGAAGGAAATACGGAAGATCAAGAAGGCAGGTAGTGTGGAGGGTCGTAGGGAAGGCCTTGCCATGTCTGTCATCGTAAAGTTTACGGGCCTTTCGGAAGAAGAAATCCGCACCCTGGCGGGAAAAATCTAGTTGTTAGTGGCTAGTGATTAGTGGTTAGTTGAAGGCAAAAACAACGCCGCCCACTGATTTTGATCCAAGGCGATCTTTGCAGATTCTCCGCCCCTGGCCTTTCTACGGCAAACTGTGGGCTGGTGCTTTGACGCCGGGTTTCTTGCGTGTAGAGTCGATCTTTGGTGGCCTGTTGCAGGCTCAAAAATAGGAAAAACCGGAAAAACTGGGGAAAAAAAGAGAGAAACCCCAGGGGTTTTTCAGAAATAGGTCTCTAGGCCCATTGAAGAAATGCATGAGAATGTGTAAGATACCAAGCGGAAGAAGAGGGGTAGGCATTTTTACGGATCTCTCCCTTCCGGAGGCTCTTCCAAAAAGCTGGAAGAGGCATCTTGACAAGGCTTCCTCGTTCTGTGGCATATAAGGTCCGACGGCGCGAAAGGAGGTGCAAACCCCCAGCCAATACGACCCGAGCAGACATAACGGAAGGCGGACTTTAAGAATTATCCGTAGGAGAAATCCAAAGCAAGGAAAAAGGAAACGTGGATACTTTTTCACATGTTAGGGTTTTTGCCTCGGTTTTCTCGAAGCCGCACATATAGAAAACAGGGGGTTTTACAATTATGAAAAAGATTCTTGCACTCGTGGCAGTGGCAGCTCTCGTAGCTTTCGCCGCTCCCGCACTCGCGGCCAATCCCTTTATGGATGTGCCCATGAACCACTGGGCCTATGACGCCATCAGCCAGCTGGCTGCCAGCGGCGTGATCAACGGTTATCCCGATGCTACCTACAAGGGTAACCAGCCCATGACCCGTTACGAAATGGCCACCATCGTGGCTCGTGCTCTCGCAGTCGTCGACATGACCAAAGCTTCCAAGCAGGACGTGGAGATGCTGAAGAGACTCGTAGTGGAGTTCAAAGACGAACTTGATGCCCTCGGCGTGAAGGTTGAGAACATCGACGAGCGTCTCGCTGTGATGGAAGATCGTCTTGGCGGATGGCAGCTCTGGGGAGAATTCCGGATGGACACGAAAATCGGCAACAATGATAACGTGTACGATGATACCGGTGCTTATGTCAACGCTTATGGTTTTGGCGGCGAGCGAGATATGAACCTGAATCGGTATCGTATCTATCTCCGGAAGTACATCAACGACACCACCATGTTTCAGGCTCGTATTGGTGGATCCGGTGCAGTGTTTGAGCGTTATTGGATCCAGACCCAGCTTCCTTGGGATATCACTCTTAAGGTTGGTAACCAGTACATCGACTGGGAAGACGAACTCGGTTTCTATGTGGATAATGAGCCTTTTGCGGGTGATGTCACACGAACCGGTTTCATGTTCTCCAAGAGCTGGGGCATGGCGGATGTTTGGTTTTTCGTAGGCCATCAGGATAAGGGTGCCACTCAGTGGACCGATATCAATGGAAAGACCTATGATGCCACCACCGATGCTACCTTGGCTGCTTTCCGGGCGGATTTCAACTTCAATGAGAAGTTCCGTTTCGGCGTAATGGCTTACATGGATGATGCGGATGATGATGATTACACCCTCACTAAGAAGGATTGGAGCGATGCCAATCTGTATATGGCGAATTTCACCGTCAATTTTACTCCCGCCATCGCCTTCAAGGGTGCCTACTACATGCAGGATATCGATTGGGCGAATGGAGCCCAGAATTATCTTGGTCAGAACCGGGACGACAGCCCCAAGGCATACCGTGCCATCGTTGACATTTCCCAGGAGGCCTTTGGATTCACCAGCCTGTGGTTGGAGTATGCTCACATGGATCAAGATTACATCGGCGACGGACCTAACTATGCTGGCGATGCAGCTTGGTTTACCTCTGACATGGCTTATGACAACTATGGTGCTCCCATTCTGATTAATCGTATGGCTGGTGGCTATAACTATGATGAGACCACTGTTATGTTCGTTCGGGCAAAGCAGAAATGGAACGATAAGTGGGCGACCTTCCAGCGCTATGTAAATGCTGAATTTAATGCTAGTGGCAAAGATGACACCCAAAACATGAGTTTTGGAGTTGAATATTGGCTCAATCCTGCGGTGCGTTTCGAGCTCGTTTATGACAAAGTTGATTACGGTAAGGGAAGCAACCAGAAGTACTACGACGACGACAGCCTCATTCGCCTTCGGACTCAGGTGTACTTCTAGGGTTTAGGGATTAAGTCTTAGCGATTTAGCTTTTAAAGAGGAGAGGGGTTTCCCTTCTCCTCTTTTTTGGTATATACTTCGCTATGTTCGTTCCTAAAAATTTAGAGGGAGAGTCTACTATGAAAAAAAATGGTTCAAGGGTGTTTTTCTTTTTTGGATTTTTTTCGTTGATGTGGATGTTTTTTTGCAGTACTTTTCTTGGAGAAGCTGCTTCTCTTGATGACACTCTCGCAAGATGGAGTAGGGTTCAAAGCTTTACCGGGGATTTCGGAGGACAATTGGACTTGCGGGTTACCTGGTTTTCTGAAGAATACCTTAGTGCTCTGGTAGAGGATGAGGCGAATAAGAATCTCTGGACTCAAGATGAAAAAGAGAACTATCTGTACAACCTGCTGAGAACCCTCGAAATAGACGAATATATTCCTGTGGAAGTCTCTATCCGTAACTATGGCCCTTCCATGCACATGGCCCCTTTCGATGACATGATAACTTTAAGAATTAACAATAAAGACTACAAGCCTGTGGACTACGATAAAAGGTTTAATTTTCGTCTCCAGGGCGATGTTAATGGTTATGTTTATTTCCCCCGGTTTGATGAAAATAATAAACCTCTTCTTGAAGGAGCCAAGACGGTGCGCGTTACCTTGAGAGCTGGTATTAGCAGTATCCTTGCGGGAGACGTCAGCTTCTTCTGGGACATCTACAGAGACAACCCGGAAAAACTCTTCTCCGGCAAGGCCATGCGGCAGTTTGAGATTGATCGGCTTCTCAAGCGTACCAAGCTCCTCAACAGCCGCAAAATAGAGCTGGAAGAGGAACTGAAAGGGATTTACGCAGAGCTTCTGGAAGTGCAGAAACGCATGGATGAGCTGCAGCACCAGACGGATTAACCCCTAAGGGAAGATTCTGTTTCCCCAAAGGAACATAGCCAACCCTACCCGTTGATCTTCACAACGCCGGGAGACCCGGATTATCCCGGTCTCCCGGCGTTTTATATTGCGGGAAGAAGAGATTCTGGAGTTTGCCCCGCAGCAGACGAACTGAGAGGAGAAGCAAAGGAGCGTATTTTATGGGCAAAAAGGACAAAGCCTTTCGTAGGCTCTTGGGGGATAAGGAACTCTTTCTTCGGTTCCTCCGGCAGGATCTTCCCTATACCGTGGATCCCGAAACCCTCACTCTGGATGATCTTGTGCTGGAGAACATCACCTTCATTCCGCCGGATCTCACCGAAAAGCTCTCCGACGTGGTCTACTCCATCCACACCGGGGATAACAAGCTCTACGTCTACGTTCTGGTGGAGCACCAGTCGGAAACGGATTTTCTCATGCCCTATCGGCTTCTCTCCTACATGGTACAGCTCTGGGGGCGTTGCGTGGAAGAGGCGGGGGAGCATGCCAGACGCAAAAGCTTTCTCCTTCCTCCCATCGTTCCCGTGGTATTTTATGAGGGAGCCAAGCGGTGGACTGCGGAAAGAAACTTCAGGGGAAAGGTGGAGCACGCCGAGGAGTTTCACGGATACATCCCGGATTTCACCTACCGCCTCATCTCCCTTCGGGATAAAACCACCCAGGAGCTGCTCTCCTTCAAGGATGCCCTGGGGGGATTGCTCTACCTCGCTAACCCTGCCAAAGAGGAAAACCTTCTTCACTCCCTTGAAAAAATACATCAGTTCTTAGGAGAGCTTCCCTTCGAGGAGAGTAAAGTATTTGCGAGGTACCTGCTGGGGTATCTGAAAATACTGCTGGAAAAAGAAGGCAGGCACCATGAAGGAAATTCTCTGGAGGAATTTTTCGAAAACGAGGAGGCGGAAGAGATGATCAGCTATCTGGAACGAGAGATTCGAACCCTCAAACAGGAAGGCCGCCAAGAAGGCCGTTTGGAAGGTCGTTTGGAAGGTCGCCAAGAAGGCCGTCGGGAAGCGCATATCACCCTCGCAGTCTCCATGCTCCGAGAAGGGATCCCCCTCCCCACCATCGCAAAGATCACCGGTTTTTCGGGAGAGGAGATTCAGGAGTTTGCCCGGCAGCAGACGCAGTGACGGCCTGTTTTTTCACTTTTGACACTTGTTGCAACCAGTGCTAAAGTGATTTTTGTCAGGGGGTGGTCATGATCAAGGCGTATAGCAGTCGAGAAATGATCAAATTGCTTGAAGCCCATGGATGGAAACTCCACACCATCAGAGGAGACCACCATCAGTTCAAGCACCCCGTGAAGAAGGGCAAGGTGTCAGTTCCTCACCCCAACAAAGACCTTCCCATCCGGGTGGCCAAGAGCATCCTGAGACAGGCGGGGTTGGAATAGCCCTGAGCCTTTCCTATACCATGCAGAACGGAGTGATGATTATGGCTGCGAAAAAAGATTTGCGCATCTATCCGGCGGTCTTTTTCCATGATGATGATGCTATTTGCGTAGAATTTCCAGATCTTCCGGGCTGTGTTACCTTCGGTGAAACCATGGAAGAGGCCTTGGAGAGTGCAAAGGAAGCTCTCGAAGGTTTTCTCTACGGCATGGAACAGGATGACGACCCCATTCCTCCCCCCACCCCCTTCGACAAGATTGCCGTGGAAAAGGGGGGAGTGCTTATGGCTATTGCCGTGCGGATGGATATCGTGCGGGAAGAAGAGGCACATAGAAGCATTACTAAGAGTGTCACCATCCCCGCCTACCTGAATAAGCTTGGCATAGAGAATAACCTCAACTTTTCCAGCATACTGCAAGAGGGGTTAAAAGAACGCCTCGGTGTGTAGGCTGTAAATAGTCTCCATGCTCCGAGAGGGGATTCCCCTTCCTATCATCGCAAAGATCACCGACTTTTCGGAAGAAGAGATTCAGGAGTTTGTCCCGTAGCAGGTGCCGTGAGGGTGGTAGAATTGATTTTCAAGGATGAAGAAGGATGTTTTCAGGAGGTGTTTGTCATGATAAGGATGGCGGAACTTAAAGAAGCGGTCTCTTCGTTGGAAGAAAAAGATCTAAGAGAATTCTCCCGGTGGTTTGCCGCATACGAAGGCGAGCGGTGGGATGCGCAGCTACTTAAGGATCAAGACTCTGATCCCTTGAAAAAGATGATGGAGGCAGCATCGCAATCTTTTGCAAAAAATCAATGCAAACCTCTTTAGAACATTGTACCACTCCTGAGTTTTGGGAGCTTTATAATGCTTTGCCTGGAGAAGTTCAAGCCCTGGGGGATAAGAATTTTGTGTTGCTACGTTCTGAACCGGGGCATCCGTCGTTGCGTCTCAAGAAGGTGGGAAAACTTTGGTCGGTCCGGGTAGGATTGCATTATCGAGCTTTGGGCTTTGCTTGTCCTTCTCGAAAAAATGCCATTCTTTGGTTCTGGATAGGCAGCCATGCCGATTACGATGCTATGATATTGAAAAAGTTGTAAACTGGAAGGTGCAACAATCACCGGCTTTTCGGAAGAAGAGATTCAGGAGTTTGCCCGGCAGCAGACGCAGTGATAAAAGTTTTTTGTTAGGAGTGTTGCGGTATGGTAAGAGCCAGGAGAGGCGACGAGCACAAGGGTTCTTCCGGTAACAATCCCAGCAACAACATCGGGGACGGGGAGGATGTCTCTTCCTCAGAGAACAGGTGTGATGACTCTCTCTGGAAAGAGATACTCACCAATCTTTTTCTTCCTATGCTGCGGTCTGTTCTTCCTGAAATGGCCGGGGCGGTGGATACCAGCCGTTCCGTGACCTTTCTGGATAAGGAACTCCAGCGCCTTGCCCGATTTACCCGGCAGTATACCGAAGGGGATCCCGACGGAGGGCGTTTTGTGGATGTTCTTGCGGATGTTCCTCTTCTTACCGGAGAAAGTACCTGGATCCTCCTTCATGCGGAGGTGCAGGGGCAGGGGGGCCGGGAGAACTTCCCCCTTCGGATGCATCGGTACCGCTGCCTTCTGGAGGGCCGATATAATCGCCCTGTCATGGGAGTGGCCCTTCTGACCCAACCCATCGGAAAAGGGCAGGAGAAGGGATGCTATCTCTGGGAGAAATTTGGTGCTAGGGTGCTCTATGAATATCCGGTTTTCAAGATTTACGAGGGGGATGAAGAGGCCTTGCAGAAGAGCGACAACCCCTTTGATCTTGCCCACTATGCAGGGATTCAGGCGTGGAGGCACCGAAGACAGGATGCCCGAAAGCTGATCTACATGAAAACCATGCTGAATATCCTGAATGAGCGGGGATGGAGCAGGGATGAGAAATTGTGGCTCCTCTGGTTTATTGAGGGCGTTACTCACATTAGGGATGCAGAGGTGTGGCAGGAATGGGAACAGGAACTGGAACGGAAGGGAAAGGAGGAGGGCGGCATGTATATTAGTCTGATGGAGCGTAAGGGGATAGAGAAGGGGTTGCGTAAGGGCATGCAGAAAGGCCGTCAGGAGGCGCATATCACCCTCGCAGTCTCCATGCTCCGAGAGGGGATCCCCCTCCCCACCATTGCAAAAATCACCGGTTTTTCGGAAGAGGAGATTCAGGAGTTTGCCCGGCAGCAGGCGAACTGAAGGGAGAGTCATGCTGGAAAAAGAACTTTTGGAATATCTCGCTCAGGGAGAAAATTCCGGGGTGGAGTTCAAACGGGATGATATACGGCCGGAACAGCTTGCCAAAGAGGTTGTGGCCCTCGCCAACCTTCGGGGTGGGCGGATTTTTCTGGGAGCAGAAGATGATGGTACCGTTTCCGGATTGAGCCGAAAAGATGCTCAGGAGTGGGTTTTGAACGTCTTTCGGGATAAGGTGCATCCCCAGATTATCCCTTTTTACGAGGAAGTTTCTCTGGAATCTGGGAAGAGAGTAGGGGTTATTACCGTGGGGCCTGGAATTTCCAAGCCCTACGTCTTGCGGCATCATGGCCGGGAGGAGATCTATCTGCGCATGGGGAACCGGTCGGATTTGGCTACTCGGGAGCAGCAGCTCCGGCTCTTCGAAACCGGAGGGATGTTGCATCTTGAAGTGCTCCCCTTGGCAGGGACCTCCATGCAGGATCTTGATATGGATCGGGTGGATTTTTACCTTCGCCATATCATTCGGGATCCCGAAATACCGGAAACGAAAGAGGCCTGGGTTGCCCGGCTTCTGGGGATGGGATTTTTGGCAGAGGATGGCCTGGGAAACACTGTGGGCTCTCTGGGGGGAATGCTCTGTTTCGGCATCAATCCTCGGCGCATTCTCCGGCAGGGAGGATTGCGGATCTTCGCCTTTGAGGAAAAGGAAAAGAGCTATGATGCTCTGCTGGATACGGTGCTGGACGGCCCCCTGGTGGGGCGGTGGCGCTCCTTCGACGACGGGCGCCGGGAGCTTGTGGACCCCGGACTTATTGAGAAATTTACCGCTGCCATCACCCCCTTTGTCTCCCGGGATGCTCGGGAGATAGATGCCTCCATGCGTCGGCAAAAGGAGTGGCACTATCCCTGGGAAGCCCTCCGGGAGGTGGTGATCAACGCCCTGGCCCATCGGGACTGGAGCCGTTCCGTGGATATCGAAATAGGGATTTACGCCGATCGCCTGGAGGTGATCAGTCCGGGGAGTCTCCAGAACTCCATGACTCTGGAGAAGATGATCGCCGGCCAGCGTTCCCCCCGAAATCCCCTGATCATGGACGTGCTGCGGGATTATGGATACGTGGAGTCCCGGGGGATGGGGATCCGCACCAAGGTGATTCCCCTCATGAGGCGCTGTAACGGCCGGGATCCGGTCTTCGAACTCACCGAGGATTATCTGAAAACCGTGCTCTATAAAAAAGACAGCCCACCCACCCCGGTGCAATAATAAAAGCTGAACCTTCAAAAAAACGTTGACTTGTGGAACGCCGCAAAGGCATCAAAGGCCTGGCAAGCGGTAAAACCCGTAGCTCCGGAGCTTCTTCACCCCCAGCCACAGCCACAAACGAGAATATGGCAAAGATCACCGGCTTTTCGGAAGAGTAGATTCAAGAGTTTGCCTGGCAGCAGGCGAACTAAACGGAGAGTCATGTTTGAGCATTTGCCTTGCGGAGGAGCTTCCGGAAGCGTACCCTGCGGGGCGAAGGGCTTGCCCCTGCCCTGCGGGAAATATCCTTGGAACTCAATCCTCGTAGTGGTATCGCAATGCTGCAATCAAAAGATCTCCTTCAGCTATGCGATACACCATGCGGTGCTCGGTGCTGATCCTTCTGCTGTGGTAGCCAGATAGTTGGAAGCGTAGCACCTCGGGTTTCCCGAGCCCCGAAAAAGGGTCTCGTTGAATATCTTTTATCAAAAGATGGATTCTCTTAACCACGGCTTTGTCCGTTTTGTGCCAATAGAGATAGTCCTCCCAGGCATACTCTGCAAAGATTACCTTCATTCTTCTCTCAACTCTTTTGGAGAGCCTCCTCCTGCATCAAGTTCCCGGATAGACTCCACAAGGCGCCGGGCATTTGCGGGAGAACGGAGCAGATAGGCGGTCTCCTCCAGAGCTTCGTATTCCTCAAGAGACATCATCACCACCGCTTTTTCTCCCTTTTTGGTAATGATAATCGGCGCTTTATCGTCCACCACGCTGTCGATAACGGGAGCCAGTCTTTGCCGTGCCTCACTATAGGTTATGGCTCGCATGGGAAATCCCCCCTTGTACAATAAGATGTACATATGATATCTCCTCTCGGGGATATTTGCAAGGATTTTGGACATGCAAAAAACAAAAAAACTCAGGGATAAGCCCATGGTTTATCTGATATCCCAAAGATCCTTGGAGCAGTGGAGGCTCCCACTGTACTTTCCTCTTGGTTGTCCCCTTTCACAGAGCGGTGCTATACTTGTTCTGCCAGAGGGGGGAGATGCACCATGAGGGAAATTCCCTGGAGGAATTTTTCGAAAACGAGGAGGCGGAAGAGATGATCAGCTATCTGGAACGAGAAATTCGAACCCTCAAACAGGAAGGCCGCCAAGAAGGCCGCGAGGAAGAGCGTACCATCATGGCAGTCTCCATGTTTCGAGAGGTGATCCCCCTCCCCACCATCGCAAAGATCACCGGCTTTTCGGAAGAAGAGATTCAGGAGTTCGCCCGGCAGCAGGCGAATTGAGGTGGCCATGGCGGGATTTCGGAATACTGCCATAACTACGAGCACATAGACGTGAATATTCTGAAATCCCTTGTGGGCATCATCTGAAGGATCTTGAAGAATTCTGCCGCATTGCTCTCCTCGGGGAAACAGATACCAGAACTTTACATGATTGAAAATTCGTTTGATTACATGTCCTAAAGGAGCCTGAGGAAAATGGAAAAGAACAAACTGCAGCGTATCGGAGTGCTTACCAGCGGGGGGGATGCCCCGGGGATGAACGCCGCCATCCGGAGCGTGGTGCGGGGGGCCATCTTTAACGGTCTCGAAGTGGTGGGGATTCGCCGGGGATATGAAGGGCTTTTAGAGGGGGATATCATTCCTCTCTCCGTAAGCTCCGTGGGAGGAATTATCCACCGGGGAGGTACCTTTCTGCGTACCGCCCGGTGCGAGGAGTTCAAACGCCCCGAAGGGATCAACGAAGGGTTGACCCGGCTTCGGGAGTACGATCTTCACGGGCTGGTGGTCATCGGGGGGGATGGTTCCTTCCGGGGGGCCTGGGAGCTTGCCAAAAGGGGTTTCCCCGTGGTGGGGATCCCCGGTACCATTGATAACGATATCGCCGGTACGGATACTACCCTTGGATTCGATACCGCCGCCAACACCGCCCTGGATGCGGTGGTGAAGCTTCGGGATACCGCCAGCAGCCACGAGAGGCTTTTTATCGTGGAGGTTATGGGGCGGCATTCGGGATGTCTTGCCCTGCATGTGGCGGTGGCGGGGGGGGCGGAGTGCGCGGTGATTCCCGAACGCCCTGTGAATATCGAAGAGCTTTGCCGCAAGCTCCAGAGCACCCGCCACCGGGGGAAGACCCACTCCCTTGTGGTGGTGGCGGAGGGGGCCATGGGAGCCCAGGAATTGGCGGCCCAGCTTCAGGATAAGGCGGGGTTTGAGTTCCGCATCACCGTGCTGGGGCATATCCAGCGGGGAGGAGCCCCCTCCGTGGCGGATGCGGTGCTGGGGTCCCGGATGGGCTCCTTTGCGGTGAAGGCCCTTCTGGAGGGGGAGAAGGGGGTTATGGTGGGCATTCTTAAGGGGGAGCTTGCCCTTTCGCCTCTCCCCGTGGCGTGGGAGCAGAAAAGCGAACTCCCCCAGGAGCTTATGGACCTTGTGGATGTGCTGAGTATCTAAAAGGCAGTTGCTCGTGGTCAGTTGTCAGTGGCTAGTGGGCTGTTCCACGTTATAGTGTGCCCTTGGATGGGAGCCTCCGCTTGTGTATCCCCTCTGCTCCCGAGTGGTCGAACCGCTCCCTTGCTTTGCTGCTCCGGTCTGTCGCCGTAGCTGCGCTAAATTGCGCTCGCCGACCACTATGCTCGCTGCCGGGGCCGCACAAGCTCCGGCTCCTGCGGCTCATTTAGGCTCATAATATAAGTGGGAATGAGCTACTAGTTAGAACCTTAGAACCTTGGGGGCTTTTCGGGGCTAAAAAACCGCCAGATCTCCATCCTTAAGATCTCCCACAAACATGTACCCCGGAGCGTGGGTGATGGCGAAGGGGGGCTTGCTTGCCATGAGGGCTGCCTGGGGGGTGACCCCGCACCCCCAGAAGACCGGTACCTCTCCGGGGCGGATGGTTACGGGGTCGCCGAAATCCGGCCGGGCAATATCCTGAATGCCGAGATCTTCCGGAGAGCCTATATGTACCGGCGCTCCGTGCACGCCGGGGAAGCGTCCCGTGGTGAGCACCGCCTTGGGTACCAGATCTGCCGGTATGGGGCGCATGCTCACCACCATGTTCCCCTTGAGCCGTCCTGCGGGGCGGCAGGGGCGGTTGGTGAGGTACATGGGGACGTTCACCCCCTCTTGGATGTGTCGCACCGGGATATGGGCATCCAGAAGGGCGCTTTCAAAGGTGAAGGAGCATCCCAGTAGGAATCCCACCAGGTCATCCCGCCACAGGTGGGTGATATCCCAGGGTTCTTCCACGCACACCCCCTCTTTCCATACCCGGTATTTGGGGATATCTGTGCGGATATCCCCTCCGGGGGCAAGGATTCGGGGCTCCGGATCTCCGGGCTCCGTAACGTCCAGCACCGGGCAGGGGGTAGGGTTTCGGGTGGCAAAGAGAAGAAAGTCGTAGGCCCACTCTCTAGGGAGAATGGCGAGGTTCGCCTGCACGTATCCCTTGGCCATCCCCGGAGTGGGGGCCTTCCAGAGCCCCTGACGGATGGCGCTGCGCACCTCCTGGGGAGAGGCGGTGCTCCAGTCTTTTGAAGAGCTGTTTGTCCCTGTGCTTGTGTTCATGTTTAAATTCGTATTCATATCCCGAGTACCTCCCGAAGAGGCTTCAGGGCTATCCCCTGGGCCTCAAGATTTTTTCGCAGCTCCGAGGCGATGGCCACCGCCTCCGGAGTGTCTCCGTGAACGCAGATGGAGGCGGGCTTCAGAGAGATGCGTTTTCCCGAGATGGTCTGTACCGTCCCCTGGGTGATCATCTCGATGATGCGTTGGCTGATAACCTTCGGATCGTGAAGCACCGCTCCGGGCTCCCGGCGGTTCACTAGCGTGCCTTCATTGGTATAGGCACGGTCGGCGAAGGCTTCCGCTGCAAAGGGGATACCGTAGGCTTTTGCCGCATCTTCGTAGGCGGATTCTGCCAACCCCATGAGGATGAGGGGGTTTTTCTGGGAGGCCGAGGCATGCCGCACCGCTTCGGTTATGGCCCTGGCGAGGTGGGAATCCTGTGCCCCCTGGTTGTAGAGGGCTCCGTGGGGTTTCACGTGCTGTAGCTCCACCCCTTGGGCGGCGCAGAAGGCCTGAAGCGCCCCGATCTGGTAGAGGCAGAAGGCGTAAGCCTCCTGGGGGGTGCATGCGAGGGTGCGGCGGCCGAAGCCTTGAAGATCCGGATGCCCCGGATGGGCCCCCACCGCCACCTCCCGCGTCTTGGCAGCGGCCACGGTGCGTTGCATTACCTGGGGATCCCCCGCGTGGAAGCCGCAGGCCACGTTGGCGCTGGTGATGCTCTCCAGCACCTTGTCATCCTCTCCCAGAGAGTAGACTCCGAAACTTTCCCCCAAGTCGCTGTTAAGATCAATGCAGTGCATGTGCATGGCTATACTTCCTCCCACTCCACAGAATAGTTGCTTTCGGATATGGTGATATGCCATCTCCCCCGAAGAGGCTCCGCAGAAGAGGTCTTCTTTCGGGAGGTTCCCCTCTCTTCCAGCTCTTTTGGCTTCTTCTGTTCTTTTAGTTCTTTTTGCCCCCACGTTTCGGGCTGGGGGCGGCTGCGATGGGATGCCCGAAGGCGCCGCAGCTCTTCTATTTTTTCCTCCTGTTCTTCCAGGAGTTTTCTTCCCGCTGAGACCGATATGGAGGTGAAGCGCACCTTGTCCCCCGGCATCTTCTGGGCAAATCTGCCGAAATCCGCCCCCGCGAGCACCCCTATTTTAGCGTATCCTCCAGTGGTCTGGCGGTCTGCCATCATCACGATGGGCTCTCCGTGGCCGGGGATCTGGATGGCTCCGGGGGGGATGGCGTCGGAGATGATATCCGCCCCATCCCGATGCTCCACCGTGGGACCCTCCAGGCGGAATCCCATACGATCCGCCGCACTGGAAACCACATATTCCGAGGAGAAGAAGGTTTTTTTCCCCGCATCGGTAAAGTATTCCTCCTGGGGCCCCAAAAGCACCCGAAAGAGTCCCCCCGGAGGATCCTGAGGGCGCAGCTCTTCGGGGCATACAAGATCGGTGCAGCGCTCCCAGAGGATATCCGGTTTCCCCAGAGAAAGAGAATCTTCCTTCTGGAGGGCTCTGCCTTCAAAGCCCCCCAGCTTTCCCCGAAGATAGGTGGAGCAGCTCCCTAAGAGGGGAGGTACTTCGATACCCCCGGCAAAGCAGAGGTACCCCCGGCACCCCTTTCCGGGAGGACCCGAGAAGGAGATGCGGTCTCCCTCAAAAAGCTCCAGTACCTTCCAGGGAGGAGCCTCTTTTCCGTTGATCTTCATGCCGAGATCCGCCCCCGTAAGAACCAGAAGCATTTTTTTGCTCACCATCCGGAGGGTGGGCCCGAGAAGGGTGCACTCCAGGGCGGCGGCGTTTTCGGGGTTTCCAAGCAGAAGATTGCCTATCCGCAGAGAGAGGGGATCCATGGCCCCCGCCACGGGAATCCCCATGGCCTGGTACCCCCAGCGTCCGAGATCCTGCACCGTGGTAAGCATCCCCGGATGTTCCACCAGAATACTCATGCCGTATCTCCTCTCTCCATGGTCTTCTTTTGACGGGCAAGAGCGTAGCTCCCTGTGGCCACCTGTTGGGTTATGCTACGGTACTCCTCCGGCGAGATGGGAACAAAACGGATCCAGAGCCCCGCCTCCAGCAGAATGGGGGGTTCTCTTTCGGGGTCGAAGAGTCTCAGGGGGGTTCGGCCGATGAGCTGCCATCCTCCGGGGCTTTCCATGGGGTAGATGCCGGTCTGCTGATCCGCAATTCCCACGCTTCCTGCGGGGATGATCTGCCGGGGCTTTGCAAGCCGGGGGGTAGCCAGGGAGAGATCCATCCCCCCCAGATAAGGAAATCCCGGGGTGAACCCCAGCATGTAGCAGTAGTATTCCCGCCCGCTGTGACGGCGGATAACCTCTTCTTCTGGAAGATTGTTGGAAGAAGCCACAAAAGAAAGGTCCGGCCCGAAATCGCCGCCGTAGCAGAGAGGGATTGCCACCACCTCCCCAGGATGCGCTTCTTCTCTTTCCAGAGAGCCGAGAGTTTTCTCCAGAGCCTTGTGGATTTTTACAAGATCTTCTCCGGGAATATGGAGATAGATCGCCAGAGAGCGGTAAGTGGGTACCATCTCCCGAATCCAGGGGAAGGATGCCCTTTCCAGGGCCTTCCGCAGGGCCTGTACTCTGCGGTTGATGCCGTAGTCGATATGTTCACCAAAATCCACCACCACACAGCTTTCTCCCGCAGGGAGAAGCCGGGGGGCCGAAGCCTCTTCGGGCATAAGGGGGATGCCTCCTTGCAAAGTAGTCATGGAAAGGGTTTCCGGGGATGCCTCTATGCTGGCCTCCCCGGAAACCGGAATATACCTAAGGAAAAGCCTAAAACTCCGCTCCCCCGGTAACCTTGATATCGTCCCGGTGAAGCACCATGGCCTCCACCGCCGCCTCTAACCCTTTGGCAATATCATCCAGGGCCATGGCGGGGGTGTTATCCCGGGCTACCACCTGCTCCGGCAGAAAGGGGACGTGGATAAAACCGCACCGAAGAGAGAGGTTGTTTACGGCGATATGGTGCAGCACCCCGTACATGAGATGGTTGCAGACGAAGGTTCCCGCAGTGTTCGAGACCTTGGCGGGAATTCCTTGCTTGCGGATATTTTCCACCATGGCCTTGATGGGGAGGGTGCTGAAATAGGCCGCAGGCCCTCCGGGAACGACTGGAACATCCACGGGCTGATTTCCTTCGTTATCCTTGATCCGGGTATCATCCAGATTGATCCCCACCCGCTCCGGGGTGAGGTCGAAGCGTCCCCCCGCCTGCCCCACCAGGAGCACTGCCTCGAAAGAGCCCTTATCCAGAGCTTCGGTGACGGTATGGATGGATTTGTGAAACACCGTGGGAACTTCGAGAATTTCGATCTCTGCCCCGGCGATGATTTTAGGAAGTTTGCGCACCGCCTCAAAGGCGGGATTGATGGCATCTCCCCCGAAGGGGTCGAAAGCTGTAACGAGAATCTTCATTCACAATGCCTCCTTAAGGGGCTTTCCGGTTAGAAAGCCATGTATTTCATGAGTACGATATGGGTTCCCCAGAGAAGAAGAGCGATGGATGCCTGTACCTTGATGACCTTGTACTCGTCCCGGATATCCAGCAATGCGGCGGGAACGATGTTGAAATTCGCCGCCATGGGGGTGAGGAGGGTGCCGCAGTACCCCGCGCTCATGGCGAGAACCCCGATGGTGGCAGGGTCCGCCCCGTGCATCCCGATGACAATGGGCACCCCGATCCCCGCAGTAATCACCGCGAAGGCCGCAAAGGCATTTCCCATGATCATGGTGAACACCGCCATGCCCAGGGCGTAGGCCACCAATGCCCAAATCTGATTTTCCATGGGAAAGACCGCGGTAAAGCCCGTAGCCACGATATCTCCCACTCCGGCGGTGGCGAAGAGCTTACCCAGGGCTGCAAGATAGGGGGGGAGTATGAGAGCCCATCCGATGTGGTCGCTGGTCTCCCGGCCGGCGTCCATGATATGCATAAAGCTGTCCCGAGGGACGTAGATCAGGGCCATGAGCAGAGCCAGCACGCTCCCCACGCCGAACCCAACCAGGGGGTGCAGGTTGAGGAGGGCGAAGACGATGGCCATGCCGGAGATGGCGAAAATGGGGAGGAGAAGCCGATTGCCCAGCTCGTCCCGCCGTTTTTTCTGAAACTCCGCGGTTGTTTTGTAGTAGTTCCCTTTCCCTACCTTGCCGATTCCTGCCAGAAGAGCGATGAAGATGACCATAATCCCCGATACCAGGGGAGGAATCCTGTCGCCTCCGATAAAGATAATCCCCAGCACCCCCCAGAAGATGGCGGTTCCCATTTTTTGGGGATGTTTTTCGTCCTTCAGGGTAAGAAGGGCGAAGAAGAGGGTGATCACCCCGGTGATGATGTAAAAGTACTCCAGAGAGCTTCCAGAACTCAGAAAAGCACGCATTACCGATCACCTCCAGCAATTTTGCGATCCAGCACGAAACAGAAATAGATGAGTCCGTAGATGGCGGAGATCACTGCCACGGGAATGGCGGCCTTCGCCAGAGATCCCAGCTCAACAGGGTGCCCCAGCTCTTCGAGAACCCCCTGGATAAGCAGAAGCCCCGCTGCGGCGGGAAAGACGTTCTGGACGAAGAAGTTGCCAAAATTCTCCGAAGCTGCGGTCATCCCCTTGATGAGGTCTGTCTTCTTCTCGTCCTCCATATCTCCTCCTCGGCTCTCGTAGGATGCCAGAGCCATGGGGGTGATGAGGGGGCGCAGAAAGGCAGCGTGCCCGCTCAGCCGGATGCCGAGAGCTACGGTAAGAGACCGGACGAGCTGAAAGAGATAGCTGATCCTTCCGGGGGTGGCGGCGTGGATCTTGGAGATCAGGTGAGCCATCTGATTCATGAGGCCGTGCTTTTCCGTAATGCCGATGGCGGGGAGCATGATGAGAAAGATAATCATCCCCCGTTGCTTCACAAAGGCATCGCCGATGGTCTTGACGATCTCCACAAAGGAGATGCCTCCGAGAAGCCCCGAGACAAACCCTCCCGCCAGAACCGCCAGAAGGGGGTTGATCTTGAATTTCTTTCCCAGCACCAACCCAACCACTACCACAAGTACACCGAGAATGGGAAGCCAGTTCACAAATAAAACCTCCTTAGTATGGAACTCAAGATGGAACCCTTGAAGAGGATTCCAGAACAGCCCTTATTGTATACTTTGAAGCCTTCCGTGAAAAGCCTTTTCAGGCTCAGGAGACCATCATGTTGGGGAGCATAAGCACCAGATTGGGGAATATGGTAAGAAGCACCGTGATCAGCAGAAGGATTATGAAAAAGGGTATTGCGGATCGGGCGATGCTTCCGATGCTCTCTTCGGTGAGGCCGTTGATCACAAAAAGATTAAATCCTACGGGGGGAGTGATCTGGGCGAGCTGGATCATGATGATCAGAAAGATGCCGAACCAGAGGGGGTCGAACCCCGCCAGGCGCACCAGGGGAAGGGCAATGGGAAGGCTCATGACGATCATGGAGAAACCATCCAGAAGGCAGCCCATGAAGAGGTACATGATAGAGAGGATCAGCATGAGCACGTAGGGGGAGAGCCCCAGAGTGCTGATCCATGCGGTAAGGGCCCGGGGGATCCCCAGATACCCCACCGCCACGGAGAGAAAGGCGGCACCGCAGACGATCCACATGATCATGCAGCTCGTTTTCACCGCTCCCATGAGAGCCTCTCGGAAGACCGTGAAAGAGAGACTTCTTGTGAGGCCCGCAAAGAAGAGGGCCCCCAGCACCCCCACCGCAGCGGCCTCCGTGGGGGTGGCCCATCCGGCGTAGATGCTTCCGAGCACGATCCCCACCAGAATTACCACGGGAGCGAGAAGCGGGAGCGCTTTCAGGCGATCCATCCAGGTATAGTGCAGATCCCCCCGGGGGGCGTATTCGGGATTCTTCACGCACCGGAGCATGACGTAGCCGCTGAAGGTGATGGCGATAAGAATCCCTGGAAGAAAGCCCGCAATAAAGAGCTTGCCGATGCTTACATCCGCCATGATGCCGTAGACGAGCATCATCATGCTGGGGGGGATGAGAAATCCCAGCGTTCCCGCCCCCGCCAGGGAGCCGATGCAGAGCCCCATGTTATAGTTCCGCCGCCGGAACTCCGGAAGGGTGATCTTCCCCACCGTGGCGGTGGTGGCTGCAGAGGATCCGCTTACCGCCGCAAAAAGGGTGCTGGCAAAGATGTTCACGTGGATGAGCCTTCCGGGAATTCTGTCCATCCAGGGGGAGAGCCCCTTGAAGAGATTCTCCGAAATTTTGCTCCGAAAGAGGATCTCTCCCATGAAGATGAAGAGGGGAAGGGCCATCATGGTGGAGCCGCTGGTGTTGTTCCAGAGCACGTTAGAGAGAACCGTAAGGGCCGGAAGGTCCAGAAAGATGGTAAAGCCTCCCAGGGCGACGAGAGCCAGGGCTATACCGATCCAGAGAGAGCTTCCCAGGCAGAGCACAAGAAGCCCCATCAGGGTAAGAGAAATTGTCATGTAATCCATAGAATGCGCTCCTTTTTTCGTTGTCTCTCTTCAGAGCTACCGCCCAAGGGTAACCGCCTCCTCGGGAAGATCCTCCCCGGAATCGCCGAAAAGCCCCGCCAGAGTGCGCAGGAATTCCGCAAAGAACTGAAGGGCAAAGATCCCCGACCCCAGAGGGAGAAAGAACTGAGGAATGGCGAGGTAGGTCTCGGAGATCTGCATAGATCGGCTGCCGTAGGCTACGGAATCCCAGAAGAAGAGGGAGGTGGTCCAGGTCATGAGAAGCGTGAAGACCAATCCCGTAAGAAGGCAGAGGGCTTCCAGGAGAAGACGTTTTTTTCCGTGCAGCACCGTGTGAAGAAAGGTCATGCGGATATGCCCCTTCTCCCTGAGGGTGTATCCCAGGGCAAGAAAGGTGAGCCCCGTCATGAGGTACCCCGTATACTCCTCGGTGATGTAAAGAGTCTTTGAAAAAAAGGTGCGCATCACGATTTCCACTGTTACAAGCAGAACTCCCAGGCATATACCAACTCCCGAGAGGGCTCCGCCGAGAGAAGCGATACGGTCGCTCCACCGAAGTAGCTTTTCCATGAACATCATCCTTTATCTGCTATCTGCTGTACGAGCCTTGGGCTCCCCTTGGTGGAAAAATCCGGAAAAAGAAGGAGCATCGAGGGGGGGAGCTGAAAAGAGGAGGGGTCTTTCCAGCTCCCCGGGGGAAGCTTCTCCTATTTTTTCCGCCCCACCGCTTCCAGGAATTCGTCGTAAATCGCCGTAGCTTCCTTGGGAGCCTTCTCGTACCACTCTGCCCGGATGGCTTCGGTGTGCGTCGTCAGGTCTGCCATGAAGCTCTCGGAGACGGGGCTGCTGATAATGCCGTTTTCGTTGCAGATGCGCTCCTGCTCTTTATCCAGCTCCGCTACCCGGGCCCACATGATCTCTTCCATCTCTTTTCCCGTCTCGACCAGGGCCTGCTGCAGCTCCGGATCCAGCTTGTTGAACTGCTGCAGATTCACCGTTACCATATCCTGAGCCAGGGTGATGTTAAAGCGGCTGAAGTATTTGAGAACCTCCCAGAACTTGCCATCCACTCCCGTGGGGGTAGAGGTGAGCACCGAGTCGATAAGCCCCGTGGCCAGGGAGGAGTAGACTTCGCTGAAGGGGAGAGGGTAGGGGGTGGCTCCCACCGCCTCCATCACCAGGGCCCCGTTTTTATCGTAGGTGCGGGTTTTCAGCCCCTTCATATCCTCCACGGTGAGGACTTCCTTTTGGGACCAGAGCCCCGCCGCAGGCCAGGGAGCCATGTAGAGAATCTTCTGGCGCCACTTCTTTTCGAGAATGTCGTTGAAATAGGGGCGGGCGATATCGGAGAGAAGTTTTCCCTCCTCAAAGGAGTGCACCAGGAAGGGAAGGGTTACCACTCCCAGTACGGGTTCGTCCCCCGCCACGCCACTGATAAGCATGTCCGATACGGGGAGCAGCCCGTCCCGGACAGCTTTGAGAAGCTCTGGCCCCTTGAATCCCAGGGCTCCTCCGGTCTGTACCACCAGGTCCAGCTTCCCGCCGGTCTTTTCCGCCACCTTCTGAGAAAACTCCTCAAGCCCTACGCTGAGATGATTGTTGGGGGGCCATACGGAGTTGGTGTTCCATCGGTATTCCCTTGCCAAGGCCACGCCGCTGAAGCAGGTACAGATCCAGAAAGCCACACAGGCAATACGTAACGCTCTTCTCATAAAAAATCTCCTCCTTGGTTTTTTGTCACTTCCGTAGTTCTTTGCCGTTCCCGCCATCGTCATGTCACACTCGCAGAGTACATCTTTCCGAACAAAGCCCCCTCCGCTGCCTCTAGGGAAGATCCTCCATACAAAGGTATATGCAAAAAAGTTGCTCTTTTTGACCAGGGTGCACAAAGAATCGGAAAAATCACTCTTTTTCGCTCTTGAAAGGGGGTGGCAAGAGAGCCATACCCCAAGGAGCTGTCGATCCTGGGAACTTTTCCCCATAATGCGCCGTGCGGAAGCTGCACGATCGTGCGCTATCCGCACATCGTGAAGAGTACTTTTGAGGCGGAACAAAGAAACGGCTCTCATTATTGAGAAAAAAGCAAAAATGAAAGGGGCTTTTTTGGAGTAAAGAGCCGTGCTACAATGAAAAACGCACAAGAGAAAAACTTTTGAAGGCGCTCTTTTCCAGGGGATACGGCTTCGTTCATAGCATAAAAATTTTCGTAAAGGAGTGATGAACCGTGGGTTGGTACAAAAATCTCTCCCTTCGGGGAAAGCTACTGACAGGTTTTTTAGGGATGCTTCTTCTCTTGGTGCTCGTCGCCTGGGCAGGGTGGAAGGGTATGGGGGATATAGCCCGAAGATCGGAGCTACAGAACGACATGGGCCGCATTCTCCGGGATGCCGAGCGTGGAGAGGTTCTCACGGGGATCTACGTACGGAGCGAAGAGGAGAAGGCTGCCTCCGAGGTGCTCCGGCATTTGGAAGGCATGAAAAAAGAGCTTCTTGCAGAGCGGGAGAAGCTTCAAGATTCCGAGGATCTTCGGCAGATTGCCGGGGTTTCCGCCATGGTGGAGGCCTATGAGAGGGCTTTCAAGGCTTACGTGCAGGCGGTAGAGGAGGCTCATCAAGAGGAAGGGGTTATGGTGGATGCCGCCCGAAAGCTTCTTGATGCCTCCGAAAAGGCGGTAAAGAGCCTCGCCGACGAAGTAGCCCACCTTATGGGGCGCATGGAAGGCGCCGCTCAGGGAACTTCACGAGAGATCGCCTCTCTTGCGGCAGTCATGGAGGGGGCTCTTGAGGAGCTTCGGGAGTGCGGTATCATTATTGAACAGATTCTTCAGATTCGCCGCTCCGAGAAGGACTATCTTCTCAGGGGGGAGGCTCGCTATATCCAGGAGCTGCACGATGGAGCGGCGGCGATTACTACCGCTGCGGAGATGCTTCGGGCGAGGGTGAATGCAAACGCTGCAGAGCATATGGCCCAGCTGATTGAGAATGTGGAGGAGTACCGCAAATCTTTTGAAGATTTTGTGCAGAGCCGGCTCGACTTTTTCGACGAACGGGGAGCATCTCTTCTCGATCGATCTGTGGAGGTGCTTCGGAGCACCCCCGAACGCCTGCTTCCGGAACAGGTTCGTACCCTCGCCAGAACCCTGGGGTGCCGCATTACCGTAGTGGATGAGGACGGTACAGTGCTGGGAGATTCCGAGGCGGATCCTGCCTCTATGGGAAACCGCGGGGATCGCCCGGAGATCGCCGCAGCTTTTGAGCGAGAAGAGGGACAGGCGGAGCGGTTCAGCGGAACTCTGGAGAACACGGTGTACTACTACGCGAGAAAGATTGAGGTTTACGGTAAGCCCAGAATAGTGCGGGTTGCCTTTACCCCCGTCCAGGCCAACCATGTTCTTGCAGGAAGCGAGGAAGATCAGGAGATAGCCTGGCAGCGGCAGCTTCAGCAATCCATGGAAGAATATGCCCGGGAAGCTGTGGCCTCCGCCCGGGAGCTTCAGGAGATGATACGATCGCAGATTAACCAGGAACTTCTGGATGCCCGGGGGGTTACGGAGACCTTCTCCCAGGAGCTTGTGACGAGGGTGCAGCAGGGTGGCAAGCGTATGGAGGCCTACGGACTCTTCGGGGGTATCATTCAGGAGGCCCTTCACGCCCGGAGGCACGAAAAAAACTACATCCTTCGGAAGGATCAGGAGTCCCTTAAGGCGGTTCACCGTTCGGTGGAGCGTATCCAGGCTCTTGCGTCGCAGTTTACAGGGCTTCTTGAGGGGAACCGTGATGCCGAGGAGGCCCTTAAAGAAATTGTCCAGGCGGCGGGAACCTACGGTGAGGGGTTTACAAACTTTCTGGGGGCCTACGAAGAGGAGATGCGTCTCGACAGCGTTATGGAGGGTGAGGCCCGCAAGATGATGGCCTCGGTAGAAGTTCTCCAGCAAGGGCAGGTGGCAAAGGCCCTTGCGGAGCAGCGTGCTGCCGGTGTGATGCTTCTGGGGGTGGCGGCCTTTTCGGTGCTCCTTGCGCTCTTCCTTGCCTTCTACGTTACCTCCCTCATCCTTCGCCCCGTGCGGCAGCTTCGGGAGCTTATGGCACGGGCAGGAGGAGGAGATCTCTCGGTTCGGGGGGATGTGCTTTCCAGGGATGATATGGGAGAACTCACCGCCTCCTTTAATCTCATGATCCGCAGCCAGGCCGAGATGGTGCGGATGGTTCGCAAAGGGGTGGAGGAGCTTGCGGCATCCTCCGAGGAGATCGCTGCCTCGGTGGAGGAGGTCACCAACGCCTCTACCATGATCAAGGACAACATCAAGGATGTGGCGGATGAGGCGGATCAAGGCGATTCCTCTGTGAAAGAGGCTTCCAAGTCGCTTCTGGAACTCTCCTCTCTGGTGCAGATCGCCAAAACCAGTGCGGAGCACGCCAAGGAGAATACTCTGGCCACGCGTGAGACCGCAGATACCGGTAAGAAGGTTGTTCTTGAGGCGGTGCAGATTATGCAGATCGTGGCCCAGCAGGTGGCGGGGACCGAAGAGAGCATCCGGGAGCTGAGCAACTATACCCGGCAGATTGTGGCCATCACCGATACCATCACCAGTATCGCAGACCAGACCAATCTTCTGGCTCTGAACGCTGCCATCGAAGCGGCCCGGGCGGGGGAGGCGGGCCGGGGCTTTGCGGTGGTGGCGGAGGAAGTTCGTAAGCTCGCGGAGGAGTCTAACCGAGGAGCTGCGGAGGTGGCGGCCATCGTGCAGAAGGTGGCAGCCAGTACCGGAGTTGCCTCAGAGTCCATGGAGAAGAGCCGTATTGAGGTGGAGCAGGGGGTGGCCACGGTAAACAAGGGAGGAGAGGCTCTCCAGAGTATTACGGAAGCGGTGGAGAAGACCGTGACGGTGGTGGAGCGGATTCTCCAGGTGGCGGATGAAGAGGTGGCCACCTCCGAGGCGGTGGTGAATATGATTAATCAGCTTGCTACGATTATTGAGGTCACCCGGGATGGGGCACATCTGGTATCAAGCTCCTCCGAGGAGACCGTGGCGTGCATGGAGACCGTGGCGGCGGGCTCCGAGGAGATTAGCTCCATGGCCCAGGAGCTTGATAGCGGGGTGGGCAAATTTACTGTAGAGGATGAGCGAAACCGGCAGAAAACCCTTCAGGAGATTCTGCAGGGAGCCAAGTCGGACCATCTCCTCTGGAAGATGCGCATCAAGAACATGCTTGATGGCTACCAGGACGTGAACCCGGATGAGGTAGCCTCCCATCTCGACTGCCCCCTGGGGGTCTGGTACTGTGGTCAGGGGCGGGATTTCGCTGGAGACTCACTCTATGAGAAGCTCGAAGAGCCCCACAAGGGGGTGCATGAAAATGCCCGGGCCGCGGCACAGCACTACGCCCGGGGAGATGTGAGAGAAGCTCGGAAGGCCTATCGGGATCTGGAGAAATATTCCAGCCGGGTTATTCGTATTCTCGACGGCATGATCCGGAAATATCGAAAAAAGGAGCCTTCCTCCGAGACGGGAATTCGCCCCGTGGCATAGACATGCTCAATTTGACGTAAACAGCAAAAGAGCAGCCCCCGAACCTTGCTCAAGGTTCGGGGGCTGCTCTTTTTGGGCAGTGGTACGCGTATGCGTTTCTACCGCTGAAGTCTTATACGGCGGAATCCGGCGTAGCAGCCGAAGAGAAGACCGAATTCGATGAGAAGCCAGAGCAGGCTTCGCAGGTCGCCGATCTGCCCCGACTGATCCGTGAGAAGCCACTCCACCTCAAGAACTGCATAGGCAGCAGCACAGAGAAGTACCACCAGGAGAGGGAAGGATTTTGGTTTCCATCCCCGAAGACACTCTCCCACCAGAGAGATCGCCATGAGGATATTGATCCCCGAAAGAATAACGTCTATCCGCACCGTTTTTCCACCTCCTGAGAGCCTTCTAAAAGAGCCCCGTGATGTTTCCCTCGGCGTCGATATCAATGCTCTCGGCGGCGGGCTTTTTCGGCAGCCCCGGCATGGTCATGATGGAGCCGCAGAGGGCTACCACGAAACCCGCTCCCGCAGAGAGGCGAGCCTCGGTGACGGCTACCCGGAAGCCCTTGGGGCGTCCCATAACCTTGGGGTCATCCGAGAGGGACATCTGGGTTTTGGCGAGGCAGACCGGCAGATGACCGTAGCCGTGCTCTTCCAGCATCTTCAGGGTGGTGGAGGCCTTTTTGTCGAAGTCCACCCCATCCGCACCGTAGACCTTCGTCGCCACGGTGGTGATCTTGTCCTTTAAGCTCATCTCGGGGCGGTAGAGAGGGGCGTAGTTCGAGGGCTTTTCCAGAGCTTCCAGCACAGCCTCTGCCAGGGCAATGCCCCCTTCGCCTCCCTTTTCCCAGACCTCTGAAAGGGCGAGGGAGGCTCCCCGCTCCGCCGCAGCCTTGGTGATCAGCGCAAGCTCCTTATCCGTATCCGAGGAGAAGCGGTTCAGCGCCACCACCACGGGGATGCCGTACTGGTTGAGGTTGTCCAGATGGGCTTCGAGATTTTCGATCCCCTTCTCCAGGGCCTGGAGATTCTCCTCCCCCAGGGCGGTTTTATCCATCCCTCCGTGCATCTTCAGGGCTCGCACGGTGGTGACCAGCACGATGGCTCCCGGGGCAAATCCCGCCTTGGGGCAGACGATATCCAAGAACTTCTCCGCCCCAAGATCCGAGGCGAATCCCGCTTCGGTAACCACGTAATCCACCAGCTTGAGGGCGGTCTTGGTGGCCACCAGAGAGTTGGTGCCGTGGGCGATGTTGGCGAAGGGGCCCCCGTGGATGAAGGCGGGGACATGCTCCAGAGTCTGCACCAGATTGGGGTTGATGGCCTCTTTCAGCAGCGCCGCCATGGAGCCGTGGGCCTTGAGATCTTTCGCCGTGACGGGGTCGCCGCTGCGGTTGTAGGCCACCACGATATTCCCCAGACGCTCTTTAAGATCCTGAAGATCCTCGGAGAGGCAGAGAATGGCCATGACCTCCGAGGCCACGGTGATGTCAAAACCCGTCTCCCGAGGGATGCCGTGGGGTTTCCCCCCCAGGCCGATGATCATATCCCGCAGGGCTCGGTCGTTCATATCCACGCAACGGCGCAGGGTGATGCTTCGCACGTCGATATCGAGCTGGTTCCCCTGCTGCAGATGGTTATCCAGCATGGCCGCCAGAAGGTTGTGAGCAATGCCGATGGCGTGGATGTCTCCGGTGAAGTGAAGGTTGATGTCCTCCATGGGGATCACCTGGGAGTATCCTCCCCCCGCAGCGCCTCCCTTGACGCCGAAGCATGGTCCCAGGGAGGGCTCCCGAAGGCAGACCATGGTCTTTTTCCCCTTCTTCGCCAGGGCTTGGGTGAGCCCGATGGAGGTGGTGGTCTTCCCCTCCCCCGCAGGGGTGGGGGTGGTGGCGGTGACGAGGATCAACGTTCCGTTGGGGCGGTTTTCCAGGGTTTTCCGGTACCGAAGATCCACCTTAGCCTTGTAGTGGCCGTAGGGGGAAAGGTACTCTGCGGGAATTCCCAGGGACTCCGCAATCTCTGTGATGGGCTTCATGGTAGCTTTCTGGGCGATCTGGATATCTGAAAGCATGAATAAAAGGCCTCCTTGTCTCTTCTTCTTGCCTCCTCATGAGTCGAGGGGGTTTGCTTGTAACGCAGTATGGAGAAATCACAAACATTTTTCCTTATATCGGTGATAATGTCAACCCGCTCAGCCTAAAAGGCTTTTTCTACCAGGCTTTCAATCTCCTTTGTCCGGGCTTCGATGGCGGTGAGCAGCTCCTGCACTTCTTTTATTGTCTCTGCCACAAAATCCTCGTCTTTGATACCTCCGAGGTTGATCCGGATATTATAGGCCGCAGCCTTTCCCGCCGCCAGGGCGAGAAGCCCCGCGGTGCCTCCGTCGGTAATGGCGTTGGGGTTTCCCTTTTCCACCACCGGGAGAGCGAGATCTCCAAGAGCCTTACAGGCCCGGAGGGTGCGAAGAGGGACCGCCGCCGCCTCCTTAAGCCCCAGCTGCATCTGCTCCCGCCGGGCGGATTTCTCTTCTTCGGTCTCCTTGGGCATTTTCAGGGCGCTCATGTAGGTGTTGAAGGCCCTGGTATCCTCCTGAATAAGCCCGAGGAATTCTTTGTACAGCTCCGGAGCCTTGCGCTGTACCTTCTCCATGGCTTCCCAGCTCTCCCGGTACTTGTCTTTGCCCACCGTGAGATTGGCTACCATGGCCGCCAGAGCACCCCCCAGGGCACCGCAAAGGGCCGCTACGCTCCCCCCGCCGGGGGCGGGGGAGTCCGAGGCCAGTTCGTTTACAAAATCCTGTACTTTCAATGTGGTGAGTTCCATATGTAATCTCCTCCTCTTTAGGGGTTCTTGCAAAAGAGTATCCCCCATAGCTCCATTTATTTCTAGTTGTTTCTCGTTATTTCTGGTTCTTTTTCGCCAATCCCTCCGCCACAACCTGTTTTACCAGAGATTCCTCGGGGATGAAGGGGAGGGTGATGTGGTTGCTGTATTTTTTGTTATGCTCCATGGCAGTGGTGATGGAGTTGGGGCAGCGGCTCCAGGCTCTTCGTGCCACCCCTCCCATGACATCCCACATCATGGCGGATTTTACGATCTCGTCCTTTTCATCGGTGCCGTCCAGCACCAGGCCGAAACCGCCGTTGATGGATTTTCCGATCCCCACCCCGCCCCCGTTATGCAGGGCGCAGAGGCTCATCCCCCGGGCGGCGTTTCCGGCGTAGCAGTGGATGGCCATGTCTGCGGTGATGTTGCTACCGTCTTTGATGTTGGAGGTCTCCCGGTAGGGGGAATCCGTGCCGGAGACGTCGTGATGATCCCGACCGATCATAATGGGGCCGATCTCTCCCTTACGCACCATGTCGTTGAAGCGCAGGGCGATATCCCGGCGCCCCTCCGCATCCTGGTAGAGAATCCGGGCTTGAGTTCCCACCACCAGCCGATTCTTGGCGGCATCCCGAATCCATACCCAGTTATCCCGATCTTGGGGGCGGCGTTCCGGATCAATGCACTCCATGGCAGCCTGGTCGGTCTTGCGAAGATCTTCGGGATCCCCGCTTAAACATACCCAGCGGAAGGGACCGTAGCCGTAGTCGAAGAGTACCGGCCCCATGATGTCCTCCACGTAGGAGGGCCAGATGAAGCCATCGTAGGTGTTCTCGCCGTTTTTGGCGATCTCCTTTATCCCCGCATCGAAGACCGCCCGCATGAAGGCGTTGCCGTAATCGAAGAAGTAGGTTCCTCGGGAGGTGAGGGTCTTCACCGCCTCATAGTGCCGGCGAAGGGTTTCGTCCACCAGCTTGCGGAAGGCCTGGGGATCCTCTCCCAAAAGCCGGGTGCGCTCCTCGAAGGAGATCCCTGCGGGGCAGTATCCTCCGTCGTAGGGGGCGTGGCAGGAGGTTTGATCCGAAAGAAGGGGGATGGAGACGTTTGCTGTCACCGCATACTCCAGAAGATCTACGATGTTGCCGTGGAAGGCGATGGAGGTGGGTTCTTTCTTTTCGATATATTCCGAGGCCAGGGCAAAGGCTTCTTTCGGGCTCTCCGCCACCAGGCTCACCCATCCCTGGTCATGCCGAGTCTTGATCCGGGAGGCATCCACCTCTGCCACGATCCCTACTCCTCCGGCGATCTCCACCGCCTTGGCCTGGGCGCCGCTCATCCCTCCCAAACCGGAGGAGACGAAGAGCACCCCCCGAAGGCTGCCGTCCTCGGCGGTGAGGTTATGCTGCCGTCCCGCGTTGAGCACCGTGTTGAAGGTGCCGTGTACGATCCCCTGGGGGCCGATGTACATCCACCCTCCCGCGGTCATCTGGCCGTAGTTGCTTACCCCGAGCTGCATGGCCCGGTGCCAGTTTTCGGGATCGTCGAACATGCCGATGAAAAGCCCGTTGGTGAGGATCACCCGGGGGGCGGTTTTGTGAGAGGCGAAAAGTCCCGTGGGATGGCCGGACTCCACCACCAGAGTATGCTGATCGTCCAGCTCCTCCAGATAGCGCTTCAGGAGCTGGTACTGCATCCAGTTCTGGCAGACCTGGCCGGTCTCTCCGTAGGTGACGAGTTCGTAGGGGTAGAGGGCGATATCGAAATCGAGATTGTTGTCGATCATCACCTGAAAGGCCTTTCCCTCCACGCACTTTCCCTTGTATTCGTAAATGGCTTTGCCGTGAATACGCTCCTTGGGGCGGAAGCGGTAGCCGTAGATGCGCCCCCGGGTGATGAGTTCTTCCATGAACTCCTTTGCCATCTCCTGGTGATACTCTTCGGGGATGTACCTAAGGGCGTTTTTCAGCGCCAGCTCCGTCTCTGCCTGGGAGAGGGTGTGTCCCCGATCCGGGGCCCGTCGGATACCGGGTTCGAAAACGCAGGGCTCCGGCAGGGGCCCCTCCAGCTTGATGGTCATGGCTGCTGCGATGGATCTGTTATCAGACATATGTACCAACCTCCCTATAGTGTTTGGGAAATTCCATGTATGCGTTCTCTTTTCTGGCTTGGCCGTACTTTTCGGCTTCGCTCCAAAGCAGTGGATATCTCTGTGCTGGCCCGGAGCACTTTGAGGAGAAATTCCTTTTCGTATTCCCGAAAATCTTCCATATGCCCTGAAATGCCGAGCTGCCCGAGAAAACGGTGCTCTTCATCGAAGAGGGGGACGCTCAGGGCGGCGGTACGGGGCATGAACTCTTCGGTGCTGAAGGCGTAGCTCTTAAGGCGGATCGTTTCAAGCTCCTCTTGAAGCTTTTGAGGATCTGTGAGGGTTTTTTCGGTGTATTTTTCCAGAGGATGTTCAAAAAGGACCAGATGCCGCAACGCGTCGGGGGCGTAGGCAAGCAGGATTTTCCCCGTAGCTCCTCCGTTGAGAGGGAAAACCATCCCCTTTTTGGCCACAAACTGCACCGCCCGGGGAGAGGGGACCGAGGCCACGCAACGCCCCTGATACCCCTGAAGAACGCTGATCAGGGCGGTTTGCCCCGTCTCCTCCACAAGCTGCTTCATCACCGGAAGCCCCAGGGCAAGAAGGCTCTCGAAGGGATTCCCCTGCCCGGCGAGGAAGAAAAAACTCATCCCCGGACGGTAGCACCCCTGGGAAGATTCCTTTTCCACCCATCCGAAGCTCTCCAGAGACTGCATGATCCGGTGCACTGTGCTTCGGGGTATCCCCGTCTGGGTTGCCATCTCACGCAGGGAAAGGGGCTCCTCGGATATGGCGAGAAGCTCCATGAGGAGCATGGTTTTTTCGGCAGTGTTGTGTTGCGCATAGAGCATAAAAGATCCCCCTGTCCCCGTAAATGGGACGGCATGTCCCGAAGATCGTCTTTTGTCTATAGTATAAATTTTCTTCGGGCTTTGTCAATGGGGGAGGGTTGCTCGGGAAAGAGATTATTTGTGCTTGATGTGGTGCAGTAGAGCTGAAAAACAGGGCAGCCCCCGCGAAGATCGGGAGCTGCCCTGTTTGTAAATCGTCGAAACTTTAATCGTTGTTCCTGAGAGCCGGGGGAGCGTAGAGAGGATCAAGGGCCTCTTCTTCGGGGAGGTACATCCGCATGGTAAGGGAGAAGGGGCCTTCCGGTGCGGGAAGCCAGTTCCCTTGATCCGGAGACGTTGCCTGGATGATGATCTCCAGAGATCCGTCAGCCTGGTACGTCAGGTTTGTTCTGTCTCCCAGGGAATAGCGGTTGATGGAATTTTCCACCATGAGCTGCTCCGGGAGGTTGTACATGGTGATGGACCAGAAACCGCCTTCTTGTACCCGGGGAAGGTCTTCCCGAGAGAAGGCGAGAAGATAGCTTTTTCCATTGGAAGCGTCCAGGGGGAGTCCTTCCATATCCTTCTGTGTGCTGGGATAGTAGGCCTCTTCCAGATCGTTGCCGTAGATTCCCATGGCTGCGGCTCCTGCCCGGACAAGGTACTCTCCCTGCATCTGTTCCCGGTTTCCGAAGATTCTTTTCGTGAGGGTCCATGCGTTTTTTTCTTCTCCCAACAGCGCCCCGGAATGGGTAATCTCCTGAAGGGCTTCGGCGACTCCCTCTTCGATGGCGTTTTTGGTCGAATCGTCAAGTCTCGATGCATCGAAAGGATAGTTCGGGCCTATGCCGATGAGCCCGAAACGGTTGATCATGCCGCTCTCTGAGGGATCTATGACAAGCTGCCCGAGAAGAAAGTTGAAAAGGCCTATGAATTCCACCGATTCCGCTTTGGCTTTTTCGTAGAGGGGGAAGATGTCCATGGGGGACGGTGTGGGGGCTGCCTGCCCGAGATATGCGCTCAGGGGTTGAACACGGTACTGCTGCTGGATATCCAGTACCTCTTCAAGATCTCCGGGGATGTCGGGATTAACTGCAGTTCGTCCCAGGCATAGAACAAAATTTCCCTCGGAAACAAAAAGATCGTCCACGGTTTCGGGGGGAGTTCCCTTCCAGTGTGGCCCCGCCACCAGAAAGGTTCTGGCTCCGGTGCCTGTAGTTCTCGTGCCCGCATAGGCGAAGTTGTAGGTATACATATCCACCATCTGAAAGGAATAGTAGCGGTCGCTAACCGAGGGTATCTGAACCACCAGCGGTTCTGCCCGGAGATCCATCCAGAGGACGGAATAAAGGGTGTCGTTGTTGGGTCGCACGATGTCTCTGTACTCAGGCCCCTGAAGATGGGTTGAGTGGGTAAAACTATTAAATTTCCCCGGTAAAATGGCCTGGGCCTGCATGGTTTTATAGTTCTCCAGCATGGAATAGGCGAAGATATATGCTTCTTTTGCGGTGGCCTTGATTACGGAAGGGTCCGTAACGTTGTTTGAGGAGCATCCGGAAAGAGAAAGGAGAAAAAACGGAACAATGAACAGAGCCAAATATCGTGCAATACGTTTTTCCCACGCCATGAGTCGATACCTCATTTCAAAAGGATATGTGCTTTCCCGGTGCATCAAGACGCTTTGGCACGTCTTCTGCAACATCCCGGAACATCCTAGAAGATTCTATCACAAAAATATCCGCGGCAGGCGCATATCTGAATCTTGCTCTAAACGTACACGCCTCCGGGAAGATAGGTTGGAGATTGTTTATTCCAAAGATCAGGGGTATACTTTATGCAACAGGATGTATTTTTATGCAGTATAAACTACGGAGGTGTGTCATGTTGAAGAAGTCGGGAACCCGTAAAAGCTTTCTGGGATTTTGCTGCGCTCTGGGCTGTTTGATCTCTTTTCCCGCCTGGGGAGATGTCCTTGCAGTAGCGGCGGGCATTGCTCCCTGCGTGAAGGAGATTCATCAGCAGTATGTGGAGGAGGGGAATCCCCCTTTGGAGATGGTGCTCGGCCCCTGTGGAGCCTTGGCTCGGCAGGCCGCGGCGGGGGCTCCCTTTGATATGTTTCTCTTTTCCGAGGCCCGCTGGCCCGAGTGGATGGTGGAGAGGGGGCTCGTGGAGGACGTGTATGCCTTTGCGATCCACTCTCTGGCCCTCTGGAGCAGAAACGAGGGACTGACTACTTTGGAAGAGGTGATGCAGCATACAATGGCTTGCCCCACTCCGGAGACTGCCGCCTATGGCATGCTTGCAAAACGCATGCTTCAGGAGAAAGGGCTCTGGGAAGATCTGGAGGCCAGGGATAAGTTCATCTTCGTAAAAAGCGCTCCCGAGGCAGTTCTCGCAGTGCGGAGTGGCGGGGCTGTCTCTGCCTTTGTACCCCTCATGTCTGCCTTGACTATGCAGCGAGAACGAGGGGGGAGCGTGGTCTCCTTTGCGGACGTTACAGAGGATCAGGTGGGAGGGCTCTTTGCGGGGGCCGGAGAGAATGCCCGGAACTTCTGGAACTATGTTCGTTCTGAGGCAGCTTCTTCTCTCTGGATAAAGTGGCATTTTGAACCAATTCTTCGCTGATGGGTCAGGCTGCTTGGGTAAGCCTCAAGGTGCTGGCAATCGATCTGCCTCTTCTCTTCCTTCTTGGTACCGGAGCGGGGTGGTTTCTGGGGAGGCACTCCTTTCGGGGGCGGGAGCTGGTGATTCTTCTCCTTCTGCTTCCGGTGGCACTCCCTCCCTCGGTGGTGGGGCTTTACATCCTTCTCATGGCAGAAAAGGTGGCCTGGTTCCAGAGGCTGGGGATTCTCTTCTCCTTTCCCGGAGCGGCGTTAGCTCCCCTGATCCCCGCCTTTCCTCTTATGATGCAGGCCGCTTTGAGCGCCTTTGAAGGGGTGCCTCCCTCTCTAGAACAGGCGGCCCGGATGCTGGGGCATGCTCCCTGGAGAGTTTTCTGCAGGGTTACCTTCCCCCTGGTGTGGCGTCAGCTTGCGGCGGGGCTCGCTCTGGCGGGGGTGCGCTGTCTGGGAGATTTCGGTACCACTCTCATGGTGGCGGGGAATATTCCCGGAAAGACCCAGACCCTTCCCCTCTATATTTACGGTGAGGTGGAGGCTCTTAATCTCGGAGGGGCCCATGCGGCGGCGTTACTTCTGACGTTGTTCGGTATAGCAAGCCTCTTCTTCGTGCGAGGGCTACGCCGGGGAGGTTCGTATGTCTCTTGAGGCCCGGCTTATCTACCGCCTCGGAGATTTTCGGCTGGATCTCTCCCTGCATCTCCGGGAGGGGGTAACGGTGCTCTTCGGCCCCAGCGGAGCGGGAAAGAGCCTCACCTTGCAGCTTCTCGCAGGGCTCCGGAAGCTTCAGGAAGGCTTTATACGTCGGGATGGAACGCTTCTAGCTGGGGGGAGGGGGGTGCATCTCCCCCCGGAGAAACGGAACATGGGGATGGTCTTTCAGGATCTTGCCCTCTTTCCGCATCTTACGGTGGAGGAGAATGTGCTTTTCGGGGTGGTCTCCCGAAAGGCCCGGGAGAAGGCTTGGGGGTGGATTCCCCGGATGGAGCTTGAGGGGCTGGAGTGTCGCTATCCCCATCAGCTTTCGGGGGGGCAGCGTCAGAGGGTTGCCCTTGCCCGGGCCCTTGCTCCGGAGCCCTCTATTCTGCTTATGGATGAACCGTTCAGCGCCCTGGACGGTCCCCTGAAGAGCCGCTTGCGCCGGGAGGTAAAGCGATTACAGCGGGAGACGGGGATTCCTATCCTCTATGTAACCCATTCGGTGGAGGATATCGGAACATTGGCGGATCAGGTGCTCTTTGTTCGAGAGGGGCGGGATGTGGCCTTTCTGGAGGCCTCCCGGCTTTGGAACGGCCACGCCTCTCCGGAGATCTGGAGTGCCCTTGGGTGGGGGACCGTGTTGGAGGGGAGAGTGGAACATTTGGAGGGGGGAACCTGGTTTGTCAGGGAGGATCAGAGGCTTCTGCTTCCCTCGCAACTCCATCCTCCCGGAGAGGCTCGCATCTTTCTTCCTCCTCACAAAATCCACCTTCTTGATTCTCATCGTCCCGTGGAGCCCGAACTTCGGGGGGGAGTTCTTCGGGGAACAGTTCGGGAGATAGCCTATCTACGGGGGCGGTGTACCCTTCATGTGCAGGTGGGGGGTGCGGTGGTGGATGCGGATGTGCCGGAAGAGCACTGTTCCAGGCTTGTTCTCAAGGAGGGAATGCCGGTGCTTCTGGGGATTCGTCCCGAAGCAGTGGTGGTGATGTCTCGAAGCCGAGGGGGATGCCCTCATCTATCTGAAAATTTTGATTCCGTGAAAGGAGCCAGAAAAGAAATGAAAGATTCCTTGCTGCTCGCCCGGGAGCGCATGAAAGAAAAGCTGGAGGAGCAAAAAGAGTGGCATATGTTGGGGGACGAAAAGATTACCGCAGAGCCCCTGGGGGTGGAGGATGCCATAGGAGATCCCTCCCCCTATAGGGATTTTCCCCTTCTCGTGGGGGAAGAAAAGCTCATGGAGGTGCGTTTCCGAAAGGGCAGGGGGCAGGCCTTTACGAGCTGCCCTGCTCGGTGGGCAGGAACCCTGCAGGAAGTTCTGAACCTCCCCCTGGAGGAGGAGAGAGGCCGAGGGCTTCTCATCGCCACCCTTAATGCTCTGGCGGCGGAGTTTGGTCTGGCGGAGAAGACCATCCACTGCAAAGACGCCTCCCCGGATCTCTGTGGCCGCACCATAGCGGAGCATCTGATGCAAACCTTCGGCAGGGATCAGGTGGTGGGGATCGTGGGATATCAGCCCGCCTTTGTGAAGCGAGTGGCGGAGGCCTTCGGCCCCGAGCGGGTGCGGGTGACGGATCTGAACCCTAAAAACGTGGGATTTCAGCGTTTCGGCGTGGAGATCTGGCACGGCGAGCGGGATCTCGAACGGCTGGCCCGGGAATCTACCCTTGCCTTGGTAACAGGATCTGCTCTCTCCAACGGAAGCTTTGACGCCGTATGGGATATCCTGAAGGAGCATCAGGTGCAGGCTTTCTGTTTCGGCACCACCATTGCGGGGATCGCCGCTCTGCTGGACTATCCCCGGCTCTGCTTCGAAGCCCGCTGAAAAGCCGAAAAGCAGCTCCACAAAAAAACCGGGGGGCAGGCGAAAACGCCCTGCTCCCCGGTTCCTGTTTTTACTCCGTACGCCTGCCGTTACTGCTTTGGCGGTTGTTTTTTACTGCCCTTTAATTGCTAACTCTACCCCACCGCCTGCTCCGCCTCATCAAGCCGCTGGTTCAGCCAGTTGAGGATCTTGTGTACCGTCTCCATGGAGCCCTCCTGATACCGCCGAAGCCAGAAGGAGTAGAGCCACCCCTCGATGGAGGAATCGAACTCATAGAGGCTTACTGCCCCTTCCACTGCAAGGGCTTTAGCATAGCCTGGATCCTCGTTTACTCGGGGAAATCCCGCCAATCGGAAGATTCTTCCCTCCTGAAGGGAGGGGCCGTAGGGGCCTGATTCGAGCATGATGTTGAACTTCTGTCGCCAGTCCGGCTGGGAGGTTACCGCGTGGTAGTAGACCAGAAGCTCCCGAACCAGGGGCTCCAGCTCCAGCGGGAGAATTACTTGAAAAACCATAAAGTCTCCGAGATCGAAGGGGGCCCCCTCCATGTTCACGGAACCGCTGTAGTCGAGAAAATCCAGAAAGGTGCTCATGTCGTAGGTTTCAGGAAGTGGCTCTCCTTCATACACGGGTTCCCGAAGGCGGAGGAAGTAGACCAGACGGAGCTTGGCTCGGAGAAGACTCATGAATTTTGGGTCTTCCAGGGGTAGCGCTCCCTCTCCCATAGCGGGGGAGACATGGATTTCGCTCAAATCAAGATTCCGCGTGCTCTCCAGGGTGTTTGCCATAGAGACGGACCCTGCGGCTTCACATTTCGGGAGAGGCCCCCATACCACCATGCATCCCAGTACCGTAATCCATCCGAACAATGCCAACCGTTTTCTCATGAATCTTTCCCACCTGCCTTTCAGAGTATTTGACTGCTTCAAAAAACTGTGCTCAAGAGCGGATCCGGGGCGGTTGCTGTGATGTTGTTATGAGCCTTACCTGGATGTGGACGCTTCGGCCGCACCGGAAGAGAGGCAATGACAGAAAAAGGGTTTCCCCCGTGGAATGCCTTTATTATAGCAGAACGTCAGAGGGGTTGTGGTTTTTTTATGGTGCTGTCATGTGGGAAGAGAGGATTTTGAAAAGGTCGTACCACGTTTTGAGAAGGATAAGAAGTAACAGAGACAAAAGAGTGCGGTGCAACCGGGAGGGTGCAATTTTTTTGCTTACCATGGCCCCGGCAAAGGAAGAGGGGATGGATCCGAGAAGAACCGGCAGAAGATAAAAAAAATCAATCTGTGCAGTAAGCATTTTAGCTGCGGAGCCAAAGAGGGCACCGATAAAGAGGATCCCCAGGCTGGAACCCACTGCGAGCTTCAGGGGAATTTTTAAAAATTTTATCATCATGGGGATCAGGATAAAGCCGCCCCCTGTCCCAACCACGCCAGATAAAAAGCCAACACAGCCTCCGCACGCGATGGAAGGGAGGAGTCTGAACGTGTACGTTCCCGCTTCGGAACCCATGTTTTCACGGTCATGCAAGAGCATGATAAAAGCGATAAGTACGAGGATTCCGAAGATGAGAAGCAGCATTTCCTCGGACATAATCCGAGAGGCCCAGGCTCCTCCAAAGGCCGCAAGACCCATGGGAATACCGATGCTCAGGACGGTTTTCTGGTGCAGCAGCTCGTTGTGCATATGCGTGAGAGAGCCCGTAACGGAGGAAAAGAGAACCTGTATCATGGAGAGACCGGAGATCTGATGCATGGTCAGCGCTCCTGCTCCCACCAGCGGGGGCACGGCAAACATAAGGGGGATCAGCAGCACCGCGCCCCCCACCCCAAGGAGGCCGGAAAAAAATCCTCCCACCACGGAGATCAAAAACAACACCAAGGACATCCCCAAGGGCAGTCCCTTCCCTTCGTTATTTTTAATATAAAACTTTTACTACATCATGAGTTCTCCCCGAAAAACCGTGACGCCTCCGCCACCGACCTTAATTCCCGTGATATCCTTCCGGTCTCCCAATACTTCCACCGAGGCCTCTCCGGGGCGAGAGAGCCAGCGCCCCCTGCCCTGCCAGGAAGGTAGGTTCCTTGAAAAGCCCGCAGCTCGCAGTGCCAGAGAAACGGATCCTGTGGCCTTACACTTCTTGAGAGGATCTTTACTGAAGCGAGGCTGTTAGATCTTCTGCTTCATGAAGGGCTTTTTCGGCGAGGAAACTGGTATATTTGGCAAGAAGGGCTTTTGCCATTTCCGGGTCTTTTTCGTATATCTTTGCGGAGAGCTTTTCTAAGTCTCTGCGGTAATCATAGTGCCGTTCCTCGAACTCCCCCCAGGCTTTCCTCACGGGGATGATCCTTTCCCCGTAGCTTGCATTGACCTTTTCTGAAAGGGTCCGGAAGGCCCAATAGGCGGATTCCGGGGTGAACTCGTTGCTGCCGGTTTGGTACTCCTTGGGAATATCTGTGGAGGCAAAGTACCAGGGTATGTAAACGCTTGTGGAAGGGGTTCCCATGGCACGCCAGCTCAGGCCGCCCAGGCCCACGGGCAGAGAGTTCCGTAACTCAAAGATCACACTCACCTCGGTTTGCAGGCGATCAATAGTCCGTTCTGTCGTTTCCAGAGGAGAACCCGAGGCGTATCCCCCGGTAAGATCGTATTCCGTTCCTTCGTAATGATCCCGGAGAATATCCTGAAGATCCTTGGCAGTGATAGGGGAGGTCTTTTCTCCGAGAACCGTTTCCACCCGCCAATGACGCCTTTCATTATAGGGATTTGCCGCCCTTTCGGGATCTGCATAGATTTTCTGGAAATCAAAATCACCTTCCGAGGGGGAGTACCATCCCTTTTCCTCGGCGTACTTCACGAGATCCGGGGAGAACATGAATCTTTCGGGGGCATCGAAATCTACCACCCTGATCCTGTACGTATTGGCCCGCACCCCCACGGCATCATCCGGTACTCTTTCCGCTACCCACTGGCCTTCCTGGGTGATCTCAATGAACCATCCTTCGTTCGGGTCCGCTACGCCGAACATGGTTCCCGGTCCCCAATGCTTATATCCTTGGGCGAGATCTCCGATAATTTGTACTGCTTCCCTGGCGGTTTTTGCCCTTTCGAGGGCTATCTGGGCGTAGTCCGTCCAGATCATGCGTCCTTCCGATGGCCAGGGCCTTACATCATCTCTCTGGTATGCCAGGTTATTTCCGATGACCACAAAATTCTCGTTCATGCCGCTCGTGATCTCCCCGGGGATGTACGTTTTGTCGAAGATTACCGTGGCATTGTAGGCGTAGGTTTTTTCCACCTGGGGAACTTCGGCGTTCGGAGTCTTCAGAATTGTGCCTTTTTCGTGCAGCGCCGCAGGGCGATAGACGTAATGCTGGGCACTGTAATCTCCCAGTTCCTCGTTGTGGCCCATCAGCACTGTGCCATTTTCCGTCAGATCTTTTCCCACAATGATGGTGGTGCATGCAAACCCCTGAACAGCCAGGACAAACACCAAAAGAACTCCTGAAAAACTTTTGCAAAGCCTTGATTTACTCAAGTAAATCAACCCCTTTCTGAAGAGGAGACTAGCACAATGAGTTCCTGTGTCAAGGAAAAGCGAGGTTTTCTTTTTAAGAAAAGGCAGAGGTCCTGGTGCTGGATGATTTCGGAAAGGCTAATCCATCGAGGTTCATGTCCGAACGCATGTACGCTCTCATCAATAGTCGCTACCTGAACGAACAGCAGACCATCTTCACCACGAACTGCGAGTATGAGGAAAAGGATTTGGGGGAGGGATAGGAGTGCGGCAGTGTGAGTGGTGCAACAGGCCTCCCCTGGAACGGAAATCCCGAAGGAATGACATTTTGAATGTCCTGTGATACCATTAGATTTTGAAAGAAAAATTTGCTGATCCTGGGGAAGGAATTTTGTGCTCCTGGGATGACCACTGGACGCGAAAGAAGATTTTGGGGACCCGTAAGGAAGTATATGAGGCGTATGAGAGGCGAGGAAGGGGAGGGTGCCAATGCTGTACAAAAAAATAGAGCCGCCTGAAAAAATAAACCTTTCCGAATCAGTCATCCTTGAGGGAGATTCGCTGAACGCACTCAGGATACTGCCTTCGGAATCCGTACAGTGTGTAGTCACCTCCCCACCGTATTGGGGACTTCGGGATTATGGGATCAAGGGGCAGATCGGGTTGGAACAAACCTTGCCGCAATTTGTGGGACAACTGGTCTCCATCTTCAGGGAGGTCAAGAGAGTGCTTCGAAATGACGGCACCCTATGGCTCAACATCGGTGACGGATATACGAGCGGGAACCGGGGATACCGTGCAACGGACAAAAAGAACCCTGCCAGAGCCATGTCCATCCGACCAAATACCCCCGAGGGGCTGAAACCCAAAGATTTACAGGGAATCCCCTGGAGACTGGCCTTTGCGTTGCAGGACGACGGATGGTATCTCCGGAGCGATATCATTTGGCACAAACCCAACGCCATGCCGGAAAGCGTCAAAGACAGACCCACCCGTGCACATGAGTACCTTTTCATGCTTACCAAGTCCGAGAGATACCTGTACAACCAGGAAGCTATCAAGGAAATCGGAACAAACGGGAAACTCCGAAACCGCAGGAGCGTATGGGACGTAAATACTCACCCCTTTCCAGAGGCTCACTTTGCAACATTCCCTCCGAAGCTCATAGAGCCTTGCGTCCTCGTCTCTTCGAATCCTGGGGACTATGTCTTGGATCCTTTCTTTGGATCAGGCACTGTAGGAGTCGTCTGTCAGGAACAGGGGAGAAAGTACGTGGGGATAGAGCTGAACCCCGAATATGTCAGCATAGCGGCGGATCGGCTTCATGCACAGGAAGGGCACATTGTCCGGGTGGCAGGATGAGTTCTTCCAAAGTATCCGTTCCTGTTCCTCGGCTTCAGGTTGATTTTGCATCCATGCTGGAGGAAATCCGGAGCAACTTTCTTCAGGAAGCTTTGGGAGAAACCGTTCGAAGGATGTCTATTGCCACGATAGATCAGCAGCTTTCAGAGTATGTTCCTCATGAGCACTTGCAGGATCTCGCACGATGCGGACTCCGGGGAGAGCTGGTATATTCCGTTCCTTGTCTTTTAGAGGAAAATCCTCGTCTTCTCGGATACTATCGGCTTCTTCTGGGTTTTAGTCAAAAGGAGTTCTATTCGTCCTCTCTGGGGCTTTCGGTTTTCAAGACTCTTGAGACGAACGGAAGGTTGTCGAACTCCAACAGGAATTTGCTTCCGGCATTGTGCAGGGAACTGATCGCAAGTGCATCATGGTTGCTGGAAGGGATCGGGGTGGAGAGGATCAGTCGTAAAATTCTCGATGACCTGACGCTTCTCACGGTAGGGCCTCAACTGAGAGGAGGTGCGAATGTCAAAAAAGGAGCAGTTGCCATTAAGGAGGTTTTCCATGCGATCCATCTCATAGTGGCGCATGCGGTGCAGGAGTTTTCTCCCCGCAGTATAGAACTCAAAAATGCCGCAGGGAGAAAGGTGCTCATCGAATTTGCCCCGGATCCTGATATCGTCATCCTGGAAGAGATTGGTAAAAACCGGTTCAGGAACATCATTGCCATAGAAGTTAAGGGTGGGGAGGATTTCTCGAATATCCATAACCGGATAGGAGAAGCGGAAAAGAGCCACCGGAAGGCAAGGGGAAGAGGATTTGTGGAGTGCTGGACTGTGGTAAACGTGAAAAACATGGATCTTGAGATGGCAAAGAAGGAATCCCCCACCACGGATATGTTTTTCCAGCTTGCAGATATCCAGTCCCAGGAGGGGGGAGCCTACCAGGATTTCCGAAGCCGGATACTCTCCCTGACAGGCATTTCCGGGGGATAACATTTGGTTTTTGATGGGGATCAAGTTTGCAAGCAGATGTTTTTCCTGTGGATTTTGAGAAAGGGGCTGCGCTCTCATCGTGCGCGTGGAAGGATAGATACGATAGATAGGAAAGGAAAGGTGATGTGCATGAAGAAGGAAAGAAACGGACTTCTGGGGAAGTTTGAAAAGTTTGAAAAGGCTGGAGAGCCTGGGGAGTTTGGAAGACTGCGCACTGCGGTGGCTGTGCTTTGTCTGGGGCTTTATATCATACTTTGCGGAATTGGCGGTTCTGGATTTGTTTCTCCTGCCGTGGCGGGGGAGAATGGGACGTTGTTGATGTGGAACGACAATGGGTTTCGGGAAGAGTATATTGCGGAACTTCAGCCGAAAGCTCAAACTGCAAGGGTCGATTTTACTGTAAGTACTCCTGGGGAGACCCTGGCACAGTTTTTGGCCCGGCAGGATATTAGTAGATTGGATGCCCCCGTTATCCTGTACTGGATTCCCGGACATGGCTCGGGATGGAAAGACGCAGGAGGGTACACCTTAAATGAGGTCTCTGCCATGGTGCAGGAGGCTGTGGGAGTTCTCGGAGGGGCAAAGCTTGATGTGACGTTGCTCGGGCCTTGCCATTCAGGAAACATTGAAAGCATGTCCTGCTTTGCGGGTTTAACAGAGAAAGTGCTTGCCTATTCTTCTCAGGCGACAATCTTTATAGCGACTGACTGGCTAAAGGAAAATCCTGGTAGAAACGACTTCACAGATTATGTAAGAGAATGCTACCAAGAGAGATTCATCCATTATGAATCTTGGTTCCCTGGACAATATGCGGATCCAGAAAAGCTCTTACACATTTTGTCCGAAATTCGAAAAAAATCTCTTTCGGTATCTTTTTTCCAAAATCTTCTCGATGATGGATGGGACTCTTCCGTAGGAGTGAATGACATCTGGAACTTAACCGAGCATTGTGGGGTAACAGGTCTTCTTCGAGAGGCTGTAGCTCTTCTTCTCACTCCTGAAAGTGATAGATGGCAAGGTATTTGTCACCTTTCCTGCTGGAACGGCGAAGACGAAGCTCAGTACCTCTCCACAGTCCCCGAAGCCAACCGTTGCATTCCAGGATCTTCCGTAACCCCAGATCCTGCAACCCCGACTCCCGTTCCCGGAAATGCCGGTGCAAGCGGTGGAGGAGGCGGGTGTTTGGTAGGAGCCCATAATTTCCCTGCACTCCTTCTCCTCATCCCCCTTACGGTGGTCATGATGAAGAAGGGGAAGAAATAGGCGGTTGGACAGGTATATATTGAGTAAGACATAAGAAAAGAGGGGCCTTGTGAAAAGGCTCCTCTTCTCTTTTGTCTGTGCGAGTTCTTTAGTTGTTGCTCGTGGAGCGAGTTAGATAGGTTCCAGAAACGTTTTTTTTAGAACTGTCCTTCGTGCACGTGATGGCAATTGAGAGAGACTTCGTTATGCAATTGGAATCAGTACAGCCACCAAAAACAGCCGAATTGTCTTTTCCCGCGGCCAAGGTTAAAGTCCTTTTGCTGAAAGAAGAATCAGAAGGGGCAAGCTCGAACGTTAGACTTGTGGAGCTGTTATTAAATACACGTACTACAATGGAATTCCCACTCGTAGCCGTGGCACTCCAATCAGTCCCACCCCCCGGAGTGCCTGTGGGAACAGGAGGATTAGGCACATTTGTAACATTTTCTGCCAACTTAGCCCAATCTGCTTTGGCCGCAGTATCCGCTCTCCCCGCCGTATCCGCCCTACCAGCAGTATTTGCCCTGGTTGCATTGGTCGCCGTCCCCGCAGAATTTGCATAACCGGCACTGCCAGCAGTGTTTGCATAGAGCGCGTTCAGAGCGTAATTTGTTGTATCCGCCCAATCAGCCCTGAGCGAGCGATCCGAGAGATTTGCATGCTGTGCGTTATCCGCCCAGGCCGCATGCCCTGCGATAACAGTGCCGTCCTCAATCCGCCCCTGAAGTTCTGCAAGCCGCTCTTCCACGTCTACGTCGTACCACTCCACATTCACCGCATCCAGAGGAGCCCCGATGTCCTGAGTCCTCAGACCTGTCAACTTGCCGCCCGCTCCAGCGAAACGAATCTCCGCCCCGGAATCCATAGTGTCCCCCGTGCGATGTACGAAGGCCGCATTCTCCGTATAGCTTCCCGGAGGGGGGACGTGATAGGTGATTACATTCCCGGAGGCGGAGGACATGGAAAGCCGATTGGTGTACATGGCCGTGAACTTCGCCGGCACTGTCTGGGTGATGGTCAAGATGCCCTCCGGGGAGACCGTCAGGTTGTAAGCATTTCCCCAGGGGTTCCGTCCGTCCCAACCAGGGTAGTACGAGCCCTGAATTTGTGCCACCGTAGGCCATGCTCCGTCAGGCACCCCGTCCCCGTTCGCATCCCGGTTGTACCACTTCCGGGCCACATCCGAGATCTTCTCCGTCTCCTGCACCCCTGAAGAGGCCACAGCAAACTCGCTGCTTTTGGCAACCATCCCAATGATTCCTGCGCCGATAATGGCGATGATGGCCATGCCGATCACAAGGCTCATCAGCCCGAAACCCTTATTCCGCGTGTTCCACTGCTTTTTGTTCATACTCGCGTTCCTCCTGTTCCTCGTATTTGTTCCTGTTGCACATCCTGCTTGCCGACTTGTTTTTGCCTGTGGCGTTTCTTTCATATACACACCTCCTTGTTTGTTTCTTCCAACTCGCGCCCCCAGAGTTGGGGGGGAAAATACCAACACAATATATGTTTCAACCCACGCCCCCGCATGGGGGGGGAACGACTCACAAGGGATTATATCCTCCTCATTTCAAAAACCCCTGTTTCACGGAACTTTCGGAGAAAACGCCATTTTTTCTGTCAATCTCTTCTTTCGGATATCGCCCTGGAGGAATTTCATTCTTCAAAATCTGCGATTTGGGTGGAATCGGGGGGAGGGAAAGGAACGTGCTGGTTCTCGTGAAATGCGGCAAAACTGCCCTCCTGCCTGGAGAGTAAGAGCCATGGGTACACACCCAAGGGGATATTCGATGTATCGGCACAGAACCAGGACGGGCTTGCACGTGTATATGAACGTGTTACAATGGAGGTGTCACAATTGGGGGGTGGGAATCATCCGGAAAAGATATAGTTCCAGAGACCTCATGAAAACACTTCGGCAGGACGGCTGGAACATCGTCAGCATTGAGGGGGATCATCACCAATTCAGGCACCCCACGAAGAAAGGGAAAGTCACAGTCCCTCACCCGAGAAAAGATGTCCACCCGAAAACAGCCTCAAGCATTTTGAAGTAAGTAGGGCTCAAGTAGCCCCGCAAAACTTTTACAGGGAGGTGCGCACTTATGCAAGACACTTATGTTTTCCCCGCTATTTTTACTCATGATGAAGACGGGTACGCCGTGGAATTCCCCGATCTCCCCGGCTGCGTTACTTGTGCGGATACGGAAGCTCAGGCGATCAGATGCGCTAGAGAGGCCCTTGCGTTGTACTTGTGGGATAGCGAGAAGGAAGGAGATTCCATCCCGGAGCCATCCTCTCACCAGAGCCTTGCCAAAAACCTTCAGGAGGACGAATACGTTGTTTCGGTGGATGTCTTCATGCCCCCCTTCCGTCATGCCAGAGAAAACCGGGCCACCAAGGTAACTACCACCATCCCCCTCTGGTTAAAAACCCAGGCGGATCACGCAAAACTGAATTATTCCGCTCTGCTTCAGCACGCCATCAAAGAGCAGCTTGGGATGGAAGAAATTCGGCGGTAGTTTGTCAGAGAAATAATCCCCAGTCGGTGATTCCGGGGTTGCCACGAAAAAAGCCACCTGCCCCGAAGGGTGGTGGCTTTGCAAGCATTTAGACTTTGGAATCACTCTCTATAACGCTCTCGTTCTTTCATGAGGTCAAAAACCGTAGCGAATCCATACAGGATAAAGGCGATGCCACAAGCAATAACATGGTGAACACTTGTGAAGGGTTCCTCGATACTGTGCCCCCAGAGTATCGACACAGAAAAGAATAAAAATCTTCCGAGATAGTAAAGTACCGCAAGCGCTATCGCAGAGTGCACGCAAATCTTTCTCCAAGGCGGCCTGTATCCCAAATCTTCGAGAATTTTGGTCACAAGCTCAGATATAGTTTTATCGGCTTTGTCCGCAATGCTCCCGGTTCTTACAAGCTCTTCCCACAAAATTTGGACATTCTCTTGCGGAGGTGGGCACCCATGCCTTTCCGAATAAACATCCGAGTAGCTCTCCACCGCCTCTCTCGCAAAAACAGAAACCAAGTGAGGGCGTAAAAGGGCGTTCAAGCGTTTTCTAAGAAACCTTTCCACGTCCCTCTTGCTCATAAGATCCCAAGTTTCCTTTTCGTTTCGTCTCTCATCTCTTCAAGAATATCGTTGCTTCTTTCCCGGATACGATCCTGTAAAAATTGGGCAAGATCCCTTTGCTCTTCTTCTGTGCTCCGCTTTTTCTCCTTGAAATCTTGAATTTCCTCATCTAAATGCAAGAGAGAAACGAGGGAGTCTTTCTCGTCAAAATACTTCGAGTTTTTCCTTTGCGAATAGTCTCGGACGGGCTCCGGCTCGACATCAGCCACCACAAGCTGACATATGCGAATTCCGGGCACTAATTTAACCGTAAAAGTCCCGTTATTTTTTATTATGATAGGCAGTTTCCCTTTATAGCCCGGGTTGATGTATGAGGCAGAGGCAATATCCAAGCCCATACGGGCAAGGCTACTCCGGTTATGTATGTGCCCGGTACAAGATCTCGGAATCCCTATGGTTTCTCCCGTTTGCCCTAAAAGCATTTTCCCTGGCTCAAGACAATATCTTTCCACTACCCCGATTTCTTCAAAAGGCTTGGCATTATCTTCAGTAAGATCAACGACCGCACCCTCTTGAGGCTTCTTGAGAAGAGGATCAAGTGTGAGATCAATGGAAGACGGCTGAACATGAGCAAGCACAAAAGGCGAAATAATCAGCTTGCCATCAAAAATGCTCTCGATCAATCTCACATCGGAAAGCACCGACACAAAAACCACCCCCTTCGGCTCTGCAAAGCATAACTCAAAAGTGACATTTTTGTCCACCGGTACATTCCTAGCTCGCCCCTACTCTCCGCCATTTCGTGGTTTCTGGTGGAGAATCCCTGGTTTTACTTTCTCGGTGGCGGCATGGATATACGTTTCCTCAGACATTTATGGAGACATGTTCTCGGACATTTTTTTGGACATATATATTGACACTTCCACGGGTAAAATCTATACTTTCCTTTGCAAAAACAGAATTAAAAGGAGGAGGAATCATGTCTAAAAGAGCTTATGAAACAAGTCATCCGTGGATTGATTTCAGTCCTGATCTCAGGAAAGCCAATAAAGAACTATGGATGCTCCTTGGAGCCGCACAGTCTAAATGCCGTCATCTCGCCAAAGTTGCGTTACTGCCCCAATTATCCGAGGAGATGCACCTGATTTCTCTTGCCAGAGGGGCCTTGGCAACCACTGCCATAGAAGGTAATACATTACGAGAAGACGAGGTAGAAGCCTTTTTGAACGGGAGTCTTGAACTTCCCCCTTCGCGTGAATATCTCAAACAAGAAATAGAGAACATCGTCCATGCGTGTAATAAAATCGCCGAAAAAACGCTTACGTTCCAAGATTTATCTCTTTCCTCCGAGGAGATTCGAGAATACAACAAGTACGTACTTCATAACCTCAAAGTGGAAACGGATGTTACCCCCGGAGAGTACAGAACATATTCCGTAGGGGTGGAGAAATACCGGGGAGCACCGGCAGAAGATTGCCCATACCTTATGGATCGCCTTGTTGACATGCTTCAGGGGATCACAGACCCGGAAACCCCTGTTTTGGGAAAAAATTTCAAAATGGCCTCGGGAATTCTTGCGGCTATCCTGGCTCATCTCTATATTGCATGGATCCATCCCTTCGGCGATGGAAACGGCAGGACAGCCCGACTTATGGAATTCAGATTCCTCCTTGAAGCTGGCGCGCCCACTTTGGCAGCTCACCTTTTAAGCAATCACTACAACAACACTCGTTCCGAATACTACATTCAACTACATGAATCCTCGAAACGGGATAACGGCGTTTTGCAATTCCTTGAATACGCCCTACAGGGCCTTATCGACGGGCTGGATGAACAGATAGATCTCGTTCAAGCACAGCAAAGAAGCATTCTTTGGGCACATTTTGTCAATCATAGCTTTAGCAAAGACAACAGCTCTACAGATCCCCGGAGAAAAAGGCTTGTTTTTGCTCTTACCGCTTCGGAAAACCCTGTAGAAATCGACCTTCAAGAAATTCGCAAACTATCCCCGGAACTTTCTGATGCGTACGCAGACAAAACCAAAAGGACGCTCAGTAGGGACATAAAAAACCTTATGGAACGGCACCTCATAGTAAAAGGTGGAAATAAAATCAAAGCCAATACGGATATTGTCTTAGCCCTTCTTCCCCGCCGACGAATCTGAGCTATCCTTGCCACTCTTCGCAAGCCGGTGATTTCGGAGTTGCCACGAAAAAGCCACCTTCGAAAAACCTCACGAAAGGAGTGCTTCGTATGCAGGATAGATATGATTTCCCCGCAGTGCTGCACTATAACTCAGATGAGCGTATAGGCATATACTTTCCGGATCTCCCCGGTTGTGCCAGCCAGGGAGAGAACGATACCCAGGCTATTCGGCGTGCCACGGAATCCCTGGAGCTTCATCTTTTCGGCATGGAGGAAAATGGGGAGACTATTCCCGCCCCATCGCCTCTCTCGGCAATAAAGCTTGATAGCGATGAAAAAACCGTCATGATTACCGCCATCATGCCCCTTGTTCGAGAGGAGATGGAAAGCAAGGCCGTCAAAAAAACCCTGACTATTCCCTATTGGCTTAACCGGGCTGCCGAAGCAAAGGGGGTCAATTTTTCCGCCCTGCTTCAGCACGCCATCAAAGAGCAGCTTGGGATGGAAGAAATTCGGCGGTAGTTCATCAGAGGCAACTCCCGGATAGGTACAATCGACAGCCGGTGGTTGGGGGGTTGCCACGAAAAAAGCCACCTGCCCCGGGGGGTGGTGGCTCAAAATAGTTAAATTAGAAATTTTCGACCACTCATCTTTTTTCGATAAATCTTGATTGCAGGGAGAGCACGCTTTTTTCATGCATCTATGCTTTTATTCCCAGGCGGTCTTTCAGACCTTCCTGGAGAACCATGGAATAGCTGATTTGTGCTGCTTTTGCTTCCACGTCGAGCCACCGGGGAAGCGTCACCATGCGGTTCACCGCCTTGTTGTTCATCTTTTCCCGGAAGGATGGCATGAAAACATCCACGAGCACTATAACCTGACCCTTTTCAGGGGAAAGCTCTGTCGGGCGGGTAGGCTCCGGAATTTCGTCCCCATCTTCTTCCATACCGAAAAGGTGGAGAGAAAGAGCCTCCCGAGCCATGCGCAACGCTTCTTCTTCCGGGGCTCCCTGGGAGACGCAGCCGGGAAGATCGGGGAATACCACTCCGATTTCCTCACCTTCGTCGTAGCAGAAAAATGCGGGGTATACGTATCTGTCTTTCATGAGAAAAACCTCCTTCGGGGCTCTTATATCTTGAGCCCCGATTGTCTTTTGATGCTTGCCAGAACTGAAATATTCAGATCTTTTTTCGGATGGGGAACCGTCACCTTGCCTTTTTTTGCCGGGTGTTTGAACTGGTGGTGATCTCCTGTAACCTTGTCGAGGAACCATCCGTCTTTCTTGAGCAATTTGATAATTTCTGATGAAGAATAGCTTTTGCTCATACCCCCAACCCCCTTCACAAGCAGAATAACATATGTTTAGACATATGCAAATGAATGCTCGAAAGGAGGGCCACCATGTCCCGAGGGAGTGCGGCATAGTCAGGGTAGTCGCTTCTCTTGTCTCTTCTCGTTGACTGTGAGTAGTTTTTAGACTACAGTTGTGCCATGATGAGAAAAGTCCTTCAGACCGAGACCTACAGAAAATGGGAGAAGAAGCTCAAGGATCGGCGGGGGCAGAAGATAATTACCGCCAGACTGTACCGTATCGCAAACGGCCTTTTCGGTGATACCCCCCCAGTGGGCGAGGGCGTAAGTGAGTTGAGAATCCACTATAAACCGGGGGATCTGATCTATTTTCAAACAGGAAGGCGACATCATCATTATCTTGTTGTGTGGTGGCAATAAATCTACCCAGGAACAGGATGTCCAGAAAGCCAACGAGATTGCCAAGAGAGCGGAGGTTGACGAGCTGTGAACGAAAAAATGAGGGAAAAACTGCATGGGTATAACTTCGAGGAACACCTGGACGATGCGGAGTCCATAGAGATTTTTCTTCAAGATGCCTTTGAAACGAACGATCCCGGCTACATCGCAAATGCTATCGGCGTGGTAGCCAAATCGAAAGGGATGGCGGAAATTGCTCGAAAGACGGGGCTTTCTCGGGAGCAGCTCTACAAATCCTTGAGTCAGAAAGGAAACCCCACGTTGAAAACCTTTCTTTCCGTCCTCTCCGCAATGGATTTTGAGATCACCCCCCGGCGGCGTGCAGGGTGAGATAGGCGCAATGGGTAGCCGCTGGTTCCAGGGTTGCCACGAAAAAAGCCACCTGCCCCGAGGGGTGGTGGCTTTTCGATGTCTAACCGCTGAGGGAGGGCATGTACCCAGAACAAGAGGGTATTTTCACTGCTCCGGTGTATTTCGGAAGACATGGCGGTATCAGTCGATCAAGGAGGCGATCTTGCTGTTGAGATACCGGTTCAAGCTCACCTTGGATTCCGCTGCCCGAATGACAAGCTTTCTGTGGAGATCCGAAGTGGTCCGCAGGGTGATATTCCCCGAATAGGATCCACATGATAAAGGTTCTGGAAGTGCTTCCTGATTTCCCTCCATCTCCGCTACCACCTGGGATACAAGAGAGCGGATCCCCGAAAAAGCTTCCTCGTAGGTTTCCCCGAGCCAGGAGAGGCTGGGAAATTCCGTGCAGAGTCCCACGTACTCCCCATCTTCAGGAGACCACTCCACCCGGTATATATAGTGCAATGTCTTCATTGGGAAACCCCCCTTTCCACAGCATCTTGAACACCGCATGGCTGCTACCACTTTGACGGCAGGGGCCAAAATAGAACTCGCAAAGCCCCTTCAGATCTTCGAACCGGATATCGGTATTGCCATGACGAATCTTTTTGAGAAGCTTCGCATGTTTATCCATGCCATCTTTTTACGGGAGCGAAGAATTTGAATTTTTCCAGAGACCGAAGAAAAAATGCACAGGCCCGTGTCCCTCTCCCAGGGAGTAGTCTTTTCCCGCTTCCAGAGCGTCGGAAATATATGCTTTTGCTCTTTCTACAGCCTCTTCCAGGGGGAGTCCCCGGGCGAGCCAGGCCGCCAGAGCGGAAGAGAGAGTGCACCCGGTGCCGTGGGTGTTTAGAGTTTTTATCCGGGGAGCTTTGAAGATCCGGTATCTGTCGGTGTTGGCACAGTAGAGTAGGTCGTTGCTTTCTTTGCCCGAAGCGTGCCCTCCTTTGAGGAGTATCGCCGAAGCTCCGAGATTTGCCAGGTCCCGGCAGATCCCTTTCATGGTCTCTTCCGAGGGGTTTTTTATTGAGAGGGGGTCCCGGTTCAAAAGTACCAGCGCTTCGGGAAGATTGGGTGTAAGCACCTCTGCCAGGGGAAGAAGCCTTTTGCGCATTTCTTCCACCGCGGTGTTTTCGAGAAGCCGGTCTCCTGCGGTGGAAATCATTACGGGGTCCAGCACCATATGGGGTGGGGCATAGCGTTTCAGCCCTTCCGCCACGGTTTCGACAATATCCGCATGGTGGAGCATGCCGATTTTTACCGCATTCACTCCTATGTCCGAGAAAACCGCATCCATCTGGGCCGCCACGAACTCCGGAGGGATTCCATGAATGGCGGTGACCTGCCGGGTATTCTGGGCGGTGAGGGCGGTGAGCACGCTCATGCCGTAACATCCCAGGGCGGAGAAGGTTTTGAGGTCTGCCTGAATTCCAGCTCCGCCCCCGCTATCAGACCCCGCAATAGTGAGAACCCGGCGGTATCGCTTCATGCCTCTACTGCCTTCCCGAAAGCCTGGCAATACAAACTTTTCAGGTTCTGTACGGTTTTTTTGGGGTTTTGGCTCTCCATAATGGCAGAAACCAGGGCTATCATGTCTGCTCCGGCTTGAAAGACCTCCTTGGCGTTCTCCTCCCCCACACCTCCGATTGCTACCAGAGGCAGTTTCGTGGATTTTCGGGCCTCCCGGAGCCCCGAAAGTCCCCAGATGTGGGGGGTGTCGCTTTTTGTGGCGGAGGGAAAGACTGCGCTTATGCCGAGGTAGGAGATTCCCGGGAATTTCGAAGCCTCTTCGAGCTGTTTCGTGTTTTCCACGGAGATCCCGATAATGGCTTGGGGACCCAGGATCCTCCGGGCCTCTTCGTAAGGAAGGTCGGACTGCCCCAAATGCACCCCCGAAGCACCCAGAGCGAGGGCTATATCCACCCGGTCGTTGATGATGAGGGGAACTTCATAGGAATCGAGGAGTTTTTTAACGTTCTTTCCCCGGCGGAGGAACTCCCGGGAGGAGCACTGTTTTTCCCGAAGTTGCACCAGCGAGACCCCTCCTTCCAAGGCTTTTCGGAGAATGGATAGGAAGGTTTCCTCCCCAAGCCTTTCTCCGGAAGTTACGAGATAAATTCCTTTCAGGGATGTCATAGAATAATGCTTCCTTTCAGGTGCCGGGAGATGTCCTCTTCCGTAATGCTGTGGAGGGAGTCTAAAAAGTTTTGCTGGAGGGTTCCGGGGCCCTTGCTTTGGGAAGCCCCCATTTCTCCCGCTATACCCATGGTGGCCATGGCGTGAAGCACCGCCGAAAAGGGAGAGCCCCCCAAGGCAAGAAAGGCTCCGCAGAGGGCACTGGCGGTGCACCCCATGCCGGTTACCCGGGTCATCATAGGATCTCCGTTTTCCATGCATCCCTCTTTTTCTGGAGAAATCACGTAGTCTCGGGGGCCGCTGACGCAGACCACGCAGTTATATTTTTTTGCCAGAAAGGCCCCGGCTTCCCGGGCATTTTCGGAATCTGCCAGGCTGTCCACCCCCTTGGTGCGCTCCCGGCTCCATGCAAGGGCCCGGATTTCCGAGGCGTTTCCTCGAAGGGCCGTTACCGGTGCGGTTTCCAGAAGGGCGTGCACCACGTCACCCCGGTAAGAGGTGGCTCCCATTCCCACGGGGTCAAGTACCACGGGTATATGCAGATCCCGGGCTTTTTGCATGCCCCGCTTCATGGATTCCACCCAGGGGGAGCTTAGGGTACCGATATTTATTACCAGAGCACGAGAGATGGCCACCATCTCTTCCACTTCACGGATTTCGTGAGCCATCACCGGAGATGCTCCCAGAGCGAGAAGAGCGTTGGCAGTGCAGTTCATCACCACATAATTGGTGATGTTGTGCACCAGGGGAGCTTCTTTGCGAATTCGGCATATATCTTGCCAGAGAGAGTCTGCGCAAAGGTTCATGAGAGAGCCTCCTTTAGTTTTTTTGTTATATTTTCCGCACTTACCATATGTTCATGCATGAGGATGTCGGGGTTTTTCCAATATTTTCGGGGCAGGGAACACTCGTATATTTGGGGAGATCCCTGAAAAACCTTCCGTAGATGTGCCCCCGTTTTCCGCCGTCTTTCGAGAACTCTCTGGAAATCTCCGTAGGCATCCCCGGAGGCTTCGTGGGCCCCAAAGTCCTCCACCAGAAAGATGTTTCCCCAAGAGTATGGGAGATATTCTTTCAGGGTTTCCCAGAAACCTTCCTGTTCCTTGAAAAATCCCAGATCTGCGGAATTTGCTATTCCTAGGAAGCCCTGGGGGATCTCCAGGGCTTCCTTCACGGAAATTCCCCGGAGACCCATCCTTGCAAGCTCTTTTACGATATGTTCCGTGGCTTCGGCGTAGTGATCCGTAACGATAATTCCCGTGGTTTTCTTCGATGCTCCAAGAAATTCCAGCAAGGGTTTCCATACGTCATCAATTCGGGAGGCACCGAAATAAAGCTCTCGAAAATGTTCCGCCCCTTTCAGGGCTTTATCAGGGGGGGCGGCGCACTCTTTTTGGAGAGCTTCTGCCAGAAGTGCGGTATATCCCACGGAGGAGGCGCCCCCTCGGTTCCAGAAGGGGGCAATGCATCGGCTCCAGAATTCTTCGGGATTTTGTATCCCCAGGGATTCAAGACCGCTTTTCTTCAGGGCTGTGGAAATGTTTTCCGGGGAGCCGAAATGTACCGCTCCCATGCTGAGGGTGCCCGAGAAGTCCAGAAGAACCAGATGATATTTTTTCGTGTTCGTGCACATCAGAATTTCTGCTGGTTCCGAAGGGCGCACCAGGTTCCGCACATGGAGCAGGATCTCTTTTCCGAAGAGGGGAGAGATACGGTTTCGAGGGTGGCCTGGAAATGCTTCGGATCCAGAGCGTGCCGTCCTTGTTTCTCCCAGTCGAAGTTACGCCGCCCCAGGGAGATACCGTTGCTCTGCTGTACCGCGTATTCCTTGCCCCGGCTAAGGTCGGCGGCGGCGGCGGCAATCTTTGTGGCCATCACTCCCTGATGGACATCCTCCAGAGAGGGGAGCCGCAAGTGTTCCGCCGGGGTGAGGTAGCAGAGAAAATCCGCTCCGTAGTAGGCTGCCAGGGCTCCGCCGATGGCTCCCGCTATGTGGTCGTATCCCGCCGCATGATCCACCACCAGAGGCCCCAAGACGTAAAAAGGGGCTCCGGCGCAGATCTCTTTTTGAAGCCGCACATTTTCCTCGATACGGTGCAGGGGGACATGCCCCGGTCCTTCCACCATCACCTGTACTCCCGCCTTTCGGCAACGGGTTACGAGTTCTCCCAGAACCCGAAGTTCTCCGAACTGGGCCTCATCGTTGGCGTCCGCAGTACATCCCGGCCGGAGGCCGTCCCCCAGAGAGAGGGTGATATCGAATTCTCTGGCGATTTCGAGAATGCCATCGAAATTCTCGTAAAGAAAGCTCTCCTGATCATGCTGCCGGATCCAATCCATCATGAGGGAGCCCCCTCGGCTTACCACCCCGAGAAGACGCTTTTCCGCAAGAGGGAGATGCTCCTTTAAGAGCCCCGCATGGATGGTCATGAAGTCCACTCCCTCCTCGGCCTGGGTACGCAATACCCTGGCGAAGCTCGAAAAGGATAGATTTTCCGCAGCCCCCTCTTCCCCTGCCGCCTGATAGAGAGGAACCGTTCCCAAAGGAACTCCGAAAGCCTCCATGATTTGCCGCCGGAAGGCGCTGTTTGTTCCGGGAATGGAAAGATCCATCAGGGCATCCGCTCCCGCAGCGACTGCCCTGCGGACTTTTTCCATCTCCTCGGAAAAATCCCGTTTTTCCGGAGAGGTCCCCACGTTGGCGTTTACCTTTACCCGCATATTTTTCCCTACAGCCACAGGAAGGAAGGGTCCCCTTCTCCGGTTATTTCGGGGAACTACCACGGTCCCCCGGAGAATCTCTTCTGTCAGCCACGAGGGGGTTACTTCTTCGTATTTCCCCAGAGCAGAAAAATAGGGAGGGATCTCTCCCCGTTGCAGCTTTTCGATGAGAGTAGACATGAAATGAGCCTCCTTGAACGTTTTTTTCCGGCCCTTCGAGAGAAGCCGGTTTGAGAGCACACCACAACAGCGCCATGCGACGCATGACGATACAAAGGGAACTTACCGGTAATCCTGGGTCAGCGGAAGGAGGAGGAGTATGCCGGACACGGAAGGCATAAGGGGTGGCATAATCAAAAAAACAGGGACCCCGCGTATACGAAAGTGCGCACACGGTGTCCCTGTCTATGGGTCCATCTCGCCGTAGTGTTTCCTTACGCTGGTGCTAACCAGTTCAAGTTTAAGGGTGTTATCTCAGCCCTGCTTCGGGCACCCCTAACACTTGGCATTATGTAATTGTCTTGTTTCCGGAACCAAATGTTCCTTTTGGGATCGTTTCTCCAAGGAGATCATCCCACAAAGGGGGAAAAAGGGCAAGGAGCATCTCAGCGGATCTTTATGGAGCAGTGTCCCGAAGGGGGCGCTAGATGCTGAGTTCTCCCCGAAAGACCGTGATGCCTCCGCCACCGACCTTGATCCCCGTGATGTCCTTCCGGTCTCCCAGCACCTCCACCGAGGCCTCTCCGGGGCGAGAGAGCCAGTGCCCCTGCTCTGCCAGGAAGGCCGGCTCCTTGAGAAGCTCGTAACGCCAGAGATAGGCCCCCATGCTTCCGGTAGCAGAGCCCGTGAAGGGATCTTCCAGAACCTCCGGAGGCGGGGAGAAGTGCCGGGCCGCGGTGGCTCCCCGGGCAGTCATGCCCCCCATACAGAAGAGGTGGATGCTGGAAAAATCACTCTCCTTTACGATCTTTGCAAGGAGGGAGAGATCCGGTGAGGCTAGACGCAGAGCACGGTGTCCCCGGAGAGGTACCATGAGCTGGGGGGTGCCGGTGCTTACGGTTTGAAGGGGGAGATCATCCAGAAGATCCTCTTTGGAGAGAGAGAAGCAGGGGAGGATGTCCTCGGGGCGGTAGGTGCGCAAGAACTCCGGCGCATTCTGCGTCATGGTTACCCGAAGAGCCCCCCCTTCCGCTCTTTCGAGGAGCACCGGAATATTTCCTACAGGAAGTTCCAGGGAGATCTCGCGCATCCCCGCTCCGGGAGGAAGCTTCAGAAAGCCCGATGCCTCCAGGGCGATCACCGTGGCCACGGTGGGGTGTCCCGCAAAGGGGATCTCCCCGGCGGGAGTGAAGTACCGTGCTCCGAAATCCGCAGTATCTGAGGAGAGGGTAAAGGCCGTTTCTGAGAGGTTCATCTCCTTGGCGATCATGAGCATCTCTTTATCCGAGAGAGAGTCTGCCCCCATGACGACGGCGCAGGGATTCCCCCCGAGGGGGGTATGAGTAAAGGCATCCACTTGTAAAAGCTGAAAGCTCCGCATGCTATATGCCTCCTTATGTTTGAGAAATCAGGTATATGTAAAACTCTTTTGAGCGAAGAAAGGCGATTTTTTATTATTATCCCACATTATCGCACGTTTTTGAGCCGAAAGGGAAAAGGCTTTTTCGATGGAGGCGCTTTTCTTCAAAAAAGCACAGACGATCCGGGGGGAATGTGAGGGAGAGACACATTGAAAAATATTTTTAGATGAAGAATCTCTTGTGCAAAAAATCTGAGAATAACCTTTCGTAAAAAGGCCTTTTTGGGGTAAGCTTAGAGTGAATCGTCATATCCCGTACTGAAGGATTTTCTGACACAATGTGACACGATGATAACCGCATTCTTCCCGAAAAAAGGGGGATTTTCCATGGTTCTGAGAGGACATTCTTTCGGAAACGTAGACCAAAAGTTCCTATCCCTGTTTATGCCGCCCTTCGAGGGGTTTGAGAGAGCCCTTTCGGTCTTCGCGATTTCCGAAAAGAGGTGCCTTTCCCCCAAAGGAGCTTTGCTTTCTCTCTTTGGGAAGATCTTTGCAGTGGTTCTGCTCCTCTGCTTTTTTCTTGGAGGAGGAACCCCTGCGAACTGCTCGCAAGATCTTCTCACGCCTCAGGAGCGGGAATATCTTCAAGCCCTTCCGGCCATTACGGTCTGCCCTGACCCCGACTGGGCTCCCTACGAATATCTGGATGAAAAGGGAAATTTCGCAGGCATCGCAGCGGATCTGCTGGATCTTCTCGCCCAGCGTCTCGGCATGGAGTTTACCTATGTCATCCCCCGGGACTGGGACGAGGCCCTGGCTCTCTCCAAATCTGGAGAGGTACTGATTCTCCCTTTCTTAAACCAGACTCCTCAGAGGGAGGCGTGGCTACTCTTTACGGATCCTCTGCTTGTGGATCCCACGGTCTTTATCACCCGGCAGGAGCACTCCTTTATCGTGGATGCTACGCAGCTCGTCGATAAAAGGATGATCCTTCCTTCGGGAACCTCCATGGAGGAGCGGGTACAACGGGATTTTCCCAATCTCCAGGTGATTACGGTTCCCCGGGAGGAGGATGTCTTTCGGGGTATTGAGGAGGGAAAAGCGGATCTTACTCTCCGTTCTCTCATCATGGCGGCCTACACCATCCGGAAAGAGGGGTATTTTAACCTGAAAATCGCGGGGCAGGCTCCGGAGGGGTATGTCAACAGGCTGCGCATGGGGGTTTTCAAGGACGAGCCCCAGCTTCGAGATATTCTCAACAAGGGGATCGCCACCATTACCCCGAGGGAGAGGGAGGAAATTTTGAACCACCATGTGAACATCACCATGGTGACCTCCGTGAACTATGCCCGCATCTTTGGGATAGGGGGGGTGTTGGGGGCCTTCCTGGTGCTCTCTTTCTACGTAAATTTCCGTCTGAAGAGGGCAAACAGCGCCCTTGAGGAGAGCGAACGGAGCAAATCCGTGCTTATCGCCAATCTTCCCGGAGTGGCCTACCGCGGCCGGTACGATGCCTCTTGGACCATGGAGTTTATTTCCCAGGGTTGCCTCGACCTTACGGGATATGCTCCGGAGGATCTCATCGAAAATAAAACCGTTGCCTTTTCTGATCTTATCCTGAAGGAAGATGCGGAGAACGTTTGGAAGGTTTGGGAAAAGGCCATTGCCACAAAAACCACCGCCACGTTGGAATACCGCATCCGTACTGCCCTGGGAGAGGAGAGATGGGTTTTCGAGCAGGGGGTTCCTCTCTATGATGCTTCCGGAGAGGTAGCCTTTCTGGAGGGGCTCATCATCGATATTACGGATCGAAAGAGGGCGGAGGCTGCCCTGAACCAGAGCAATACTCTCTATGAAGAGCTTGCCCGGCAGAGCCGTACCGTCACCTGGGAGATCAATCGGCAGGGGCGCTATACCTACGTAAGCCCTGTGGCGGAGCTTGTACTGGGATATGCCGCCGAGGATATGGTGGAGACCATGTACTTCTACGATCTGAGCCTTCCGGAGGAACGGGAGGAAGTTAAGGAGTATGGACTGGGGTGTATGGAGCGGCGAGCAGAAGTTCGGGGTGGGGAAAGGCGTTTCCTGACGAAAGAGGGGAACCTTCTCTGGATAGCTGTGGATGGTCTCCCCCTTGAGAATGCCCAGGGGGAACTCCTGGGGTTTCGTGGAAGCTATCGGGATATCACCTGGCGCAAGCAGCTGGAGAAGAACATTGAACGTAAAAATGCCCTGCGGGAGCTGGTGGCCCAAATTTCTGCGGATTTTGTCAACGCCAGCCGAAGCAATGTGGATGACAAAATCCACTCCATGCTGCAGAGGGTGGGAGCCTTTCTAGGGGTGGACCGAACTTTCCTCTTTCAGTTCTCTCCAGATGAGATGTACATGTGGAACACCCACGAGTGGTGCGCTCCCGGGGTTTCCTCCGTAAAGGATATGGTACAGAACTACCCCGTTCGGGAGGTCCCCCTCATCGCAAGGATCATCCGGCAGCGGGAGACGCTCTTTGTCCCTTCCGTAGAGGAGCTTCCTCCGGAGTGGGAGGCGGAGAAGAGAGAGCTTCGGCAGCAGAAGGTGCAGTCTGTTCTTGCCCTTCCTCTTACCAAGGGAGAGATGCTTCTCGGCTACTTTGGGTTTGACTCTGTGTGCATCCAACGGGATCTTGATACGGAGGTTCTGGAAATTCTGCGGATTCTGGGAAATATTCTGGCGGACGCCCTGGAGCGGGATCTTCTGGAAAAACAGATCCTTGCCGCCCGGGACGCAGCCCAGCGTATGGCTATGGCCAAGGGAGAGTTTCTGGCAAATATGAGCCATGAAATCCGTACCCCCATGAACGGCGTACAGGGGATGCTGGAGCTGCTTCTGGAGTCGCATCTTCTGGAAGAGCAGCGCTTTTATGCGGAGACCGCTCGGGCCAGTGCGGAGTCCCTTCTCACCATCCTCAACGACATTCTGGATTTCTCCAAGATTGAGGCGGGGAAGCTGGATCTTCAGATGCAGCGATGTTCCCTTCTCAATATCCTGGACGATCTGGGAGGGGCCCTGGGAATAAAGGCCCGGGAGAAGGGGATAGAGCTTCTTTTGCGGATGGATTCCCAGGTGCCTCTGCATGTGCAGGCGGATTGCCATCGGCTACGACAGATTCTGCTCAATCTGGCCTCAAACGCCATCAAGTTTACCGAAAAGGGTGAGGTGGCGCTGGCCGTAACAAGGGTTCCCGAGAAGGAAAAGCCCCGGAGAATCCTCCTTCGTTTTACCATTCGGGATACGGGTATTGGCATCTCTTCGGAGCAGCAACAGCTCCTCTTTCATAAGTTTTCCCAGGTGCACCGATCTGCCAATCGAGCCTATGGCGGTACCGGGTTGGGGCTTGCCATTTCGAGGGAGCTTGTGGAACTCATGGGGGGAGAGATTGGCGTTAGCAGTCAGGAGGGGGTGGGGTCGGAGTTCTTCTTTGAGATTCCCCTGGAAAAGCCTGAGGAAGAGCATTCTCTCTCCTCCTTGGGTGCTCCGGTTCTCAAAGGGGTACGAATTCTCGTAGCCTCCGGAAACCCGCGTTGCCGGGATGCCCTTACAGGATGTCTTGCCTCCTGGGGAATGCGCCCCTCTGGCGCCTCCTCTCTTGAAGATCTGCAGAAACTTTTTCGGAGTGCCCGAGAAGAGGGGGATCTTTTCAGCATGGTTCTGCGGGATTCCCTGTTGCCGGGGGAGGCGGGGTATCCCGAAACTCTTGAAGAAGCTCTGGGGTGGCCCAAAATTTTTGGATGTTCCGTGATTATGTTTGCCCATCGGGGAGGAGCGCAATCTCTTCCTCCGGGGGCCTTTCTGCTGGGCAAGCCTCTGCGCTATCGGGAGCTTGCGGGGCTTTTGGCATCTCTCGGAGAGAAATCCTCCTCGGAAAGAAAAGAGCCATCTCCCAAAGATGCCTCGGGAGCCACCGGAAAACCTCAGGAGGCTCCCAAAGAGATTCCTCCGGGGATACCCTCCTTTCGGGGGCGTACCATTCTGCTTGCGGAGGATAATCACATTAATCAGAAAGTAGTTACCCGTATGCTCGAAAAGACCGGAGCCAGGGTAGTGCTCGCAGAAAACGGCCAGGAGGCCCTGCAGATGGTGGAAGAGGGGGTGCCTGATCTCGTGCTGATGGATCTTCACATGCCCCGGATGGATGGTTTCGAGGCTGCGGGGATTCTTCGGGAGCGCTATCCGGATCTTCCCATTATCGCCCTCTCTGCAGCGGTGATGGAGGAAGATCGTCGCCGCACCATGGAGGCGGGGATGCAGGAACATCTCGGAAAGCCCATAACCAGGGAAGTCCTTTACGGAACTCTGGAGCGATACCTCCCCCCGGAAGAGGTGCAGGCTCTCCGGGAGGAAGCTTCTTCCTGGCCCGAGGAGCTGCCACACGAACTGCCTGGATTCGATCTCTCCCAGGGGCTTGTACTTTTCGGAGGTTCCGGGGAAGAGTACCGAAGCGCTCTTGAGCAGTTTTTCCAGGAGATTCCTCTGGAGTATGAGCCGATATTGCGGCTTTTGAGGGAGGAGAGAGTGGAGGAGTCCCGGAGGTTGCTCCATACCCTCAAGGGAGTGGCGGGAACTTTGGGAGCCAAGAGAACCCGGGAAGCTGCAGAGGCTCTGGAGCAATCTTTAAAGTCCTCTGGGGAAGTCCCCGAAAGGATGCGGCAGGATCTGCAGGATGCTCTGCATGAAGCCCGGAGCGCTGAGAAATTGCTCCCTCCTCTTCGAGAGAGAGAAGCCCTTTCGGAAGAAGAGGCTCGGGGCGCTGTGGAGATCCTCCGGAAAAAACTCAAGGCGAACGAGTTTGTGGAGGAGCATATTCTCCATAAGGCGGGGGGGATCCTTCATTCCCGAGGAGCCGAAGTTGCTCTGTCGAAGCTGGAGGATCTCGTACACTCCTTCGAGGTGGAAGAAGCTATTGAGCTTCTGGAATCCCTTTTCCCTGAAGGAGAGGAGGGAAAACATGAGTGATACCGACCTCCGTACCATCCTGATAGTGGACGATGCCCCCGCCAATATTCGGGCTCTGGCGAGCTTGCTCAAGGGGGAGTACCGCATCCTTGTGGCTCTCAGTGGAGAAAAAGCTCTGGAGATAGTCCGGGGAGAGTCGCCGCCGGATCTGATCTTGCTGGATATAGAGATGCCCGGCATGGATGGGTACGAGGTCTGCCGGCGCTTGAAATCCGAGAGTCCCAGTAATCGGATTCCGGTGATCTTCGTTACCGCCAAGAGCGGGGCGGATGAGGAGGAGCTAGGGTTCAATCTCGGTGCGGCAGATTATATCATCAAGCCCTTTTACCCTGCGGTGGTGCGCGCTCGGGTGCGGAACCATATGAATCTTAAAATCCGCACAGATCTGCTGGAGGAACTCTCTCTGGTGGACGGCCTTACGGGGGTCTTCAACCGCCGCTATTTCGACGATCACTTCGAAGAGGAGCGAAAGCGGGCCCTCCGGATGGGGCATCCTCTTGGGGTGATCATGATGGATATCGATAACTTCAAGGCTTATAACGATAACTACGGCCATGGGGCGGGGGATGAATGTCTGCAGAAGGTGGCCAGAGCCTTGAGGGAAGCGCTCCCTCGCTCGGGGGATTTCGTGGCCCGTTACGGGGGAGAGGAGTTCGTGGCTCTTCTCCCTGGTACGGAGGGGGAGGGAACTCTGAGGGTGGCGGAGCGGCTCCGGGGGGTTGTGGCGTCTCTGGAAATTCCTCACGCCTATTCACCTACCGCCAAGGTGATCACCATAAGCCTGGGAGTAGCCTCTTCTGAGGCCCTTGCCTCTCCGGAAGAGGCGCTAGCCCTCCTCAAGAGGGCGGACCAGGCCCTGTACAGATCCAAAAAGGAGGGACGGAACCGCTCTACCCTCCTGAAGGATCAGAAATACCGTAGTTGACGATGGGTTTTCAGGCTTTCTCAGGGGAGGAAAAAAGGTATGCACGGATTGTGGTTTGTGGTTCTTCTGGGGCTTCTAGGGGGGGCTGCGGTGGGGGTTCAGGCTCCCATAGCGGGGATGATGGGGCAGAAGATAGGAGGAACCGCCGGGAGCATGGTGGTTCATTGCAGCGGTTTTATCTTCTCGGGGATACTGCTTCTCTTCCGGGGGGGCGAGGAGGTCGCCCAATGGAGGAGTCTCTCCTGGTACATGTGGGGAGCGGGTATTTTCGGGGTGATTCTCTATCAGACCATTAACATTACACTCCCCCGTCTCGGAGCGGTGTCCATGCTGGCCCTCATTATTATCGGCCAGCTTCTTGCGGGGGTGGCAGTGGATGCCCTGGGGCTTTTCGGAACGGTTCCCCGGCCTCTTGATTTTCCCCGGATTGCAGGAATGCTGCTCCTGCTCTCCGGAGGATATCTGGTGATGCGGTAGTATAACGCTCTTTCCGGGGAGTGGAGACTCCCCGGAAAGAGCGTCTTGTTTAGATCTGTTCTCGAATTCCCCGAACCCGGAGCCCTGGCTGGATGCTCTCTTCCGGAGCGAGAAGCACCTCGTCTCCCGAAGAGAGCCCCTCTCGAATTTCCACCCACTCGGGGTTCTGCATTCCCGGAGTTACCTCTACCTCTTCTGCGCGCCCTTCCCGGATAACGAAAACTCCCCAGCTCTCCCGAGGGCCTCGAAAGAGGGCTGTCCGGGGGATGCAGAGGGCTTTCTCCTTTGATGTGGTGGTGATGCGCACCCGAACTCGGTATTCCAGCCCCAGAGTGCGCCCTCCTTCCTCCCGAAGCCTTTGCAGCTCCCCTTCATTGAAACCGATGATCACATCCACCCGCTGCTGCTCCACCCCCAGAGAGGAGAGCTTGGTGTATCCCTGGGGTTTGATCCGGAGTACCTGTCCTTGCAGAGGGCTTCCCCCGATGGTCTCCCCGAAGATCTGCACAGGATCTCCCGGAGATACCCGTACAGCCTCTTCCGTAAGCAGGGGGGCAGTAACCTCCATCTCTTCCAGATTCCCGAGATCCAGCAGAGGTTCTCCGGGCTGCAGCATTTTGGCGTTCCACACGTATCGGCGCAGCACGGAACCCTCGATGGGACTTTCGATGACCGTACGCTTGAGGCTCCGGTTGATGAAGATGGGAAGAAGCTTGCTGGTGGAGTTCAGAGCGGCGTAGGCGTAGGAGAGGGCTTCACTCCCCTCGGTATCCATGGCGGATTCCAGATAGTCCGTCTTGGCCTCCCGGAAGAGCTGCTCGCTGATGGCTTTTTTGGCGTAGAGCCCCTCTCGGGCCTCCGCAAGCCACTTGAGATAGTCCCGCCGGGCCTTGCTTGCCTTCACCTGAGCCTGGGAGGAGAGCACCGTACTTGCCATGGCCTTTACGATGGAGTGAGCCTCCCGGAGGGCATCCTGAAGATCCACATCCTCCAGCCGGGCGAGGACATCCCCCTTACGTACCGTGTCCCCCTCCCGAAGGGAGATGGGGAGCACCCTTCCCTGCTGGGGCATGGTGATGTGCACGATCTGGGGAAGGCTGGTCTGCCCCCGGTCCTCCACGTACTCCTCCAGAAGGATTTCCCGGGCGAGGGTGCTTCGTACCTCCCGTACCTCCGTGATGGTGGCGTAGATTCCCCAGGCTCCTCCAGCAAGAAGAAGAGCGAACATGCCTATCCAGAAAAAAGACCCTTTCTTTCGGCCCATAGAATCATCTCCTTTGTTTTTCATCTATTCCTTTACGTTCAGCCCCTCCTGCCAGGGGAGGCGGCGGAGAGAGCGGTAGAGAACGCCGTAGCTGAGAAGGACGAAGAGCAGGGCGAGCAGCAGCGTCCAGAGGCAGCTCAGAGGATGCACCACTCCGGGGAAGGCGTAGAGATCGTTTTCGAAGGCCTTCACAAGCCCCAGAAGCCCGAGATATCCCAGAGGGATCCCCAGCACCGCCCCGGTCAGATTGGTAAGCAGGATCTCCCGCAGAAAGAGGGAGCCTATGGCGGCATGGCTGTACCCCAGTACCTTGAGGGTGGCGATCTCTCGTTTGCGCTCCTCCAGGGAGATGAGGGCGCCGTTGAGGATAGAGCCGAAGAAGATGATTCCCGCAAAGAGGATCATCACCAGGGCGGTCCCTCGGAGAGAGCCGTCGAACTGCTCCTGAAGAAGCTGCTTCTCTCGGGCTGTATCCGCCATAGACTCTATTCCAGGCCGTTCTTCCAGGGCCTTCAGAAGGCGCCGACGGATATCCGGACCGCTTCGGGGCTCCAGCACCAGAGAAACCTCCGAAAGGGTATCCTCTTCCCCCATCATTTTTTGCAGATACTCCAGAGGGGCGTAGACCCCAAGCCCTAGAGTGCTGTAGATCACCGATGCCACCGGAAGGATCTTTTCCTCCTGTTCTCCCTGAAGAGGAAGAAAGCGGAGGGAATCCCCCGGAGCGACCCCGAGCTGTCGGGCCATGCGCTCCGTTATGAGAAGTCCTGCGGAGGGAAGAGGTACCGCCTCGCCTTGGCGATTCCGGGGAACCACAAGATCCCCCTGGGGGAGAATCCCCGTAATGCTCCCCCGTTTGCGGAGATGACCCTGGATAAAGGTTCCCCCCACCGAGAAGAGCGGCTCCCCCCGAAGCACTCCCGGAAGGCGGGAGAGATCCTGCAGGGCTTCTCCGGAGAGATGGTTTTTGAAGGTAATCCGGTAGTCGCTCCGCAAGACTTTCTCGAATTGGAAGGACATCATGCTGTCCATGGAGTCCACGAAACCGAAGGCCAGAAGAAGGATTGCCGCTCCAAGGGCGGAGGAGAGAAGGGCGATAAGGCTCCGCAGAGGCTGGCGAAAGACGCTGCGGAGTACCATCTTCCAGGGGGCTCCCAGAGATATGGCGAGGGCGAGAACTTTCTCCAGAAAGACGGTTTTTCCCCCCGGCGGTGAGGGGAGGCGCATGGCCTCTGCCGGGGAAAGCCGAAGAATGGTGTACAGCCCTCGGAGAGTTCCCAGGGCGGCGAAGAGCACCGAAAGGGTCAGGGCCGCCACAAAGACTCCGGGATAGAGCCCTGGGGAGAGCCGGGGAAAGGTGAAGTAGCTGCGGTAGATCAGGGTGAGCCCTTGGGAGGAGAGAAAACCCAGAAAAGATCCCAAAAGCCCCCCCAGAACTCCCGGAAAGATGCCGAAGCCGAGGTAGTGAGGGAGAAGCCGTGCGTTGGAGTATCCCAGAGCTTTCAGGGTTCCCGCAGTGGTGCGTTGCTGCTCCGCCATCCGGGTCATGAGGACATTGAGAATGAGGGCGGAGATCCCCAGGAAGACCAGCGGAAGCACCACGGACATGGAGCGGAGCCCCTGGATCTCCGAGTCGATGAGCAGGGCGGAAAACTGCTCCTTCCGTGGATAGGCGGCGTAGACCCCATAGGGGGTGAGGCGCTCCGAAAGTTCCTGTAGCAGGGCGGGGATATTTTTCTTCCCCTCCGGGGAGAGAATCCCCACCAGATTGTTGCAGGCCCCTTCGAAGTTGTAGAGATCTTCGGCGAAATCCTGTTTGATGTAGAAGACCCCGTAGTTTTTTGTATCCTCCATGAGGCTTCCCGGAGAGGCGAGATAGACAAATTCCGGGCTATCCGCAGTGCCGGTTACCACAAGCTCCTTCCGCACCCCCCCGGTAATCAGGGTGAGGGTGTCTCCGGGGTTGATCCCTCGGGAGCGGGCGAACTTCTCCGAGCATATCACCTGGTTGCGCAGCTCGTAGGTGAAGGAACTTCCCCGACGGAGGAGAATATCGTTCACCGGGGATTCTTGATCCGGAGGAAGGGAGAGTACCATACCGCTCACCGGTTCGGTGCTTCCGGGGATCTCCACCCGGGCGGGAAAGACGATACGCTGTCGGGCGGTGAGGATATCCGGAAAATCTTTGAGAATGCGATCCATCTCCGCGGAGGGGCATTTTTTGAGTTCCACCCAGAAGTCCCCCATGGCGTAGGCGGCGTAGTAGTTGTCTCGGGCTCCCAGGAGGTTGAAGTAGGAGGAGAGAAGGGCTACGAAGCAAGTGTTTCCTGCGGTGATGATCAGGATAATGGCCAAAAGCATCCCCCGGGAACGGAAAATATCCCGGAAAAGCTTGCGGGTAAGCACCCTCACCAGGGAAGCTCCTGCGGGGAGAGAGGAGTCTCCCGAAGGGTGACCGATCGGATTACCCCGTCTTCCAGAAAGAGACAGCGATGCCCCATCTCGGCGATGGCGGCGGAATGGGTGATCATGATTACCGTGCTCTTTTGGGTGGCATGAAGCTCCTGGAGAAGTTCCAGAATTTTCACCCCGTTTTCTCGATCCAGAGCCCCCGTGGGCTCGTCACAGAGGAGCAGCCGGGGCTTTTTGGCGAGAGCCCGGGCGATGGAGACCCGCTGCTGCTGCCCCCCGGAAAGCTGGCTCGGAAAGTGATCTCCGTACTCTCCGAGCCCCACCATCTCCAGAGCCTCCTGGGGATCCAGAGGCTCCTCCACCAGCTCCGCTGCTACCCCTACGTTCTCCCGGGCGGTGAGGGAGGGGATGAGGTTGTAGAACTGGAAGACGAAGCCCACGTGGTTCCTCCGGTATCGGGTGAGTGCTTTTTCCGAAGCCGCCGCAAGATCTTCTCCTTCTACGAGCACCTTCCCTTCCGTGGGGGTGTCGATCCCCCCCAGAATGTTCAGCAGGGTGGTCTTTCCCGAGCCGGATTCTCCCAGGATGACGGTGATCTCTCCGGGGTAGATATCCCCGGTCACCCCCCGAAGCACCCGCACAGGCACCTCCCCCATCATGAAGGTGCGGTGCACATCTCGGAGTTCTATCATCTCCTCTTGCAGGCTTCCAGGGTGTTGAGGAGGAGCATGGCGATGGTCATGGGCCCCACCCCTCCCGGAACCGGGGTGATCCAGGATGCTTTGGGAAGAAGGTTCTCAAAATCCACGTCCCCTACCAACCCCTCTTCCAGGCGGTTGATTCCCACGTCCACGATAACCGCTCCCTCCTTGATCATCTCCGCCGTAAGGAATCGGGGCTTTCCCAGGGCCGCCACGACAATATCCGCCTCTCGGGTATGATGGGCGATATCCTGGGTTCGGCTGTGGCAGAGGGTGACCGTGGCATTCTGAGCCAGCAGGAGATGTGCCACGGGCTTTCCCACGATGTTGCTCCGCCCCAGTACCACCGCCTGTTTTCCCTCGGGATTGATGCCATACTCTTTGAGAAGGTAGAGAATTCCCTTGGGGGTGCAGGGCTCGGTGCAGGGGAGTCCCATGACGAGATTACCCATATTTTCCGGAGCAAAACCGTCCACATCCTTTTCCGGAGCGATCCCCCGGATAACCTCGGCGCTGTCCATCTGTTCCGGCAACGGAAGCTGTACCAGAATGCCGTCAATCTGGGAATCCTCGTTCATGCTCTGTAACAGACGGAGAAGCTCCTCCTGGGGGGTCTCCTGGGGGAGGCGGTGGAGAATGGAGCGAAACCCCACGGAGGCACAGGCCTTTTCCTTCTGCCCCACGTAGACCTTGGAGGCGGGATTATCTCCCACGATCACCACTGCCAGGCAGGGGGGGCGCTTCCCTTTGTTCTCAAGCTTCAGCACCTCGCTGGCGATATGCTCCCGCACTCGGGCGGCGGTTTTTTTCCCGTCAAGAATCTGGGCTGTCACGGAGAAACACGTCCTTTCGCAGGGAATTTTATGAACATTCTGGTTGAAACAATATTATTTTATTGGATTGAATGAGATGTTTTTCCGAAGAGTCGTTTTTTCAGGAAGTCCCATGCTATATTCCGGTTCTGAACCCAAAGGGCGGAAAACATGCCCAGTAATCCTGTGGTTGCCATGTTTACAGGGCATACTTGTTGTCCGCAAAAGGGGCAAATGGTGACCGCAGAGTAAAGGTTCGTAAATCCGAACCACCAGCCAAAGAGTTGTAAGAGATGTCGGAATACGGTTTTTTTGGTTTTTTCAGGAATCTTTTTGGACTCTTTGGAGAGGATGACGTCCCCATATTCGTGTCCCTCATGGGGAGGCAGGGATACGTTTTCTTGAGGGGCATGGTCACATTTCGTAGGGTTCATGGGGTTTACGGTAAAAAGGCCGAGCCTTTCCATGGTCAGGTTGCTGCTTATAGAAACTGTCTTTCCGGGAAAAAGAAAACTTTTCCGCATCATTTCACCTCCTATTGGAGCGGTTGTGGAAACGATGTTTGAGAAAGCATCTGATGGATGAAACCTCTATCTGGGTTACGTGATTTTACGTTTTCAAGAAAAATGGTTTTTATGCCTTTGAATCTGTGTTTCAAGAATTTTTTCATCGTCCGCCATGATATCAGGAATGAAGAGAAAAAACCAGTATTTGGGAAAACTTTTTGTATGGTTTTTCAGAGATTCCAGGAAACAAAATTTCCCATCTCGTCCTCTTCCAGCGGTACAGGCTCCTGCAGAATGTCCATATCCGAATGCTTTGCCACCTCTTCCCGAAGGGAGGTGGAGAATTGGAGATATTCCAGAGAACGGGTATCCCGAAGGCGAATCACTTGGGCCTCCGGGGAGGTTAGAAAGAGGGCCCCCTGGAGCACCTGCCGATGATTTGCCAGAATAAGGGGGAGCTTCTCCGTTACCCGGGCGGTGAGAGCGTTGGCGTAGGTGGTGGCGAGGTCCACCTTGCGGAGCAGTTCTTCCGTGGCGAAGTCTGCCATGCCGATTCCCGAGGCGTTTCCTTCGGAGCCCTCCGAAAGATCAAGAACCCCTATGTAGTCTGCCTCGAAAGAGCGCCCCTCCTTGGGAGAGCCGTCGCATTTTCTGCCGATAACGTTGGGATCCATTCCTGCTCCGGAGATATCCTTTCCCATGCGGTCCAGGAGCAGTATTTCTGCCTGGGGGAGGAGTATTTTTCCCATGAGACTCCGGGCACGTTCCAGGAGCTTCGGCTCCTCTTGGGGGATCTCTTCGGGGCGGAGCCCCGTCACCGAGGCAGTCTCTTCGTGGGCGTTTTCGATGATCCCCAATCCTCCCAGGATAGGGCATTTTTCCAGAATCACCTTCCGGAAGGCGAGGAGTTCCTCTCCCAGGGCCTGGAGCCCCACACTGTGGCAGGAGGCGGCTCCCTTGAGTTTCCCCAGCCCTACGACCATCATCTTGGTGAGGCCGCTTTCGCAGGGGCCGGAGATATCCGTATGGGGTTTGATCCGGTTCAGCAGCACCACTCCGTCAGCCTTCCATGCCTGGGCATCCCAGTAGATGCGAAGACCCTTCGGGGTGGAGCCCACCTCAATGGTCTCCATAGAGGAGAGGATGGAGGCCCCCACGCTCTCTTCTGTAATGCCCAGGTGGCGTAGTACTTCAAGCTGTCCCTGGGCGGTACCTCCTCCGTGGCTTCCCATGCCGGGCACCAGAAAGGGCTCTACTCCGGCGCCCCGAAGCCAGGCCACCACAGTGCGGTGAATCTCCGGAATATTGCTGATTCCCCGGCTTCCTGCGGTGATGGCTATGCGGGCTCCGGGAGGGAGACTTCCCGGCGGGAGGATGTGCTCTAGGGCGAGGGTTATTTCCGAAGACAGGTTCTCTAGTCTTGGTCGGGGGAAACGCTGCCGGGCGAGCCCCATCAGAGGAAGTTCCTGATGCTGCAAAAAATGTTCCAGATTTGCCATGAGGGTTCTCCTTTTGTAAAGCCATGCGAAAGGGTGCCCCTAGGTAAAGAGCACCCTTGAGATTGATCCTGAGAGCCTACTCGGGAAAGAACTCCTTCGGAAGATCCAGAGAAAAACGCTCTCCGTAGCCCTGGAGTTCTTTCCAGGTAATTTCGTCCAGGGGGACCCCAGATGCCAGGGCTTTCTGTCGCTGCTCCCGCTCCTTTTCGCCGTGAATATAGATTCGTTCCTCCCCCTCTGCACGAGAGGAGGAGCGGATCTCTTCGAGAATATTCTCTACCGCGGTGGCGATTTCCCAAGGATCTCCGAAGAGCCGCAAATTCAGGGCAGCGAAGAAGTGGGCTATGGCGCCTCCCGTCTCGGGGGTGAAGGTATGGCGGCTCCAGGTTCCTCCCGAGAGGGCGGCGCAGAAAAGCTCCACCAGAAGTCCCAGGCCGTATCCCTTATGGCCTCCCAGAAGCTCTCCCCGACCTCCCAGCATGAGCTGGCCTCCCAAAGGAAGAGGGCTTTTGAAGAGGGTGCTCATCCCCGGTGCATCTCCGGTATCCTCCCCTTTATCGTCCACCGCCCAGCCCAGAGGCATGGGGAGGCCTCGCCGGGCGTAGACCTCGATTTTGCCGTGAGGCACCGTGGTGGTGGCCATATCAAGAAGAAAAGGCTCTCCCTCCTTTGCGGGAAGGGCCACCGCCAGAGGGTTGGTTCCCAGGAGGCGTTCCTTGCCGTGGGTGACGATGGCAAACTTTTCGGTGTTCGTCATGGCCACCCCGATGCACCCCTCGGGAACCGCCATTTCCGCCCAGAGCCCTGCCATGCCGTAGTGGTTGGAGTTGCGCACCGCACAGAAACCAGAGCCTACCTTTTTGGCCCGGTCT